>Ga0180121_10001195_pt1 | contig 11000 bp, 8 predicted proteins | sample AntDrymUQ5402106_2_FD_129676 | JGI IMG/M metagenome (GOLD analysis project Ga0180121, IMG submission 129676) | Polar desert sand microbial communities from Dry Valleys, Antarctica - metaG UQ540 (21.06) (version 2) (version 2) | ecosystem: Environmental > Terrestrial > Soil > Desert | place...
TATAAAGACAGCACTTACAAAAAAGCTTGCAGAGTACTTAATAAAGTCGAAAAATGCAAAGACTACAATAAGATAGGATATTTACTGTGGGATTTTGCAAAAATCATTTATTCTCCCTCAAAGAATAAATTCATGTATTTTATTATGGACGAGATTTATAAGCATAATATAAGAATTTTGAATGAAATTTCGAAATAGGGCAGCACAAGCATTATGACCTTACTCATCATAAAGAATTCCTTCAATTATGCGAAGACAAAAGAATTTATTAGCAAATATGTTAATGGAATTGACGCAATTAAAGTATGGGAAAATTATGTAAACAAAATAGCTACTATTATGTTAAGCCTTAAAATACCCAACAATTAAATCTTCATACTTTTCATTTTTTCATAACATCTTTTCTACAGCATCCTTTATTTTTTCAACCCCGATAATTTCAGTTTTATACTTTTTAATGTTAAGGCTTTTCAGATTTCCTTTTGGGATGATTACTTTTTTAAAGCCGAGCTTTGCAGCTTCGGTAATTCTTCTGTCGATGTAGGAGATAGTTCTCACTTCACCGGATAATCCCAGCTCTCCCAGCACAATTGTATCGGAATCCACCGGAATATCTTTGAATGACGAGCAAATGCTTATGGCAACGGCCAGATCTATTGCCGGCTCATCTATTTTTACTCCGCCTGCGATGTTTAAAAAAATATCAGATTTATTAAGAAACAACGCGAGTTTTTTTTCGAGAACTGCAATTATGATGTTAAGTTTTTTATAATCGAAACCCATCGACGTTCTTTGCGGAATGCCATAGCTGGTAGAAGTAGCAAGCGCCTGCACTTCTATAAGTATGGGCCGAGTTCCTTCTAGAGATGCCGAGATGACACATCCAGAGGCTCCGTAATTTCTCTGCGATAAAAAAACTTCACTTGGATTCAAAACTTCTTTCAAACCTTCATCAGTCATTTCAAAGATACCAATCTCATTTGTTGAGCCGAAGCGGTTTTTGATTCCACGGAGAATTCTGTATGCATGTGTCCTCTCACCCTCAAACTGCAGCACAACATCCACCATGTGTTCGAGAACTTTCGGACCGGCTATAATTCCTTCTTTTGTAATATGTCCCACAATAAAAACCGAGATGTTATTTTTCTTTGCAATATACATAAGCAGTGCAGTTGATTCACGAAGCTGCGAAATAGTGCCCGGAGCGCTCTCTACGTCAGGGCGCGAAATTGTTTGAATTGAATCCACAATAACGATTTCAGGAATTTCTCTTTCGATCACTGCCTGAATGATTTCAAGATTCGTTTCGGATAGAATATAGAAGTTGTTAAGTTTATACTTCAATCTGTCTGCGCGAAGCTTGATTTGGCTAGCGGATTCTTCGCCGCTAACGTAAAGAATTTTCTTATCTTTAATTTTTTCCGCGACTTCAAGCATTAAAGTTGACTTACCAATGCCGGGATCGCCGCCGATGAGTATTACCGAACCCGATACTATTCCTCCCCCGAGCACTCTGTCTAATTCGGATATATTTGTTTGAACTCTAGCTTCATTAATTAAGGAGATTTCAGTAATTAATCTGTAACTGTCATCATTTACTTTGATCGCAGCATTGTTGGATTTTCTTCTATCGACAGAAATAATTTCTTCTACCATCGAGCTCCATGTTTCGCACTCCGGGCACTTTCCGCTCCAGCGCAGCGAAGAATATCCGCATGACTGGCATACATATTTTGTTTTGATTTTTGACATCGCGGTCAATATATACAAACGAATTATTTTTTATAAGTTGGAAAGGAGAGTTAGAGATTAAATTACACTTATCTAAAAAAATTATTCGATTAGCTATAAATGACTTGACACTTTTAGAGGTCGGCAATATTATAGTCAAAAATTTCTCACCCAATATAGAAAAATCATTTTAAACTGATTTTTCATTTTGTTCCTTTGGCTTCCAAATTAATCCCTCAAAATTATAATAAAAATTAATTTTTTCATTACTCATTACTCATTATCATTATTTCATTGCAAACATGCATTTTTAATTTTCAAAATTTTTCTAAAACCGGTAGATCGAGCTTCATAATTTATCACATATTATCTTTTTACGAGAAAGGTTATTTTGATAAATGAAAATCACATACATAATTCTGTATTCTTTAAGCGGAATTCTCTTTTTGATGGCATTGCTGGGCTCGTCAATTACTAAGCCCCTGTTCAACTCGATTTCCGAAAAGACAATCGAATTTTCGGGTTTTAAGAAAAGTTATCTTCAATCTGTTGACGATAAGATTGACGAACTGATCTATAAATCAAAACAAATCGAACTACAAATTGAAAAGCTGAAAAATTTCTTCTCTTCGGAAAAAATTGATGAAAGCAAATATCAAAAAGAAGATACAAACATGCTTGAGAAATCATTTTATGACCCTCTTATAATTATGTTTAACTATATTTACAGAACCGGTTTTATTTTTACTTCTCTGATCGTCTTATCTTTTGCCGTGATCTTTCATCTTGCATATAGAAGCTTTGACCTGAGAAAAAGAGTCAGAAGATTAGAGGAGCTTGTTGCAGCTAATCGAGTAATTGTGTAATCGTTATTCGTTAATCGTTATTCGTTAATCGTTATTCGTTAATTGTTATTCGTTTTAAATGACAAAGATTATAAGAAAGATTGATATAGCTGTAAGAGAAATCGTTGAGGGAAACGTTATAGCCCTTCCGACTGAAACGGTTTACGGGCTGGGAGCAAATGCTCTGAATGAAAATGCGGTGATAAAAATTTTTGAAGCGAAAGAGAGACCGAGATTTAATCCATTGATAGTTCATATTCTTGATGTTGAAGAACTTGAAAAATACGGAATGGATATTCCGCAAGAAGTTTATTTTCTTGCAGAAAAATTTTCACCTGGTCCTATAACTTATGTTGTGAAGAAAAAAAATATCATACCTGACATAGTAACTTCAGGCAATGACAGCGTTGGATTAAGAATACCTGCTCATCCTATTTTCAGAGAAGTTTTAAAAGATTCAGGTGTTCCTGTATCGGCGCCCTCGGCCAACAGGTTCGGTAAAATTTCTCCGACTTCTCCGGAAGATGTTTTGAAAGAACTGGATGGGAGAATTGATTATATTTTGGACGGAGGGAAGTGCAGCATTGGTATCGAATCGACGGTTGTCAGTTTCATAGATGATGAAATAAAAATAGTAAGGCATGGCTTTATTACAAAAGAAGAGATTGAAAATGTCGTAGGAAAAGTCTGGGAAAAACAATATGATAAAATTATTTCACCGGGATTACTAAAAAGCCACTATTCGCCCTCGACTCCGCTTTACTTTACAGAGGATATTAACGGAATAAAAAAACTTTCGGATAAGGGAATTGGTATTCTCGAATTTTCAAAATATAAAGACAAAAAAGAAATTGCATTGAATTTGTTTTCAGATCTGAGGAACCTGGATGAAATGAACTTTGATATGATCGTTTGTGAGGGAGTTGAAGATGAAGGACTGGGAATGGCTATAAACGAAAGATTAGAGAAAGCAAGCAGCGGCTTCGCGCAAAGTATCAATTGTCAATTATCAATCCGCCGCTCCGCCGCTGCGGAGGATCAATTATCAATTTTTTAAGATGAGTGAGAGAATAATAATAGAGTTTGCTGACTATGAAGCAAAAAAGAAAGAAGAAGGTAAAAAAGAAGAAGACAGGATCATCATAGATCTGGATGAAACAAAAGAAAAGGTCGAGGTGGATAATATTGAAGAGAGCTATGAAGAAAAAATTTTGAAATCGAGGATAGATTCTTTCTCTGCAGGTAATGCCCATCTGAGTAACTCATACGAAAGCAATTTGAAATTTCCCGAGGGCATTGAACAGGGATTCAGAAAGAGATTTAGCCTGAACCTGAAAGACGAATTTTTCAATTCTGTTCTGGAAAATAACAGGTTCATTATTTTATCGTCTAAGTCAGGTAATGTTTATCTCGCAGACAGGTTCTCGGGAAAAATAAACGACAAAATATTCTTTGAATATGAATCTTTTGAAAAAACAGGACTTGTTTATCAGAATACTATTTATGTCAACTCTCTGAAAAGAATTTTCGAGATAAGTGATACAGGGTTGCGTTGGAAGGAAATTTATGATTCCGGAAACGAATCTTTCATCTGGAGTAATCTGAACAGGTATAAAGAAAATATTCTTTTTATAGAATACAGTAATGCAAATAGGAGATCGGTTTTAAAGCTTGTTAATATTAAAGATCCTTCGGAAATTACTGAATTTAATTTTGACGTGCAGAGCTTTGTGTCAGATAAGATATGTGTTGCTAACGAATGCGCATTCGTTTTAGTTGATTCAAACATTTTGATATATGATCTTGAAAGGATGACTGGCGCAATACATCCTTTGGATATAAAAACTGATGAAAATTCTTTTATATTTTATTTGAACTATAGGATTTATATTACATCACATTTAAACGAAATATATTATCTCGATCTGCCACCCTTGAATTACAGGTTTAAATATTCGGGCATTAAAAATAATTATATAAATTCTATCGGAGGTTTTGGAGATAATGTGTTTATAGGCACACTGGACGGCTGGAAATATTATAAAACAAGCGGTCTTTCAGTTTATCATTTTGACGATGAATATGAAAACAAGATCGAAAGCATTAATAAGAACGTTTTGATAATTTCCAAAAAAAACAAAATAGTGTTTTGTAATCTTAACAGGTTTCAGGAAGCAGAAAGCTATACGATATCTTCAAACGAAAACAATGAATCGATAGAAATTATTTCTGCCATAATATCTAATAATGAAATTTTCGTTTTAACAAAAAACGGAATACTCGAAACTTTTACTAACGATAAATTAAATATTCACATCTGAATTGGAATGAAAAATTTTTTTGCAGCAATAATATTTTTATTTTCAATTAATTGTCTTGCGCAAAATGAAAACCGATTTGTTTTTCTTTTTGATAATTCGGGAAGCATGATGACTTACTATGAGAATCCAAGAAGCAATTTCAAGCTCTTTTGCAAATCCCTGATAAGGAATTCAGTTAAGCAGGATGACAGAGCAGAGATACTGCTGTTCACAAAGACCGACGAGAAAAGAGGAATTGTTTCTCCAAAGGTTCTTTTCAATGGAGAAGGCTCTGAACTGAACATAGACGGTGTGATGAACAATTTTGTCTTAATGTCAGGAAAAGATAACAAGACCGGCACAACAGATTTGATTGAAGCGCTGGACAAAGGAATTTCAGCAATTGACGGAAACACTGGAATAATCTGGCTAATCACGGATAATATAAATGATAACTCTGGCAGCAATGATTCGTCTTATCAGAACACGCTTGAATTTTATAATAAGCTGAGAGCTGACGGCAAGATACAGAAAATTCTTTTATATCCGATCCCGGAAAATATTATCGATGGCATTGACTCCGTAAAAGGATATGTGGCTTACGGAATAGTTTATTCGAAAAATAATCTAACGCAACAACAGCTGGAATATTATGACACTATATTAAGGGACGTGGGAATTAAGCAAAAAGCTATTACTCTGAAGCCGCTCGATATCGGCACAATAGTTTTGAAGCCTGGTGTAACTCAAAGCAGGATTGTTGAAGGGAAATTATTTTATGACGGCTCGGCTTTAAGAGGATATGGTTTTGAAGAAGGTGAAAAAGTGAAGGAAACTTTCAATGACCTAACGCTGAAATCAAATCTTTATCCTTATATTATTAAGAGCGCTAAGCTACATGTTGGGATGGAAAAATTTACTTCTTCGGATTATTCCGTTAAGTCGCTAGGCACGCAGACGATTTCACCTTCGACGGTAAGTAATGTTTCACCCGAAGGGGAAGTAACTGGATTTTCGGTGATATTTAATTTGCCGGAGATCACTCCGAATTTTTCTTTCAACACAATTTTCAAGGAAGATTTTACAATTGGGGGTGACCTTGTTCTCGATGTCTTTGATGTAGACATTTTGCTTGATCAGTCTTATGTAAATAAATTCCGTGAGCTGTTTGCTTTACAGTCGGTGCCTGAAATTTTCCAGCCTGTGCTTAAGGATAAAAAGATCGTAACAAAGATCCCGCTTGAGATAAGAATGAAATACGGACCTTGGAGATTGTTTCTCCTGATCGGAATGATCGCGCTCCTGCTGGCAATAGTTGCAGGATTCATATTTCTTATCTTAAAGAAAAAATGTTTTACACTTATTTTAGATAATGTGGAGCAGAAGGACATTTGCCTCGGCGGATTTTCATCATATTCCGTTTCGCAAAATCTTTCTGGTGACCTGGGTGTAATAAGGAAATCATTATGTGGTGATCTGAAGTTTACATATTCAAAGAAAACAACCTCTCCCGGTGTAACAACAAAATTAATTAATGATGTACCAATTGAAATTCAATATGAAGACGAAGGGTTTAGAAAGAATTCTATTACGCTTATGATTGGAAAGACGGATAAGAGTTCTCAAACAACTGTGTTGACAGCAGGAGAATCTGGAATTTATTAATGAGCATTAATCATTTAGCAAAAGAAGATTTAATTAGTTGAATAGTAAACTATAAATTAATAGTTTAATCTTAAGACCAGATTAATAATGAAAAAAATTTATCAGCTAACTGCAATTACGAGCGTGAAGAAAATATATGTTGCTTTTTGTCCTGAAATTGATGTTGCAAGTCAAGGTGATACTGTGGAATAAGCTAGAAAATTTAAAGGAAGCATTAGAATTATTTTTTGAATGCGCTTCCGAAGAAGAAATTTCAAATCGGTTTGAATTTTCAAAAATATAAAATGGAAAAAAATCAAATTCACTTCAATCAAGACCAGATTAAAATTTTAGAAAAGTTAATTGAAGATTCTGAAATATCATTTGAAGACTTGATTAACGATATCAGAAAGAAATATTTTAAAAAAGGGACTGAGGAAAACAAATCGCGTAAATTAATAACGAGGAAAGCCAAATCAATTATTGGCAAATATAAATCAAAAGAAAAAGACATCTCCAATAATCACGATAAATATTTAAGTGAAGATTTTAGATAAGGATTGTTTTATAGATACTTCAGCATTGTTTTCATTATTAGACAATAATGATCAAAACTCTAATCAAAGTTCAAAAATGTTTTCAGAATTAATTGATGGAGACTACAAACTAATAACTTCAAACTATGTGATTTTAGAAAGTACAGCATTAATACAGCGGAGATTGGGGTTCGATGCGTTGTTGGATTTTAGTGAAAATTTTATACCTGTTTTTGATGAGATTATCTGGGTGGATGATAAACTGCATTTTCAGGGTATGTCGAAGTTGAAATTAGATAATAGAAGGGATCTGAGTTTAGTGGATTGTGTAAGTTTTGAAATTATACTAAATAGAAGAATAAATAAAGTTTTTGCATTTGATAACATTTTAGCGAAAAAGGATTTGAAATGCTAAATTAAGTTGTTTTACTTATTTCAAAAACCATTTCTAAATACATATAATAAACTTTTTGATTATTATTTACCGTATAAAAGTTAACTAAATAACTTTTAAATCTTCGGAGAAAAACTTGTGTTCCTATAAATAAAGCAACTTTGCCTGCCTGGCGCAGACAGGTGTCTTCGGACTTTAGTGGTTAAAAATATTTCAGTTTTTTAATGATCAAAAAGTTTATAATTACAATCTTCCTATTTTTGCTGACTGAGTCAGTTTATTCCCAACAGGAAAATCCTAATTTTAATACTCATATTGCTAAGATAGGGAATGGAGATACACTCGTAATTCTATCTGATAAGTTTATTATCCAGTTCTCCGACATTTTAACTTTACAAAACAACGTACTCTCACCTGTCAATGATTATACATTCAATTATCGTGAAGGTATTGTTACACTGAGCAATGACCTATTTAGAATATATAATCTCGACACTTTCCAGATCTATAATCTGAAAATAGAGTATGACATTTTTCCGTACAATTTAAAAGAAGAATATTCAAACTTTGAAATTGTTACGGAAAGAGATTCATTAACAGGAGATACAGTTCAGATCGCCACACAGAAAAAGGATTTTATCGGAAGTATTTTTGAAGGAACGGATCTGGAAAAATCGGGAAGCTTGTTCAGGGGTGTGACTATCGGCTCTAACCGAGATTTGACGCTTAACTCGGGGTTCCGGTTACAGCTCAATGGAAAGCTGACTAATGACATCGAGATTAATGCGGCATTAACAGATGAGAGCTCTCCTATTCAGCCGGAAGGCAACACTGAAAAGCTTCAGGAGCTTGATAAAGTTTTTATTGAAATACGAAATAAAAATTTTACAGGCACTATTGGCGACATAAATGTTGATGTCATAAATACGGAGTTCATGAACTTCAAAAGAAAGATCCAGGGAGGAAAGGGATTCAGCGATTACGGGATGGGAAATATATTTTTAAGCGGCGCCGTACAGCGGGGGAAATTCAATACAAACTCTTTCAACGGCCAGGATAATAATCAGGGGCCGTATGTTTTAGTTGGAAGAGATAACGAAATTAACATTCTTGTTTTATCCGGCACTGAAAAAGTTTATCTCGACGGAATTCAGATGACCAGAGGTGAACAGGCAGATTACGTGATCGATTACGGTATCGGCACGGTTAAGTTCAACAACAACAGGATAATAACAAACGCTTCCCGAATAATTGTTGATTTCGAATATACAGACAGAAAATATTCACGGACAATTCTTTCCGGAGCAAACCAGCTACGGCTTTTAAATAATAAACTTAAAATCGGCGTTTCATATGCAAATGAAAATGATAATGAGGATAAAACTATTGATTTTACACTGACTCCGGAAGATCAAGCAATACTTGCAAACGCAGGTGATGATAGGTTTAAAGCTGTAAAGTCAGGAGTTCAATATGTCGGAATCGATACAGCCACGGGGAAAGGAAGAGGTCTGTATATAAAAATTGATACACTGATTAATAAAACGCCAGTAACTTATTATAGATATCTTCCCGAAGATTCGACCGCAGTTTATCAGGTTGTATTTTCATTTGTGGGAAATGGAAACGGAAATTATATTCAACAAAGTTTGTATCAGTATAATTTTACAGGCATCATGCAGGGAAACTACGACACAATAATTTTCATACCTTTGCCAAATGCTTATCAAGTGGCGGATATAAATATTGATTACCAATCATCTTCTAAAAAGGAATTCACATTAAATATTGAATCTGCAGTATCCGTTCTTGACGCAAATAAATTTTCTGCGGAGAATGACAACAACAATGGCGGTGTAGCTTTTTTCGGAACAATCGGCTTCAATAAATATAACTTTAAGTTTTTGGGTTTGAAGATGAATTCAGTTGAGGTTAAGTTGAAAGAAAAACTTGTGAATAAAATCTTTACTCCGCTGGAAAGATATAACCCGGTTGAGTTTTACAGGGAATATGATATACAGGATTCTAATAAACTTACTGAGGATCTGCGAGAAGCATCGCTTAGAATTGCTCCGACAAATTACATTGATGTGAGAGCATCATTCGGACAGTTATTAAGAGGAACAACGTTTGATGCGCTGAGAACCGTTGCAGATTTTTCATTGAAAAATGATTCTTTGGGATTGCCCGAAGTAAAATATAAAATTGAGCTTATTAATACCGATAATGCTTTGATTAATATAAAGAGCAGATGGATAAGGCAATTTGCCAGCGCTGGGTACAAAAAATTCCTCGGCGGTTTTTCATTTGATAATCCAAACCTTGAATTTAGAGTCGATTACATTCAGGAGAACAGGCAAAATAAATTCGGTGCATTGACAGGAGACAGTTTACAGAGTGGGAGTTTTTCTTTTAATGAAATTAGGCCCAAGTTGATACTCAATAATTTTCATAACCTGAATTTTTATACTGAGTTTGGTTACAGGGACGATAATCTTCCTGTGAATGGCGTTATGCTAAATGAAAGCAATGCATTTACTCAAACGTATGGTGTCGGTTACAGGGGGATTTCATGGCTTTCAACATTGTTTGAGCTTACCCTTCGAAATAAAAAATATACTGAGGAATTCACCTCCGAGACAAATACAAATAATAAGACTCTCCTTGTTAACTGGCAGACCCGTCTTGATCCTCTCAGCAGCGCTTTGCAAACTGATCTGTATTATAATATCACAAGTGAGCGTCAGGCAAAAGTTGAAAAAGTTTTTGTTCAGGTTCCAATAGGACAGGGAAATTATATTTATCTTGGAGACCTGAATGCTAACGGGCTGCAGGATGAAAATGAATTTCAGCTTACAAATTTTAACGATGGAAATTACATAAGAATAAATAGACCCACAACACAGCTGTTTCCGATAACGGGTTTAAATTCTTCCGCAAGATTCAATCTGAAGCCGTCAAGATTTTTTACAGTCACTGGAAGCGGTTTCCTGTCGGAACTGCTAAGAAATACTTCTTCCGAGACTTACTTCAGGACTGAAGAAAGAAGTCAGGATCCGAATACAGATAATATTTATTTTCTCCGCTTCAGCACGTTTCAAAACGATATTAACACTTTATTCGGCACTGAGCTTTTTCAGCAGGATGTAAACTTCTTTGAGTTCAATCCGGCTTATTCATTGAAGCTAAGGTTTCTTCAGCAAAAGACATTTAATCAATTCGTTAGCGGCAACGAAAGATTTTTTACAATTCAAAAATCGGTTAAGCTGAAGGTAGGACTCACAAAAGATCTTACCACACTGGTTGAATATCTCAATAAAATTGACAGAAACGATGCCCCGCTTAATTCGGTGAGGAACAGGAATATTAAATCGGACGGCATAAATACCGATTTTTCATACAGGCCTATACAACAGGTAGAAAGCGGCTTCCAGCTTAACTTCATCCGTGCAACCGATTTTTATCCGCTCATTCCGACACAGGCCGATATAAACCAGCAGATATTAAGATTTATTTATTCTTTTACTCTTCTGGGAAGATTGCGATTGGA
>Ga0180121_10001196_pt1 | contig 10995 bp, 5 predicted proteins | sample AntDrymUQ5402106_2_FD_129676 | JGI IMG/M metagenome (GOLD analysis project Ga0180121, IMG submission 129676) | Polar desert sand microbial communities from Dry Valleys, Antarctica - metaG UQ540 (21.06) (version 2) (version 2) | ecosystem: Environmental > Terrestrial > Soil > Desert | place...
CAGGCAACAGGGAACAGGCAACAGGGAACAGGCAACAGGGAACAGGCAACAGGGAACAGGCAACAGGGAACAGGGAACAGGCAACAGAGAAAAAGGGTGCGACAACAGAAAAGACAAGCAGAGAAAAGAGCCGCTTACCTACTAAGTCTTTCTGTTGCCTGTTGCCTGTTGATCGTCAAGGCCTTCAAGGCAATCTCTTTGGTTCCAATTCTGGAACTCGGTCACGGCCTGAACAGCCGACTCCGCTTCATTGACATACCGGGAACCGTCCGATAACCTCAGTTTTCCGCCATGGTTCTGTTCAATTACGCCACAAAAGAGATCACCGCCAAGATTGTCTACTACGGTCCTGGGCTCTGTGGAAAGACGACCAATCTTCAGTTCATCTACGAGTCCCTCCCGTCGAACAACAAAAGCAAGATGCTTTCTCTGGCGACGAAGACGGACCGAACTCTCTTTTTCGACTTTCTTCCCCTCGACCTCGGAAAAATCCGGGGGATGCGCACCAAGCTTCAGCTCTACACGGTTCCCGGGCAGGTCTACTACAACTCGACACGACAACTCGTACTCAAAGGCGCCGACGGCGTGGTCTTCGTCGCGGACAGCCAGGACTTTGCTGTGGACGCCAATCAGGAAAGCCTCCAGAACCTGGAAGATAACCTCAAGCGCCAGGGGATTCGCATCTCGGAGATCCCTGTCGTCATCCAGTACAACAAGCGTGATCTTCCCAACGCCGCACCGGTCAAAGATCTCGAAGCAGCGATCAACCGCCTGCGGGTCCCGAGCTTCGAGTCGGTTGCGACGACCGGAATCGGGGTCGAGCAGACTCTCAAAGGAGTAACTCAGCTCGTGCTCAACCACCTGATCAAAAAGTACGGCCTCGAGGGCAAGGGAACTCTGGAGGAAGAGATTCAGGTGCTCAACACCTCCTCCGGAGATCAGGGTGGAGAGAAGGATTCCGTATGGGCTGACGATGTCCTGGCCTCGACGGTGGCAGTTCCGGAAACTCAGAAGGCCTCGGCGCCGTTTGTTGTCGACGATGTCGATGACGCAGATGTGCCGCTGGTGGAAACGGAGCTGGTCGCACCCACGGCCGCCAAAGCGCCGTTCCCGGCTTTCGACGAACTCATGGATGAGTTCCACGCACCGATCGACGATGCAGCCATCGCCGACGCCCCTGTTGCGGAGGTGCCGATTGCATCGGTGGAGATTCCGCTGCCGGAGATGCTGTTGAGTTCCCTGCCGGAGTTGCCGGGTTCGTCGGCACGAACCGAAGAACAGAAAGAAAAGGACCGCCGGGCCAACGATGCGATCGTCAAGGAAGTCACGATTCCGATCAATCTCTCGAAAGAAGAACTGAACAGGAACCGGAAGCTTCGTTTGAAGATCACCCTGGAAGTGAACCTGCTGCCGTGACTGGTTTCAGGTTGCAGGTCGGAAGGTGGCAGGTTTCTAACCTGTTTCCGCAACCCGCAACTTTTCAACCTGCGACCGCACTGTCCGCCTCGAAATTCTGCTTTGCATGGTCTGGTTCTGAGCGTTCCCGGAGGGGTGGCAGAGCGGTTGAACGCAGCGGTCTTGAAAACCGCCGTACCGGAAACGGTACCGTGGGTTCGAATCCCACCCCCTCCGCCAGAAGTCAAAGGCGTAAGTCAGAATTCAGAAAGTCAGAAGTACAAAGTGAGAAAAGAGACTGAAAAGCCATTTCTTCTCACTTCTTAATTTCTCAATTTATTAATTCTGACTTAAGCCTTTCACGGCTCAAAAGGGTAGAATCTCAGACGGGAATCGAACGGCAAACCCCGGCGTTCCCCAAAGCACTCAAGTTGCCACAGTGATCGTGCGGAGAGATGGGAGAGTGGCTTAATCCAACGGTTTGCTAAACCGTCGTACTGGGAAACCGGTACCGAGGGTTCGAATCCCTCTCTCTCCGCCACTGATCGCCCTTCATTCAGGACACCCAGTCAGCAGCGCGACGTAGCTACAGGCTGCGGGCGAGACGCTCGCGTGCTGCGGACGGGACGTCCGCGCTCCTAGGTGAAATCACGCGCGCTCCGGTCTTCTGCTTCTCAGCGCGGCGCACCGGTTCAGGACGACTCCTCGATCGGTTCCAGGTCGGCGATGGCCGGGCCGTTGATGACTCTTCCCGATGGTGTAAAGCGGGATCCATGGCACGGACAATCCCAGCTTTGCTCGGCGTTGTTCCAGGCCACATCGCATTTGAGATGAGGACAGACCGGTGAGAGGAGCGAGAGTTCTCCTTTTTCGCTTCGGCAGGCGGCTATTTTCTTCCCCTCGATGGAGACGATCTTCCCTTGGCCCGGCGCGATGCTGTCCAGGCTTTTTGACTCGACATCGGCATTGGCGATCCGGCTGCTGATGAAGTGCGCAGGGAAGGAGAGGTTTTCCTTGACGTAATTCTTTACGGACGCCAGCGGCTTGATACGGGTCGCGTCGTAGAGTTCGGCGTAACGATTGGACTTTTCGGTTGCCAGATCTGCCAGCACCATGGCCGCGACCGTGCCCATAGTCATGCCCTGACCACCGTAACCCGTGGCGATGAATACATTCTTCTGGAGGGAGTTTCGCCCGATGTATGGAAGTCCATCCACGGGCTCGATGATCTGACCGGACCATCGGTGCGACACCTGCGAGACTCCAAATCTGGAACGGGCGTATTCGATGAGTCTTTCGTAAGAGGAGTGACTGTCGTCGTTCTGTCCGGTCTTGTGGTCCTCGCCACCCACCATGACGAATTGCTTTCCGTCGATGGTCTGTGTGCGAATGTAGTGATAGGGATCGTCGGTATCCCAGAAGAGCCCCGGCAGCGGCTTTTCGAATGGAGCAGCAATGGCGTAGGAACGGTACGCGGCGATCTTGGTGTGAATGAATACGAGATCGTTCACGGGTACGTGCGCGGAGACGATGACACTTCGTGCCCGAATCGTTCCCTGCTCTGTTTTTACGACGCATGGGGAACCGTCCTGAACGTCGATGGCCCGAGAGTTCTCAAAAACATGACTTCCTCCGCCAGTGAGCATCCCGGCCAGGTGAAGCAGGTATCGGCGCGGATGAAACTGAGCCTGATTGCGGAAGACCACAGCCGATAACACAGGAAAGGGAAGAGGAACGCTGGTGGTCTGTTTGACATCGATCCCGAGTTTCAAGGCACTTTGAAACTCCTGGTCGATTTTCTTCACATCCTGTTCGTGCTCGGTGTAGAGATATCCCGGCACGCGTTCGAAACTACATTCGATCCCATGCTTCGAGACCAGAGAGCCAATCAACTCCATGGCCTCCCTGCTGGACTCCGCGGCCAGTCTGGCCCCGCTTTCACCGAAATCACGAATCAACAACTGATAGCGACTGTCGATGGCTTCGGTGATGTGAGCCGTGGTGTTGCCGGTTTCGCCGAGTCCGATTCGGTCCAGTTCGACCACAGCAACGCGTTGTCCGGCATTTTTGAGGAGAAGTGCGGCTGTGATTCCGGTGATTCCACCTCCCACGATGGCTACGTCGACCTCGATGTCTCCTGTCAAAGGGGGGAACGAGGTCTTTGGAGCGGTGTCTTTCCAGAGCGAGTGGGGGTGAGTCATCGAGATCTCCTTGGCATACTGGCCCAGAGCAAGAAGTGTGCTTGCTGTGGAGGTTCCAAGTCCTTCTCATTCCTGCGCTTTAGAACCTCGGAGATACTTCTTTTAGTGGCACACATGTTGCTCCCTGAGGAGTCAGGCGATTCAGTTGGGAAACGAGCCTGAACCACCTTCCTGGACGCGTTCATGGCGTCGGCTGTATGCGCAGTATTCAGACGCATCGAACACACAGCTTCACAAACCAGCCAAAAAAGGAGATAGGACATGGGTAACTCAAAACGCGGTTTTGCATCGATGGATCGCGAGCGGCAGAAGGAGATCGCCAGCAAGGGTGGTCGCGCCGCTCATCAGAAGGGAACGGCCCACCAGTTCACATCGGAAGAGGCACGAGTTGCGGGACGAAAGGGTGGCGAAGCCGTCAGCCGGGATCGCGCTCACATGTCAGCAATCGGGCGGGAAGGCGGGCAGAGCAGGGGTCTTCGCTCTCGCAATCAGGCCGACTCTCCTGTCAGCATTGAAAGCGCAACGGATCGCTCAGCCGATCGGGTGTCCACGTCTACGTCTCCGGACCGTGGCTCACTGGGTCGCTCTTTTGAAAGTACGCGATCAGATAGCACGACCGACAGCGATCGTCATTTCGGCAACGAATCCCGCAGCGAGCGTCTTCGCCAGGAACGATAGAAACCAAACCAAACGAAACGAAACGCGGAAAAGGCGGCTCTCACGGGTCGCCTTTCAGTTTTAGCGGACTATTCAGAATAGGTTGCGTGGGGCGCGATCTCATTCAGCTTCGTTGAACAGAGAATCGGACGCACCTCGACAATCAATCCCACCGCGTTGGCCGTAGCGACCAGAGCCGACGACGTCCTCAGAGGCCGGCGGCGAACGGAAGTGCGTCCTGATCAAGGAAAGAGCGGAGATCTTCAGCGGCGATTGCGGCTCTGGGATCGCTTGTTGCCCGGTAACATTCCGCGCGAGCCTGCAGGAATGTCCGGATCCAGGGAACGTGGGGCTCGAAGTTGTGAAAAGCTTCGCGTGACAGCGTCCCAGGAGTCCTCCCTTCGATGACTGCAGCAAGTCTGAGCAGAGTGTCGAGACGGTGGTCGTCGTTGATGGCCACAGAGAATGGTTTTTGGAGAGACGCGTACAGTGAGCGCCGGGCTCCAGCGGACGCCTGCTGCGCCACCACGGGCGCGAGGTTCAGCGAGCGGGTGACGAGCGTCGGAAACGGCCAGGGATCCTCGCGAAGCGTTGTGAACACCCCGGACAGTCCCTTTGCCGCTTCGTCAAAATTCTTCAAGCGAAGGTGGTAGAGAGCAAGAACCATTTCGGACTCAGCCGGCCTGACTCTTCTGAGCTGATCAGCATAGGAAACGGCTCGAAGATCTCCGCTATCAGCGAGCGCTGTGGCCAGGATGGCCAACTCTGTCACGTTCTTTGGCTCCTCGCTCTGCCGCGACCAGTGCTCGCGCGTGGCCGGAAGATTGCCGTTGGTGAAGTAGGTAAGCGCAGCTCCTCGGCTTTTCTGGGCGTCGTCAAAACCGGGAAGCATGATGGGTGGCCTGCCCTCGCCCGCGTAGAAGCTCATCAGAGCGTCATCGACCTTGCGCCAGTCGACACTCCCCACGACGTTCGCCGGTCGGGATGTTTTGCTTCGACCCGCGTAATCGCGCAGCTCGTTCAGATTGAAACCGGTTTGCTTCCCCACGCTCCTGGCGAATGCGAACTCAATCAGGTTCCGGTCGTCGGTATTGATCTCAGACGCGATCGCAGACTTCAGCGACCTGCGGGCCACCTCGTCGCCCGCGACGAAATGGGAGAGAAACCCCTCGACATCGTTTACTCGCCAGGTCTTGAGCAATGCGCTTCGGTAGGGCTCCTGTGCGATCCGTTCACGGAATCGAGCGATATCGAAGCGGACCGGCGAGAGGGATCCAACCAGGAGGAGATCACCTATGGCCGTCTGCCAGGTCTCAACGTGAGGGAAGACACTCGCCAGTGTGGCGTAAGTCGTACGAACAGTTTCGGAATCAACCTCATAGGCCTGGAGCCACTGAAGGAAAAGTCCATCTTTAGTGAGACGTGCCGCCGACGCCCTGTAGAACTCGGCGGTGAAGAGGCTGGCCACGCCGGCCCGATACGGATTTGACGGTTCCGAAAAGATGATGTCGTAGCGGCGCCTCGTGGTGAGGAGAACTTCGCGCGCATCGCCGATGGAGATATGAGCCTTCGTGTTTGCCAGAACGTTGGCATTCACGGGCTCGCAGGCTTCAGCTACTTTCAGGATGGCCGGCTCGAGCTCTACGACATCGACCCGGCTCATGCCCGGAATCGCAGCGAGCCAGCCCGCCGTGCTTCCTGTTCCCAGGCCGATCACGAACGCACTGGAAGGATTCGGATGAAGGACTGCTCCCAACAGGCCTCCCATAACCTGCGTTCCGGCATCGCCACGAGCGTTACCGTCAGATTTTCCGTTCACGATGAAGGAGTAAGAATTGGTTCTTGCAATCGCCACGCTGCTCTCGAGGCCTTCCCCTTCCCACACGAGAGACCTGCGTTTTGAGTTGAGGAACTCGCGAATCCCGTTGCGGGTGGGGTCATTCAACTGGGCACGGCCTGCGCCGATCGGTGCGTGCCGCCACGCGGCGGTCGGACCCTTCGCGAAAAGCATCAGAACGGCGAGTGCTGCTGTGGCTAGCGTAAGGCCTGACCGCAGCCGGCGCGAACTCAGTTCCCCTGACAGAGCGAGAGCAGCGAGACTGAGCAGTGCCAGAAGGACCACGGCCAGCCGCCATGTTCCAGGCGCGGTCAGAATCGGGAGCAAGCCGAAGCCACCGGCCAGGGACCCGATGATTGCCCCGACGGTATTCCAGGCGTAGGCCAGCCCGACCTGGCGGCCCACCGCATCGCGTCCTCGACCCAGGAGTGCGATGAGAAGGGGAAACTGAATGCCCGATATGAACGCGGCCGGGAAGACCACGAGGAAAGCGATCGCGGTCCAGGCCAGAACGTGTCCATAGAAACCAAACGCACCGAGCGATCTGAGCTGCATGGTCACAAGAGCAATCGAATCGCCGAGCGCGAGGGGTATGGCCAGGAACAGACCTTCGACGGAACAGGTGAGGGCGAATCCGAGCAGAGTCACCGGCCGTTCACTTCCAAGAAACGAGTACGCAGCACCGCCTGCTCCGATGCCAAGAAGCGCCACGGCGAGAATCAGTCCAAATGTAAACGAGGATCCTCCCAGCAGCGGACCCAGCATCCGGTACCAGACCAACTCCATCAGCAGAAAGGCAAATCCCACGAAAGCTGCCGCCAGGAGAACGAACCATGCGGGAGCGATCGACCGGGGCGACCGCTGCTGGTCGCCCGGCAGGTTGTCCGCGGGGCCAGTTTCCTTGGCCGGATCGATCGCAGCCGAGCTTCGCGCGATGTTCCGGGCGACCAGCGCGACCAGCGCATTCAGCAGGCATGCGATCCAGAGTGTTCTTCGGTTTCCGAACATCTCGACCAGGAAGAAGGTGGACAGGATCGTTCCTGTTACGGCGCCGATGGTGTTCGCTCCGTAAAGAAACGCCAGGCTACGCCGCGACAGATCGTCCGCGGTCGCGACCGATCGCGCCGCCGCCGGAAGAGTCCCGCCCATGAGAAAGGTAGGAACCCCGAGAACGAGCGTGGCCAGCAGGAGTCTGATGATGGTGCCGCCCGCGATCCCCAGAGCAGAGGTGCCGCCGACGCCGATGTACGCCGAACGCGTCAACCAGAGAAGCAGGGGTGTGATGCCGGCAGAGATAGCGATGAGCAGTTCCAGGTTGGCGTACATGCCCAGGGGCTTGTCTCGACGGTCGGCACGCGCCCCCAGTAGCAATCCCCCGAGGCCAAGGCCACCCATGAAGATGGCCAGAACAGCGGCAGAGGCAGAAGTCGAGGCGCCAAAAATAAGCCGGAACTCGCGGAACCATACGGTCTGGTAGATCAGCGCACAGGCGCCCGAGCCGAAAAGGAGGAGTCCGACTCTGGTGACCGAGGGCTTCATTCAGAGTTGTTCATAGTCGCGCTGCTCGCCTCGCCGATAAATGATGTGTCGTTCGCAATGAACTTCTTCGGGTCAAGAGTACGATAGAAAAAATACCACAAGGCGTGCGCACAGTTTCGAACTCGATACCGGCAGGATCGGATACGCTTTAGGCCATGCAGCAACTCATAGCGCTTCTCCTCCAGCACGGGTTTCCCTTTATTTTCATCAACGTCTTCGCCGAGCAGATGGGAATCCCGGTCCCGGCCATGCCCACGTTGATCATTTCCGGAGCGCTGATCACAGATGGGCGTCTCCGTCTGGAAACGGTAGCACTGGCTGCATTCTCGGCCGCCATTCTTGCGGATTCGATCTGGTATTTCATCGGGCGTTACTACGGCTACCGGGTCCTCAAAAGCCTTTGCCGGCTTTCTCTGTCTCCTGATTCCTGCGTTCGTCAGACCGAATCATTCTTTGAGCGGTTCGGTGCTCCATCACTATTGATCTCGAAATTCATCCCCGGCTTCTCCACGGTGGCCAACTCAATGGCCGGCACTGCAAAAGTGGGTTTCCCCTGGGTGAACTCGGGATTTGAGGTCGGCGCGGTGCCAGAAGAGGTGGTCGGTTGGCCAGTAGTCGGTGCGGTGGTCGGTGGTCGGTAGTCAGTGGTCCGTAAACCACAGACTCTACGGCTACCCTTCAGCGCTGACAACCGACCACCGACCACTGACCACCGACCACTGACCACCGATGGAACGGAACCTGCGAGCGCGGGACGTGGAGGATCACAATGGCTTCGACAAACAAAACTCACAAGGCGCGTTCGTTCAAACTCAGTGGATTGACCGGAATCTCCGATCAGACCCTGGAGATGCACTTCAAACTCTACGAAGGCTATGTCAAAGCCACCAACGATCTCACTTCGCGGATCAGCGAGTTTCTCGAGGATGGCAAAGTCGATCAGGAAGAGATGCCGGCCTATTCGGAGCTGACCCGTCGCCTCGGGTTCGAATACAACGGCATGGTCCTTCACGAGTACTACTTTGAAAACATGAAACGGCAGGGAACCGGGGATCCAGGAACCACTGCCCCGTTCCGAAAAGCGGCGGCGAAGAGCTTCGGCAGCTACGAGACCTGGAAGGCTGACTTCGTCGGAATCGGCAAAATGCGCGGAGTGGGTTGGGCCATTTGTAATCAGAACCCGCGAACGTCTGCAGTTTCGAACCACTGGATCACGCTGCACGAGACGGGAAATGTGGCGGGCTTTGTCCCGATCGTGGTCATGGACGTTTGGGAACATGCCTACCTGCTCGACTTCAAGCCGGCCGACCGCCCGAAATATATCGAGGCGTTCTTTGCCAATATCGACTGGGACGTAGTCGACAAGCGGCTTTCAGCGAATTGAATCAGGGGCGGGAATGACGGTTGCCGGTTCGCGGATTGCTCCGGACCGACAACCGTCAACCGAAAACCGATCTACGGTTTGGGTTCGGGTTTGACGAAGACAGCGTCGTCAATGGTCGGATTGATCTCGAACTCCTTGACCTCCACTGTGCCGCCCGGCTCGCCGTTGCGAGTGATGGTCCGCTTCATAGCCACCGGAAGTCCGTCGATCACTTTCCACTCGGTGAAATCCGTCACCTGCACGGCTGGTGAGCCCATGGCCATGGTCGTCGAAGACGAACGCAGGATTCTTCCCGAGGCCGGATCGACGAACCACTTCACGTCCGATCCATCCGCGGTCACGATCAGGACGCGTGTTTCTACATTGCCAACCTTCTCGACGCCACCCTCACTGAACGTGTAGCCGCCGTCCTCGAGATGCTGGACGACGTAGAGAGGGTTACGCCGCATTTCCTTGAGCATGCTTTCCTTCTGAGAGGCGGGAAGGTCGCGGGTGCCCATGGGAGTTCCCATGAACGCGGCTGACGGGCTCATGACCATGGTCATTTCGCCCATGGGAGTCTTCATGACCTGCCGCGAACGGTCAGGGAAAACGTCGATGGAATCGACGTCCATGGCCATGTCGCCCTGGGGTGTCTTGAGATTGGCGGCTGATTTCTGACGCAGGGATTTGATCTTGCGAACGCGATCCATTCCGCCCATTCCGTCCACGACCTTCTGCAAGAGAGCTTTTCCGCCTCCGCTGCTGCCGGACGAAGTTGACGGAGCCGCTTTCGTTGCGCCCGGCTTGCTTTCAGGAATAGCAATGTCGAGGGTCTGCACGTTTCCAAACCCTGATAGCTGTCGATCGAAATCGGCCGATTTGCCCACCACCAGCAGCGCGACTTTGTCCCTGCTGACGTACTTGCGCGCCACGCGGGCCACATCGTCCGCGGTGACTTTCTCGATCCCTGTTCGATATCGGGCAGTAAAGTCGGACGGGTATCCGTAAAACTCGAGAAGCATTCGCTCGGTCAGCACTTCCTCTTTTGTATCAAAGCGGAAGATGAACGAATTCAGGATCGCGTCCTTGGACCGTTCCAGCTCGATGGCCGTGGCCGGAGACTTCTTGAGGTTGTCGAGTTCCTCGTTCAGGGCGTCAATGGCTGCAGCCGTGGTTTCACTCTTGGTGCCCATGGAGAGCTGGAACACACCGGGGTGATCCCAGGACGTTCCTACTCCGCCGCCTACGTTGTAGGCCAGGCCCTTTTTGGATCGGATGTTGGAGAAGAGACGAGCCGAGAAGCCCCCGCCCAGAACCTCATTCATCACTTCCAGCGCGTGATAGTCGGGGTTGTCCCGCGTTGTTCCCATGTGCACCATGCGGATCGAGCTCTGATTCACATCGTCCTTGGGGATGAAGAAAACGCCAGGCTTGGTCTCAGCGAACTCCGTCTGGAACTTCGCAGCGGCCGGCCCTTTGGCCCATGAGCCGAAAGCGGAGCGAAGTTTCTGCTCCATCTTCGCGCTGTCGAAATCGCCGTGAATGCCCAGAATGATGTTGTTGGGGTGGGCGTACTTGCGATGCCAGGCCACCAGGTCATCCCGGGTGACGCTCGATACCGTGTAGTACTCGTTGATGCGCGCATAGGGGGAGTTCGCGCCGTAAGCAAGCCTGGTAGCCTCGCGACTCGCGATCTGCATCGGATCGTCATTGCGACGGGAGATGGCCGTGTTCAACTGATTCTTGGCCAGGGGCAGCTTGTCCTCGCGGAACTCCGGCTGGCGGAGAAGTTCGGTGAACACAGCAAAGACGTCGTCAAAGTCGCCCTTCAGAACATCGAAGGAGAGGGCGGACGAATCGACGTCTGCGTCGGTTTCAACTTTGGCCGCTCGCGCTTCCAGGTAATCGTCCAGCTGGTCGCCGGTTCTGGTCTTCGTTCCGCCCGTTCTCCAGACCTCTCCATACAGATCGGTCAGGCCGGCTTTCTCGGCAGGTTCCTC
>Ga0180121_10001197_pt1 | contig 10987 bp, 12 predicted proteins | sample AntDrymUQ5402106_2_FD_129676 | JGI IMG/M metagenome (GOLD analysis project Ga0180121, IMG submission 129676) | Polar desert sand microbial communities from Dry Valleys, Antarctica - metaG UQ540 (21.06) (version 2) (version 2) | ecosystem: Environmental > Terrestrial > Soil > Desert | place...
CCCGCGACAAGGATGTTGAGCCCGCTGGACACCGCTGCCTCGAGAAACCGTGCAGTCTGAACCGACAGTGTCCCGAGCTGCACCAGGTCGTCGAGAGAGCTCGCTCGCACCACAAACTTGCGGATGTTGACGGACCAGTGCACCCGCGTGATGTCCGGTATGACGACGTGCAGGCGCGACCCGTCGGGAAGCATCGCGTCGACAAGCGTCAATGTTCGCAGGAGACGCCCTGATACCTGCCGCCCCGATCGCGCTGCTGCGCGCACCGGCATCACCGAGCACCCCACCGGGGTCCTGCGCGCTCGGCCCAGGACTCCAAACTCGGCCATCGGCATCTGGCGGAAGTCAGATCAGCGGCTATGAGCCGGTGTTGTAGGCGGTCACGAACCTCAGCAGACGCCGTGCCGTGAAATTGGAGCCGCCAGCCGTCACACTCGCCGGTCCTGGCCCGTCACCAAGGCATGAACGCGCTCAGCAACGTCGTCCACACCGTCAGCGGGTGGGAGCCGAGAAGGCCGTCCACACCGCCCGCTCGGGACCGAGCCGCACCCCGAACAGTCCTACGGCCTCACCTTGAATATCCGTGCGACCGAGAGCTGGCGCACCGCGCTAGCCTCGACGACTCGCCCCGGACCGTCGCGCGCGTCCGGGGCCATAGCGCCATGTCGCCTTGTCGCCTTGAACGATGGTCCTTCCGTCGCCGCCCCCCCCGCCGATGGATGGGCTCGGCGGGCAGCGCGTGACAGTCTCGCCACCGTCCGCGACTGCGGCGGTAGCCTGCCGCCGCTCATGGGCGCCCCGACAGCACCTGACCTACCACCACACCACGAGGAGATCCCGATGAAGACCCTGACCTGCCGCCAGCTGGGCGGCCCGTGCGACCTCGCCCTGAGTTGGGAGACCGCCGACGACGTCATCAGGGCGCAGGACCGACACCTCCGCGAGGCGGTCCGGGGAGGTGACGCCGCCCACGAGCCGGCACACGAGCAGATGAAGGGCCGATGGCGGCACCCGGTCCGGTCTATGGGTTGGTACCGGGAGACGAAAAAGGCGTTCGCCGACCTCCCCGGAGCCTGAAGGCGGTCTGGGGCGCCCCCGATCATTCGTGCGCACCCCGGTCGACGGGCTCCTCGTCCTTGCGGCTCTGCACGCCGGCCAGCACCGCCGGCTCCGCGCGGAACGCGATCCGGGTGACCACGCCGTCCAGCACGGTGAAGTCGAAGGCCACCTTGGCCTCGCCTCGGTGGACCCAAGCGGCCCCCGGACGGTGCTCGACGAAGACCGACAACGCCGCCTTCGCAGCCCCGTTGAAGAACTGCGCGACCTCCTCCCGCCCGGCGATGCGCTCGGGCGTGCCCATCGCGACCGCTGCGGCGTCCCCGGTCACGACCACGTCGGGAGCCAGCAGGCTCAGCAGCCGACCGAAGTCGCCACCTCGAGCCGCAGCGAGGAACGCGTCGACCACCTCCCAGTCGGCGAGCGCGTCGTCGGGTGCGGGCTGGACAACCTTGGCGCGGGCTCGCGAGGCCAGCTTGCGCGTCGCCGTAGGCGTCGTGTCCAGCATCGCGGCGATGGTCTTGAAATCGAAGCCGAAGCTGTCATGCAGGACGAAGGCGACCCGCTCGCCCGGGGTGAGCCGGTCCAGTACGACCCGCAGCGCCACGCCTACGGTGTCAGCGAGGGCCACCTCGTCGGCCGGGTCGCTGACGTGCTTCGCGACCTCGACCTCTTCCCCCTCGTAGGGCACCGGCACCTTGGCACGGAGCCGGTCCAGGCACAGGCGCGTGGTCACCGTGGTCAGCCAGCCGGGGAGGTTCGCGATCTCCTGCTCGGTGCCCTGCAGGCGCAGCCACGCCTGCTGCACGATGTCCTGAGCCTCGGCGTCGTCATAAAGCATCCGTCCCGCGAGACGCGCCAGGCGCGGCCGTTCGGCCTCGAAGGCGGTGAGCTCATCCATGGTGGTCACATCGTCCTCTCATGCTGCGTCGCACGGCTTGACGGATGACCGGAGTGTCTTGTGACGCAGGTGCGAGCATGCTCGAGCCGGAGTGTGGACAGCGGAAGATCGACGAGCTCATCGCGGGCTTGGGCGACTGGCGAGGGAAGCGGCTGGCCGAGGTCCGCGAGCTGATCCACGACGCCCTGCCGGGGGGTAAGCGAGACCTGGAAGTGGATGGGAAGCCCGGTGTGGGAGCAGGGCGGGATCGTCGTGGTCAGCAATGCGCACAAGGCCAAGGTGTGAAGCTGACCATCCCTCGCGGGGCGCAGCTGACCGATCCTGACCGCCTCTTCAACGCTGCACTGGCGGGCGGGTCCTGCCGTGCCTCCTCCTGGGGCGCCTCGCCGAATCGCTTCGCGGTCTCTCGGCCGGTCGCTAAGTGGCCCTGCTCGCGGCGGCCGAGGCGCGGCACGACGCCGGCGGGCAGAGGTGGTCGTGCCGCGTTCCGCCGAGCCAGTCGCTGCGGTGTTGGAGGCTCCCACATCGGCTATGTGAGCAAGATCATCACGTCGGCCGCGCCGGCGGCACCTGTCGCAATCGAACGTTCGGCTCCAGAAGTTGCGGCGACTCGACCTGCTCACAACTGTCTTCGCGGCATGGTCGGATGTTGGCGACACTCGAGCTGGTCCTTAGAACCGGTCTTCAATGAGTTCGGGTCGGCCACCTCAACGCATCGCGGCTGATACCGACGCCGACGGCGAAACGGTTCAGGTTTGGTGTGCGTCGAGCAAGGCGGATCTCGTCGATGAGGGTCGAAGCCGCGATGCCTGCGCCACAGTGCGGCCAGTCACACGGCGATGAATTCCGCGCTGGTCGCCAGTCTGTACTGAAACCAATCAATCTGACTCCAGGAGAACGGCATGACCGCTACATACACCTTCGATGTCATTTCCAGCCTCGACGGCTACGGCGCCGCCAGCGGCGACTGGACCGGCTACTGGGGTAAGCGAGGCCCCGAGTTGCTTGACCACCGCCTTGCCTTGTACGGCGCGGAGCAGCGGATGGTCTTCGGGGCCAAAACGTATCGGGCATTCGCTGCGATGCTGGCCTCGAGCACCGAGGAGTCCGAAGTGCGTGACCCATGGGTCACTCGGATGAGGAGCCTGCCGGCAACCGTGGTGTCGACGACGCTGGAAGCACCCCTGAACTGGCCGAACGCGACCGTCGTCAGCGGTGACGCCGTCGACGTCGTCGCCCGGCTCAAGGAGGAGTCCGAGGTGCCGTTGCGCTCGCACGGCAGCCTGTTGTTGAACCGGGCGCTGATGGCCGCCGGCCTGGTCGACCGCGTGCAGGTGACGCTCTTCCCCGTTATCACCGGGCAGACCGGGCTGGACCCGATCTTCCAGGGTGCGGCCGACTTCGACCTGGAACTGGTCGAGAACCAGACGCTCGACGGTCACATCCAAGAGCTCATCTACAGACCCACCCTGCATTGACCTGTCAGCGCAGTAGTGAAGACCGCGCTGAAGACGATCTTGTTGTGCCGGATCGACGCGGCGTAGCGTGTCTCATATGAAGATCATGAAACAGCGCGGCTAGACCGAAGGGGTTCAAGGTGCGGAAGGTCAATGCTTGGCTGTTCGTGACGCTAGATGGCGTCATCGAGGCGCCGGAGAAATGGGTACTTGCCGACGACGACATGTTCGCAGCCGCAGAGGCGGACTACGCGAGATCGGACGCCCTGCTGCTCGGTCGCCGCACCTACGAGACGTTCGCCGCCTCGTGGCCCCAGCGCGGCAGCGAGGTCCCTAACGCGGACTGGATGAACAACACCCGAGAGTACGTGGCGTCAACGACGCTGGAGTCCCCGGAGTGGAACAACTCCACGGTGATCGAGGGCGACGTCGCCGAGGCGGTCGCGCGCCTCAAGCAGGAAGACGGCAAGGACATCTTGATCAACGGCAGCGGCGCGCTCGTCCGAACGCTCTTGCGCGACCAGCTGCTTGACGAGCTTCGGCTCTTCATGAACCCGGTCGTCGTAGGCTCCGGGATTCGGCTGTTCAATGACGGAAGCGATCCCGTTGAGCTCACGCTCGTTGACTCGCACTCGTACGCCAACGGTGTCATCTCCCTCACCTACCGGCCCGGCGGCGCCAACCAGCCCTAACCCGAGGCTTCCCGAATCTGAGGAGAGACATGATCATCATTGCTGGCTACGAGCTCGTGGATGCTATGGAGCGGGACACATACGTCGCAGCTCACCGTGACCTTGTCTCGCGCGCCCGCAAATTCGACGGGTGCATTCACGTCGCCATCACGGCCGATTCTGTGGATCCCGAACGGATCAACTCCGTTGAGGTGTGGCGAGACGCCGAAGTGATGGACGAGTGGCGAAAGCAGGCCAACGCTCCGGACATGGAAGAACCCAAACACATCGAAGTAAAGCGGTACGACGCCACCGACGGTGGCCCTCTCTTCTAGGCCGACGCCGCCTTCGGCAGATGAACTTGTTCAGCCCGCCGCAGCATTGGCGTGAACTGGACTACAAGCGCTGCTGACGCGGCCGTTGCGGAGACGGATCTGCCGCCGACCATCTGCGCCGTGAGTCGACTCAGCGGGAACGCGTGCCGCCGTCGAGGGTTGTCGCACGCAACGCGGGTCTGCACCAGATGCGCATGGCGGTGCACGGCTCGTGGCGCCCGCTCATCGGCAGAAGTGGAAGATGATCACATCGGACGCGCCGGTGGGACCTGTCCCAATCGACGGTTCGGCTCGACAAACGGTGTCGACAGGTCCACCCGTCGGCCGGAGGACTTCAGCATCCGCTCGATCAGGTCGCGCACCTCCTCGGCCGTGAGGATGGTCGTCGTGAGCTCGTGCACGCCACGGCGGGCGATGAAGACCTTCGTCGGTTCGTTGATCCACGTCAACGAGTGCCGGAACAGCCGGGTCGCGTCCTCCTGCGGCCCTGGGCTCGTCACGTTCGGCTCTCTCCAGCATTCCCACAAGCGCCACGGCGTGTGCGGAAGTCGACGGCCCGCGCGTAGTGAGGGTTACGTTCGTCCGCACGTGCCGTACTGCCGTGGAGCTGTTCCCGTCCACCTGGTCCGAATCAAGAGCGCCCGTGTGTCAACCTGAGGGGCGGTCGAACGACTCTCGGGCATGACGGACTCCGTACCGGAGGAGCTGCTCTGCATGGGTGAGCGGCGAGCCGGCAGCTGGCGCGATGCGGAGATGCCCGCACGCGCTGAGCTTGTCGACGCGATGTTCCGGCGGCACTACGCCGCCCTGCTCCGCCTCGGCGTCGTCATGCTGGGCAGTCGCGAGGCTGCAGAGGACGCCGTCCAGGACGCCTTCGTCTCACTGCACCGGCATCGGCGATCGCTGCGAGACCCGGAGGCCGCCGAGGCGTATCTCCGCTCCGCCGTGCTTAACCGCTGTCGGTCCTGGGTGCGACGTCAGGTCACCCAACGCGCACCGAGGCCGCTCATGCTGGTGCGCGAGCACCAGGAGAGTCCGGAGGACACGACGGTCGGTCGGCACGAGACCGAGTCGCTGGTGGCAGTCATGCGCACGTTGGCTCCACGCCAGCGTCAGGTGCTGGCCTGCCGCTACGTCCTCGAGCTCTCGATCGCGGAGACCGCCCAGCTGCTCCAGATCAGCGAGGGGTCGGTCAAGGCCCACACCCATCGGGGATTGCAGACCCTACAGAAGCGGATCGCGAGGTGACGCAGATGAGCAGCATCGAAGAGCGGCTCGCGCGGGACATCGCGGCAGTCACAGGAGGTGTCGTCATGACCGAGTCAGACCTGAGGGATGCGCGTGAGGCAATCGACGAGCGCATCGACAGCCGGCGGCAGCGGGGCCGCCGTACCGTGCTGGCAGCAGCCGCCGCAGCCGTCCTGATGATCCTCGTCCTGGGCGTCGCGGCGTTCCAGACGCTCGGCGGGGACGACGAGACGGCACCACCTGCCGACCCGGCACCGACCACGAGCGACCCCGAGGCCGACTTCCTCACCGGGCGCGCACCCACTGCCGACCTCCTCCAAGGGGTCTGGCGGGTGGACAACGGCACTGAGCAGCTGCGCTTCTCGCCACCCAACGTCTTCGGCTCCGACGACGGTGGTCGGCTGTTCGGCAATCCGGGCGTCCACGGCACGTATGTGATCACCGGGGACCTGATCACCGTCAAGGTCGACGGCGGAACGGCCGGCTGCGCCGGGCAGGAGTTCGCCATGCGGGCCTCCCTGCCGGGCCCAGGAGCTATGCGGTTCGTGCACACCCAGCCGGGAACGGGCGAGTGCGCGCAGATCCAGAACGGGACGGTGGTCCTGGAGCAGGTGCTGCCGGCGTCGCCGACCATGGCGGAGCTCGTATTCTCCACGGAGGCCGGCTGGCAGCCTCTGGTGGGCAAGAGCGCCCTCTACGGCGTGTGGCTGGCCGAGGGCGGCGGGCACGTCCTTGAGATCGACCCCGGCGGTTCCTACTACGTCGCGGACGAGTCCGGGGATCCGGTCGACCGTGGCCAGTGGTTGTTGCGCGGCGGTTCGGACCTCACGCTGACCAGCTCAGCCGGCTCCGCCCGGTGCAGCGAGGGTGACCGGCTCGTTTTGGGCGCCGTGGAGCAGATCAACCCCGGAACCCGGGCTGTGCGCTCGACCGTGCAGGAGAACACCTGCGGCGCACCCTGGGTGCCAGCTACGTGGGCCCTGGTCCCCCATGAAGGCAGCTGACCGGCGGGGGCACCCGGTAGGTCCGGTGGCCTGGTGGTACGCACACGACCCTGCCGACCATCCTCCGCCTCACGACCGCGGTGCCCGTACCGGACAGCCCCAGTGCTGAGGCCCCCCGAGAAGAAGGCCGCTCGCAGGCGACCCGAACGCCGCGATCCGATCGGTAGCCAGCTTTGGATCAGTCCCCGTTCGGCAGGCTTGGTAGCTCATCTCTGCGCGCGGTGATCCGATGGGGACCCCAGCCAGCCCACATGGCGGTCAGTCGGTCGTTGATCCACGCTACGAGCGATCGAACACAGAGGTCCGGAGTCTGGGGGTGGCGGTGTCGGAGCCAGCCGGTCAGGCCTGCAGGCACTGGCGAGATCGCGGAGGATTACCCGAGTAGACCCTCGATCCGTGCACGACAATGTCGGATGCTACGCGGTGCGACGGGATACGCTCCGCGCGTGCCGTTCCAGCACGGAACCCGCGTCGCCTACGACTGGCACGGCTGCCGGTGCGAAAAGTGCCGGGCCGCCTGGGCGACCTACCAGCGCGAGGTCAGGGCCGCTCGGGCCGAGCTTGTCGCTGGCCGCACCGATCTCGCTGACGGCACCATCTCCACCTACCGGAACCACGGCTGCAGGTGCCAAGCCTGCACCGAGGCGCAGCGGGAGGCCAACGCGCAGCGGGCGTCACGGGGAAAGCCCTCGCTGGTTTCCTAGCCGATTCGGCCAGGTCAGGCTCGCCCGGGCGACACAAGCCGAGTCAGGTCTCGCTCTCCTGCCCAGCCCAGGCGAAGAGCTGCTCCTCCTGCTCATCCCGTGGGCCGAACTTGCGCTCACGGGCACCCGCTCGGCGCTTGTGTGTTCCGCTCCTGTCGCGGCCCGCTCGAGGACGGCCGTGCGGTCAATGTCCGCGACGTTCGGGACGCCGCTCGTGCGTTCGCCGCGGCCCACCGCATTGCGGGGCGACTGCAGCTGCGCCCGCGCGGCGCGGGTCCTGAGGACCGCGCCCTCTGGATGGAGTTGCAGAACCTCCTCGGCGGTGGTGTCGGGCTCACCATGCTTCAAGAGCCCGAGGACGTCTCGGACTACGGCTTGCAGCGCGAGCGGTTCGCTCATTGGCTCGAGGTCTGCCTCGAGCGGGTCGGGGTCGGTTTCGAGGTCAGGTGGCGGGCGCGCACCGGCATCCAGGCTGAGCCGATGGCTCGGGATCTGCTCGGCGTGCTCGTGCTCCTGTTGTACCGCAGCATCGCGGGCGGGGGTGACACCTTCCACTGCAGCCATTGTGGGTTGCCAGTCGATCGCGCTCGCCGGCCGAGGCGCGGCGAGCACGTCTACTGCTCGAAGCCTGAATGCCAACGGGCGCGCCTACGCGCCAACCAGCAGCGTTCGCGCGCCAACAAGAAGGGCTGACATGGCCAGCATCGCCAAGAGGACTAACGGCCAGTGGCGTGCCCGCTACCGGGACGCCGCGGGGCGGGAGCACTCGCGGCACTTCAGCCGGAAGGTGGACGCGCAACAGTGGCTCGACACGGTGACCAGCTCCCTCGTCACCGGGACGCACGTCGACCCCAAGACCGCGCGGACGACGGTCGAGCAGTGGTGCGCGACGTGGCTCGAGGGCTACGCGACCCGACGCACCTCGACTGTCCGTCAGGCACGGGTTCACGTCGCCCAGATCGTCGCGGCGTTCGGCCCAATGCCGTTGGCGGGCGTCCGGCCGTCACACGTGAAGTCGTGGACGGCGAGGCTCAAGGCCGAGGGCCTTGCCGCCTCGTACGTCTACGCGCTGCACGCACGGCTCTCGCAGGTGATGAGCGACGCCGTGCACGACGGCATCCTGGCCCGCAACCCGTGCTCCCGCCGCACGTCTCCGGGTGCGGGGTCGCAGCGGCCCTACGTCGCCACGACAGAGCAGGTGTGGGCGCTGCACGAGGCGTTCCCGGCGCACCTGGCACCTGCCGTCCTGCTCGGTGCGTTCGTCGGCCTGCGAACCGCTGAGGCGTGCGGGCTGCGTACCGGCGACGTCGACTTCATGCGTGGCGTCGTGTCGCCCGCGGTCCAGTGGCCGGGGGAGCCGCTGAAGACCGAGACGTCGAGGACGGCGGTCCCGATCCCGTCAGAGCTGGCGCTCGAGCTGTCCGCGGCCGTCGCCCGCTGGGGCGGGGACACGTTGGTTACCGACGGCATGGGCGGACCGGCGTCGCCGTGGTCGATCGAGCGAGCCGTGCGGTCGGCCAGGACCAAGGTGCCCGACCTCGACGCGGGCTTCAGGTTCCACGACCTGAGGCACTACCTGGCGTCACTGCTCATCGCGTCCGGCGCCGACGTCAAGGTTGTGCAGGCCCGGCTCCGGCACGCGAGCGCCAAGACGACCCTCGACACCTACTCCCACCTCTGGCCCGATGCCGACGAGTCCGCACGAGCCGCCGTCGGTGCGGTGCTGCGGCTCGGCTCGAGTCGCGGGAGGCACGGTGACGTCAACGGCTGATCGTCGCCGCCGGGCGACGGCGATTCATGAGGCTGGCCACGCGGTCGCCGCGTGGCGTCTTGGCCGGGCGTTCCGATCTGTCACCATCCGAGCAGATGAGGACTCTCTCGGTCATGTCCGACACCGCGACGTACCGGCATGGGTCAGGCCGGACGTCGAGGGGAGCACCCGAACGAGACTGTTCCTTGAGGACAGCATCATCATCGCGCTTGTCGGCCCCGAGGCCGAGCGTCGTATCGCCGGCCGAGCGCCGGCGACCGTGCGGAAGGGCGCTGCGCATGACCACGAATCGGCTGTTGACCTAGCGAGTCACCTAGCAGGAAGCACGAAGGAACGCGACGCGCTGCTCGCCTGGCTCCGAGTGCGGGCGCAAGACCTAGTCGACCACGACCGGCCCCGTATCGAGCTTCTGGCCGCCGCGCTTCTGCGACAGGACGTCTTGACCTGGAAGGCCGTGAAGACGCTGCTCAATGACAGCGTTCTCAAGCGGCTCCACTGAGAGGAAGCGAAATGACCTTCGATCTGCAACGCCTCGTGGACAAGGCGCTCGACCGTGGCGACGACGCGGACCCTCACCTGATAGCCCGTGCGGTCCTCCTCAGAATCACCCCGGACCAGCGCGAGGAGGCCTTACTCGTGGCCCTGGCGACCTACGTCGAGGCGCGAATCTACGAGCGTGGTGACGACTCGCTGCCGTCGCCGACGCATCCTTCTGCGGACTCTCTGCGGACTAGGCCGACCTCGTGAGCGCGTTTCCGCAGGTCAAAGCCTGATGATCTCTAGATGTCGAAGTAGAGCTCGAACTCGTGCGGGTGCGGGCGGAGTCGGATGGGGTCGACCTCGTTGGTGCGCTTCCAGTCGATCCAGGTCTCGATGAGGTCGTCGGTGAAGACCCCACCCTCGAGCAGGTAGGCGTTGTCCTCCTCGAGGGCGCTGAGCACCTCGGGCAGTGACGAGGGCACCTGGGCGATCTCGGCGTGCTCGTCCGGCGGCAGCTCGTATAGGTCCTTGTCGACGGGCTGCTCGGGCTCGATCTTGTTCTTCACCCCGTCGAGGCCCGCCATCAGCATGGCCGAGAAGGCGAGGTAGGGGTTGGACGACGGGTCGGGCACTCGGAACTCGATCCGTTTCGCCTTCGGGTTCGACCCCGTGATGGGGATGCGGATGCAGGCCGACCGGTTTCGCTGCGAGTAGACGAGGTTCACGGGCGCCTCGAAGCCGGGCACCAGGCGGTGGTAGCTGTTCATCGTGGGGTTGGTGAAGGCGAGCAGCGACGGCGCGTGCTTGAGCAGGCCCCCGATGTAGTGGCGCGCCATGTCCGAGAGCCCCGCGTACCCCAGCTCGTCGTAGAACAGCGGGACGCCGTCCTTCCACAACGACTGGTGACAGTGCATCCCGGACCCGTTGTCACCGAAGAGCGGCTTGGGCATGAAGGTCGCCGTCTTGCCCGCGGCCCAGGCGACGTTCTTGATGATGTACTTGAAGAGCATCAGCTGGTCACCGGCGTGCAGCAGCGTGTCGAACCTGTAGTTGATCTCGGCCTGGCCGGCCGTGCCGACCTCGTGGTGCGCGCGCTCGACCTCGATGCCGGCCCGGCCAAGGGCCAACGACATCTGGTCGCGCAGGTCGGCGAAGTGGTCGACCGGTGGCACCGGGAAGTAGCCGCCCTTGTAGCGCGTCTTGTAACCGCGGTTCCCACCTTCCTCGACCCGACCCGAGTTCCACGCCCCCTCGATGGAGTCGATGAAGTAGTAGCCCGAGTGCTGGTTGGTCTCGAAGCGCACGTCGTCGAAGACGTAGAACTCCGCCTCGGGCCCGAAGTAGACGGTGTCGGCGACGC
>Ga0180121_10001198_pt1 | contig 10972 bp, 9 predicted proteins | sample AntDrymUQ5402106_2_FD_129676 | JGI IMG/M metagenome (GOLD analysis project Ga0180121, IMG submission 129676) | Polar desert sand microbial communities from Dry Valleys, Antarctica - metaG UQ540 (21.06) (version 2) (version 2) | ecosystem: Environmental > Terrestrial > Soil > Desert | place...
CACGGACTGCGTATACGGATATTTGTTAGTAAATCCGTGTACGCAGTCCGTGTTTATCCGTGTCCAAATCTTTATGTATCTATCGTGACATCGCGCACGCCAAAGACCACCTGCCGACTGCTTTGCAGCCAGGCATGCTCTTCACCCAGCGCGTTTGGCCTTAACAGATTGCGCCAAAATCTGTTGGCCTGTTGATAGCTGGTGCGCACGGCCTGGCTATAGGGACGACCTTGCAACCATTGGTAGAGAAAGACCGCTAGACTAGGTTCGGGCAACCAATTGACGCCCACCGCCCCATTGACGGCCTGCGCACCCAACCCCAACCACGTCTGCGCCAGGGTAACGCCGTGACAATTCAACCCGTAGACCATGCGCAGATCAAGCAGCGACGTATCCTGCTGATAGGCAGTGAGCAGAGGGGCAAAAGTTTCCGCCCCGATCATCTGTTTGCCCCGATAGCCAACCAGACAGCCGTGATGGCCGTGGACCAGCAGCAGCACGTCCACCTGATGCGTGCGGCTGGCACTGGTTAAAGCGTTGACCAAGTCTGGGCCATTGGCCTGTGCATCTTCCAGCACAATCACCCGATCATAGTGCCGGTGCGTACCGAGCAAGCGCAACAACAGCTTGGCGTACTCTTCGGTCACAAAGTCGATCAAATCCATCATCTGCTGCGACAAACTCAGCCCATGAATGTGGCCGACATTCTCAAGCAGAACGACGAGCGCTAAGGGTTTTTTGGTGGGTAATTTCATCCTCACGTTTGGTCGAACTCCTTACGCTCAATTTCCGGTTCTTGTAAGATACGTGCCAACAGACCAGGCCCAATGTCTTTGGTGCGATGATAGGGAATTGGCACTTGTTTGCTTGTCGCCGGATTGCGCCAGATTTCGTGACTGCCGGCCCCATGCCGAGTAAACTGACAACCTAATCGCCGCAGCTTGCGGGTTAGTTCAGCATACTTCATGCCGCTACCATCAGCCGGGAAGTAAATGGCAGAGCAGGGAGCAAGTTCAGCGAGTCCGGTAACGGGTCGCCGGCGGCTCTCATCGAGGCAATTAATGACCCTGCCACCTGCGGCGCTAACGCCAATACTTCTTCAACGGTATCACCGACCACGATCAAATTGGGTAAATCAGGACTATCTGCTATATACCGGTAATCACCCCCATCGTCGAGTTCCTCAATTACCAGTTGTAAATCGTATAAGTTCATTTTGCTGCGCTCCCTTGTACGTTCAGCACAAGTACGTTACTAGGCATAGTGCAAACTTTACGATAAGCGGCTAAACACGACAATTCGTTTTCTTTCTTGGCTTTTTATCCTTCTCCCCATCCTGTGTGATAGCAGAGAGGCGAAGGCCGCCAAAAATTTTTAATTCTGCTGGTTAGGCCGCACCAGACGCAGCTTAAAGTTGTTGGTGAGCGCTTCCATTTCGTTTTCCAATTTTTCCCAGGCGTTGGATTGAAAAATCTTTTGCGCCTGCTCCAAATTTTCCACCACACCCCCGCTGAGAATTTGCGGCGATTTGCCCCACATCGTATACAGCACTTCCGAGAGGCGAAAGCCCAATTTCGCCAGCCCCGGCGCTAATTTGTTGACCAGATAATCCTGGCATTCGCGCTCTTTGCCAGGCTGCATATCGTAACTGATTAAAACTTTCAACATACCATCCCTCGTCTCAAGAATTCACTACACGGGTCTTGCATCAATCCGCTGCCAGCGCCAACACATCCTGCCGATTGACCTCGGCGTTGCGCCGAAATTCAGCCACAGAAATGTCACGAAACAGCCAAATTGCCAGCAGCAGACCAATAATCTCCAGCCCAAAGACCACCGAATAGCCAATAATCACCTGGCCGGTTAATTGATAAAGCACATCGCGCAGCAGGCCACTGAAAATGGTGCCAATCGCCCGCCCCACAAAATCGGCCACGCCCCAGGCCCCGATATAAAGACCCGCCGCCTGGGGCACCGTCATATCCAGCATAAAACTGAGATTGCTGATCGTCATCAGGCCGCCGCCCAGCCCCAACAGCAACACGGCGCCCATAAACAGCCCAGCGTTGCCCAACCAACCGGTGATGATGATCAGCGCAAAAGCCAGCGCCGCCACTGCGCCGCCCACGTTGGCACAGTTTTTCTTGCCATAGCGACGCACGAGCGGTGTACCGGCGGTTAGCGTCAATAAAAGCCCAACGCCCCAAATCGACGCCAACCGTGAAGTCGTCGCCACCGACATGCCCAGCACTTCTGCCCCGAACGGCTCCAAGAGCACATCCTGGGCATGGATGCTGATCAGCACAATTAACAGGTAGACAAAGAAACGCAGCGCCGCCGGATTATCGGCCAACAAACGAAAGGACGTCAGCGGATTGTCTGCTTTGTTTTTCGGGGTTTGGCCCGTCGCTGCCGGCTCTACGCCGGCGGAACCAACGAGCACGAGCACACAGGCCACCAACCAAACCAATCCAAACGCCGTGTACAAAGCATCTCGACTAAACGGTTCGAGCAGATAGGCCAACGCCAGCGATGTGGCAATGATAAACAGAATCATCGCTGTCCACATCACGCTTACCGCCCGGTTTCGCCAACCGCTGCCTTCGGGGCTAATTTCGCTGACCAGCGACAAATAGCTAACCGAGGCAATGTTGACGCCCATGCCCCACACGGTAAAGGTTGCCAGCGACGCCAGCACGCCCAGCGCGAAATCTTGCTCGAAGAGAAAAACCGCATGCGCCGACAGATAGCTGCCAAAGGCCGCCATCAAACCGCCCAACACCATCCAGGGTGAGCGATGCCGCCCCCAGATTGGGTTTTTGTCGGCCCAGTTGCCGATCACCACTTGCAGCGGTGACAGCAAATAGGGAAAAGCCACCAAGATGCCGACCAGGAGCGCCGATAACCCTAAATCGGCAATCATAATTCGGTTGAGCGTGCTGGTAATCGGCACCACCGTTATTGTGACGCCGACATGCACAGACGCCAACTGAATGACTTTTCTCCAGTTCATACGTTACACTATCCATAGATTTTCTGAGCTTTGCGGTTCACTATCTGTATTCTATGTCCACCTACGTGGTAAACCTGCAAGGCGGCATACAATCAATTTAACTCACCTTACGCACCTCATGCTGGCATACAGGTGACTGTCACCTTCCAGAGTACGTGCGTAACATGAGAATTTAAGTAGTCAAGCCACCTACGCACTAAAGTAATTCTAGCGCGTAGTGCGTAGGTGGCTTACAATCGCTTATAACCACTCGATCAATTCTTCACGGCAAGCCAACACCAGGTCGGCCTCTTGCAAATCGCTTTCTCGCCCCAGCCCCCACAGGACGCCAATCGTCCCCATCTCCATTGCCCGCCCGGCGCGTAAGTTAACATCGGTGTCGCTGATGATAGCAATGGCGTTGGGGGCAACCCCTAAATGGGCAGCCACAGCCACCAGGCTTTCGCTGTGGGGCAGCAAGCTGCGCACATCTTCGCGTGCCAACACAACGTCAAAGACCGTTGTCAACTCGTTGGTCGTAAGAAACAATTGTACAGCCGAACGGTCACGCGTAGTGATCAGCCCCATCTTGTAGCGCACGGTCAACTCGCGCAGAATGTCGGCTATAGGGGGCAGCAACGTCAGATGCGCCGACGCTGGATAGCCGCGCAAGCGGTTGAGAAAAGGCAGCAACCGTTGCAGGTCATGCTGTAATTGCCAGCGTGCTAATTGGCTAATCACAAAGTTGACGGTGCCTTCTAGCCTAACCATCAACCTGTAAACCATGCGCTGCCGGGTGCTGGGCGATGCGATGCGGTCTAGTCGGCCAAAATGCGCGCCGAACCAATCAGCAAGTTGATAGTCCAGGCCGGTTAGCGTCCCATCAAAGTCAAAGACAACTGCTTCGATTTTACGCCCACCAATCAAGCCCTGAATGCGTACGCCGGCCCCGGTGGGACGCACCGGCTCAAATGGCTCTAAATCCATCAACTTGCGATAGAGATAAGAAAGGACGATGCGGGCACTGGCGAGCACGGGCGTCGCCAGAAAAACGCCCAGCACGCCAAACACAATCGTGGCATTGATCGTGCCGATAAAGACAACGGCCGGATGCAATTTGACGCGCCCGCCCAGCAGTTTGGGGATCAGATAGATATTTTCAATCTGAGCCGTGATCGAATAGATGATCAACACAATGAAGGCAAAGGGGATCTTATCTACCGGCAGCCAGAGCGACCCTTGAAAGAGGGCAACCGCTGTGCCAATCGTGCCGCTGATGCCGGTACCTACGGAGGGTAAAAGCTCTAACATGCCGGCCAGCAAGGCGAGACCGCCGGCGTTGGGCATGCCAACCAAGGCGAGTGCAATCCAGGTAATGAAACCCATTACAAAACAGACGACCAGTTGGCCGCGCAGAAATGCCTGCCAGATTTGCCCCAACTCCTGCGCCAGCCGGCGTACCTCTTCCTGATAATCGCCCGGCACGCGTTCAAGTGCCAGCCGCTGCAACGCATAGCGATCCTTGAGCAGCCAAAAATTGACGACCAGCACATACACGACGATCAGCACACCGTTCGTTACGCCTTGCAAAATTGAAACCGGATTGGCCGTCGCTAGGATTAAAATATTTTGTAGCGCATCGCCCACTTGTTGCAGCACGTTGTCAGCTGAAATTTGAAAATCACCAAAGCGAAAAATGGGACCGGCGCGCGTCGTCTGCAAGCTGACAATCAGGGCTTCTAGCGTTGCGCGCAACGACACGATCAGGCTGAGGACGCGGGGAAAGAGCAGGGCTGGGGTTAACGCCAACACGGCCAGCAATATCCCGTAGAGTGCCGCTACCGTGGTGCCACGCGCCCACCCCGTCTGGCGCTGCATCCAATTGACCGGATAACTGAGGATAAAGGCCAGTAAAAAGGCGACGATCGTCGGAGAGATCATCGCCCGGAAAGTCACCACCAGCACAATCGCCAGAATGCCCAACGTGGCCGTGACAATAATTTTGGTCAGGTTACTCCATCGTCTGGAGTTCATGAGAGCACTGGAATGACCTTTTGATTAGCAGGTAACAGGTAACAGGTAACAGGTAACAGGTAACAGGTAATCGTGACCGTTGTAGAATGCATCTGCTACTTGCTACTTGCTACCTGTTATTTGCTTAGAAATAGGTAAATTGATTTAGCGGCCAATAACGCAACCAGACCCGCCCGACAATATATTCGCGCTCGACAGCCCCAAAGACGCGGCTGTCGTTGCTGTTGCCCCGATTATCGCCCAGCACAAAATATTGCAAGGGGCCTAGCGTGACCATCTCCATATTTTGGTTGGATTGATCGTGCGGAAAAAGCTCTGGCGATGGCTGGTCGTTAATATAGACCATGCCATCACGAATCGCCACGGTTTCGCCAGGCAGGGCGACAATCCGTTTGACCAGCAATTCGTCCATCGTCGGCACTTTTAAGACGACAATGTCATGGCGGTGAGGCGAGCGGAATTGATAGCTGATCTTATCGATGATCAAGCGTTGGTGCGCCGACAGATTTGGCTCCATACTCTGCCCAAAGACGACGGTGGCCTGGGCTAAGAACAAGTGGACTGTCACCGCCAACAACAGCGCCGGCAAGACAACTTGGATTGTCTCTTGAAAGATGGCGCGCAGAAACGAGCCATGCTGGGCTGGTGCGTTACCCACCGCATTCGCTGCTAGATTTGGTTGATCGCTATCACGTTCAGCCGCCTTAAAATCGTCCATAATTCTCCTCGTACTTTAGCCCTGCCGTATGCAAGCGGATAATTTTGCCTTCTGGGCGCAACGATGGCGGTTATGCAAATCCTTTATTGCCCATGTCTTGCATTCGCGCTCACACTAGTATACAGAGAATAACCAATTTTATCAAAATTGGCTGCCCATGCTCTTTCGACACTTATCCACAGCAGTCGACATCTGCAACAGGCGACCTTTGCCAGCTTGACGGTAAACCCTACGCTGGCTATACTTCTGCTATCTGCCGAATTATCGTTGCCTGTTTCGTTGCTCGTCTTAAGCCATCCTAGCCCACTGGTTCGCCCACTTGCTCAACTGGGGAACGAAGAAAATAGCCGACAACTCACAAAGATTTGTAAGTTGTTTGAAAGCTCTTAGCAAAGGCGTGATAAAATTTTCCTGATAAAATGACGCTTCTCGACGGCTTATCTACTTTTACCTATAAAACCACTTTGCTCAAACAATTACCCGCAAACTCTAATATTTTCAAGCGTTCTCCGTTCATTCTGGGGCGCATGGCTCTGCTATTGTTTAGCCTTGCCCTGTTACTTGAACCGCAGCACCAAGTTGCACAAGCACAAAACGCAACGCGCACCCCAGCGACGCCGACAACGACGCCGGACAATTTAGAAAAAGCTCCATCGAGCACAGATGCCAACACCATCCAAAGTGATGCGGCAGAGGCGTTGCTCGATGCCCAAGTCAACGCGCTGATTGCCAAAATGTCACCGTCCGAGCGCGTGGGTCAGCTTTTTATGATTACCTTTGAAGGCAACGACACCAGCTTTGAAAGCGATATTGCCGAATTGATTTACGCCTACCATGTGGGTGGCCTTGTGCTCAGCCCGCAAAATGGCAATTTTAGCAATGCGAAAGAGCAAGATACACCCCAGCAAGTGGCGACTTTGGTTAATCGTCTGCAAGCGTTGGCCTATGGCTATCTTGTACCGCCAACAGGAACGCTGCAATCGTTGACCACCACGGGCGAACTACCGCCTGGCTTTGTTTCGTTGGCAGAAAAAACCAGCGTACCCGCCTTGAGTATTCCCCTTTTTATCGCTGTCGAACAAATGGGCGATGATTTGCCGCATACAGCTTTACGCCGCAACTTTACAGCGCTGCCCACGCAGATGGCGCTGGGCGCAACCTGGGACCCAGAATTAACGCGCCGGGTTGGACAAATTGTGGGGCGCGAGTTGCGCGCAGTCGGGGTCAACTTATTGCTCGGCCCCACCCTGGATGTGGTCGAGCAGCCGCGCACCGATGCGATTGGGGCGCTGGGCGTGCATACCTTTGGCGGCGATCCAACCTGGGTAAGCCAAATGAGCAGTGCTTACATTGCCGGCGTGCATGAAGGCAGCGGTGGCGATGTAGCCACGATTGTACGTCACTTTCCCGGTCAGGGTGACGTAGACCGCCTGCCCGACCAAGAAGTGGCGACCATTCAGCGCGAACAAACAGAATTAGCGCGCGTCTCGCTCGCCCCGTTTACCAGCGTTACGCGCAAGCTTTCGACGATTTTACGCGCTGACGGCGATGCTGGCGCCACCGACGGCATGATGACCGGCCATACCCGCTATAGCGCATTGCAAGCCAACAATCCTGGGCGTAATTTGCCGTTGAGTCTGGACCAGGAATTGGACACCCTGTTACATCAAGCACCGTTTGCCGATTGGCGCGCCGGGGGCGGTCTTATCATGAGCAGTGCTTTGGGCGTCCCTGCGCTTCGTCCTTATTTTGAAGCCGCACAGGATCATCCTTACCGACGGATTGCGTTGGAAGCGTTTACCGCCGGCCACGATTTGCTCTACTTGGACGAACCAAACGCCGACCAAGATTGGGCAATCGAGAAACAACATATGATTGAAGCGATTGTCTTTTTTCAGGGGCGCTACGCCCAAGAGCCAGATTTCGCCGCGCGTGTCGATAACTCGTTGCGGCGCATCTTGCGGCTCAAGCTGCGGTTGTATGATAGCAGTGAGCCAGTTACCGACGCCATTTTTGGATCGATAGCAACGCCACCTGCAACCGGTATCGAGACCGCCACCCTGACCATCACCAACACAGGCGTCGGTTCCGCATCGGTAACACCAGTTTTGACTGTTACCCTACCGCTCACCAGCGCCCGTGCGCCGACATCGTCGCTCCTCTCTGCACAACCCTTACCCTTGACGGCAACTGTCGCACAGACAGCCACGCTGTCTATTACGCAGGCACAGACGATCACTTTACCGACCACGCTTGAGTCGCCTTTAATTCCGCTAACTAGTGTCTGGGTGCAAGCACCAGAGTTAGTGGTCTTCCAAAGTGAGAACCGGGCGGAAGCAGATAAGGTGATGGAACAAGTAGCGCGCGAATCTGTCACGCTGCTTTACCCCGATCCGCAGGCCGGCGGCGATGTGCTGATGGCGCCGGAAGCCAATGATCATCTGCTGATTGTTACCGACAGCCGGCCCCTGCGCGAATGTGCCCAGTGTACCACCGATCCCGCTTTGGGTGCAGACAAACTGGCCGAAATTATGCTTGCATTGTACGGCCCCAACGCCACCGGCCAGTTGCGCGCCGACCAAGTGGTGAGCATCACTTTTGACGAGCTGGCCGAGTTATTGAATGCCACGCAAGCAGATGAAACTGGGCTGGGCGAGACGCCCCCAATACAAGCAAACCCAGTGCAAGCAAACGCGCTGCTGACGCCAACGCTGGCGGCTGGCGTAGCAACCACACAAACAGAGGAAGCAGAGACGGAACTGCCGGCCGACCGGGCCAACAAAATTGCCGAAACCGAACGGTTAATTGAAGAATCCAACTGGCTAATTTTTGCCATGCTCGATGTAAAGCCACAGGAGTACCCGAGCAGCACAGTAGTCAAACAATTCCTGAGTCAACGCAGCGAACAATTAGGGAGTAAACGGGTGGTTGTGTTTGGCCTGAATGCGCCCTATTTTTTAGATGCGACCGAAGTGAGCAAACTAACCGCTTATTACGGTATTTTTAGCAAAACGCAAAAATCGTTGGAAAGCGCCGTTCGCGCGCTTTTCCGCAGCCATCTACCCATTGGCGCCCCACCGGTCGATGTGCCCGGCACCCGTTTCGCTGCTTTGGCAGAAAGGCTAAAACCAGACCCAACCCGCCGGCTCGAATTGCAAATTCTGCTTGGCGAGCAAATTGTGTCACTCGACGGCACCAGCGGAACCAACTCGCTTGCCTTGTATGCTGGCGATATAATTCGAATTAGCGTTGGACCTATCCTTGACCTGAATGGTCATTTGGTGCGCGACGGGACGCAGGTTCAATTTCAATTGCAGTATCAGGGTGAAAATCTACCACTCACGATGGAGCCGGTGGGCACGCGTAATGGCTCTGCCGTGCGTGACGTGCCGTTGGATCGGCCTGGTCTGTTGCAAATTGTTGCCGGCAGCGAAGCAGCCTCTACCGGAGAAGCGGTTGAATTAACCGTTCAAGCCAATTTGTCGGGCAACCCTGTGCGCCCGGCCCCGCGCAGTCCCCTACCAACCAATACAAACACAGTCACGTCAACGATGCCCATAACCACGGGTACAGGTAGCGGTCAAGGCTCAGCGCCGGCACCCGTTGATGAGCGACGAGTCAACCTGGTTACCTTGGTCATTGCCTTGTTGACGATTGTGATCACGCTAAGTTTGTTGCTGATTGTCCAAATTTGGATTTTGCCACGCCATATGTTGGTGCGCAGCATGCTTTGGGCCACAATCTTTGGGTTAGCAGCCTACATTTTATACGGGATAGGCTTGATTCCTGGTGCCAACGCTCTGCGCGACGCATTGCATTCTTTAGGCCCGGTGGTAGTCGTTTTCATCGCCATGTTGTTGCCATTGCTTTGGCTGCAACTAAGCACCGAACAGCCGGAATAGCGGTAGAGAGTAGTAAACAGTAATCGGTAGACAGTAATCAGTAATCAGTAATCAGCAGAGACTAACTACTGTTGACTAACTACTGTTGACTAACTACTGTTGACTAACTACTGTTGACTGACTACTGTTGACTGACTACTGTTTACCGATTAACGTCTACCGGCCAAATGTGGTTACCGCCGGCGTTGAGCGCCAGGTTTCCCCCGTCCACCGGCAGCAATACGCCCGTGACTGCGCCCGCCGCTGCCGAACAGAGAAAGACCGCCGGCCCCACAAAATCCTCTGGTTCGAGCAGGCGGTTGAGCGGAATGCCCGTCAAAAAACGCTGACGTAATTGTTCGCCAAAGCGTGGATCGTCCAACAATTGCCGTTTGAAGCCAGGTGTTGCCACCTGTGCGGGCAGAATGGCGTTGACGCGAATGCCTTGCCCGGCATATTCAACCGCCAACTCTTTGGTCATCTGGGCAACCCCCGCTTTGGAGACGCTGTAGGGAAAATTGCCCCGCCCCAACGCCGACACGCCGGCAATCGAACCGATATTGAGAATGCTGCCACCGTGATTCTGCCCTAACAGACGGCGCAAAGCTTGTTGTGTGCATAAAAAATAGCCGGTCAGATTCACGCGCAACGTTTGCTCCCACGCCTCCAGGCTCAACTCGTCCGGGTGGACGCGGCTGGGAAAGACGTAAGGCACATTGACCAAAATGTCCAACTGCGCAAACGCTTGATCGGCCGCATTGAATAGCGCCTCAACTTGTGCCGGCTGGGCAATGTCACAAGTGACGGCCAGCGTGCGCCGGCCCAGCGCCTGAATCTCTTCCGCCGTTGTCGTGACGCCAGCCGTGTCGATGTCGGCCACCACCACATCGGCTCCGTGCTGCGCAAAACCGAGGGCAAGCGCATGGCCGATGCCGCCGTTCGCCCCGGCGCCGGTAACCACGGCGACTTTACCAGTCAGGTCGAAGAGAGTGTTACTCATGCAATGCCCCATTCAAAATCAGATAAAATTTCCGGCCCGGCAGCGGTGACCAGTACCATCTTCTCTGATCGAGCGCCAAAGTCGCCCCCCGGCCCTTGATAGACGCCCGGCTCCACCGAAAAGACCATGCCAGCTTCGATGGGCGTGTGATCATACGGCACCAGACGCGGTGATTCGTTGACTGTCACGCCAATCTGGTGGCCGGCATAATGCGCAGATTGTAGACCATACGCCTGAAAGGCCGCATCCGCTGCCGCCCACGCATCTGCCGCCACGTTGCCTGGGCGTAAGCTTTCCATGGCTGCTTCACAGGCGGCTTGGGACGCTTTGGCATAGCGGCGTTGCTC
>Ga0180121_10001199_pt1 | contig 10969 bp, 8 predicted proteins | sample AntDrymUQ5402106_2_FD_129676 | JGI IMG/M metagenome (GOLD analysis project Ga0180121, IMG submission 129676) | Polar desert sand microbial communities from Dry Valleys, Antarctica - metaG UQ540 (21.06) (version 2) (version 2) | ecosystem: Environmental > Terrestrial > Soil > Desert | place...
CCGATCGCGCTCGCGGTGGAGGGTCTTGAGGCTGTCGATGAGACCAGCGGGCGTCAGCACGCGCTGGGCCGCCCCGCGCTCGATCGCCGCCCGAGGCATGCCGAAGACCACGCAGCTGGCTTCATCCTGAACCATCGTCATGCCGCCGGCCTCGCGAATGGCGAGGAGACCCGCTGCGCCGTCAGCGCCCATGCCGGTGAGGACCACGCCGGCCGCGCGCGCCTTGTAGACGCTGGCGATCGAGGCAAACGCCACGTCCACCGACGGCCTGAGTCCATTCACCGGGTCCACGGTCGACAGGTGCACGCGCTCTGCCGACGTCACCACCAGGTGCGCGAAGTCAGGAGCGAACAGAACGCGGCCTGGCAGGATCGGATCACCTTCCTCGGCGATTTTGATCGGCAGGTGGCAGCGCGGCTGCAGCCAGGCGATGAGTCCCGGCATGAACCCCTCCGCCATGTGCTGGACGACGAGAATGGCGAGTCCGAACGCCTCTGGGAGCCCGGAGAGGATCTCGTCGACGATGCGGGGCCCCCCGGAGGACACACCTATGGCGACCACGTCGCAGGCGCCCGCGAGTCTCGTGGCGGGAGGCACGCGGTGGCGCTGCGCGGCAACGACATGTGACCCGCGGATATGCGCCACCACCGGCACCCGCGCAAGCGCCTTCACCTTCCTGACGAGCGCGCCCGCCTGGCCGGCCCAGCGCTCGTCCGGAACGAGTGTCGGCTTCTCGACCACGTCGAGGGCGCCCGCCGCAAGGGCGTCGAACCGGGAGTGCATCCCATCGTGATCGAAGTAGGAACTGAAAAAGAGCACCGGCGTGGGGTGCCGGGCCATGATGCGCGCGGTGGCTTCGAGGCCGTCCATGCCGGGCATCATCAAATCCATCGTGACAAGATCGGGCCGGAGGCGGGCGGTCAGCTCCACAGCTTCCGCACCGCTCGCCGCCATACCCACGACCCGAACGCCCTGCTCGGACTCCAGCATCTGCTTCAGCACCTCGCGCACCACGGCCGAATCGTCGACGATGAGCACACGCACGTCCACCGCTGCGGGCGTCTCAGGCATGCGCCCCCGCAGTGCGCACGATCAGCCGCTGAACGGTGTCGAGCAGATGCACCTGGTCGAACTCCCGCTTGAGCACGTAGGCATCCGCGCCCGCCTCGAAGCCGCGCCGCCTGTCGGCGCTCGATTCGCGCGCCGTCACGATGATGACCGGGAGCGTCCGGAACCGCAGGTCTCCACGCAGCGACGCCGTCAGTTCGAAGCCATCCATGCGGGGCATATCCAGATCAGCGACGACGAGGTCCCACGTGCCCTGACCCAGCATCTCGAGCGCTTCGGCGCCGTCGCGTGCGATCCCCACCTCGTACCCTGCCGCCGCCAGGATGCTCTTCTGCAGCTCACCGGCGACGAGCGAGTCCTCCACGACGAGCACCCGACCTGCGCGTGCTTCGGCCCTGGGCTCCGGCGCGGCCACGCTCGGCGCGGCGGGCCCTGCGAGATGAAGATCGATGAGCGCACCCACGTCCAGGATCGGCACGATGTCGCCATTCCCGAGAATCGCGGCGCCCGAAAATGTCCGCTGGGCGCGCATCGGATGCCTCAACTCCTCGAACACGAGTTCCTGCTCTTCGTGCACCGCTTCGACAACCAGTGCGAGCGAACGGTCCCCCGCCGCGGTAACCACCACAGGCTGGCGCTCTCCGGGGGCCGGCGGCACGAATCCATTCAGTAAGGCGCTCATCGACGAGAGCGGGACCGTCTCGTCATCCACCTCGATCCCCAGCCCTCCGGCCAGCCGCGTGGTGATCGTGCCGCTCTGCACGTGCAGGAGGCGGCGAACGGCGGCAGTAGGCAGCGCGAACAGTTCCCCCCCCGCTTCGACGAGCACGACCCTGAGGAGCGCGAGCGACAGCGGCAAGTCGAGGAGAATCGTCGTTCCACCCGGGCCGGATTGGACTCGCACGGCTCCGCCCAGGCGGTGCACCACGTCCCTGACGACGTCCATGCCGACCCCGCGTCCGGACACGTCGGTGGCCGACGCACGCGTGCTGAAGCCCGGGCTGAATATCAGTTCGAGGAGCGAGGCGTCGGTCCACCCGGCCAGCTCCGCGACGGATCCGGCCCCGTGCCCAGGCGCCGCGGCCCGCAGAAGTTCGAGATCGATGCCCTGCCCGTCGTCGCGCATGGTCACCACGATGCGATTGCCCTGCTGCTCCGCCGCAATCATCAACTGTCCGGCGGACGGCTTCCCCTTGCGGATTCGCTCGGCCGGGGTCTCGATGCCGTGGTCGATGGCATTGCGCAGCAGGTGGATCATCGGATCGGAGATCTGCTCGATGATCTTCCTGTCCAGCTCCGTTTCCCCACCGCGGATCGTCAGTTCCACTTCCTTGTCGAAGTCCCGGGCCAGATCGCGGGCCGCGCGCGGAAAGGCGTCGAACACGGTGCTCAGCGGAAGCATCGTCAGCTCGATGACGGTCTGCCGGAACTCCTCCGTGATCAGATTCAATCGCACGCAATCGTCGCTGAAGGTTCCAAGAAACTAGCGCAGCCTGCTGCTGACGTGATTGAGCGCCTCGGCGCACTCGGCGACCTCGCGCGCGGTGGCGCTCGCCTGCGTGGACGGGGCCAGCCGGACTTCCCGCATCCGATCGCGGAGTCGCCCGAGCGTGCCGTTCAGCCGGCGAAGCTCCAATTGCCGCTGCGACGTCTGCAGGCTCTGGATGACCAGCTCTGCGGCCAGGTGCGTAAGCCCGTGGAGTCTCTCGACCGGCACCCGCAGCGAGTGTCGGACGCCCGGGGTGGGCACCCCGTCGTGCGGCTCGGCGCCGGTCGCCTCACCGGAAGCCGCCGGTGTCGCAACCAGCATCCGGCCGTCGGGGTGCGCCAGACGGGTGAGCTGGGAGCATACGCCGGTGACGTCCGCCGGGCCGATCTTTCCTGCAGAAAGCTGCTCGATTCTGGCGCCGAGCACGTCGACGGCCGCGAAGAGCGCATCGAAGGCTGGAGGGACCAGTGGCGCCCCGCCGCGCGCCGAGCCGACGACGAGCTCCTCGATGGCGTGGACGACATCGGAAATGTCGATGAACCCGAGCATGCGCGCCGAACCCTTGATGTTGTGCGCCTGGCGCAGCACGTCGGCAGCTGCGTCCCGATTCCCGGGCACCTCTTCGAGCCGCAGCAGCGCTGCGGTAAGGAGCTTCAGGCGATCCCCCGCTTCTTCGGCGAACCTGCCGGCGAACGCCGCCGCGTTCGGCAAGCTCATTCCGGCAGTCCGATCATCGGCCTGAGATCGAGCAGGGTCATCAACCCTCGCGGGATGGTGACGGTTCCGAGTGTGAACACGGTGCGGGAGGGAGGCCAGGCTGCCGGCGGCGGCTCGATGGATCCGGGGTCGACCGCGTGCACGTCGGTGACCGCATCGACCACCAGCCCGAGCGGATCCGGGAAGCCGCGCAACGCGATGAGATAGCCGCCCCCTGCCGGGGCGGGCCCTGGCACGCAAAGAATTGCGCGCGTATCCAGCGCGCAGACGATCTGGCCACGAAGATTCATCAGGCCCGCCACGCTCGGCGGCGCGCCTGGAATACGGCGCAGCCGCTTGAGGCGCGCGACTTCCCGCAGGTGATCGAGGGGGAGGCCGTACACGTCCAGGCCGACGACAAATCCGAGGTACGCCACGGGCTCCACGACCGGCACCGCGGCGTCGGGGCGGAAGTCGGCATCCGCGCGAGGAACTTCGGTCCCCGCCGATCCATCGACGTGCGCCGCAGCTTCTGCTTTATCAGGGCCCATGAGCGCCGTCTATAGCCGGAACTCGCGGATGCGGGCCTTGAACTGGTCCGCCAGGATATTGAGATCCGTCACCGAGTTCGCCGACTGTTTCATGCCCGCGGCGGTCTGCTTCGTCACCTCCGCCACCTCCCGCATCGTCTGCACAATCTGCTCACTGGCGCTCCGCTGCTGCTGCGTGGCGAACGTGATCTGCCGAATGGCCTGCGTGGTGCGATCCACCATCTGGAGGATCTGCTCCAGACTGCCCCGCGCCTTGGTGGCGAGGCTGACGCCATTTTCCACTTCCTTCACGCCCTGCTCCGTGGCCAGGACGGACGTATTGGTGGCCGACTGGATTTCGCCGACAATACCCTTGATCTCTTCCGCCGATTCTCTCGTCCGCTCCGCGAGCCGCCTGACTTCGCTGGCGACCACCGCGAAGCGCTTGCCGTGTTCGCCGGCTGCGGCGGACTCGATGGCGGCGTTGACGGCGAGCAGGTGAATCTCCCCCGCGATGTCCTTGATCAGGTTCAGCACTTCCGAGATGCGCTGCGAACGTTCGCCGAGCAGCAGGGTCTTGCCAGAGATGTCGGCAACGCGCCTCCGAATCTTCTCCATCGCCTCGAGCGCCTCGTTGACCGACGCGAACCCGGCGTGCGCCGCCTGTGCGCTGTCGTCGGCAATCTTCTCGACCGCCGTCGCGCTGTGCGCGATTTGCTTGGCCGTGTCGGTCAGTTCCTCCATCGTGGCGGTGACCTGCGCGATCGAGGCCGCCTGCTGCACCGATCCGGACGCGTGCTCCTCGGCGGCCGAAAAAACCTGGGTGGAAGCGGACGTAATCTGAAAACCGGCGTGCTGCAGTTCCTGGATGAGCCCCCGGAGCTGCGCCGCCATGTCGTTGGCGGCTTGCGCGAGCATGCCGAGCTCATCCTTCCGATCGATCGAGAATCCCCGCGAGAGGTCGCCGGCCGCAACGCCGCGGAGGAACGGCACGAGCGACAGGATCGGCTTGGCGAACTGATTCGCCCAGTACAGCGCCCCGGCGGCCGCGGCGAGCGCGAGCACGAGCGACAGCAGGACGATTGTCCACATCAGGCGGCGCAGCGGCGCGAAGGCCACGTCGCTGCGCATCAGCAGGACCGTCCGCCAGGTCCCTGGCAGATACGCCTGGCGATCCGTCGTGGCATAGCCGGCCAGGTACGCGGTGTCGCGCACGGTGAAGGCCGTACTGCCAGCGCCGCCGCTTTCCGGCAGCTGCTGCAGCGCATCGAGTCCCAACGACGCCACTTTGGTTTTGCCAGGCTGCCAGCCCGTAAAGAACGCGGGGGCGCTCAGCACCATGCCGCTGGTGTCGGTGAGTACGAGATAGCCGCGGTCGCTCTGGCCTTCGGGAACGACCTTCACCGCGTTCAGGATCTCGATCACCGCAGGCCAGTCCAGGACGGCCACGATCACGCCGACAACCCGGGCGGAATCGAAGCTGGCGCGGACGGGAAAGGCCAGCGGCATGCCCACGCGGCCCGTGAGATCCTGCTGTTCCGGGAGGCCGACCCACGACTCACCCCTGCGAGCCGCCTGCAGCCATTCGCGGTTGCCGACTTCGCGCCCCTGCAGGTCCGGCCGCGTCGAGGCGATGACGGTGCCGGCCGCATTCGCGACCCATATTTCCTGGTACAGGTCGAAGTTGCGGCGCGCCTCGCCGAGAAACTGCCGAATCCGGCCGTCGGTATCCGCCGTGACGACGTCGTCCTGGAGAAATCCCAACTGTGACCAGCCCCTGAGCCCCTGATGCCGGTCGAGGACCAGGCGCTGGAGCTTCTCGCCGCTCAACAGCGCCAGCGTCTCCAGGTTGAACTGGATACGCTCCTCGAGCGCTCCTCGCGCGCTCCTGTACGCGATGACACCTGCGATTGCCATCGGCAACAGCGAGAGTCCGACCGACACCAGCGCGAGCTGCCCCCTGATGTTCAGCCGCATGCCTGCGATCCCGCCCGCATCCCTACGGCCCTCATGGCAGCCCTTTCACGTCGACTTTTTTTACCGTGGCGTCCACTTCTCCTGCCGGCGCATACGCGATGGCTCCCGGAACGCTTGCGACGAATCGCAGAATCGCCCGTGTCGACCGCAGCGTGGTCGGCGGGGTGAGCCCCTGCGTGATGCTCTGCTGCACCCAGAATTCGGCCATCTCGCGAACCGAGCGGCGCAGCACCTTCTCCGAGAAGTCCTCGCGCACGGGGCTGGTCGCGTCCCAGTCGACGGGTACGACAGACTCGCCGTTGGGCCACATGCGCGTCTGCTTTCGGAACATCCGCTGTAACTCGGGAATCGTGAGCAACGTGACCGGGTTTTCCCGGTGCACGATGATCCGGAACTGGGACGTCGGCGCGGCGGGCGCGGAGGTTGAGGCAAGCGCCAGCACGGCCGCCCCAGTCATCCATACACGCACCGCTCGCCACACTGGCACCGGGCCTCCTTCAACCATCAGCTGCCAGCCATGGGCTTCAGCTTTCCAGGTTCCAGCGCTCAGCCGTCAGCCGACGGCTGATTCTCACAACTAGAAGAAGAAGACGGCGGCCGCCGCGAACCCTCTATACGGACGCTCGTCGTGCTCGACGAACGGCCGCGCCTGGGGGACCGCCCGGTAGAACTCCGCCTTCACCGCAATCTGCGGATACGGCCTGAAATTGACCCCCCCGAGATGCCGGACTTCCGCGCGGTGGATACGCGGGCTGTCCAGCTGCTCGACACGGTAGAACGCGAGCCAGTCGTCCCGCATGCGCACCGCCGGCTGGACGTAGTAGCCGTACCGGGTCTGACCAAGGGTCCGGCCCCGCGCATACTCCCCCTGCACCTGGAATCGATCGATCTCGACCTGACTCTCCACGCCGTAAACATGGTCGTCGACGAGCTCCTGCGTGACGAGCGCGATCCGGCCGCGATACAGGTCGGCGGCCATGTCGAAGCGCTTGAGCGCGCCGCCCGTCGGCAGCTTCACCTGCACCCGCCCACCCCACGATTTGGCGTCACGCAGGTCCCGCTGGCTGTTTCCTTCGAACTGGTTGTTCGACAGATACAGCTTGTAGCCGATGCCGAACTCCGACTCGCCCGACGCCCGGGTCACGTTCCCGTGAGCCATCACGCCAATGAGCTCCGGCGGGAAGAGCTCGCGCAGATAGATCGGCTGATCGGTGGAGAGCGTCAGATTGGGATAGTGATTCTGCCACCAGTACTGCGGGGCGAGCTGCTTTCCTACCCGGACGTTCAGGAAGCGGTTGTGGTTGTACTCCATCCAGGCGTTCTCGACGGCCACCTGACCTTCGCCGCTGATGTCGGATGCTTCCCCGGCCTCTTCCTCCAGATGCGGTGCCTCGTCTCCGGACTCGGCGCGCAGCTCCGGATGGTGAGGCACGTTCTGCAGCTCCAGCTCCATGTGGAAGTTGAAGCGGCGGAGCTGCTTGCTCAGAAGCAGGCCCAGATGGTGCTGCTGAAAGGAGACCGGCGTCTCGGAGGAGTCGGCAGCGAAGCGGAAGTTATAGTAGCCGCCGAGATTCACCCGCCCGAGCAGTGACTCGCGCAGGGAGTTGACCACTTCCTGCTGTGTCTCGGCCTCCTGTGTGACTTCGTCGCGCGTGGCTGCGCCAGCCTGCTTCTTCTCGAGCTGGTCGAGCCGCTGCAGCAGCTCCGCGATGACCACCTGCTGCCGCTGAAGCTCGGCCCGGAGGCGCGCAACGTCGTCCTGCTGCGCCCACGCCGGCGTTGCCATGAGGGCGACCACGACGCCTACCAACCTGAATCTACACGTCATGCGAGCTCCTTCGTTGGCCGTGCGCCCGCGTGCTCCCCCGAGGGAATGACGAGGACGAACGGCCGCGCGCGCCGAAAACGGATGTGAGGAAGCAGGTGAAGATGCGCTCTCGAAGCAACGCGCCGGGTCAGGGGCAGCCCGAAAACTTCAGGACCGGACGCCCGCTCGGCACGCTGGCGGGTACGAGCCTGCACAAATTTTCCTTCCGGGCCCGCTCGTCGAGCAGCCCTTCGGCGACGAACCGCACGAGGTCGTTCACCTCCGACCGCTCGAGCGCGACGGGCCTTCTGAGCGCCGGGGCGAGCCGATCGAGCGCGGCCTCAATCGGTCCCAGCCGCATCCTCAAGTCTCGATCGACCCCGGCCCGATTTGCATCATAGGAACGCGCCGAGTCGTACGGATCGAGATGATGTCGAATCGCGTCGTCGAGGCGGGTGAAGGCCCCGTTGTGAAAGAACGCGGGCGACAGCGCCACGTTCCGGAGCGGCGCCGTCCTGAACTTGTACCGGTCACCGGGATTGCCAGTCACCTGCTCGAGCCCGAAGTCCTCATCCTCGCCGGGGCCGTCGTAAATCATGTTGCTCTCCCCCACGCCGAAGAAGGGAGCAATCTGGGGTACCGCGAGGACGTGTTCCTTGAAGTCGCTGAACATCTCGTTGGACGGTCCGGCGACCCCATGACAGCTGGCGCACCCCGCCTTGCCGAAGAACAGCAGCGCACCGCGCTTCTGCGCCGGCGTCATCGCCGACCGGCGTCCCCGCGCGAACTGGTCGATGGGGGCGTCCGCAAACGTCAGCGTGAATTCAAACTCCGCGATCGCCTTGCCGAACATATTGAAATCGATATCGTGTTCCGGCCGGCCGTCCGGGACGCGCGTGACCTGCGGGTACAGCTGGCCGAAAAGCTTTCGATACTGAGGCATCCTATTGAGCAGCACGAGCGCCAGCTGGCGGATAGGTTCGTTCCGGAAGCCCGATTCATCAGGCGGCGGCACACGGACTCCGTGCCCGTCGTCGAACTGGTCGAATCGGGCGCCGATGGTGCCGGCGGTGCCGGCGAACCCGGCGACCTCCACCAGTTCCGTCGGAGGAATGTGGGCCTGCGCCTGCAGCAGATGGTGCACACCCGAGGCGGAATTCGCCGGTCCCGAGAAACGACTGCTGCCCTCCGGCGGGGGAAACACGAAGCCGAGACGGCCATCGAAAGGATCGCGCGAGACGGCGCTGAACCTGCCATTCCACATGAGCGCTGGAAGGAAGGCTGTGTTGATCACCATGGGCGAGCGGCGCTGGTTGCGCGGTCCTGTCCGCCGCGGTCCCACGACGCCGTTGTTCTGCACGCCAATGGCGATTCCCTGCGAGTCTCCAAAGCCGTGGGTCGGCGAATGACATCCGGCGCACGTGTTATCCCCGCCAAGCGAATGGCCCGTGTCGAACCACAACAACCGGCCGAGATCGGCAAGCTTGGCGCTGACGGGGCGGCCGAGCCTCGCTTCGAGCGTGGACTCGACCCTCCCGGTGAAACCGGCCCGCGCGAGGACCAACGCAAGCCTCGCATCGAGGTCTCCGTCCCGATCGGCCGACTTTTCGCCCGCGGCTGCAGCCGCGAACGTCGGTCCACCCGGCACGAGCGTCACCCAGCCCAGCGTGCCAAGCCACAACATCGTCGCCGGCGCGAGCAGTTTCCTGATCAACGTCACTCCTATCGGTCCCCGGCACGTGGCGCTGCAGAGCCGGCCCACGCCTGCTCCAACTAGACCGGGGGACTTCATCCCCCGGACCCCCTTGCGCCATCGCTCGCGGGGCCCCGTACCCCGCTCCGCTCCGGCGGGCGCGCCCCTCGCGCGGCCTGGCCCGTCACGCCACGCTGGCAACGGGTACAAGAGTCTGGTTGCGAGCCGCAATACAGGCTGACGGTGTATGCGGACCAGACCACCGTGGCCTACGCAAGGACTCAGCCATGGAGTGTGCCTGGATGATCGACATAACTCGTTGAAACGAAAAGACAATAGGCGACTGCGCTCAGACGTCCCCACGCCGAAAGGTTCCGTTTCAGCACACAACATTCAAAACCGAGCGGGTCTAAGTTGATGTGACCCGCGGCGTCGGCGCCGGTCGGGAGGTTGTGTTAGCCCCAATCTGTTGCGGCCTCGGGGAAGGCTGGCCAGGCAGGACCTCAGGAGACTGGTATGCTCCGCGGCATGCCTCGGCCCCGGATTCTTCTCGTGGACGACAGTGAAACCGTGCTCATGGTGCTCAAGGAGGCGCTCGCGTCGGATTTCGACGTTGAGACCGCAGATGACGGCGTGACCGCCCTCGAACGAGCGCGCACATCGCCGCCGGATCTCGTGGTCACGGATAGCCTGATGCCAGGGTTGGATGGTTTCGGCCTGCTCGCGGCCCTGGGGCGCGCCCCGGAAACCCGGGGGGTGCCAGTCATAATCCTCACGTCGGAGGAAGCGCCGCACACGAGCGGTGCGCGGGACGCCGTGCAGCCAGCCGCCATCATCACCAAATCGATGGATATGTCTCCCCTCCTCCGGGCGATCCGCGCAGCACTGGGCACTCCCCTACCTTGATGCCTGCCGTGGAATAGACGATGCAATGCCGATATGATTGAGGAGCGGCGGCCTCGCAGTGCCGCGCCGATTCAGTCATGACGAACGCACTTGCCCGCGCATTTGTGGCCGCCTCCGGCGCGGCGGCCGGCGTGCTCCTGACGGTGATCGCTAGCAGCGCCGGTCAGTCCACGACTCCTGCCCCTCCGGCCACGCAGCAGACGGTGCCAGCCGCGTCTGCACAAGCCGACGACAAGAATGCCGCCATTTACACACGCGTGTGCAGCACCTGTCACGAACCTGAACGCATCCTGTCGAACCGTCGCACGCGAGACCAGTGGGGCGAGGTCATCGACAAGATGGTCGAGCGGGGCGCCCAGGGCAGCGACGAGGACTTCGACGCCGTCCTCGAGTACTTGATGAGCCACTACGGCCGGGTGAACGTGAACAGGGCTGCCCCTGAGGATCTCGGGGCGGTGCTGAAGCTCTCGGAGAAGGACGCCCAGGCGATCGTGGCGTACCGCAGCGAGAATGGGCCGTTCGCCGACTTCGAAGCGCTGACGAAGGTGCCGGGCATCGATGTCGAAGTTCTGACGAAGAACCGGGACGCAGTCTCTTTCTAGCGATGCGATACCTGACTTCCCTGTGCTCCGTTTTGGCCGTTCTGCTGTCGGTCGTGGCCGCGGGATGTCGAGGGTCCGAACGGGATCCGCCTTCGGCGAGCGCTCCCGGGGCCGGGTCCACCCCGTCGGACGGAGCGCCGGCAACCGGGCGCTCGACCTCGGGAACCCGGCTGTACGTCTCCGACGAGACGGGGGGCAACG
>Ga0180121_10001200_pt1 | contig 10966 bp, 12 predicted proteins | sample AntDrymUQ5402106_2_FD_129676 | JGI IMG/M metagenome (GOLD analysis project Ga0180121, IMG submission 129676) | Polar desert sand microbial communities from Dry Valleys, Antarctica - metaG UQ540 (21.06) (version 2) (version 2) | ecosystem: Environmental > Terrestrial > Soil > Desert | place...
GAAAAAAAAGGGCCGCAAGGGCCTCGTGTTTCTGCTTTCGCTGCTGCTCATCCCGGCGATCATCGTCGCGCTGTGGACGTGGGTGACGCTCGGCTACAGCTACTCGCGCGGGGACAGAGCCGGGTATGTCCAGAAGCTTTCGAAGAAGGGATGGCTGTGCAAGACATGGGAGGGCGAGCTCGCGATGTCGGCTATCCCCGGCTCGATGCCGCAGCTGTTCCTTTTCACCGTGAAAAACGACTCGGTTGCAGCGCTGCTGGAAAAGAATCTGGGCAAGCGCGTCTCGCTCACCTACGACGAGCACCGTGGCGTGCCGACATCGTGCTTCGGAGAAACAAGCTACTTCGTGTCCGATGTGCGCATTGTAGAGCCCTGAACATCTCTATTGTCAGCCCAACAGGTCTTTGCTATTTTCTCTGCAAGTCGGGCGGGTGGGGCGTGCGGAGACGGGCGCGTCACGTTGCTCAAGTCCAGCGCGGGGTAAGAGAGACCTGCGTACAGATTGTCGAGGGTCGGGCGTAGTTCCGCTCCCGAGACACCATTTTCCAGGAGTAGGAGATGCGTACGACCGGCAAGGTAAAGTGGTTCAACGATGCGAAGGGCTTCGGCTTCATCACACCTGACAACGGGCAGAAGGATTGCTTCGTTCACTACAGCGCGATCTCCGGCGCGGGGTTCAAGTCCCTCGCCGAGGGCGATGCCGTGGAGTTCGACATCGTCGAAGGTCAGAAGGGTCCGGCAGCTGAGAACGTAACGAAGGCTTCCTGAGCGCCTTCGGCTTTACTGGTACAATCTGGCGGGGCGTCTCAGGTGAGGCGCCCCGTTTTTCTGCGCGGCGGACGGCCGCGCCGGGGCACTGGCGCAATCTCGACGGCATAATTCAGTCGTTCGATAACAATCTGTCTTGCCGCATTGAGATCGATCTCGAGATGGAGCCCGCCGGGGGTTTGCAGGCGCCCCCCGGAGGATATGAGCTTCTCAGCCAACGCGAGACCGCCTGGAGTGCCCAAGTCCAGGTCGTTGATGAGCATGAGGGTGACCGCCAGAAGTTGAGCGCTCGAAGAGCTGAGGCGACGCGCTCTGCCCCGGCTTTCGCGGTCTACACCGGCAACCGGGTGGTGTGAAAGCAGGTTATCGAGCCACTTGGGGGCGACCTTGAGCGCAAGTGCCACGGTTGCAACAGTATACGATCTTGCCAGTAATGTTCCTAGAAATAAAAGATAATTAAATCTCTGCTCATTGGGGCTCGTTATCAAGGCCCGCTCGGTTATTTTGTATCGCAGGTGAACCGTACTTCGGAGAAGAGTTAATGAGGTTCAAAGTTCTTGCTTTTGTGATACTCCTCGGCGTGGCGGGTTTCGGCGCGCCTGCCTTGGCGCAGAAAACCTATATGATCGCCGTGTCCGGCGGTCCAGCGATTCCGGTGAACCGCTTCGGCGACAGCCACGGCACAGGCTCCGCTTTCACAGCATCGCTGGTGGTTGGGGTCGAGAATCTGCCGGTCGGGTTGAGATTCGACGCCATGTTCAACAACTTCGGCGGGCGTAACAAGGGCCCGGGGTTTGGGGTATTCGAGGGCGCCGATGGAAAGATCACGGCGGGGATAGCTAATTTAATTGTTACCTTCCCTGGCTCCCGGGTAAAGCCGTACCTCATCACCGGGGGCGGACTTTACGGCGTAAAGCCTGACCTGCCAAATATCAAGTCGGAAAATCACTTCGGCTTTAACGCAGGTCTGGGAATGACGTTCGGACTCAGCAGGTTCAGCGCGTTCCTCGAATCGCGCTACCATTCCATCAGCCGCAGCAAAATGGATGGCGGTCGTCTGAACTTCGTCCCGATCACATTTGGGATTGTGTTCTAGCTTGGCCTTCAACTCCGCAGTACGGTAGCGGAGTCGATTATTACCTAACTAGACCGCCCGAAGCACAAGTTCGTTACCACGCGCCGCGTCATTGACCGTACTAAGCGCCGCCCGGGCGGCGCTTAGCTGCCCTGAAACCGCAGACGGTCCGGTTCCGCCCGGAACGTTTCGTCGCGAAGTCGATTTCTGGGGCACCAGCCACTCGAACACGTCTTCGCCGAAAAGCTCGTGCGCTTTCGCGAAGGAAGAAAACGGAAGTGCGCCGAGCTCCTTGCCACTCCCTTCACTCTCGCGAATGAGACCGCCGACGGCGCCGTGCGCATCGCGGAAGCTTGTACCCTTTTCAACCAGGTAGTCAGCGAGATCCGTCGCCATCATCGAGCTCGAAAGCGCCGCCCGCATCCGGTCGGCGTTGAATCGGATCTCGGCGAGCGCACCGGCAACCGCCGGCAGAACCAGCAGCATGGTATCAACGGCATCGAAGAGTGCCCGCTTGTCGTCCTGGAGGTCCTTGTTGTAGCCGCTCGGCAATCCCTTGAGCGTCGCCAGTAGCGTTGTCAGGTCGCCGATCGCGCGCGCGCCCGACCCGCGCGCGAGTTCCAGCGCATCGGGATTCCGCTTCTGCGGCATCATGCTCGACCCGGTCGTGAATGCCTCGCCGAACTGAACGAAGCCGAATTCACTCGACCCGTAGATAATGAGATCCTCGGCCAGCCGCGACAGGTGTGTCGCCATCATCGCCACCGCAAACAGCAGCTCGGCGACGAAGTCACGGTCGCCGACGGCATCGATGCTGTTCTGCGACACGGCGCTGAAGCCGAGGCTGCCCTGAAGGAGCACGCGCGACACCGGGAAAGCGCACCCGGCGACGGCGCCGGAGCCGAGCGGAAGCACGCCCGCCGAGCGTGATGCGGCGGCGATGCGCGCGCGGTCGCGCTCGAGCGGCCAGAAGTGAGAGAGCATCCAGTGTGCCGCCGCGACGGGCTGAGCGCGCTGAAGGTGGGTGTACGCCGGCATCAGCGTTTCCTGCAGGTTACCGGCGTGATCGAGCATCACCTGCTGCAGAGCGCGCGCGGACGTGTCCAGCCGGGTGCAGGCTTCCATCGACCAAAGCCGCGTCGCGGTCGCGACCTGGTCGTTGCGGCTCCGTCCGGTGTGGAGCTTCGATGCGACGTCGCCTACCTCTTCGTGGAGCAGGCGGTCGATGAGTGTGTGCACGTCCTCGTCAGAGGGAAGGGGATCGACTCCCTTGCCAAGCCGCTCGCCGACACGTGCGAGGCCACGCTCGATCTTCTTGCTCTCCTCGAGCGTGAGCACACCAGCGCCCCAAAGCGCGACCGCCCACGCCTGTGACAACCGGACATCAAACGGCCAGAGACGATAATCGGTGCCGATCGAGCGGTTGAGCGCCTCGAGCGCGGCGGCGGTCGGAATCGAGAACCGGCCACCCCAGAGCTTGTGCGATGTATGGTCGGACATCAGCCGACCGTGCTACGCGATCGCCAGCGTCGGACGCTTCTTGTCCGCCGGCGACTCGGCAACATCCGCGCGCGCGGCGGCGAGCTCGCGATCGCGAAGCGCACGCACGCGGTTCGACAACCCGTAGAGCCTGATGAAGCCGGCAGCGTCGCTCTGCTGATAGACATCATCTTCGCCAAAGGTGACGAACCGCTCATCGTATAGCGCATACTCGCTCTCGCGCGAGGCGATCGTCGCATTCCCCTTGTATAGGCGGAGCGTGATCGAGCCCGTGACGCGCTCCTGGGTAACGTTCACAAATGCGTCGTACGACTCGCGCTCGGTCGTCCACCAGCGACCCTCGTAAACGAGATCCGCATACCGCGGGGCGATGAGGTCCTTTGCCGCGAGCGTGCGCCGGTCGAGCACGAGCTGCTCAAGCTCGCTGTGCGCGGAATAAAGGAGCGTACCGCCCGGAGTCTCGTAAATACCGCGCGACTTCATTCCAACAAGCCGGTCCTCGACGAGATCGATGCGGCCGACACCGTGGCGCCCAGCGATGGCGTTCAGCGCGGACACGATCTCGACGGCACCGAGGCGCTTGCCGTTGACCGACACCGGGGTGCCGGCCTCGAATCCGATGGTTACTTCCTCAGCATCGTTGGGCGCGTTCTCCGGCGACGTCGTCATCATGAACAGGTCCTCCGGCGGGGAAGCGCCAGGGTTTTCGAGCACTCCACCCTCGTGCGAGATGTGCCAGACGTTCCGGTCACGCGAGTAGATCTTGTCGCGCGTGGCGGTGATGGGGATCTTCCGCGATTCCGCGTACGCGATGGCATCCTCGCGGCTCCGGATGTCCCACTCGCGCCACGGCGCGATCACCGGGAGGTCGGGTGCGAAGGCAGCGTAGGTGAGCTCGAAGCGAACCTGGTCGTTGCCCTTGCCGGTACAGCCATGGGCGAGCGCATCGGCACCCACCTGGCGCGCAACTTCGACCTGACGGCGGGCGATGAGCGGACGCCCCATCGAGGTGCCAAGCAGGTACTTGCGGCCGTAGATGGCACCAGCGCGGAGCGTTGGCCACACGAAGTCCTCGACGAACTCCTTTCGGAGGTCCTCGACGTAGCACTCATCGGCGCCGGAGGCGATTGCCTTTGCGCGCACACCCTCGAGCTCCTCACCCTGCCCGATGTCAGCGGCGACGCAGATGATCTTTGCGTCGTACCGCTCCTTGAGCCAGGGGACGATAATGGAAGTGTCGAGCCCGCCGGAGTAGGCGAGGGCAATTTTTCTGATCATGAGGGCTCCGGATAACTATTCAGTAGTAATGAATATTTAATCGGTCAAGCGGCCCCCGTCAATACTCTATCCGGGCTCTCCGGCCATCGAGCGGAGGCGTCGCAACACCCGGTCACGCGCGGCAACCGAGCGGCATATTATGAGTATCGTGTCGTCGCCCCCGACCGTGCCCAGAATGTCCGACCACCCCTCTCCGTCCAGGGCGGCGGCAATCGGCTGGGCACCGCCGGGCACGGTGCGGAGAACGATCATCTCGCTCACTCCGTCCACCCTCAGGTAGAGCTGGGGCAGCAGCGTGTCGAGCGCGGCGCGGCTTTCCTCGATATGGCCGTCCGTAACGGCGTAGCGCGCGCCTTCGGGGGTGGGGACGCGGGCGAGCCTCAGCTCGCGCAGGTCCCTGGAGAGCGTTGCCTGCGTCACGTCCCAGCCGCGCTGGAGCAGCAGCTTGCGCAGATCCTCCTGGCTACTGACGGCCCGCGCGTCGATGATCTCCAGAATCGTGTCGTGCCGCTCGCGCTTGTTGGCCATGAACCCACAGTCTACCACTGCCCGGACAGTTCCGCGAGAGGCAGGGATCGTTGACGCGGAGTGTGTGTAATGTTATGCATACATAATGCATAAAGTTCCGGTGGGAGTGTTGGGGGCGAGTGGTTACGCGGGCAGGGAGCTGTGCGCGCTGGCCGCGGCACACCCCGGCCTGGACCTCGTCTTCGCATCCGCCAACGAGCAGCGCGGGCACCGCGCGCGGTTCGCGGGGGAAGAGGTCACCTTCGTCGCCCCGGAAGACGCACCGCTCGGCAGTGCCGAAATCGTGTTCTCGGCGCTTCCGCATGGAGCATCCGCGGCCTGGGTTGCCAACGCGCGCGGGGCCGGAGCGAGGGTCGTCGACCTGTCCGCGGATTTCCGCCCCGGAACGAACGCCACCGGCACGCGGGCGCCCTACGGCCTGACTGAGCTCGCGCGGGATGAGATTCCCGGCTCCGAGATTATCGCCAACCCCGGCTGCTATCCGACCGCAATCCTTCTCGGTGTCGCCCCCCTCTTCCGCGAAGCTCTGGTACTTCCCGGTGGCGTGATCAACATTTCTGCCGCCAGCGGTGTGACGGGTGCAGGGTACGGCGCGCGGCATGAGCTGATGTTCGCGGAGCTCGCCGAGGATTTCCGCGCCTACGCCGTCGGCAATGCGCACCGCCACCTGCCGGAGATGCAGGCGATGGTGAAAAAGCTCGGCGGGAAGGGCAACGACATCCTGTTTACGCCCCACCTGCTGCCGGTTGCGCGCGGGATTCTCGCTACCATCACGATCCCGCTGACGCGCTCTATCGCCGATCCAGCCTCCATCTGGCGGAAGCATTATGGTACCGAACCTTTCATCGAGGTCAGCGACACACCGCCGACGCTCCGCGACGTGGTGCGCCGGAACGTCGTCCGCATCAGCGCAACGATGGCGGAGAACCTGCGCCAGCCGACGGTGATCGTCATCGCCGCAATCGACAACCTCATCAAGGGCGCCGCCGGCCAGGCGATACAGAACGCAAACGTGCTGCTCGGAATCGAAGAGCGCACTGGACTCCCGCTTTGATGCGCGTCCTGAAGCTGGGCGGCAGGGCGCAGTCGTCTCCGCAACTGGCGGCCGCGATTGCCGAAGCGTGGGACGCGAGCCCCGGTAAGCTCTGCGTCGTGCACGGCGGCGGTGAAGAGGTCTCGGCGATGCAGCGCGCGCTGGGAAGGGAAACGCAATTCGTGGATGGCCGGCGCGTCACGACCGGGAACGACATCGAGCTGCTGCGCATGATCCTCTCGGGGAGCGTCAACAAGAGGCTCGTCAATGCGTTCATCGCCGCCGGCGCTCCGGCCCTCGGACTCTCGGGGGAGGACAACCGTCTCATCGGCGCCGAGCCGATCGACATGGACTCGCTCGGCCATGTCGGTGAGCCAATCGACATCAATCTGGCACTGCTGACGATGCTGCTGCGGGCCCGCGTCCTTCCCGTCATCTCGCCCGTTGCCTTCGATGTCTCGACCGTCGGTGGCGGCGCGCTCAACGTAAACGGTGACGACGCCGCAGCGGCGATCGCGAGCGCCCTCAAGGCTCAGGAACTGCTCTTTATCTCGGATGTCGAGGGAGTTTACGGCGATGATGGAATGCCAATCGCGACGCTCGATGCTGAGCGGGCGCGTGAGCTCATCGCGAGCGGAACGGCGGCGGGAGGAATGATTGCCAAGCTTCAAGCCGCCGAGCGGGCTCTTGCCGGCGGGGTCGAGCGCGTGCGCATTTGCGACGTGACTGGTCTGGGCGATCCGGAGCGTGGGACCCTGATCACCCAGTCAGCGGGCGTCGCATCATGACGACGATCGCGGTACCACTCCCCGGGCACCTCGTTTCCGCGGCGCCCGCAGTCGCCGATTCCGCAATTCTCGGTACGTACAAGAGAGCGCCGATGGCGTTCGTGCGCGGCGAAGGCGTGGAGTTGATCGACAGCGCGGGGAAGCGCTACCTCGACCTCGCCAGCGGCATCGCCGTCAACGCCCTCGGATACGGTGATGACGGAATCGAGACGGCGATCAAGGATGCGCTCGCGACGGGTCTCATTCACACCTCGAACCTCTATCGAACGGCGCCGGGCGAAGAACTCGCCGCGCTGCTCGTCGAGCTTTCGTTTGCCTCGAAGATCTTTTTCTGTAACTCAGGCGCGGAAGCGAACGAAGGCGCGTTCAAGTTTGCGCGCCGCTGGGCGCGGAGCATCCATCCGGCGAAGACGGACATCGTCGCGCTCCGCGGCGGGTTTCACGGGCGTCTCTTCGCATCGCTCGCCGCAACCGACCGTCCCTCCTACCGTGAGCCGTTCCGCCCGCTCGCTGGCGGAGTTTCCATCTGCGAGCGGGATCTCACCGAGCTTGCGACGGTGCTCGACGAAGAGAGCGTTGCCGCCGTGATCGTCGAGCCGGTGCAGGGAGAGGGCGGAGTCCGTGTCCTCGAAAAGGAGTTTTTGCGGGGCCTGCGCGAGCTGACCGAGCGGCGGGACATCGCGCTGATATTCGACGAGATCCAGTGCGGACTGGGGAGAACGGGCAGCCTTTTCGCGTACGAGCAAGCGGGCGTGGTTCCTGACATGGTCACGCTCGCGAAGCCGCTGGCCGGAGGACTTCCGATGGGAGCGGTGCTCGTAAACGCACGCATCGCCGAGTCGATGCAGCCGGGGGATCACGGCACCACCTTCGGTGGCGGGCCACTGGTGGCAACGGTCGCCGCTCACGTAGTGCGCCGGCTCGCCGACTCCACCCTGCTTGCCGCGGTGCGCAGCAATGGGGAGTGGATGCAGCGTGAGCTCCAGGACATCGCGCAGCGATCGGGACGTGTCAGGGCGGTGCGGGGTGTGGGGTACATCTGGGGGATGGATGTCGTCGAGCCCGCAGGTGAGATCGTCCGCCGCGGTTGGGATCTTGGCCTGCTCATGCTCACCGCCGGCGAGCACACCATCCGGTTGCTGCCTCCGCTCATCATGAGCAGGGACGACCTGGCGCGCGGCCTCTCGATCCTGGAGAAAGCGCTCGTTACCTGACCGTCGTGCGCCAAGTGTCGCCGTTTCCAGCGCGCGCGGTTAACATATCGGAATGATGAGCAACGGAATGCGTCTCGTGTGGGCGATGGCACTGGCGGGAGTCGTCGGCGCGTGCGCGATGCCGCCACACGCATATTCAGCGGCGGGCAGTGCAGGAGCAGACAGCGTCGCCGCGATGCGCCTGTTCGAGGAAAACATCGCCGCCATTCACGGCCGCGACCGGCCGCGGTACCTCGCTACGTATCTGCAGACCCCCGCCCTCGGCAGGAACGGACCGGGTGGGATGCTCCTCGGATTCGAGAACTGGAGTGCGAGGCGCGATTCCACCTGGCCTGACACGCTCGTCGCCCGCGGCCTCAAAGTGCTTCCCATCGCTCCGGGCGTCGTGTACGGCACTTACTGCTACACGGTCACCCAGAACGACACCACATCGAGCGGAGTGTCGGAGCGGATTTTCGTGAAGACGCGAGAAGGTTGGCGCATCGCCGTAACGACGGCATTCGGCCTCGTCCCCGGCGCGCCAGCGCAGTGCAAATGACTTCGACAGCTGAGACGACACTGATGATTTTCCGACTGGGATGTGCGACACTGCTGGCGCTGCTGGGCGCGGGCCTCCCGCTCGCGGCGCAAGCCCGCGCCGGATCAGCGGGACGCACGCCGACGCTCGTTGTATTCATCACCGTCGACGCCTTGCGGCCGGATTACTTCCAGCGCTTCGAGAGACAACTCACCGGCGGACTTGGCCGTCTTTACCGCGGCGGCGCGTACTTTTCCAATGGATATCAGGATCACGCCGCGACGGAGACCGCGCCCGGACATTCCGCGACGATGTCGGGACGGTATCCCGTGAACAACGGCATTACGTCCAACATTCATGGCGTCGGCGATACGGCGGCAAGGCTGATCGAAGCCGAGGGTCTCGCCGCATCGCCGTTCCGGTTTATCGGCACGACGCTGACGGACTGGCTAATCGCAAAGGACAGTCGCACGCGCGCGCTTTCCGTATCGCGCAAGGACCGCGGCGCGATCCTGCCTATCGGAAAGTCGAAGCAGGCGGTCTTCTGGTATTCGTCCAACGGCACCTTTACGACGAGCGACTATTACGCCGCGGCGCTGCCGTCGTGGGTTCGCGCCTTCAACGCACGGCGGATTCCGCAGAGTCACGCGGGCAGGGCGTGGACGACGCTGCTCCCTGCTTCAGCGTATGCCGAGCCTGACAGCGTTCCGATAGAGAGTGAAGGGCAGTCGTACACGTTCCCGCACTACATGCCCCAGACCGCCGACCTGGCGGCGCGCGCACTTCCCGGCTTTCCGTGGATGGATGAAGCGACGCTTCAGCTGGCGCTTGCCGGCGTGCGCGCGATGAGACTGGGCGCCGGCCCACACACTGACGTGCTTGCCATCTCCCTCTCGGCGACGGATGCAATCGGGCACGAGTACGGGCCCGATTCCCGTGAAGTGCACGACCAGGTGCTGCGCCTCGACCGCTACATCGGCGTGTTCATGGATTCGCTGTTCAGGATGCGGCGTGAGCGAGACGTGGTATTCGCGCTGACGGCAGATCACGGACTGACACCCTTTCCGGAGGTGCGCGGCCACGACGCGAATACCGGCGCGAGGCGTGTAGATGTCCGTCCGGCATTCGAGCAGCTGAGCGCCTCGCTCTCCGCCGCTGGCGTCCCCGGGCACCCCTTCCGGATCGCGAGCGGAGTCATGCGGGGCGCCGGTTTCTCGTTCGAGCCCGGAGTGCTCTCCCTCGACCGAACCGCGGTGACCGCGGCGGGGCTCAAGCCGGACTCCGTGATCGAGGCGCTGCGCACCAGCCTGATGAGAATTCCGGGTGTGGCGCGGGCCGACCGCATCAGCGAGCTGGCGGCGCGTGACACTGTCAACGACGCGGTTGCGCGGCGCTGGCTGCACGTATTTGCGGACGAGACAGTCGCCTCGCTCGTGGTTTCGCTCGCGCCATTCAACATGTGGGGTCCAGGCAGCTACGCGCAGCACGGAAGCCCGAACGACCACGATGCAAGAGTGCCGATCCTTTTCTACGGCCGCCCGTTCCGCGCTGGACGCAACACCGAGTTTGCGGCCGTCGTGGACATGGCGCCGACACTCGCCGCGGTCCTGCGCGTGACTCCCTCGGAAAGGCTGGATGGACGCGTGCTGCGCAATGCCATCAGGTAAAGCGCCACTCGAAGCGGTATGGAAGGCACTCGACGAAGCGGCGTTCGGCGCGGCGCAGATCCTGAATCTGCGCGAATCTCTTCCCACCGTTGCCGATGCGCGCTTTCGAGCTGAAGCCTGGCTGAGAGAGAAGCAGGTGCAGGGTTCGAAGGAAGTTCTCCTCATCACCGGCCGCGGTAACAACAGTCCCGGCGGCGTCTCCCCGGTACGGGAAGCAATTCGCAGCCTGCTGGCGGCGCTCAGGCGCAGGGGAGTCGTGGCGGAATGGCGGGAGCACAACCCGGGATCGTTCGCGGTGCGACCGGCGCCGATATCGGCGCTGCTCGCCGCGCCGAAGCGGAGGAACGGGCGCGCCGATGGCGTCAATCCGCCGGTGATCGCATCGCTCGAGGCACTCGAGCCGGAGACTATTGCGCTGCTCAGACGCCTGGCGCAGCGGTCGCTCGAATCCCTCGGCGTGCGCGAGACTGAAAAGTTCGTCGCGGCGGAGATGACGGCGAAGTTCAACAGTCTGGCGGGCGGCGTCACGCCCGGAGTGGAGGGCGAGGTGCGGCTGCGGGACGCGATACGGTCGGCGCTGGAAGATCTCGACGGCTGA
>Ga0180121_10001201_pt1 | contig 10961 bp, 9 predicted proteins | sample AntDrymUQ5402106_2_FD_129676 | JGI IMG/M metagenome (GOLD analysis project Ga0180121, IMG submission 129676) | Polar desert sand microbial communities from Dry Valleys, Antarctica - metaG UQ540 (21.06) (version 2) (version 2) | ecosystem: Environmental > Terrestrial > Soil > Desert | place...
GCGCCCGGCACCAACTCCGCCGAATCCACCGACCAAGATCGACAACAGCTCCGCAGCGCGGAGCCGATACCGCACGCCCAGCCACCCGCTTGACAGCACCTACGGCCAGTTAGGTCACGTCGTCGAGGTCGAGGTCGCCTGCTTCGAGGTCGTCGCCGTCAAGGTCCTGACAGCAACGGTGACAGCAACGCGGGAGCGTGGACCGTCTTGGTGGACCGCGAACGATTGCGTACGCTGGCGCACGAAGAAGCGCACTTGACCTGCGACGATGCGACGTGACGACGGACGACTACGGACCCCGGCGAACCACCCGAGCAAAACTGGGGGTCAAGGGGTCGCAGGTTCAAATCCTGTCGTCCCGACAGTGTGATCTCTCAGGAGATCGGAAACCCTCGAACCCTCAGGTTCGGGGGTTTCGTCGTGTTGTCGGGCCTTTGGGTGCGCCGGTGGGCTGGTAGTCGCGGTTGGGGTCGAGGACGAGGTCGCGCAGTAGCTCGCCGGTGGTGGCGTTGATGATGCGGATCTGGAGGTCCTGGACCAGGAGGATGACGTGGGTCCGGGCGTGGGTTCGGCCGACGCCGATGTGGTGCAGTTTGCCGTGGTGGCGCAGGGTGACCACGCCGGAGTTGTCGCGTGCGTGAGGAGATCACAGGGACCACCCCGCGCCAGTCGAGAGCTGCCAGGTGCATGTGCCGGACTACGTGCGCGGCGTCCCAAGCGTGGAAGAGGATGCGCGACCGACCGTCCGGTCCTGTCACGACGTCCTGGCCACCGGGTCCGCTCACACCGGCATCCGGTGTCGTCAGGAGGGGCTGCGGGCCCTTCACGTACGGCCCGAGGAGCCGGGAGGCGGTCGCATAGCCGGTGGCGTAGTCGTCGCCGCCATAGTCGTTGGCGCTGTAGAAGAGAACGTACGCCCCGTTCCTGCGCACCAGGGTCGGCGCCTCGACGAGCTGGCCCTCCCACGGCTCGGTCTGCTTCACCAGTCGAACCGGGGGACCGGAGAGTCGCAGGCCGTCGGACGAGACGGGCTGGATGTGCAGCCAGGTGTCCTTGCCGCAACAGTTCCCGTCGTTCTTCCACAGCAGGTAGCGGCTGCCGTCCTCGTCGACGAAGGAGGCGGGGTCGATGGCTCCTCCCCGGGCCGGCGGGCACACCAGCGGCCGCGTGCCGACGGGCCGGAAGGGCCCGGTCGGGTTGTCCGACCGGGCGACGCCGATGCATTGCCGGTCCGGGTCGACGCTGTGTGCCGTGAAGTACATGACGAAACCGTCGGGCGCAGCAGACACGTCCGGCGCCCAGGTGCGCCCGTTCGTGGCCCACGGAGGCAGCTCGGGCAGCGGGTCCGTCACCTCGGACTGCCAGGTCTCGAGGTCCGGCGACGTCGCCATCGAGACGTTGCTGCTGCCGTCGTTGGGCTGGGTGGCGTAGGCGTAGTAGGTGTCACCTACCCGCAGGACGTCCGGGTCGGGGAAGTTCTGCTCGAGGACCACGGTCGACGACTCCGCGGCAGGGCTCTCTGCAGCCGGGGGGTCACGCGTGGCGGGGCCGTCGCTGGGGGAGCCACCGCACCCGACCAGCAGGGTGAGCACCAGTGCCGCAGGTGGCCAACAAGCACGCCCTCCTGCCCTGGCCGTGGAGCCGGGGCAGCCGGCTGGACCGGCCATCTAGCCCTTGAGCCCCGAGCGGGACACGCCCTCGATGATGAACCGCTGGGCGAAGACGTACAGGAGCAGGACGGGAAGGCTGGCGATCACGGCGCCCGCCATCAACAGGTCGTAGCGGACGTTGTTCGCCGACTGCAGCGTGGACAGCCCGGCCGGGAGCGTCTGCTGCTCAGGGGAGAAGAGCACGTAGACCGGCCAGAGGAAGTCGTTCCAGTTGGTGAGGAATGCCAGCAGTGCCAGCGTCACCAAAGCAGGCTTGGACAGCGGCAGGATGACGCGGAGGAAGATCTGCCTGCGGTTGGCGCCGTCGAGGACCGCCGCCTCCTCGAGCTCGGTGGGCAGGGACAGAAAGAACTGCCGGAGGAAGAACACCCCGAACGCGCCCGCAGCGGTCGGGACGATGACGGCCGCCAGGGAGTCGAGCCACTGGAGCTCCCCGACGATCAGGTAGTTGGGGATGATGAGGATCACCGGCGGCACGAACAGGGTGGCGATGATGAGCCCGAAGACGATCTTCTTGCCGCGGAACTCCATCCGGGCCAGCGGGTAGGCCGCGAGCGCTGCTGTGACCACGACCAGGGCGGCATGCGCACTGGCGGCGAGCATGCTGTTCACGAACCATTGGAGCACCGGGGTGCCGTCGGAGTTGAGGATCGAGTCGTAGGCCTGCGTCGTCGGGTCGCCGGGGATCCAGGTCGGTGGGATCCCGGCGGCCTCCACCCGGGTCTTGAACGACGTGACCAGCATGAAGACGAGCGGGCTGATGAACAGGACGCCGAGCACGGCGAGGACGCCGTAGCGCAGGACGATGGACGCCCGCACGCCACGACTTCCGCCGCCCGACGGCTCGGGCGCCTGCGTCCGGGTCGGGCGAGGGGGCGCTGCGGTCGACATCACGCGTTCCTCTCGCGGAAGAGCCAGAAGACAACCACGCTGAGCAGAATCAGCACCACGGTCAGCACGTAGCTCATGGCCGCCGCATCGCCCATCTGGAAGCTGCGCAGGCCGGTGTCGGCGATGAAGTAGATGGCGGTCCGCGTCTCCGTCCCGGGCGCGCCACGGGTCATGAGGTAGGACTGCCCGAACATGTTCGCCGACGCGATGATGGTCACCATCGTGACGAACGCAAGAACGGGTCTGAGGCCGGGCAGCGTCACGTTGCGAAAGCTCTGCCACTTGTTGGCGCCGTCGACCTTGGCCGCCTCGTACAGCTCGGCGGGGATGTCCTGCAGGCCGGCCAGGTAGATCACGGCGTTGAAGCCCAGCGTCCACCAGACCGTCACCCCCACGAGCGCGGCCCAGGCGGCAGGGGTGTCGGTGAGCCATGCCACGCCGTCGGGAAGCCCCACCGCACCGAGGTACTGGTTGACGAGGCCGATGTTGGCGTCGAGGAGGAAGCGCCACAGCACCGCGACGACCGCCACACCGAGGACGTACGGCGCGAAGTAGAGCGCTCGGAAGAAGTTTCGGCCCCGGAACCGGCTGTTCATCACCAGTGCGACCACCAGTGGCACCACCAGCAGCAGCGGCACGCTGAGGAGCACGAAGATGCCGGTCGCCCGCATACCCGACCAGAAGTTGTCGAACGTCACCGAGTCGGGGTCGATGAGCTTGAGGTAGTTGTCGACCCCGACGAACGGCTTGCCGGGCAGCGTGTAGTCGTAGTCGTGCAGGCTGATCCAGAAGCCGTAGACGGCCGGTGCGATGACGAATGCGAGGAACAGCACGAGGTACGGCGCCAGGAACAGGTAGGCGGCGCGGTTGTCGGCCCGCCCGCGGGCGGCCCGGCCTGAACCGGGCAGCGACGGCTGGCCGAGTGCTGCCTCGTCGATCCGGGTGGCGTCTCCGGCCGCCCCGCGTTCCGCCGCGGAGGTACTCATGGTGTCAGGCTCCGAACTTCGCCTTGTTCGCCTCCATCAGCTGCGACGCCTTGGCCGCCGCGTCCTGGAGAGCTTGCGCCGGCGGTGTCTTGCCGAGCACTGCGTCCGCGACGGCGATCTCGAGCGTCTGCGCCTGCACGTCGCCCAGGCCCGGGACGGGTGGGAGGAACTTCATCTGGGCGATCTCCGCGGCGATGGGCGCCTGGGTGGTCTCCGCCACCTGCGCGCTCTCACGGACCGACTTGCGCGCGGGGATCATGCCGGCTCCGGCCCAGTCGGCGGACTTCTTGCTCATCCAGTCGATGAAGGCCTTGGACGCCTGCAACTTGTTCTCGTCCTGCACGGCCTGACTGGTGATGTAGAAGTTGTGCGAGTTCGCCCACACGGCGTTCGTCGAACCGATCTGAGGGATCGGCGAGAGGGCGAACGGGAACTCGGCCGCCTTCAGGTCGTTGATCTGCCAGATCCCGTCCCACGTCACCGAGACTTTGCTGTTCTTGAACGCGATGTACTGCGAGTCCTGAGCCACATTCTTGGGGCTGTAGCCCTTCTCGACGACATCGACCATCCAGGTCAGCGCCGCAACGCCCTGGTCGGAGTCGAACGTCGCCTTGGCGTTCTCGCTGTCGTAGGGCTCACCGCCGTTCTGCCAGAGCAGCGAAAGGAACATCAGGTGCGCGGGCCAGCGGTTGGGCATCCAGAACGGCTGGTCGTTGCCGGAGGACTTGAGCTTGTCCAGAGCCGCCATGAGCGAGTCGCCGTCGCTCGGAGCCTCGGCGATCCCGGCCTTCTCGAACTGGTCGGAGTTGTAGTACATGCCGAGCGAGTGGACGTCGAGCGGGATGCCGTAACGCTTGTCCTGGAAGAAGCCGGCCTGCCACACCTCCGGCGTGAAGTCGTCCTCGCTGAGCCCGATCGACTCTCCGAGGTCGTCGACAGGGACGATCACCTTGCGCACCGCGTTGGTGGCGAGCTGGTCGAGGTGCATGGCACCAACCTCGGGGCCCTTGCCGGCGGTCACGGCGGCCGGGAGCCGCTGGTAGTACTGCGCCCACTCGATGACGTTCTCCTTGATGGAGATCTTGGGGTTCTCCTTCATGAAGTCGGCGACCATCTGCTTCATGAACGGCCCGTCGCCGCCGGTGAACCCGGTCCAGTACGACAGCGTGACCTTAGGCCCTTCGTAGCTGCCGGTGAACTTCTCGCCTGACGAGGTCCCGCCGGCGACGTCTTCGGCCGACTTTCCCCCTCCGCAAGCGGCCAGCGCGCTGGCCGCTGCGGCACCGAAGCCCAGCTCGAGGAAGCGCCGGCGGGAGAAGCCGCTGGTGGGGATGTTGTCGTTCATGTGTTCTCCTCGAGCGTGGTCGTGACGCTTGGATTGATCCGGTCAGTCTGAACTCGACTGCAGGGGAAAGATAGGTAGGGAAATTGGTTCAGTCGGTATAGGTCCTGAAGTAGTCGAATCGTGATGTCCTCGGCTCGCCATCCTGGCGACCGTGGGAGATCAGCCCGACGCGGATCTTGGACTCGGATGGAAGGGTCCACACGCCGCCCTTCACCCACACACCGCCATCACGCTTCGTCCAGGCGCGCAACTCGTGCTCTGCGTTGTCTGGGTCGAGGCGGTGGACGAGGCGTAGGTACGTCGTGGCACCGGGCGGGCCGACGATCGTGCCTCCGTTGCGGAGGACACCGTTGACGTCGGTCATCTCCTTGCCGAACTCGGTCTGGCGGGTGTTCCAGATTGACACATGGGAGAGCCGCGTGAACAGGTCGTCGTCCACGTAGGCGACGATCCCGCCCTGCTGGTAGTTGAGGATCTGATTCTCGCCCGTGTCGATCGTCAGCTTGGTCTCGATCGCCCAGCTGCCGTTCTGGCTCGGGGGGTCACGGAGCAGCAGGCCGGCATCGTTGCCGCCGCCGTTGAGGTCGGTGTCCTCCACCGGCCACACCAGCTCGTTGCCTTCGACCGTCGGGTCCGGGTTGCCCTTGGTGTCGTCGATGAACGTCCAGTCCGACTTGCGGGACCCATCGAACTCGTCACTGGCAGTGGGGACGAGAGTCCCCGGGACCCGGTTCTCGACCGGTCTGGTCACCGGTGTGAATGCAGGGAGGACGCTGAGGTTGTCGACGTCGGCACCCTTCCTCCGTGCGATCGCGCCGGCCTCGTCAGCGGAGAACGCGCCCGGAAGCGCCAGGTCGAGCACTGCGAGCGGGTCGCCGAGGCGGGCGTGGGACAGCTCGGCGTGCAGCCGGCTGCCGCGCACCTCGACGGCCAGCGAGTGCCAGACTCCCGGCCGGAAGTTCGCCGGCAGTGGCGACTGGGCCTCGCGACCGCCCGAGCTTCCCGGCTCGTCGACGTGGGCCCGGAGCACATGGTTGGCGACGTCGACCCCCACCCGCACCCGAGCGGCCCTCGAGCGCAGCACGATCCCCGCGGCCCCGCGGATGTCCGCTTCGGCCCGGTCTGGACGTCGTCGCTGGGCCCGGCGTCGGCGCGGACGTACGGCCAGCCGCCGACCCAGTCGAGACGGTCGAGCAGCATCGGGCGCTCGGTGATGCCACCGGGCTCGTCCAGCCACGGGTCGTCGCGGCCCAGGGCGTGGTAGGCGATCCAGTCCTGTCCCGCCAGGTCGGTGACGACGGCGTTGTGCCCCGCACCGATCCACCGGTTGCCGTTCTGCACCAGGGTCGGGCTGCCACCGGCACGCGACTCCAGGAGCGTGACGCCCTCCCGGTCGACGTAGGGGCCGCGCAGGTCCTTCGAACGGCCCACCTGCACGCTGTAGCCCGTCGTCGGACCGGCACAGCAGTTGGCCACCGAGCCGAAGAAGAACCAGTAGCCCCCGCGGCGCACGACGTACGAGCCCTCGAACTTGTTGTCGATCGCGACCATGGTCGCTTCGCCGACCGTCTTCGTGCCGTCGGCGTTGAGCTTGATGACGAAGACGCCGCCGTAGTAGGACCCGTAGAAGAGCCACTGGGTGCCGTCGGTGTCGGTGACCGCGGACGGGTCGAAGGTCCACGTGAAGTTGCCGGGCTCGCCGGCGCCTCCGCGTCGCGGGCCGACAACCGGTGCGCCGCTGTCCGTCCATGGACCCACCGGCGTCGGTGCCGTGGCCATGCCGACGGCGTTGTCGTTGGGCTCGGGGGTACCGCCGGGCTCCTTGGTCTCGGTCACGACGTAGTACATGCGGTACTGGCCGTCGACGTAGCGGATGTCCGGCGCCCAGATCGACGCGTTGGGCGCGGTCCAGGCCGGCAGGTTCGCGGCGGAGAAGGCGTCCGCGACGTACGTCCAGTCCACCAGGTTGCGGGACCTTGCCATCGGGATCCGGTGGAACACCTTCTCGCCCTCGTACAGTGGGTCCGAGGTGCCGTAGGAGTACCACCACCCGTCCTTGCCGCGGATAACCGACGGGTCGGCGAAGGTGTCGGTGAATCCCTTGCTCACCGGGTTCCGGTACGAGGGCACCGTGCCGTCCCCGTCGACACCCACGGCGGACCTGCCGGGCAGCAGGCCGGCGAGCAGGACCGTCGCGACGAGGACCGCGAGAGTCGCACCAGCGGTTCGTCGGGTCATCACGTGTCTCTCCCGTTCTCAGATGGCGGCACCGGCTCGAGACGAAGCACGGACCACGACACGGCAGGCAGGGGCATGCACAGCTGTCCGTCGCGGACGGTGGCACCGCTTCCTTGCCGGGCAGTCACGCGGTCGGGGTCGTCGGCGGTGTTCACGGCCGACAGGTCCTCGTCGCACAGGACGTGGTGCTCGACGATCCGCAGCTCGCCGTGGCGTGCGACCAGCGCGCGCAGGTCGACGTCGACCGGCAGCGTTGCCACCTGGCCTCGGTGCACCGCCAGCACCACGACCTCGCCACTCTCCGAGTCATAGGTCGCCGTGGCGTCGAGGGCGGAGACGTCGCCGTACTTCGTGGTGTGGACGCGGGGTGCGGTCGGCTCGACACGCAGCACCTGGCCGCGTGCCAGACGGGCGGTGTGTGCGAAGGGCTGGAAGATGCTCTGGCGCCAGCTGCGCCCGCCCGGCTCGGTGCGGATCGGCGCGATGATGTTCACCAGCTGGGCCTGGCAGGCGATGCCGATGCGGTCGGCGTGGCGCAGCAGGGTGATGAGCAGGTCTCCGACGACGACAGCGTCCGCGACGTTGAACTCGTCCTCGATGAGATCGCGGGCGAAGGTCCATTCCAGGTTCTGCGGACCAACAAAACGTGAGTGGTACCAGACGTTCCACTCGTCGAAAGAGAGCTTGAGCTGCTTGCGGCTGCGTCGCTTGGCGCCGACATGGTCGGCTGTCGCGGCCACGGAGCCGATGAAGCGGTCCATGTCCACTGCCGAGGCCAGGAAGCTCGCAAGATCGCCCTCGGTCTCCTCGTAGTAGTCGTGCAGCGAGATGTAGTCGACCTGGTCGTAGGCCTGTTCGAGGACCTCGGCCTCCCAGGTGCCGAACGTGGCCATGCGGCTGTTCGAGCTGCCGACGGCGACCAGCTCGATGTCGGGGTCGACCATGCGCATCGCCTTGCCGGTCTCGGCGGCGAGACGTCCGTACTCGTAGGGGGTCTTCTGACCCATCTGCCATGGGCCGTCGAGCTCGTTGCCCAGACACCAGAGCCTGATGTCGTGCGGTTCCTTGACGCCGTGCGACCGACGCAGGTCCGAGAAGTAGGTGCCCTCCGGGTGGTTGCAGTACTCCAGCAGGTCGACTGCCTCCTGCACGCCGCGCGTGCCCAGGTTGACAGCCATCATCGGCTCGACGTCGACGGCCCGGGCCCAGTCCATGAACTCGTTCACACCCACGGCGTTGGGCTCGATGCCGCGCCATGCCAGGTCCAGGCGGGTCGGCCGGTCCTCTCGGGGGCCGACGCCGTCCTCCCAGCGATAGCTGGACACGAAGTTCCCACCCGGGTAGCGCACCAGGGTGACGCCGAGCTCACGCGTCAGCTCACGTACGTCTTGGCGAAAGCCCTCGCTGTCCGCTTCCGGGTGTTCGGGCTCGTAGATCCCGGTATAGACGCACCTGCCCATGTGCTCGACGAAGGACCCGAAGAGCCGCCGGTCGACATCGCCCACCACGAACGACGGGTCGAGCGAGAACCGTGCGCGCGCCTGGTCGGCTACCTGCTGCACTGGATCGAGCCCCTTTGTCCGGTTTCTTCTCGACCCCCTTCCTACCGCCCTTCTACAACGTTGTAAAGACCCTGCTTCTCGAGAGCTCACGTCACTCGCCCCACCTGCACCAGCGGATAACCTGCCGCCATGGGTGACGCACGGACGAGTGCCAGCCTGCGTGACGTGGCGAGCCGGGCAGGTGTGTCGATCAAGACGGTCTCCAACGTCGTCAACGGCTATGCCCATGTCTCCGAGGCGACCCGGTTGCGTGTGCAGGAGGCGCTCGACGCCCTGCGATATCGCCCCAACCTGAATGCCCGCAGCCTCCGGGGTGGTCGCTCGGGCTTGATCGCGCTCGCGGTCCCGGAGCTCGACTCGCCCTACTTCGCCGAGCTGTCCCGCCACGTCGTCCGGGCCGCGGAAGCCCACGGGTGGACCGTGCTGATCGACCAGACCGACGGGCTGGCCGAGCGGGAGCAGGTCGTGCTCGACGGCATCCGCGCGCACCTCATCGACGGCGTCATCTTCAGCCCGCTCGCCTCAGGGGTGCCGGAGCTGACGGCCCGACGCGACACGACCCCGATGGTGCTGCTGGGTGAGCGGGTGGGCGACGGGCCGGCGGACCACGTCGCGATCGACAACGTCGCGGCCGCCCAGGCCGCGGTCTCTCATCTCGCGGGCCTCGGGCGCGTGCGCATCGGCGCCATCGGTGAGCAGCGCCGCAGGTCGGCCGGGACGGCCCGACTGCGGTCGAGGGGGTACGCCGCCGCGCTGCGCGCGGGAGGTCTGGCGCATGACCCCGACCTGGTCCGCGCGACCGACAGCTACCACCGGGCGGACGGCGCGGCGGCGATGACCGAGCTGCTCGCCTTGCCTTCTCCGCCCGACGCCGTGTTCTGCTACAACGACCTGATGGCTCTGGGCGCGCTGCGCACCATGCACGAGCGCGGGGTTCGGGTTCCTGACGACATCGCGCTGATGGGCTTCGACGACATCGAGGAGGGCCGTTACAGCACGCCGACCTTGAGCACGGTTCGTCCCGACAAGGCCGCCATCGCGCAAGCCGCCGTCGACCTGTTGGCCCAGCGTCTGGACGGGAGGACGGCAGCGCCACCGAGAGGCGTGCGAGTGCCCTTCGCGATCGTGGCGAGGCAGACGACGGTCAAGGACTGAACAGGCGCTCCGGGTGCACGGTGAACTGATCGCTCCGGCTCAGGTGAGGTGTCGCTGGTAGCCCGTCGCCGTCGCGACGATCTCGTACCCCAGAGCGTCGTTCACCGCGATCATGTGTGAGTTCGACGCGGCGTTCCAGGTGTCGAGCGCGCGCAGCGCAGGCTCGGCCGCGGCCAGCCACCGCAGCATCCCGATCTTGAGCAGCAGGCCGAGCTGGTGGCCGCGGTGCTCGCGTAGCACACTCGTGTCGAACTGGTGGCCGAAGAAGGGCGTCTCTGCCTCGACCCCGGTCACGGTGTGACCGGCGAGCACGCCCGTCTCGCGATGTCGTGCAGCGAGCTGGTACATCCGCCGTCCGTGAGCTGCCTGCGCAAGCTCGAAGGCCCGTACCCGCTCTGCGCTGAACACCTCGTCCTCGACGTCGAGGCCCTCGGTGGGTGCGTCGTTGATAGCGGCGACGAGCTCGACGACGGCGGGCATGAGCTCGTCGGGGATCGACCTCGGCAGATGCACCAGCTCATAGTCCCTGGCTGCGAGCGTCGCCGCCCTGAATCCCTCGTCCAGCCGGTGCCAGTCCAGGACGCGCAGGTCCTGACGGCGCTTGACCTCGTCCATGGCCGCGTCCAGACCCAAAGCCTTTGCGAAGGCGACCGTGTGGGGGAGGTTGAAGGCCTCTGCCATCACCAGCGTCCGGCCGTCCTCGTGCACCCGCGAGATGCCCGCCTCGAAGAGGGACCGCCCGATGCCCTGCCGGCGGACCAGCGGGTCGACCGTAACGTCCACGAACCCCAGGTGCCGGTTGTCGCGGCGGGGGAGCAACACCTCGAGCACCCCGACGACGCGGCCGCGAGGGTCGCAGGTGACTCCGGCGACCGGAGGGTCGCCGTCCCAGCCGTGCAGCAGGTCGGCGCGGTAGGAGGTGACCGTTCGCATCTCCTGGTGCGGGTAGTCCGCGGCACGGGACGCCTCATGCACCGCCACCGCGCCTGCGACGGCGCGCTCGTCGAGGTGATCCGGGTCGAGCCAGGTGAGGTCCACAGCGTCCATGAAAGCCTCGTCGGCGTCAGCGCGCGAGGCAATTTGGGCCAACAGGGCACCCTTTCCGTGAGTACCC
>Ga0180121_10001202_pt1 | contig 10955 bp, 7 predicted proteins | sample AntDrymUQ5402106_2_FD_129676 | JGI IMG/M metagenome (GOLD analysis project Ga0180121, IMG submission 129676) | Polar desert sand microbial communities from Dry Valleys, Antarctica - metaG UQ540 (21.06) (version 2) (version 2) | ecosystem: Environmental > Terrestrial > Soil > Desert | place...
CATCAGGGTGGAGATTACTCCTGTGTCACCAGAAACACGATTCTGGGCCTTTGTCACCGTTACCGACAACGTCACCCAGTACGTCCGAACCATCACACCGCAGTAGCAGATTCAACCGAGGTCCCATCGCCCCGTTGTGGGGCGATGGAATCTCGACTGCATATCAGCGCATGGCAGCCGACGTTTTCAAAACCTTCGTAAGGTACCCGGCCGTCGCGCTCTGCTTCACCCCGGCAACTTCCTCCGGCGTTCCGCTGGCCACGATTCTCCCCCCGCCGTCCCCGCCCTCGGGACCCAGATCGATGATGTGATCGGCGGTCTTGATGACGTCCAGGTTGTGCTCGATCACCACCACCGTGTTGCCGCGGTCCACCAGGCTGTGCATCAGGTGAAGCAGCTTGGATATGTCATCGAAATGGAGACCGGTAGTCGGCTCGTCGAGGATGTACAGGGTTCGACCCGTGGCGCGCTTGGCCAGCTCTTTGGCCAGTTTGACCCGCTGGGCTTCGCCGCCCGATAACGTCGTGGCTGACTGGCCCAGTTTGATGTAGCCGAGGCCCACTTCGTCGAGCGTGTGGAGGATGTTGAAGATCCGCGGGACGTTGCGGAAGATTTCGATGCCCTGCTCCACGGTCATGGCCAGGATCTCGGCGATGGTCGAGCCCTTGTACAGCACCTGCAGCGTCTCGCGGTTGTAGCGCTTGCCTCCGCACACGTCGCAGGTGACGTAGATGTCCGGCAGGAAGTGCATCTCGATCTTGATCTGGCCGTCTCCGCGACAGGCTTCGCAGCGGCCTCCTTTGACGTTGAAGGAGAAGCGCCCCGGTCCATACCCTCGCATGCGGGCCTCGGGTGTCATGGCCATGAGGTTGCGGATCTCGGCGAAGACCTGCGTGTAAGTGGCCGGATTGGACCGAGGCGTGCGGCCGATCGGCGACTGATCGATGTTGATGACTTTGTCGATGTACTCGAGTCCCTTGATGGTCTTGTGAGCGCCCGGGGAGTCCGAGCTTCCATAAAAGTGCCGGGACACGGCCCGGTAGAGAATGTCGTTCACCAGAGTCGACTTGCCTGAGCCCGACACGCCGGTGACCGCTACGAAAAGACCCAGAGGAAATTTCACATCCAGATTGCGGAGGTTGTTCTCCGTGGCGCCGATAATCTCCAACGAGTGCTGACCGGCAATCCTTCTCTCTTCGGGAACGGGAATCGAAAGTTCCCCACGAAGATACTTTCCAGTCAGGGATCGTTCGTACTTTGTGATCTGGTCGACGCGGCCCTCGGCCACGATCTCGCCGCCGTGAACTCCAGCGCGCGGGCCGAGATCGATCACATGATCGGCGCTGTGGATGGTCTCCTCGTCGTGCTCGACCACGATCACGGTGTTGCCCAGGTCGCGAAGACTCAGCAGCGAATCGATGAGCCGCCGGTTGTCGCGTTGATGCAGCCCGATGGACGGCTCGTCCAGCACGTAGAGAACTCCCATCAGCTTCGAGCCGATCTGCGTGGCCAGCCTGATGCGCTGCCCTTCGCCGCCCGACAAGGTCGCGGCGTTGCGGTCCAGGTTCAGGTAGCCGACACCCACAGCGATCAGAAAGTGCAGACGATCCCGGACTTCCTTGAGGATCTTTCCGGCAATGGATTCTTCACGCTCGGTCAGCCGGACATCCCGGAAGAAAAGCTCGGCATCCTTGAGGTTGCGGGCTACGAGCAGATCGATGGATTGGCCGGCTACGGTCACACTCAGCGCGTCCGGTTTCAGCCGGCGGCCGTTGCACTCGGGACACTTCCGGGAGGTCATGAACTTCTCGATCTCCTCCCGCATGTCATCCGACTCGACCTCTTTGTATCGCCTCTCCAGCATGGGAACGAGACCTTCGTAGGTGCCTGTGTAGCGGTAAGAGCTCTCCGAGCCCTTGTATTCGAACTTGAATTTCTTCTCGCTTCCGAAGAGGAGAATGTGGCGAGCTTCTTCTGGCAGCTTTTTCCACGGCGTCTGCAGATTGAACTTGAAGTGTTTCGACAGCTGCGCGATCTGCCGGGTCCGCCAGTTCTCCGCTCCTTCCTTCCAGACGGTGATGGCTCCCTCCTCGATGGACCTGGAGTCGTCCGGAACGAGTTTCCCTTCGTCGACTTCCAGAAGAACGCCCAGGCCCGAGCAGTGGGAGCAGGCACCGTAAGGCGAGTTGAAGGAGAACAGCCGCGGCGCGATCTCACCGATGGAGATGCCGCAGTCGGGACAGGAGTAATTCTGCGAGAGTAATTCCTCTCTTCCATCTTCTGCGTAGAGAATCTTCACCAGACCCCTGGCCACGCGCGTGGCAACTTCCAGAGAGTCGGCCAGGCGCTGGTCCACTCCCTCTTTTCGAACAAGCCGGTCGATGACGATGTCGATGGTGTGCTTCTTCTGTTTATCGAGGGGTGGCGGATCGGCCAGCTCCACCTGAGTGCCATCGACGATGGCGCGGGTGAATCCCTCTTTAACCATCTGCTGCAGCTGCTTCCGGTACTCGCCTTTCTTTCCGCGGATGTAGGGAGCCAGCACCGAGAACTTCGTCCCTTCCGGGACTCGCATCAGGCGGTCGACCATCTGCTGAATGGTCTGAGGACGGATTTCCTGTCCGCATTGCGTGCAATGGGGAATTCCGATGGATGCGTAGAGCAGACGAAGGTAGTCGTAGATCTCGGTGACCGTTCCCACCGTTGACCTGGGATTCTTGGAAGTGGTCCGCTGTTCGATGGAGATGGCCGGAGAGAGCCCTTCGATGGAATCGACGTCAGGCTTTTCCAGCTGCTCCAGAAACTGCCGGGCGTACGCCGAAAGCGACTCGACGTAACGCCGCTGTCCTTCCGCGAAGATCGTGTCGAAGGCCAGGGAAGACTTCCCTGAGCCGCTGACTCCGGTGATCACGATGAACTTGTTGCGGGGAATGACGACGTCGATGTTCTTGAGGTTGTGCTCGCGGGCTCCGCGAATGATGATCGAATCCATAAGGTCCTCGGGATCTCAGCCAACAACGGATGTTGCGCGATTTATTCGACCTCGTAGGGACGCACAGCTGTGCGTCCCTACGCAACACTATCGCGAGAGTGATAGTCCGCCCCAAATTTCCACAAGGAGGAGAGTTCAGGCGTCTTCTTTTGACGCCGTCACGAGCCATTCCCGGTAGGGACTGGCCACGAAGGAAGGATCGATGACCACGAACTCGGGGACTTCGTAGGGATGCAGGGAGTAGAGCGCTTCTTTGAGCTCGTCCTGTCTGGAAGCGATCGATTTAATCAGCAGGATCCACTCGCGATCCTCCATGACCTTGCCCTGCCATCGGTAGAGCGAAGTCACCCCGTCGATGATGTTGACGCAGGCAGCAAGTCGATTCTCGATCAGCTCGCTGGCAATCCGGCGCGCGTCTTCGACCGTTCCCACGGTAGTCATGACGATGATCGGAAGGTAGGACATTTTCGGCCCAGGGAGCTCAGTCGCTCCAATCGCGGCTGCTGCAGATCCCGATTTATAATCCCGCGCCTCATGACAGAACGCAACGGGGTTCCTCCCTTGACCACATCGGCTCACCGGCCGGCCCTGCTTGCGCTCTGGCTCGGCGCTTCAGCCGCTCTCCTTGTTTTCGCCCTCCCTCATTGGATCGAGTCGGGTTCCCGGCCAGTGGTCCATCGGATCCCATCGCCCATGGACAGAACCAGCGGGTTCCTCTCGGATCGACTCCGCCTGTTCCGCAAGGCGGCGCCGCTCGTTCCGCGCGGCGCGACCTTCACCGTTAGAGGTCGCGGCGACGATGACGACATGGCCATGTTCATGCTCGCCCTTGGTGTTCTTCCCGGACGAAAGGCCAATCCTCATACCTACTTCGGTGGGTTCCCGAACCTCGAGCAGGAGTCCAGGTACATCCTCGATGCTACCTGCGGAGAATATGACCCGCGTGAAGTCCGGCTGGTCCGAAAGTTCGACGAAGGCTGCGTTTATGAACGGTTCGGAACAAGACCGTGACCTCACCATTCCTGTGGTCTCAGTTTCTGCTGGCAGCCCTGGGATTCGGCGCGGCTTTCCACCCCGCGATCCGGCCCATGGGCCTGCTCGCAAGGTTCGGGATCTCGTTCATGACGGGAGCTCTGCTCGTGTCGGTCGAAGCGACTCTCTTCTCCACGATCGGAATCTCCTGGTCGGTAGCCTCGCTGTCCATTCCTCTGATTCTGCTGAGCGGCGGAGCGGCATGGATCTGGAGCCGGCGCGGGACGATCGTTTCACCAGGAATCGCTTCCAGCAGAGTCGGGCCCGAAATCCTGATCACGTCAGTCGTTCTGACGGGACTATCCCTTCTCCACCTGGCCTCGGCATTCCTCACCAGCCGGAACAACTCCGTGGACCTGGTCTACTTCTGGGGAGTCAAAGCGCTGCTCTTTGCGGAACACCGAGGGATTGACCCTGAGTTCCTGCGAAGCAGCTTCACCCTCCACGCCCATCCGACCTACCCACCTTTGTTCACCATGACCCTGTCCTGGAGCCATCTCGTTTCAGGCGGATTCGACTGGGTGGCCGCACCGCTCACTTCTGTGGTGTGGGTGGTCATGGCCATTCCGGTTCTGTACGGCCTGCTCCGGCGGCGCCTGGATCAAAGCTCCGCGCTGGTCACGATTGTCCTGTGGACGGTGGTCATCTCGATTTCGCTGGTGTCGTCTTACTCGGGAGGAAACGCTGAGGCCGCGCTTCTGGTCTACGGAACTGTCGCGGGCACGGCTGTTCTGATCGAAGCGCGCGAGGGAATGAGCTCTCGATTTCTACCCGGGCTATGCCTGGCCGGATGCGTTCTGACAAAAGTCGAAGGCATCGTGATCGTCGGTCTGCTCCTGGCCGGCACTGCGCTTCGTGATGTGCTTCAACGCCGGCCGCAATTGCTTCGCAAATCCATCCTTCTGTTCCTTCCCTCGATGATCGCTGGGGCGAGCTGGCCGATCTTCGAGCTGGTCTACGGCCTTCGTCTGAGCGACCCACTGAGAAACATGACCTTCGAGGCGGTGCGTTACGCCCGGGAGATCTTCGTCGAGAGCCTCAGGCGACTGGACGCCGGGACCTGGGGCGCGAGCTGGATCATCCCGTTCTTTTTCCTTCTGGCCAGACTTCGGGGAAAGGTGATCGAGCTGGTACCCGGGCTCTCCATCACTTTCGGAATCGTCACGTTCTACCTGGCTTATTACTTCTCTCATTACGATAATCCGACGCTGCTGATCGGCTGGACCCTGTCCAGGGTTTCTCAGCCGGGGCTGTCGATGCTGGTCATTTCAGCGGGGTTAGCCTTCTTTTCGCTGGTTTCGCGGCAAACCCAGCCTCAGACTGTGCCTGGACAGGAGGTTTGAGCCTGGGGGTTGGTGTCGCTTCCGTGAACGAGTGACCATGGTCACGCCGCCCGACCTCGCCGGGAGGAACAATCAACTCTGCTCGGCGGTTTCCTGAGCCTTGCACGGGTGTCCTCCTGGAGTCGCGCCATGAGAATCAGACTGATCGCTGCTGTCTTTATCCTGACCACGCTCGCGGTCTGCTCCGCTTCAGCGGCCAGCTTCATCGTCCCATCGGACCGCGAATTGACCTCGAAGGCGGAGGCGGTCGTCATTGCCACTGCCCAGACCAGCGTTTCCCGCGTCAACGCCCGCGGCGGTATCGAAACTGTCACCAGCTTTCGAATCGAAGAGGTTCTCAAGGGCACCATCGAGCAGTCTGACCCGCTCGAGGTGATCACCCTGGGAGGCTCGCTCGGATCAACCTCTCTGATCGTCCCGGACTCTCCGCGGTTTTCGGCCGGCGAACGTTCCCTCTTGTTTCTCTCGCGCAAGAGAAGCGGATCGTGGACGACGGTCGACATGATCCTCGGGAAATTCAACTTTGTACGCGACGACAAGCAGCAGAAGCTGCTGCTCCGTTCCAATGAAATTTTCGGCTGGAACCGCGACGGGGTGCGTCATGTCGAACCCTTTCGCGATGAAGCCAGGTTTCTCCGCTTCGTCCGTCATGTGGCGAGAGGGGAAGCCTTCGAGGCCGACTATTTTCTGGAGGCGGCCGGGATCTCATCAGGGCCTGCTGCCTCTGAGAAGACCACCAGCGAGTTAACGGCTGCTGACTTCGGCCTGCTTGATGAGCGCGGAGCAGTCTCGCGCTACCTGCGCTTTGATTCCGCAACTCCCGACGCCGTCCGCTGGGTGAGCCGCGGCAGCCAGCCGGGCTTCGCGGATTCCGTCCGATCGTTGCGTCGCGCGCTCGAGGCCTGGACTACCGAACCGCTCTCCAACGCTCTTTACGAATACACAACGACGGCCACGACCGGTACATTTTCGGCCTGCGACAACCAGTTCACGGCACTTTTCGACGATCCGGAAAAAGAAATCGAAGGAACCTTCCGCGGATCCGGAACTCTGGCTGTCGGCGGCTTCTGCGTCAGCGCCTCGCATCCCTTCGGCGGTCAGCCTTTCGGCACCATTTCCGACGCAGACCTCGTCGTTCAGGACGGAGTCGGCTCGTTTGTTTCCCTGGGCCTGTTCGAAGAGATCCTCACCCACGAGTTCGGCCACACGCTTGGAATCCGTCACTCCGATGAGGCCGGTCGTTTGCCAAACACTCAGCTGGCCATCATGAACTCGACCATCAACGGCCATCCTTCATACGGCACAACCCTTCAGCAGTTCGACCGGCAGGCCGTTCAGTTTCTTTATCCGATCGCTACGGGTGGCGGGGGGTCGTGCACCGGCCTTTGCCTGATTGGAAACCGGTTCGACGCAACTCTGGTGGCGCGCGATGAGCGCACCGGAAACACCGGAACCGGATCGCCCCTTCCTCAGAGCGATATCTTCGGGTACTTCAGTATCCCGGCCCTGACCAACAACGCCACGAATCCCGAAGTCTTTGTGAAAGTCCTCGACGCAGGTGGCAGGTTCTGGGTCTTCTACGGCGGACTGACAGACTTCGAATTCACGCTTTCCATCCGCGACACCAGGACCGGCGCTGTGAAGACCTACTTCAAGGCAGCAGGCTCACTCTGCGGCGGCGCGGATACCAACGCGTTCTAGCTGCAGCTCAGGCTTAGAAATGAATGCGGAGGCGATGTCATTCCGAACGAAGTGAGGAATCTTTGACGCGCACGCGCTGAACGAACTTCTCGGTATGTGCGTCAAAGATCCCTCGCTCGACGCTCGGGATGACAGCTTGTTCCTAGTACACTTACCCACCATGTTCAAAATTACTGAGGTGTTCGCAAGGGAAATCCTCGACTCGCGGGGAAATCCGACCGTCGAAGTCGACGTCGTTCTGGACTCCGGATCATTCGGCCGCGCCGCCGTACCCTCCGGCGCGTCGACCGGCACTCGTGAAGCGCTCGAGCTCCGAGACAACGACAAGAAGCGGTTCATGGGGAAGGGTGTCCTGCGAGCTGTCGATAATGTCAATGACACCATCGCCAAGGAAATCGAGGGGATGGATGCGCGGGAGCAGGCCACCATCGATCTGCTCATGCTCCAGCTCGACGGAACGCCGGCCAAAGAGAAACTCGGCGCGAACGCCATCCTGGCCGTTTCCATGGCCGTCGCTCGGGCCGCCGCCGAAGCAGCAACACTTCCCCTCTTTCTCTACCTGGGCGGAGCCGGCGCGCGCACGCTCCCCGTTCCGATGCTGAACGTCATCAATGGCGGCGCCCACGCCGACAACAATCTGGACTTTCAGGAGTTCATGGTCGTTCCCGCCGGATTCGATCTGTTTTCGGATGCGCTCCGGGCTGGCGTCGAGATCTTCCATCACCTCAAGAAGATTCTTCACGACAAGGGCCTCACGACTTCAGTCGGGGACGAGGGCGGGTTCGCTCCGAACCTGAAAGGTACAACCGAGGCGCTTGACCTCATCATGACCGCGATCGACAAATCAGGGTACAAAGCGGGCGAGCAGATTTTCCTGGCGCTGGATGTCGCCGCTTCGGAGTTCTTCGAAGGCAAAAAATACGACATGAAGCGCGAGAAACGAGTTTTCTCCAGTGAGGAGATCATCGCCTTCTATCAACAGTTGCGCTCGAAGTACCCGCTCATCTCCATCGAGGATGGCATGTCCGAAGGAGACTGGGACGGCTGGGAAGCGCAGACCAAAGCCATGGGCCACAACACGCAACTGGTCGGTGATGATCTGTTCGTGACCAACCCCGGCATCTTCAAGAAAGGCATCGACCGTGGAATCGCGAACGCGATCCTGATCAAAGTGAATCAGATCGGAACGTTGACAGAGACCTTCGACGCAATCGAGATGGCCAGGAAGGCCGGGTATCGCTCGATCATCTCGCACCGGTCGGGAGAAACCGAGGATTCGACGATCGCTGACCTTGCTGTGGCTTCAAACGCTGGCCAGATCAAGACAGGCTCCGCTTCACGCAGCGATCGCACGGCAAAGTACAACCAGCTGCTCCGAATCGAAGAGGAGCTGGGCGAGGCTGCCTTGTTCCCGGGTAGGAGCATTTACAAGGCGTTGTGAATCTTTCGACGCCCATTGTCTGGAGGTCCTGCTCATGCCTCTCCTCGCGCTCATTTTCGCGATGACCGCCGCCTCGGCCAGCCCCGGTGCTGACATGATTCTGGTGAACGGAAAGATCTGGACCGGCCATCCCGCGCAACGCTTCGTCGAATCCCTGGCAATCTCCGGCCAACGGATTGTCGCTGCCGGCTCAAACAACGAGATCAGGAAGCTGCAGGTTCCCGGAACCCGCGTCCTCGATCTGAAGGGCAAGCTGGTTGTTCCCGGGTTCATCGACAATCACACTCATTTCGTCGATGGCGGGTTTCAGCTCTCTCGTGTGCAGCTTCGCGACGCGGCCTCGCCAGCCGAGTTCGCCCGCCGGATCGGTGACTACGCCAGGAAAATCGGCCCGGGAAAATGGATTATCGGCGGGAACTGGGATCACGAACTCTGGTCTCCGGTGATGCTTCCCACTCGGCAGATGATCGATGCAGTGACTCCTGACAATCCTGTGTTCGTATCCAGGCTCGACGGTCACATGGCTCTGGCCAACACGGCCGCGTTGAAGGCTTCGGGGATCACGCGAAACAGTGTCGATCCTCCCGGGGGAACGATCGTTCGGGACGCGGATGGCGAACCGACCGGACTGTTGAAGGATTCGGCTATGGGGCCGATCTGGCCGTTGATCCCTTCCCCTACCGTGTCAGAGAGGATGTCGGCTGCGCGAGCCGGTCTGGCCGAGGCAGCACGCTTCGGCGTCACGGCGTTCTGCGACATGTCGGGCGGGGAAGCGGTAGAGGATTTTCGCGCGTATCAACGACTGCTGACCGAGGATGCCCTCACGGCTCGCGTCTACCTCTTCATGCCTATCGATGGTTACAGGCGATTGGTCGAAGCCGGGATCGAGCGCACTTTTGGAAGCCCTTACCTGCGCATCGGAGGCTTGAAGGGATTTGCTGACGGTTCGCTGGGCTCATCGACCGCCGCGTTCTTTGAGCCATTCGACGATAGTCCCGAAAACACAGGTCTTCGGTCTTCAGGGATGATCGATGGCTCTTTGCGGGTTCAGGCCACGGATGCGAATCTCCATCAGCTGCAGGTGGCCATTCACGCCATCGGGGACCGGGCCAACGACGAGACTCTGACGATCTTCGAGAGCCAGCCTGATTTTCGAAGCAGGCGATTTCGGGTTGAACATGCACAGCATCTCAGTCCCGCCCTCATCAAACGTTTCGGGGCCGGGCGAATCATCGCTTCCATGCAGCCTTACCATGCCATTGACGACGGTCGGTGGGCCGAGAAGAAGATCGGGAGGCAGCGGGCAGGATCGACGTACGCGTTCCGGTCGCTGCTCGACGCGGGAGCCATTCTCACCTTCGGGTCCGATTGGACCGTGGCTCCTCTCGATCCCATTCAGGGAATCTACGCGGCGGTCACGCGACAAACCATCGACGGAAAGAATCCGAAGGGTTGGATTCCGGAGCAGAGAATATCCGTGGAAGAGGCGCTCCGCTGCTACACCTCGAGTAATGCTTATGCCATGTTCATGGACAACGAGATCGGACGGATCCTGCCCGGGATGTACGCGGATCTGGCTGTCCTGTCCGACGACTTGTTCACGGTGAAACCGGACAAGCTCGGCGAAACGAACGTGGTCATGACCATCAGCGGCGGGAAGATCGTCTACGAGAAGAAGAAGTAGCAAAGGGCGCTGTCATTGACGCGCTATTTCGACATCTTGGCGACTACTTCATCGACGACTTCCGGCGTGGGCATCATTCCGTCAACGAGTTCCCCTTCCAGCCATTCGAAATTGCCTTTGAGGAAGCTGCTGACGAAGCGGTAGGACTTATCGTCATGGTTGTCGAAGAGAGTGCGGAAGTTTTCATCGATCCGCAGTCGCGCTTCGCGACAGAAAATGTCAGCCAGTTCGATGGCGTTGTTCATCTGGCCACCCTTTTTAGCAAGCATGGTTGCATAACTGATGGTTGCGGCCATGGCAAAGAGGTCCGTGCCGATGTCGACGATGCGGAACAGGGTGCGCTGTTTTTTCTCCAGCTTGGCCTGGTAACGCATCATGGCGTGAAAGATGGATCGGGCCAGATGGCGTGAGGCACGCTCGACGTACCCCATGTGTGACGACAGCTCACCGAATTCCTTGAAGCGGGGGAAACGGCTCCAGCCCGCATAGAGCGTGGGATACCAGGTAGCGTAGTGGAGTCCCGCCTTTCCGGCGGCGGCGCCCTTTGCCGCGAGAGGAGCGTCGGGGTTGAGCAGAACGCCGGCCCTCTTCATATGTGGATCGACTGCTTCCCGGGCGATGAACAGATGTTGAATCTCGCTGGTTCCTTCGAAGATCCGGTTGATGCGCATGTCGCGCAGCATCCGTTCAACGGGGTAGGGCTTCTCGCCCCTGGCGCGCAGGGACTGAGCAGTCTCGTATCCCCGGCCCCCGCGGATCTGG
>Ga0180121_10001203_pt1 | contig 10955 bp, 5 predicted proteins | sample AntDrymUQ5402106_2_FD_129676 | JGI IMG/M metagenome (GOLD analysis project Ga0180121, IMG submission 129676) | Polar desert sand microbial communities from Dry Valleys, Antarctica - metaG UQ540 (21.06) (version 2) (version 2) | ecosystem: Environmental > Terrestrial > Soil > Desert | place...
CGTGAATCTATCTCATTTTCATATTCCAGTTTAATACCAAAAGTCGGCTTGCGGGGAACAGGCATTGTAGAATTATAAAATACATTGATTGGAAAGTTAGAAAGCATCCCTCCGTCTACAAATAGTGCATGATTTTGTAATTTATTTTCCACTTTTAAAATCTGGGTCCATGCTGTTTGTATTGCTTCTTTTTCTTTCTCCTCGAAAATAATTTCCATGGGACGAAAAAAGACAGGAACAGACATGGAAGCCCGGACATAGCGCGCCGGTGAAATAGTGGTATTATTCCCCCAGTACATTTTATGCATCCCCGGGAATTCAACTTTCAGTCCGTGGGTAATATCTGAACTGACAATTACAATCTCTTTGGTAATCACTGTATCCTTGGACAGGCGTACTTCGAAAGATTTGATCACCTGATTCCAAAAAGCATATTTCCGGCCGGCATCCCAATTCTCCTGAAGATGATATATTTCGCACAACCTGGCATAGAACATATCTACTTTGATTGCTGGCTCCTCTATTTCTTTAAAAAGATTCTCATGCATTTTTATATCTTCTGTTTCTGAAACAGGAATACCAGTTGAATGGCAGGGAATGTATTGAGGCTTCAACAACTCTTTTTCTTTCTCGAATTTCCGGGTGAGGTCATCCACGGATTCAATATGATTCTCTTTTAATATCGTGATAATCCATTTTTCGAAATTATCGCCGGGGTTAATACCGAATTTCTCTATCAATTTATACAGTCTCCCGGCATAACGCACTCTTAAGAAAAGTACTGCGCTTATGAGAACCATTCCGACAAAAGATAATCTGAAGATCCACGTCCATAACGAACCAGATCCATCTGAATCGTACATCTGTAAAAATCCGGAAGAAATCAGAAGCACCAGACAAATAAGATCAGCAAGTAATAAGTTCTTGTATTGATTTAAAAAACCTTTAATTCCTTTTCGTTGAAAAGAAGGTGCAAATAATCCGAGGATCAGATTCCTCCAGACTGGCGCACCATCAACGAAATCCCGGAGGTCCTTATCTGACAGGTATTCTAAAACCTTTTCAGAACGGGTATCATAATATTTATCCTTCAGGTTCAATAATTCCGCTTCTGCTTTCGTATTAACCGCATTGAGTAAAAGAGTATTGATAGAACCTGCACTTGTGCCCGCCATTTTCATGAACGACACTCCCATTTTTTCAAGTATGTAGGTATATCCGGCAAGTGCAATTCCGTGAACCCCGCCACCTTCCTGAACAAGATCGACATATTGTCTTCCCAGTTTGTCCTGAACATCGGAGAGACAAATTCCTTCCGGGAATTTTTTTGTAAGGTGATCCATTAAGGATTTCGCAGAATTAGTGTAGTCGGTTACTTTTAGCATAGCAGATTCTTTTGGGAATAAATATTTTTTGTTTTGTTACCTGGTTTTCTTTCCAGGTATACCGGTAAGCACCAACAAACGATCTGTTTCGAAAGTTACTAATTAATAGCAGGATTAGATTTTTAGCATGGAGTCCTCATCAAAAATTTGCTTTGTTTAAATTAAGCTGAATTCAATACATGAAACACCGTATTAATACTTATAATTACGTTTATTTAATTTCGATTTGAAATATGCTATTTTCAAATTCAGGGTAATATGAAAAATGGAAAAGTAAAGAACACAAACATCTATCAAAGGAATGCCGATTCTATTTCTTCCGGGATCAAAATTGTCGGGCAATGGAATTTACCTGCTGCTTTGAAAGAAGTTTCAGGTATTGCCTATATAGATGATCAACGTTTTGCATGTATTCAGGATGAGGCAGGGATCATTTATATCTATAATGTAGTTAAAAAAAGGATCGAGAGAAAAATCCGGTTTGCTAAATCCGGAGATTTTGAAGGGATAGCCATTAAAAATAATAGTGCATTCGTGGTAAGGGCTGATGGGAAACTTTTTGAAGTAGAGATGAGTCCCTGGAAAGTTTCTGTGTACAAATACAGGACTACTTTAACTGCAGAACAAAACATCGAAGGATTGTGCTATGACAGAAATAACGATCGGTTGCTGTTAGCAATCAAAGATCATGAACCCTCGAAAATGCATTATAAGGGAATTTATGAATTTGACCTTGTAAACAAGACTCTAATCAAAGAACCGGTATTTAAGATCGACCTAAAAAACAAAATTTTCAATAATCCGGAACGTGGGAAAAATAAGCCTATCAGGCCTTCTGAGATCGATATTCATCCGGTAACAAATGAAATATTTATTACCGATGGCCCCGGTGCGAGACTTTTGATTATGGATAGTTCAGGAATAATAAAAAAGCTTTATCAGTTAGGCAAAGGATTTTGTCAGCCGGAAGGGATTACATTTAGTCCTGACGGGGAAGTCTTCATTTCTAATGAAGGAAGGAAACAAGCTGGTAATATATGCAGGGTTGAAATTCAGGAGTGAGCTGCATTTTGTTTTGCATAATTGCTTTTATAATAATTCGTATCAAAAAATTTGTTGTTTTTTGAATTGCCTGATAAGAGGTTTTCGTACAACACCTAATGAATCCATGTAAGTGAGTACTACTCTGGTTTTCGTTAGTCCTTCAGCTTCCTGCAAGCTTAATCAGAAAAAAAAGCGAAAAGAACTTAATAAGTCCCTTTCGCTTTTCTATTTTCAATTAGAGCAGCTTTTATAACACTTTCAAGGTTTGAGAATACGATCCCGTTTAACTTAAAGAATTTGCTTTATTTTTTTATGAATTTAGTCATCACCTTCTGCTTATTGGCGATTGTTATTTCAACATTATACATACCAGAAAGTAAATTCGAAGTGTTCAATTGCATTTGAAGGAGTTGTTGTGTTTTAATTGAAGTAGAAGAAAGGACCAGCTTACCATCAATATCATAAACTCTTATGTTAGTATTTCCTTTCACATTACTACTGATAGTAAGATTAAGTGCTCCGATTACCGGATTTGGATAGATGAAAATTCTAACTTTATTGATTTCATTCACGCTCAATTCATCTATCCTATTTCGGGACGATGATGATTGTAATGGTCGCGTCACATTCAATGTATAATCCAATGTTGAAACAGCTCCTTTACGATCAGTTACTGTGAAGCGGAATACATATTGTCCGGAAATTAAATTATTTATATTCGTTCCTGCCCAGTCCGGATTCGTGATAAATACCTCCTCACCTCTAATTTTTGTCCAGTTAAAAACCAAAGGTGTATCAGGATCATTTGATCCATATCCATCGAGGTATACGTTATTTGATGTGGTATACCCAGGATTGTCAGGACCGGCCGAAGAAGCAAAAACTATTTTCGGAGGTTGATTGCCACTTACTGTTAACTTATAATCCATCATTGAAACAGCTCCTTTACTGTCAGTTACTGTGAAGCGGAATACATAGTCACCGGGTTTTAAATTATTTACATTGGTTCCTGCCCAGTCCGGGTTCGTAATGAATACATCCGCACCGCTAATTTTTGTCCAGTTGAAAACTAAAGGTGTATCCGGATCATTTGATCCATATCCATCGAGATATATATTGGAACCGGAAGTAATTCCAGGATTGGCAGGCCCCACTGATGTGGTAAACTTTATTACCGGTGGTTGATTAGGTTGAGTAGAAGTTCTGATATTGGACAACATCCATTGATAAATATTTTCAGGTGATTGAATGGTATTATCTGGCGAGTATGCCTTAGTCCATGAATCGTGCCCACCTCCATCATACATCTTGTGCCGGGCTAATGGATTCGGATTGATATTGCAATTCAGCTTTCCTTTATATACTTCAAAAGCAGATGTACCTCCACAACAATAATCATTAGAATTAATAAAACTCCAGACTGGTAAATTTGCAGCTACAATCGTTGTACAAACTTTATTAAAACCTACATTTGGAGATACAATAGCTGCATGTGACAAAGTTGCCAGTTTTTCTGCATTTGCTTTTGATTCACTTGCATAAATCACCCCTCCTGCTGCCCCTAAACTCAACCCCGTTAGATGGATTCTATTAATATCAACTTTAAGCTCTGTGGTGGCATAATCAATCATTGCATTAACGTAAACCGATGACCATTCACCAGCATCAGTAAATAATTGAGGGGATAATACAATAAACTTTTCCAACATGTTTGTTTTCAAGTTTAAAAATTCCATTTTATTCCCCTCAGCAATAAGTTTAGGAATTCCGTTAATTGTAACCTCAATTAATTCGCTTCCATTAGCGGGGCCTCTTTCACCAATTCCATGCAAAAAGATGATCAAAGGGTATTTTTGATTTGATGAAGGCGAATATCCTTCCGGTGTAAATTGATAAAAAGGGATTTGGATACCCTCATAACTTATATTGTTTGTGCTATGTTTTTTTTCTTGTGCATACCCACTTAAAGGTGAAAAAAAACAAATAACCATGCCAGCTACAAATAGTATTACTTTTTTCATGATGATTTTTTTTTTACTTATGAATCAGTAAACTATATAATAAAACCACGTAACCAGATATGTTGTAATAACTGCAGCCGGAAGTGAATAACTGCAGTCTGTTAAATTATAATCGTACTAAAGTGTGAGCTTATTTAAAAAGTCAGCTTTTCTTCTTTGAGAAATTTCCAGTTCCGTTCCATCATTCATCACGATGTACCCGCCTTTTCCTTTCATATAACTTTTGATAAACTGCATATTGATCATGATACCATGATTAATACGGCAGAAATTATAATTGTTAAGCAGCTCTTCGTAATAACCCATGTTTTTTGATGAAACCAATTTCGATTTACTGATCAGGTTGAATGTAGTATAATGTCCGTCCGACTTGCACCACAGAATATTTGAGAGATCCACAAATTCATAGCCATGTAAAGTGGGAATTTTAACTTTCTTGTCATGTTCGTTATGCATTACAAGGCTTTGCAGGAGATTGTCTATATTGTTATTCCTGGTTTTTTCTGACAGCTTTTTCCTTACCCTTTCAATGGCTTCTTGAAATTCGGGGATACCGATAGGTTTTAACAAATAATCAATAGCGGCTACACGGAAAGCATCCAGTGCATAGTGATCAAAAGCGGTAACAAATACTAACTCAAATTGACGATTAGATAAATTGCGGAGGATATCGAAACTGGTGCCATCAGCGATACGAACATCCATAAACACAAGATCTGGTTTGACCGACTCAATGAGCCGCACCGCCTTATAAACATAACCCTCGCTCCCACATACCTTGATGTCCGCGGCATACATCTTAATAAGATCATTCAACACGGATAAGCTCTTTTGTTCATCCTCCACAATGATTGTTCTGATTTTCATAACTGGCTTGTTATTATAAAAGTTATTTTTACGATAGTGCCCTGATCACCGGAATGTAAATCCTTTTTGTCTTGAATATCTAGCAATATCTGGTCAGCCTGGATGCTGTTAATGGCAGTTATCCTTCCTTCTGTAATATTACTGCCCATAGAGGGATACATTGATTTCTGATGCATATTTTTAGAAGCCTGTATACCGATTCCATTGTCTTCTATCACACAGGTAATACAATTATCTGACCTGATGATGTCAATGTTTATATATCCATTCTTCCCCTCCAGGGGGAAAACGCCATGCTTGATGGCATTTTCAATAAAAGGTTGTATGATCATGGAAGGTATTTTAATCTCATTCTTAAAAATGTCGTTCGAAAAATTAAGTGCATATTCCAATTTGTCTTCTAATCTTAATTTTTCAAGATCCAGGTAAATTTTGATGATTGATATTTCTTCCGAAAGTAAGATGGTGGGGCTCGCGCTGCTTTGCAGCGTTTTGCGGATGAGTGTGGATAGTTTATGCAAATATAAATTTGCGCTTACCGGGTCTGACTTGAGAATATGATGTTGAATAGAACTTAAACAATTAAAAATGAAATGAGGGTTGATCTGAGATCTTAGGGCCATCATTTCAAGATCAAGCATTTTTCTCTTTTCATAAAGTTCTTTTTCTTTCTTTTTTTGATGGATACGGGTATAGGTGTTAACAAATAATCCTATTATTATAGCCGTTAAAAGATAACTCAATGCATGAAACCATTTAGTTTCCCAAAATGGCGGCTCATTGATGAGGGTAATCATTTTGGGGACTTTCGTTCTTTTGCCCCACCTGTCAATAGCGCGCATTTCCAGTTTTATATCTCCAAAAGGTAACGTCGTGAATTCCATTTTGTTATTTGCCAGCTGATTCCATTTTTTATCCTGATTTGAAAATCTATATTCATATTGGATTTGTTTACCACTTCTATAGGATATTCCGGACAATTCTATAGACAAGTTTTGATATCGTTTTATATATATAGTGTCGCTGAGGGGAACCTCATGTGCCCCGATGCTGATTTTATTTATATTAATAACCGGTTCAAATGGTGAACTGCTGACAAAAGTTTTTGGGAAGAATGATATCCCTCCTGAAGTGGCAACCCAAATGAAATTATGAGACAATGCAGTTTGGTTGACGGAATTGGAAATGAGGCCATCTGCTTCGGTAATATTAGAAATCCTTAAAACAGGGGTTCCTTGTTTCCATGCGTAATCTATTCTTGAAACCCCTTGGTCGGTTGAAACCCAGGCGGTATTCTTGTCAAACAGAATATGTTTGCACGTATTGCTTGCAAGCCCTTGCTCTTTTTTGATTTTATAAATTATCTTGTTTTTTATGATAATAATACCTTGCTGAGTGGATACCCAGATAGCGGAATCATCGGCAATACCAATGTGATTAATAATTACGGATAACTCAGGATACATTAAACTCACGTCTTCAAGGGTGCTTTCTGAGTATTTGTATAATCCTTTTAATGTTCCCCAATAATATGTATTTCCAATTCCTGTAATACAGGTAGCTCGCTGTTCAAAAATATTTTTATATCGACTTCCGGATTTGAATTGTTGGACTCCAAATGATACTGCCGCAAAGATGTTGTTCTTAATATCTACAAAAACAGATTTAGTCGCAACATGGCTAAATTTTTCAAATGTTCCATATGAATTGAGATGATACAATCCTTTGTCACTGGCTACAAGTAAGTTCGTTTCCTTGAAAGGGTAGAGGTCGAGAATCCTGTTATTCTTATTCAAGGATGCCCATTTCATATGGAGTTTCGAAGTCAGATTATTAGTTTCAATGGCTAAAATATTCCCATCTGCAAATCCTCCTACAACTACTTCCTTATTTATTGATTTAATGCATTTGACATCTTTTGTCATAAGATGGGGATATTCCGAAAGTGAGCGGAAGCTCATATTTGGGATATAAAAAACACCATCATTATGTGTGGAAATCCAAAAACCTCCTTCCCTGTCTTTTAGAATTGAAGTACAAAAGCTATTCTTAAAAAAGTATTTTATGGTCTTCTTACTTTCCAAATAATTGCTGATTAGAATCAGGCCGTGATTCCGGGTAGTTATCCATATCCTGGTGCTGTCTTCGTTATAAATTGATGATATATCATTTTCTTTATCTAAGCCTAATTCTTTCAATGATTGGATGCTGGTTGAATGGGTAGCATTGAAATAATATATAGAATCACTCGAGTAATAAACAACAGATTCGTTATTTGGAAAAACACTGAAAAAGGTCTGATTGCCAAATGGAGGAATCCAGTTTCCCCAGCGGAATGAAGATGTTATTTTTATTCGTTTTTTTTTATTAGTGATGATGCCTGTAAGGGATGTGTCATTGAATGAGAAGTATAGGCGCATCCCCATAAGGTTAGAATACCTTAATATTGACCAATCAAAAGCTGCCTTTATTTTATTTATACTTTTTATATACGGAACATAATTCCACTGATGAGGAATATTTTCGGACTCATAGTATCCGAGTGAACGTATATCCACTGATATCAGGAGAATTTTATTATTAATAATATCTTCTGATATGGCAGTTACATTTTTACAGTGAGGAAAGGATCTTATTATTCCATTATTATATACAGAGGGAATTCCTACCATAGAAATAAACCAAAGACTATTATGGCTGTCTACATAAATTTTTATGATATCATTATCGGGAAGGCCATCTTCCTTCATGAAATTCTTGAATGAAGTGCCATCGAAGCGACTAACGCCCTGGTTAGTTGCGAACCAGATATAGCCGTTTTTATCCTGTATTGATTGATAAACTGTTGCACTGGGAAGTCCATCTTTTACTGTATATTTTTTATAGGCAGGTTCCTGCGAATAAGCACCAAAGGCGAAAGCAATTAAAATAAAGATGATTGAACCCCGCATGATTCTAAAGCCACTTAAAAAGGTAAATTCCGTAAAATGTTAATATAATAAATAGCCGACGATGGCTGGGTAATTTAATTAATTAAACCGTAGCAAATTATTAAGCAGTAATGAGTCTCTTTAAAAATACTACGGAAGTAGTATAACAAATTGAATTTTTTGGCATAAATTGTTCGTAAACAATTTATCAGGGGAATTGTCACTCATTAAATCTAAAAGATCAGAAATAGGATATATTGTTATTGATTTATTTCATTAGAGGCATTTGCTTCAAGATGATTTAGTTAGTATTCTATATGGGAAACTTCACAAAGAGCGTAACTAACACCTAAACGGATTGCTGTTGCGTAATTTTCGTAAGACATTTTACCCGCCCTTGTATTCGGAAAAATGCTTGTAATTTACCATTCAAATTTCTACCCTGAGACCTGGTAAGCATGTAGTAATATTTACTATTCGCTATTTCAAAAGCTGCGTCCTTTTAATTTATAACCCTTTGACAACAATCCGGCTTATCTGATAATTTTAGGAGAATGTTGTATTGAATGGGGCATTTCGATCATAGACTACTTACATAATCTGGTTGCTGTTACCTTTTTATCTTTCCTGTAATTCTTTTATAACACCTGCTAATTCCTTTACATGAAGATTTACAACCACGGAGTTGAGCTTATTATTGATCCCCCATCAGCACAGGCAAAAAGTAAGGCACTTGTCAATTTAAAAAAACAATTAGCGAATGAAGGTATACCGGTAGTCAATATCACCCAAAAAAACGCCAGGCTTCCGTATAATAGCAGCCTTGCAAAAGAAATTCCCGGAGCACTCAGTCAAAAGATGTATGTGAAAACAAAAATCAGTGATGCAGAGATGAATCCCTGGGATGTAGCACATCTTTCTTCTAAAGCAATCGGTATCAAAACGGCTTTTATCGAGCCCGATTTATTTCAGGAATTTGTTGTTGATACCAACTCCAATGCCGGGTACAAACGTAACGATGGGAAAGCTATCACAAAAACAACAGACCTGGGGTATGATCCGGACTGGCAGCCGTATAAAAATATTATTTGGCATTTGGGTGATGCTTTCTCTCAGTTAAAATCAGCACGGGAGGCCGTAGCCGGACTTGAGTATACCATCAGGATCGGACACCTGGATACCGGCTATGACCTTACTCATTCCGTAATTCCAATGAGAGTTAGAACTAACAAATTGCAACGGAACTTTGTGGACGGTGAAAATAAAATGGATGCACATGACCCACGAACAAGCGGCACATTTCGAATGCCGGGTCATGGCACAGGTACTTTAGGAATTTTAGCAGGAAACAAAATCCGACTAAATACAGACGATGGCATATTCAATGATTACCTGGGAGGTGCACCGTTTGCCGAAGTAGTTTGTTGCCGTATTGCTTCTTCAGTAGTATTATTGAAAACCAGCGCTTTTGCAGAAGCAATGAATTATCTGGTACGGTTAACACTCAGTGGAACCCCGATACACATAGTATCTATGAGCATGGGTGGCGCACCATCCAGGGCCTGGGCACAAGCTATCAATGCATCGTATGAAGCAGGCATTTCAGTGGTAACTGCGGCAGGTAATCACTTTAATGGATTGCCTACTTCTCATGTAATTTATCCTGCAAGGTTTGGACGGGCAATTGCAGCTTGTGGCGTAACCAATGATCTTCGACCCTATCGCAGCACGAAACTGGGTGAAATGCAGGGTTGTTTTGGACCAGAGCGGCACATGAGCAAAGCGCTGGCAGCCTTTACACCTAATATGCCATGGGCTGTGGGAAAGGGTTCAGCAATATCCTTTTCAGGAGCCGGCACATCTGCAGCTACACCACAAGTAGCGGCCGCAGCAGCCATTTATTATAGAAAGTATCATAAGCAATTAGACGCCTTACCCGGATGGCAACGGGTGGAAGCAGTTCGTTATGCGCTGTACAAAAGGGCTTCAAAAAATGCAACCCCTTATGGTAGTTTTAAGAATTCTTTCGGCAATGGAATCATCAAAGCGTTCGATAGTTTACAGGAGCCTGTAAAGATCATTACAGAAAAAATGCCAGCAGATTCAGTGCCCTGGTTTCCCATCCTCAATACCCTTTTTAAAGCAATACCCAAACCAGCAATGCGGGCAGGAAATAAAATAACGATGTTCAATACGGAGCTTACGCAATTGGTATTTTATTATCCTGAACTGGCACAAATTATTGGCAATGAAGAAAGCAGTTTTGATAAAGTTTCTAAACAGCAATGGCAACAGTTCAAAGATGCAGTGATACAACATCCCGCTGCTTCTTCAACCTTGAAAAAACATTTAATGGATACAACCTTATAAATTTTTATATACCTAAACCCCCCGATCATGAAACCGGTTAAATTAATTGTTTCCAATAAGAGTAAACTTCAATGGAAATATGGAAAAAATTTTTCGAAGATCATGTTGCTCCTTAAACAAATGCAGGCGGCTGATAAAAAGAAAGGGCTCGAGACGAAAATTGCTTTTGTTGATGATGCGGCTTCCTTAAAAAGTTCCGGGGTTAAAAAAATAAGTGTTGATTCGGAAAAGGAATACAAACGGATAGTGGATGACCTTTATAAAAAATATGTTCCTGCCTATATTGTTATTCTGGGTGCACCTGATATTGTCCCTTTTCAGGAAATACAAAATCCGGC
>Ga0180121_10001204_pt1 | contig 10950 bp, 8 predicted proteins | sample AntDrymUQ5402106_2_FD_129676 | JGI IMG/M metagenome (GOLD analysis project Ga0180121, IMG submission 129676) | Polar desert sand microbial communities from Dry Valleys, Antarctica - metaG UQ540 (21.06) (version 2) (version 2) | ecosystem: Environmental > Terrestrial > Soil > Desert | place...
CGAAGCTGGTATCGAGGGCATTGAATTCCTCGTTGCCAACACAGATCTTCAGGCACTGAAGAGATCAAAAGCGCCAATTAAGATTCAGCTTGGCAGCCGTCTTACCAAGGGACTTGGAGCCGGCGCCAACCCCAACGTTGGCAAAGAAGCCGCTCTAGAGGACACGGAAAAAATAATCGAGGTTCTGGAAGGCGCTGACATGGTGTTTGTTACGACCGGCCTGGGCGGTGGCACAGGCACGGGTGCGGCGCCAATTATTGCATCGCTTGCAACTGAGTTAGGGGCCCTTACTGTTGCGGTTGTGACCAAGCCCTTTCTCTTCGAAGGACGGCGCAGAATGCAGCAAGCCGAACAGGGTTTAAGGGAACTGCGCGAATGCGTGGATACTGTTATCACGATTCCAAACGAACGCCTGCTGCACACTGTCGAGCGAGATTCATCTCTCGCTGATTCATTTGGTGTGGCTGACGATGTTCTTCGCCAGGCGGTTCAGGGCATTAGTGATCTGATTACCGTTCCGGGCCTGATTAATCTTGACTTCGCTGATGTCAAATCGATTATGGAAGGAATGGGAATGGCACTGATGGGCGCAGGCAGGGCCAGCGGTGAGAACAGGGCTGCTGAGGCGACGCAGCAGGCAATCTCATCCCCCTTGCTCGAGGAGGCTACGATTCAGGGCGCCAAAGGGGTACTGATCAACATCACCGGCGGACCTGATTTGACGCTCTACGAGGTCAACGCTGCGGCGATGATTATTCGAGAAGCTGCCGACGAAGACGCAAATATAATCTTCGGCGCGGTCATAGATGAGAACTTAACCGACGAGATGAGGATTACCGTCATCGCGACCGGCTTTGGCCAGGATGCGGTTGCAGTCGCTTCGGCCGCCGCCGTTTCCAGTCTGCCGGCGAACGCCCCTCGCTATGTTCAGCGTCCCGCTGACGATCCCCTCCGGCCCATGATGCATTCTCGTTCGGAGGATCTCGACGTACCGACATTTATTCGCAAAAAAGCTGACTAAGCACCTCACCTCCTGAGCGGTGAAAAGGAAGGCCTTGGACTGCCTTCCTTTTCCTTTTGAGCTCGGCTGCGCTAGGAATTATTGGTTTTCTTCTTTGCTTTTTAAGTCTCGGTTGTGTAGCATGAATGCATTCCTTGCAGGTTTTCCATTACGGGGTAAAGAATAGTACCACTCTTCGAATGGCCGCAGCCTGCGAGTAGTTTAAGTCCGCGTCAGCCCATCTCCCGCCAAGGTGCGTCGCGCGATCGAATTTGAACCCGTCTTAATTTTGTGGAGGTAGAACAATTGAGTAATCGTAAACTGATCAGAACCACGCTCGCCGAGGTTAAAGGTAAAGCGCGCGAAGTGCCCCAACCCAGGGAACGCACTAACGGAGGTTCCAACCGCGGGCCGAGCGTCGACGGTGGACGAAACGAAGGAGGACGCGATCAAGGCCCTTCGGGACATCGCCCCCCTCAGCGGGCGGCGCTACAGGTGCGGAAACGAACGCCGCCGCCGATGGAAACCAACGCAGAGCTTTTTTACTACAAGAAGCAAATCGATTCGCATACCCCAATGGTTATCGTGTTGCAAGATGGCGAGGAAATCGAGGGCACAATCGAGTGGTATGATCGCGGCGCGTTAAAGGTCAACCGACTTGACGCTCCTAACCTTCTGCTCCTCAAGAGAAACATCAAATACATGTACAAGGCCGACGAACGCGCCGAGGATGCCGAAGCGTAAAAAACTCGAACTTGCCCCAGTTTCGCCTCCGCTCCCGCCTCGTTTTGGTCGCGCCCCTGCACAACAAATGAGGGAGTTTGCCAATAACTCGTCGTCTTCGAACCCTCGACTCCGAAGAACTCTGCCGCGCATCGCGATCACGATGGGCGATCCGGCTGGGATCGGCCCGGAAGTAGTTTTGAAGGCTGTGGCTGAAGAAGAGATTAGGCAAGTTTGCATTCCGGTCATTATTGGCGACGCCCAGTTGTTGGCTCACACAGCGCGCACCCTCGATCTACAATCTGGTTACGACATCGTCCGCCAGGGAGAGCCGATTCCCGATGAACTTTCAGAACCAATAATATTTCACCTTGATAATATTAACGGCTTCATCGAGTCAGGGGTTGAATCAGCGGCGGCTGGAAAAGCTGCGGGTGGTTACATTGAGGCGGCGGTTGAATTGTGCGCCGCTGGCAGCGTTGCCGCCATTGCGACGGCGCCCATTAATAAACGATCGTTTTTTCTCGGGGGCTACAGCTTTCCAGGTCACACAGAATTTCTTGCGCATCTCACCGGCAGCGAAGAGTACGCCATGGCTTTCGTGGCCGGGAACTTGCGCATCGTTCTAATCTCGACCCACGTGCCGCTGGCCGAAGCAGTCAGGTTGGTGGAACGCGATCGCATCATTCGAACCATTAAACTGACGAATCGGGAATTGAGACGCTGGGGAATTGAACGACCGCGCCTGGCCGTGGCCGCTCTGAACCCGCATGGCGCTGAAGGCGGTCTGTTTGGCATGGAGGAAGCATCGGAAATTGCGCCGGCGATCGAATCATGCCACGGAGTTGACGAGGTCAACGTGCAGGGACCATTCTCGGCTGATACTGTATTTTTGCGTGCCTCGCGCGGCGAGTTTGATGCGGTGATTGCCTGTTACCACGATCAGGCGATGATTCCGGTGAAATGCCTTTCGTTTGGCGAAGCCGTTAATGTTACTCTGGGATTGCCGTTCATCCGCACATCAGTCGATCACGGGACCGCATTTGATATTGCCGGCAAAGGAATAGCGGAGCATTCAAGCATGCTGGCGGCAATCAAGCTTGCCGCGGAGTTGTCAACCAGCGCCGGCGAAGGTAGTCACGCCGTGGAAGTGTAGGGACTCATGGTGGAAACAAACCCAGTTAACAATAGTGACGGTAAGCGTCGCATCCTGGTGGCGGACGACGATCCGGCAATTCTGCGTTTAGTGTCTGCCATTCTCGAAAAAGAAGGTTTTGGCGTGGTCACCGCCCGCGACGGCAGGGAAGCCTACAAAATTTTGCAGGGCGATCAGAGCTTCACCGCGGCAATCTTCGACGTGGTAATGCCACATATTTCCGGGCCGGAGCTGGTCCGTTACATGAAGACCGAAAAGCGGCACATGAAGATCCCCGTGATGATGATGACGGCTGAACAGGATCCGAAGTTATCTTCCGATAGTTTCTCTGCCGGCGCTGTCGTCTTTCTCCCAAAGCCTTTCACCACCGCGCAACTACATACGATGCTGCAGATGCTAATCAACAGAGCCGCCGGCTGATTTTTTCATGATCGCAACGATCTTTTTTCGCTCTTCGCGCGCGCGGGCGAGTCCCCTCGCCACACTCTTTCGCTTCTCGGTCTTCTACCTGCTCGCCCTTGCTGCTGCTGATGTCCGGGCCGATCTAAAGCCGAATCAGGCGCGCAAGTCGATAACGCGGATGCCGGGTTTTGAATTAACGAACGGTTCCGTGCGCGTGAGGTCCATAACCCTCTTGACTGCCGGAACTGCAGAAGTGGCAGCCGAGATCAAAACGGTATTCAAACTCCAAAAGAACGAGCAGGGACATTGGCGAGTCGCGGAGATCCGGACCCGGCCTGACCGTTGGGAAGAAATCGATTTCATTGCCAGGAGTCTCAACAGCCCTACCATCGAAGCCGCGAGCAGCCCATGCACCGCTTTTGATCCGCCCTCCAAAGGTTCATCCGGTGGGCTGCCAACCCTGAAGCGTACGCGTTGTTTGCTGGGAAGTCTGTTGGGTGTGGGAAGTCCTTCGGATGCGATACGAATTCAGGAAGTGTCGCCCTTGGAAATACCCTTGGGCACCCAGCCCTCTGCAGCCGTGATAGCCTGGATACGGGCTGACGTTCGTTTGGTGAATGGGAGCAAGGGGTGGCAAGTGACGGAACTGCGCACCGGGACAAAAGATTGGGCCAAGCTCGATACAATCATCGCCGCGGTCGAGGGAATGAAACGTGACCGGGCGCGAACAGAATTGGCCCTGATCGCTAAAGCTCTGGAGGCGTTTCGTCAGGATCGTGGCTTCTACGTTGTCTCCGAGCAGCAGGCGGTAGTGATAGACCACCTCAACCCGCGTTATCTGTCACAGGTAATTCGCATCGACCCATGGCACCAGCCCTACAGATACCAGGGCGATCGCGACCACTTTACGTTGCGTTCGGTTGGCCCGGATGGGAAGGAAAACACCGCCGACGATATTCTGGTCAACCCTAGATTCCCCTGAAGTTTAAGGACAAGCTCTTGACGGACCATGAGCGCGGGTGTTAGCTTCAAAACGCAGCTTCGATGTCGAAGCAGATTTAAGCTGCCTATTTGTATTACAAGCCAAGCGCCGACTGTTCGAATTTCGGTGACCCTCCAGTGGCGCTCGATTCAGCTAAGGTAACTCAAGCTTTGTTAGCTGGACGCAAACTCCTACTTGCTGACGATTCAATCACCATTCAAAAGGTTGTGGATCTCACCTTTGGTGACGAAGGTGTGGAGGTTGTAAGCGTCAGCAATGGCCGGGACGCAATTGATCGGCTCGCGGAGTTTCTACCGGATGTGGTCCTCGCGGACGTTTTCATGCCGCAGATGAGTGGCTATGAAGTCTGTGAATACGTAAAACAGAATGAGCAACTGAAGCATATTCCGGTTATGCTGTTGGTTGGCTCCTTTGAACCATTCGATGAAGCGGAGGCGCGCAGAGTGGGCGCGGACGACACCGTGACCAAGCCATTTGAATCAATTCGGCGATTGATCGATAAAGTAGGCGCCCTTGTGAGTGGTCGACCCCCAGAGGAGTTGATATCAACGGCCGAATTTCCCAGGCCTGAATTGCCCGAGGAGGCCGAGCCTGAGCTTGAGCCCGAAAGACTCACTGAGGCGGAAATCGAAATCGTTACCGCCGACACGCAGCCCTTGCCTGCCGAACTCCGGCACATGATAGAAGAGTCTGCATCCCGGACCGCGACGGAAGAAGACGCACAGCACGCCGCCGAAACGAAAGTGGACGAAGTAATCATGGCACCCCGAGTTACACAAACACCGAACGAATTTTCTCAGCGTCACGACAACACTGACGATATGCTCCTGGATCTTGGAGGCTTTGAGCCGGAGCGGCCGGACCAGACTGACGACTTTGTTCTCGATATAGATCTCGACGAGGTCCCGGATGCGTCCGCCTACCAGCCGTCGGCTTATGTTCGTACGCCCACCCACAAGTCGAGCCCCAGGGACAGGAAAACCTCCAATCCCGGGTGGTCAACCCCTGTCGCGACGCCAGATCAACTTGCCGATACTCACGAGTTCCCGCAGTCGGTCAACGTCGCAGCCACCAAAGCTGAACCTCAAACCTTCGTTGGGTCGCAATTCCGGGAGTCGACAGAAGCAACGAGTTCTGCTTCAGTTAACCAGGTCTCCCTTCAGGGACTGTCGCCCGAAATAATTGATGCCATTGCGCGCCGTGCTGTTGAGCAACTCTCAGAAAAGGTCGTGCGAGAAATAGTTTGGGAGGTCGTCCCGGATCTGGCGGAACTCCTGATAAAGCAAAAGCTTGACGAGAAAAAGGCCTAAGACCAGGTCAGAATATTCAACTATTAGCAGGCGCCGCGAGGCCGCCTGCTTTTTTGTGGTCAGTTGTCTGTGGTCCGTCGTCAGTCTTTGGCTGGTAACGTGGCTGTAGAGGTGGCACTCAGTGGCCACCCCTTGGTTACGTTGCCGACAGTTTGGAAAGTGAGTTTCAACGGGCAGTGGGGCAGCCACGGAGTGCCGCCCCTACAATCCGAGCCAACTACCCACCCCCTACCAGCGGGTGGGTACGGTGTGCAGCCAAGACCTGGAGATACGCGACTGCGCGCACAACCGACCCGTTAGCGCGTGGTGGTTGTGACCTCATTGGGCCAACGGCATGAGTGGCTGCTCACTGAGACTGTCCTCGGATATGAAAAGTTGAGTCTGTTACTTTACAATGCGTGAACGCTGCTCACGATGAACTAGCCGAAGTAAACTACAACTACTGACAACTGACTACTGGCAACTGACTAATGAACAATGGACATTCCTAAACAATACGATCCGAAGCAAGCCGAACAGAACCACTACGAACGCTGGGAGGAGCAAGGTTGTTTTGCTCCTGAGGTTAACCACGACGAAAACGCGCCCGTATTCTCCATCGCTATCCCGCCGCCAAACGTCACCGGCTCGCTCCACATGGGCCATGCGCTGCAACATACGATGATGGACGTGCTGACGAGATATAAGCGTATGTGCGGTTACCGCACGCTGTGGATGCCGGGCATGGACCATGCGGGCATCTCGACACAATTGATGGTCAGTCGTGAATTAAAAAAAGAAGGCCTGACCCGGCACGACCTGGGGCGCGAGAAGTTTGTAAAGCGCGTCTGGCTGTGGAAGAAAGAGTCGGGCGGGCAGATCACCATGCAGATGCGGCGCGAAGGCGTTTCAGTGGATTGGTCGCGCGAAAAGTTCACGATGGACGAGGACTTATCGCGAGCCGTCCGAGAAGTCTTCGTGAGTTTATATGAGCAGGGAATGATCTATCGCGGCAACCGGATTGTTAACTGGTGCCCTAACGATCAAACCGTGCTTTCCGATCTTGAAGTGCAAAAGGACCCGCAGCCCGGCAAGCTCTACTATCTTCGCTACCCTGAAAAAAACGGCGAGCGCACCGTTACCGTGGCAACCACGCGGCCTGAAACGATGCTCGGCGATACTGCAGTGGCAGTGAACCCAAACGACGAACGTTACCGCGATCTGGTGGGAGCCACCTTGTTGCTGCCACTTACCGATCGCGAGATTCCTGTGGTTGCGGATGAGTTTGTCGATCCTGAGTTTGGGACCGGCGCAGTGAAAGTGACTCCGGCTCACGATCCAAACGATTACGACATGGGTGTGCGTCACAACCTGGCCCAAATCGTTGTTATAGACGGCCATGCAAAGATGACGGCGGATGCGGGCGCGGAGTTTGCCGGGCTCGATCGATACAAAGCTCGCGCGAAGGTCGTCGAGAAGTTTGAAGAGCTGGGTTTGCTTGAGAAGGTGGTTGATTACGAGTTCTCAATTTCGAAGTGCGAGCGTTGCCGAACTGTAATCGAACCGTTGATCTCAACGCAGTGGTTTCTGCGTATGGACACCTTGCGCGACCTGGGTCTCGAGTTGTTGGAAGGTTTCAGGAAGCCACGCTTTGTTCCGGAGGTTCCTTACGAGAAGGTCTATGCAAACTGGCTGGAAAACCTCCGCGACTGGACCATCTCGCGACAACTCTGGTGGGGTCATCAAATCCCCGCGTGGTACACGCCGGAAGGCGAAATAATTGTCGCTCGCTCGGAAGAAGAAGCCCGTGTCAAGGCCGGCACCGCAGACTTAACCCGGGACCCGGATGTGCTCGACACCTGGTTTTCTTCCGCGCTGTGGCCTTTTTCGACGCTGGGCTGGCCTGACGAGACCGACGATCTCAAGACCTTTTATCCCACCTCCGTACTCGTCACAGCGCGCGACATAATTTTCCTCTGGGTATCGCGCATGGTGATGATGGGAATGAAGTTCATAGGCAAGGAGCCGTTTGAAGACGTATTCATCACCGGAACAATTCTCGACAAGCACGGCCAGCGCATGTCCAAGACAAAGATGAATGGCGTTGATCCGCTCGAAGTGTTTGACAAGTATGGGGTGGATGCCACGCGCCTGACGCTGGCTTCGGTCGGCACCTCCGATACGCGCTGGAATGAAAAGCAGGTGGAGTCGTACCGAAACTTCGCCAACAAGATTTGGAACGCGGCACGATTCTGTTTGCTCAACTCCGAGGGTGCGGCGATTGATCCGGCGTGGTACGGAGGTCCCGCCCGTGATCATCACGGGCAAGATGCCCGTGCCACCTCGTTAGCGTTGCATGACCGCTGGATTCTCTCTCGCTTGAACAAAACCGCGCGTGACGTGCGCGAGGCGCTCCGCGAGTATCAATTTCACGAAGCAGTGCAAACACTGTATCACTTCTTCTGGGATGATTTCTGCGACTGGTATATTGAGTTAACCAAGAGCGAAGTCACCGCGGAAGAATCCTCGGTCCAGCGCGACGAAGCGCGTACACGCCTGATAACAGTGCTTGAGCAGGCGCTGCGCCTGCTGCATCCGTTTATGCCTTACATAACTGAGGAACTTTGGCAAAAGCTTCCCGGGGCCGGCAAACAGTTGTTGCACGCAGCTTACGCGCATGCCGAGCCGACGATCATGCTGGCTGCATATCCTGAAGGTATCGAGGAATTGATTGATGAAAACGTCGAGTGGGAGATGCAGGCCCTCGTCGATCTTATCTCGCGCGTGCGCAACATTCGTTCAGAGATGAACATCAAACCGAGCGAGCCGATTCCGGTGCTGATTGGCGCGCCGGATGACAAGTTGCGCGCGGTGTTTTCTGCAAACAAGAATCAGATTAGTCGCCTGGCGCGCGCTTCCGAAGTGTTGGTGAAGGAAAACCTTGAGGCTCCACGGGCATCTGCGCGCGCAGTCCTGGTCGGTGGCGCCGAGGTCGCCGTACCTTTGGAGGGTTTGATTGATTTCAAAGAGGAACGAAATCGACTCGGCAAAGAAAAAGAAAAGCTCCGGTCTGAATCGTCAAAGCTTGAGGCTCAACTTACTAATCCTCAGTTTGCAGAGCGAGCGCCTGCGGAAAAAGTTGCCGAATTGCGCGCCCGCATCGCCGACATAGGCCAGCGAACGTCACAACTAGAACAGACGATCGCTAGTCTTGCGTGAAGTTTAACAGAGTGTGTTATAAGCTGCGCATAGTACGTTGCTTTTAGACCCACATGAAGGAGTTTCTCCTATGCGCAAGACGTTCATTCTGTTGATTGCCCTTCTTGTCGCCGCGACCAGCTTCGCCTTCTCCTCGGTTTCCAGAAGCCATGCGAATGAGATGCGAGCGAAGGGCGACGCCTATACAGTAATTCAAAATCCTCCGGGTACGCGCTGTGCTCGTTTGCGCTGGGAAGACATGGAGCAGGAGCAGCTGAGAGATGAAAGAACTGTGAACTGGCGTTGCTACCGTTCACGTCCACGTCAGGGCGAATGGCTGGTTAACGCGCCGCCAAAAATAGAGTTGAAAGCTTCAGTACCGGCCATAACTCTCTCTTGTAAGAGCGGTGAAGCTTCGGCCACCTGCAAAACGGACCCCTGTCAACTAGTGACGCTTAGAGCCAACGCTTCCGACGCCGAAAGCGATCGGGTCCTTTACAACTTCTCGACAACCGGTGGGCGGGTTATTGGCGATGGTGCTGAAGTTGTCTGGAACCTGAATGGTGTTGACCCCGGTACATATGTCGCCACAGCGGAAGCAACTGACGGTTGCGGTTGCGTGTCCTTTGCTGAAACAATAGTTACCGTCGCGGTTTGTAAAGACTGTACGCAGCCCCCCAGCCCACGTGGCAAAAAGAAAAAGTCGCGGAAGAGGCGTCCAAGCTCGAAGCGAACCTAAAACAGCGTACCACCCAACCGACCGGACCATCGAGAACTTACAGTAGAAAGCACTGGCCCTGACGGTGAGCGAATTATCAGCACCGCCGACGAGGAACCGACTGACAGCGACCCTGCTTCCGAAATCGCCGAAGCTGGAAGCGCAGCTCGCGAATCCACAGTTTGTGGAGCGCGCCCCGCTGATAAGGTAAATGAGATTCGCGCGCGCATTGCTGACATCGCGTAGCGCACCACGCAGTTGGACCAGACAATCGAGAATCTAGGATGACAGCCTTTGTCGAGGCCACCCTTACGGTCGGGGTTCTGGGGTAAGTTCCCAACCTAAGGAGACGCTTCAAGGGAGCAAAATCGCCCTTTCCTCGACTGCGACAAGCCTTCGTCATGATTATTGGTGGAGCCGTGGCGGGATTGAGGAACAAGCCGCCGTGGCGGCCGTTAAATGGTAGGCAGCCCGGCTCACGCTTGAACGCATCTGGTAAGCGGGCGTATCTTAAGAGTGCGGAAGCGCTTAGTTTTAAGGGAGTTTGTTATGCAAAGTCGATTTCGACGATTTCAACGCCATACCGCGTTTCTGATTGCTCTCGTTTTCGTTATTGGATTGTGTTTGATTGATGCCGATGCTCAGCGACGGAGAAAGCGCCGCGTCCGCAGCGCCCCACGGCCAGTTATTACAAATCCGGATATCGCTGCGCCCGGATCGGAAAGGAGTACCGGTCCTGACGGCGAGAGAATTATTAGCACCGCTGACGAGAATCCGGCCGAGGGCATGCAGACTCCGGAGAGCGCTGCTTCCAAAAGGCGCAAGGCCACAACCTCAGACGCGCAGATTCAACAAACAATTAATGCGCTCTCAAACCAGGTTGACAGGCTGAACGAGAAACTTGGCCAGATGCAGGAAAACGACCGCTCCCAACTGGACATGGAACGGCTCACACGCGCGGAGCAGCGCGCTGAGAGCCTGCGGACTCAGCTCGTAGATGTCGAGAGCAAGCTGGCTGACCTGCAACCAAAACTCGACGGCATTGAGTATGGCCTGAAGCCGGAAAACATTGAACGCTCCGCAGCCGGTTTCGGCACTGTGCGCCCGGAGGAAGTGCGGGAAACGCGCCGTCGCCAGCTGGAGAGCGAAAGGGCGCGAGTCCAGGCCCAGATTAAGATTTTGGAAGCGAGCCGCGCGCGTCTCGAAACGGCGATCATCACCGCGGACGGGGAAGTGGATCGTCTTCGAGGGCGGTTGGAGGCGCGAGAGATGCAGGGTGACGCGCCCCCCACCGCCACCGAAAGCCGTCGCCCCGGAAATCCTACGCCGCCCCAGTAAGACACTGGTTTCATTCGCAGCATCTTTAGTCAATGGGAACAATTGCGCCGCGCGATCTTTATCGCATGATTGGTGAAGCTAATGCCGAGGGCCGGCGCGTTGTTGTGGCGACGGTTCGCGCAC
>Ga0180121_10001206_pt1 | contig 10945 bp, 9 predicted proteins | sample AntDrymUQ5402106_2_FD_129676 | JGI IMG/M metagenome (GOLD analysis project Ga0180121, IMG submission 129676) | Polar desert sand microbial communities from Dry Valleys, Antarctica - metaG UQ540 (21.06) (version 2) (version 2) | ecosystem: Environmental > Terrestrial > Soil > Desert | place...
ACCCCCTGGCCGCGGCCTCCCCTGTGCTAGCCCAGCTGGAGCTGGGGGAGCACGGCCTGCGATGGAGACACGCACCGCTGGTCCTGGGGCACGCCTTCGACGACGGGCGCGCAGTGGTGCTCTCCCGCGACGTCGACGTGACCGCAGACTCGATGGACACCTTTCATCGTGGCGACGGCGACGCGTGGCGGCGTTGGACGCAGCGGTGGGCGGAGCTCGAAGGGCCGGCGCTCGCGGCGTTGTTGGAGCCGTTCCCGCCCGTCCGCGCCGGTTTCGGCATGGCACGACGGCTGGGAGCCGTGGGCGCACTGCGAGCGGCCAGGACCGCCGTACTGCCGGTCCGTCGGTTCGTGCAGGAGGAGTTCGGCGGCGAGGGAGCCGCGATGATCGTCGCGGGCAACGCGCTGCACACCGACCTCGCGCCCGAGTCGGCGGGAAGCGCGATCTTCGGCATGCTGCTCGCCCAGCTCGGTCAGCACCACGGCTTCCCGGTGCCCGAAGGCGGCGCGGACCGCCTCGTCAGCGCACTCGTCGCGCGACTCGGCTCGCGCGCGGGCGAGGTGCGACTGTCCGCGCCGGTGCGCCGGGTCATCGTGCGCGACGGACGCGCTGCGGGCGTGGAGCTGGAGGGTGGCGAGCAGCTGCTGGCGAGCCGGGCGGTGCTGGCCGATGTGCCCGCGCCGATCCTGTACGAGCAGCTGCTGGGCCGGGACCTGCTGCCGGATCGCCTGCGCCGGGACCTCGAACAATTCCAGTGGGGCGACGCCACGGTGAAGGTGGACTGGGCGCTGTCCGGCAAGGTGCCGTGGCGGGTTCCCGAGCTCGGCGGAGCCGGGACGGTCCACCTGGGTGTCGACCTCGACGGGCTGACGCGTTACTCCGCGGACCTGGCGACCGGACGCATCCCGGAGCGACCCTTCGCGCTCTTCGGCCAGATGACCACGGCCGACGCCAACCGGTCGCCGGCGGGGACGGAGGCGGCCTGGGGGTACACCCACGTGCCGGCTCGCGAGCGATGGACTGCGGCCGACGTCGAGACGGTCACGACGCGCATGGAGGACGCAGTGGAGCGGTTGGCACCCGGCTTCCGCGACCTGATCGTGGGGCGGTTGGTGCAGGGGCCGGGCGACCTCGAGCGCACCGACGCCGCGCTCGTCGGCGGCAGCATCAACGGCGGCACGGCGGCGATCCACCAGCAGCTCGTCTTCCGGCCGACCCCTGGGCTCGGGCGGGCGGACACCTTCGTGCCTGGGCTGTTCCTCGCCGGCTCGTCGGCCCATCCCGGGGGCGGTGTGCACGGGGCTCCGGGCTCGAACGCGGCGCGGGCAGCACTGGCGCGCGCACAGGTGGGACGACGTGCGTACGACGGGACGATCGGCGCTCTGCAACGCCACGTGAGCCGCGCCGGTCGATAGCCCGCCGGCACGGTTCCAGCGGCTACTCGGGCGACGACGGCCGACCGGCCCGTCCCTCGCAGATGCGGGTCAGCCGGTCGAGCATCTCGGCGAGCCGCTTGCGCAGGACCGCTTCGGCCAGGGGGTTGTTCAGCCAGGCTCCCGGTCCCTTCGTGGGTGTCTCGAAGAGCCGCAGAGCGGTCCCGGTGCCGTGCGGCTGGAGCTCGACCACGGTCGTCGCCTCGCCCATCGGCCAGCCGCGGGCCTGGAGCACGAGGCGCTGCTCCGGCCGGCACTCCAGCACCTCGGACTCGTCCTCGATCATGATCGGCCACAGCCCGAACCCATGATGGATCTTGGTGCCGTCCGCGGGGAAGTCCCGGTCGACCGACCGGATCTTGCTGGTCCCGATCACCCAAGTCGCGTACAGCCAGCCGTCGGAGAGGGTCGCCCACACCGCGGCCGGTGACACGCCGATGACACCGTTGACCTCGGCCACGACCGGCTCCTCTGCTCCTCGGGACTCGCGGGTTGCCGCGCTGGTCCCGGCGTACCCACTGTGGCCGGCGCAACTCACCCAAAGCGGTACGCGTCCGCAAGGGCGGACCAGGCAGAATCACCTCGCACCGATGAGTTCGGATGCCCGGCGGGTCTGCACTGCTGCTGTGACGGCTGAGCGAGAGGTGGGAGCACATGTCGATCGAGGACCCGGTGTCCGACGGGGGCCCAGCGAGGACTACCGACCCCGAGTCGACCGAGTCGCCCCCACACACTCGTCGGATCAGCTGGAAACGCGTGATCCTGCCCGCGGCCGTCCTGGTGGTCTCGCTGTTCGTGATCGCACCAGTGGCCGGCACCCTGTCCGGCAAGCTCACCAGCGTCACGGAGAATGACCAGGCGGCGTTCCTCCCGGACTCGGCCGAGTCGACGAAGTCGCTCGAGCTCGAGACCCGCTTCGCCGGTGCCCAGGACATCCCTGCCCTCATCGTCTGGGAGCGCTCCGCCGGCCTGACCGACGCCGACTTGGCCGCGGTCGGCGAGGCCTGGTCCCGCTTGAGCGCGGTCGACGGCGTCGCGGGGCCCGCCTCCGAGCCCATCACGAGCGAGGACGGCCAGGCCGTCCAGGTCGTCGTCCCGCTGCCGGGGGACAACTCGGCGTTCGAGACGCTCCCCGGGATCGTCGAGGACGTCACAGCAGCAGCACGCGTGGAGGGCCTCGCGAGCTATGTCACCGGCCCGGGTGGTCAGTTCGCCGACTTCGCCGCCGCGTTCGAGGGGATCGACGGACGGCTGCTGTTCACCACGGTCGGCGTGATCCTGGTCATCCTGCTGCTGATCTACCGCAGCCCGGTCTTCCTTCCGGTGATCGCCTCCGCGGGTCTTGCGCTCGTGCTCGCCCAGGCCGTCGTCTACCTCGTGGCCGATGCCGGGGTCCTCACCGTGGACGGGCAGAGCCAGGGCATCCTGTCGGTTCTCGTGCTCGGCGCCAGCACCGACTATGCGCTGCTGCTCATCAGCAGGTTCAAGGAAGGGCTGCACCGCGAGGACTCTTGGACCGCGGCCATGAAGGGCGCCCTCAGAGGTGCCTTCCCTCCCGTCGTCGCCTCGGGTGCCACGGTCATCCTCGGCCTGCTGTGCCTCCTGCTGTCCGACCTCAACAGCAACAAGTCGCTCGGACCGGTCGGGGCGATAGGGATCGCGTGCTCGGTCCTCGCCATGATGGTCTTCCTACCGGCCCTGCTCATGGTGTTCGGCCGCTTCTGGTTCTTCCCGTTCGTCCCGCGACACGACGACGTCGTGACGCACGAGCGCGGGCTGTGGGGCGCGGTCGCGCGCCTGGTCGGACGCCGTGCCCGCGTCGTCTGGATCGCGACAGCACTCGTGCTGACCGGAGCTGCACTGTTCACCACCCAGCTCGACGCGGACGGGCTGACCACGGCCGAGCAGTTCACGACCGACGTCGACTCGGTGTCGGGCCAGGAGGTCCTGGCCCGACACTTTCCGGCGGGCACCGGTGTCCCGGTCAGCGTCATCGGCGACCAGGCCGATGCGCAGCGGCTGGTCGAGGTGGTCACGTCGGTTCGCGGCATCGCCGATGCCCAGCTCAGGCCCGACGGGCCGCCAGCCCCCGAAGGAGCTCCGCCCAGCGAGGGCACGGCGTCTCCCAAGGTGCTCGACGGCAAGGTGCAGGTGGAGGCTCTCCTGGCCGTGGCACCAGACAGCGCCGAAGCCGAGGACACGGTCCTGCGCCTGAGGTCTGCGGTCGACACGGTCGGTCCAGACGTCCTCGTCGGGGGCGGCACGGCCGTGGTCTACGACATCAAGACCGAGTCCGCCCGCGACAACCGCGTGATCATCCCGGCCATCCTCGTGGTGATCTTGTTGGTGCTGGCGGTTCTGCTCCGCGCGGTGGTTGCGCCGCTGCTGCTGGTGGCGACTGTCGTGCTCTCCTTCTTTGCCACGCTGGGGGTCTGTGCCCTCGTCTTCGACTACATCTTCGGCTTCGCCGGCGCGGACCCGTCGTTCCCGCTGTTCGCGTTCGTCTTCCTGGTCGCGCTCGGCATCGACTACAACATCTTCCTGATGACCCGCGTCCGTGAGGAGGCCCGGCTGCACGGCACGCGGCAAGGGACGCTCAAGGGACTCGCCGTCACCGGGGGGGTCATCACCTCAGCCGGCGTCGTGCTGGCGGCGACGTTCTCGGCGCTGGGGGTGCTGCCGCTGGTGCCGTTCGCCGAGCTGGGTTTCACCGTCGCGTTCGGCGTGCTGCTCGACACCCTGATCGTGCGCTCCCTGCTCGTGCCCGCACTTGTCTACGAGCTCGATGACAAGGTCTGGTGGCCCGGCTCCCTGCGGAGGAGGTCGAGCCAGTCGGCACCCGAGCCGGTGACCGCGCTCGCGCCCTGAGAACGCCGGGTCGTCGGCGTCTGCGCAGCCACCTGTCAGGCACCCAGCGGTCACCAACATCAACGTCAGTACCGCTCGGGCGGTTTGCGGTCCTTGAGCCATCCGACTCTCCTCGCCAAGGTGGAGCTCGGGGCATCCCGGCGTAGGCGACGCCCCCGGAGCGGATCGGGTCAGCTGCCGAGCAGCTCGGTCATGGACGCGATCTCCGACTCCTGCGAGGCGATGATCGTCTGCGCGAGCTGCGTGGCATCCCGGTTCTCCCCGTCCCGGAGCTCGGACTTGGCCATCTCGACCGCTCCGAGGTGATGGGTGATCATCTGTTCGAGGAAGAGCTTCTCTGCATCGGCGCCCGACGCGTCCTCCAGCGCCGCCATCTCGGCGTTGCTCATCATCCCCGGCATGGATCCACCGCTCTCCGAATGGTCCATCCCGTCCATACCGCCGCCTTCTGCGGAGGGAACAGGTGCACCCCAACCGGCGAGCCATCCGCTCATCTGTTCGATCTCTGGTCCCTGAGCGTCCTTGATCTGCTCAGCCAGTTGTGTGACAGCGGGGTCGATGTCGTCCTTCGCGAAGAGCAGGTCGGCCATCTCGACCGCCTGTGCGTGGTGCGGAACCATGCCGGTGGCAAACGCGATGTCGGCGTCGTTGCGCGGGCCCGCTGCCGGCGTGCCGACCGGGCCGGACGAGGTCGTGCCGTCCGGGCTCGACGAGTTGGCCGTCGACCCGGCGCCACTGCCCGTGCCATCCGTCGATTGGTTGTCGCCGCCACATCCGGCAAGCAGCAGCGAGAGTGCAAGCGCAGCGCCGTACATTGCTGCCGCTCGTGTGGAGAAGATCGTGCGTGTCATGGAGAACGTCCCTTCTCGACGCTGGGACCGGCGTGAAGAACGCCGGCAGGAAGAGGCTCATGACGGCCGGCTCAGCCTGCATCGGTGGCGATGCCTCGAGGCATCGCGCGCAGAGCGGTGAAGCGACCGACCGAGGCCCAGCTCAGGTCCGCAGGACACCCAATGTGAACGGCCCGGGCCCGATAGGTCGGGGCACACGAGGAATCGTCAGTCTGACGGACCAGACCGCTGCGACCAGCCGGGCGCAGGCGCGACGGCTGGTCAGCGCCCGGAGCAATGCCGTGGCGGCAGCGAGAAGGATGGCCAAGCACACGTCGAGCAGGTGCACCGACTGGCCGAGGGGCCTGCTGGGCGCACATCCGCCGCCGCACGGAGTGCCGGGCCGCAGGAGGTGGGTGTCGTCTGCGGGCGACACCGAGCTGTGACCGCTGTGCATCGCATGCAGTTCGTGGTTCCCGGCCCCGAGATGACTGGACTGCACGGTGTGACTCTGTGGAGGAACGACATGTGCCGCGTCACTCTGCGCAGAAACGACTTGCGCAGAGACCGGCACATCGCCATGGTGTCCGCCGGCCAGGGAGTGCATGGCCAGCACGCCGGCGACGACCGCCAGGACCGCGACGATGCGGGCGACCGCAATGAGCCGACGGATGGCGTTCACGTATCCAGTCTCGCATCCCCGTGGTGGACGTGAGAGAGCTGTCGGGTTTCGAAATGGAGATGCGGCGCTCAGATGAACAACAGCTGGGCGCCTTCGGTCTTGTCGATAAAGTCTGCGGCGCTGATGATTCCCTCGACCTCGTCGTAGAGGTCTTCCTTCGTCAGATGGTTCATGTCGGCCGACATCCGACATGCCCACAGGTGCCCACCTGAGGCGACGATCTGCTCGAGGAACTCCGGGACTTCGGGGACGCCGACGTCCGCGATGGACTTCTTGAGCTTTGAGGTGGCCATGGCCGTCATCCACGGCAGGCCACCAAGGCCTTGGGGCATGTGGGTGGCGGGATTGCCTAGCAGGGTGAACTTGAGGTCGTGCATGGTCTTCTTGTTGATCATCTCGAAGCCCCAGAAGGTGAAGAACAGGTGGGTCTCGATACCTTCACCGAGGGCGGCGTTGGCCAGGACCAGGCCCGGGTAGGCCATGTCGAGGGTTCCCTTGGAGCAGATGATGGCGAGCTTGCGCTTGCTCACGTCGGTGTCGAACTGGGGGACGAAGGTTGGCATCGTCTCGGTCGTGGTCATGGAGCTCTCCTTGCGGATGGTGGCTTAAACGCAGCCGTGTGGTTTGGGTAGGCCGGCGACGTAGGCCATCTTCTTGGCCGGCTTCTGTGGGAACAGCACGAACAGTTCCTTGATCGGGATGCCGCCGACGGTGGAGACCCGGCGGATGGTCGCGGTCTCGCCTTGGCGCGCGTAGTCCTCGCGCAAAAAGCGGATCGCCTTCCAGTGCGCCTCGGTCAACTCGATGCCGATCGCAGCGGCCAGCGCGGTGGCCAGCTTGTCGTCCCACTCCTGGTTGTCGGTCAGGAAACCTTCGGCGTCGACGTGGATCTGGTGGCCGTCGATGGTGGTCACGGTCATGGTGACTCCTCAGTCTGGGTGTGTTTGCCGGCCATGGACATGTGGGCCGGTAGCGGAGTGGGGCGGCCCGGGAGCAGGACGTTCCAGTACATCCAGCGGAACGCGAGCTTGCCGAGGTGATTGGTCCGGGTCTCCTCGAGGAGGCTGAACGGCCCGACCCGGGGCAGCGGGTACTTACCCGGCAAGGGTTCTGTGTCGTAGTTGAAGTCGATCAGCAGGCCTTTGCCGTGCCCGGACTCGATGAAGCAGTTGGTGTGTCCGTCGAAGGAGCCGGTCATGGGCTGTCCGTGGACGCGCTGCACGAAGTTGTCCACGAAGACCTCGACGGAGAAGTGTGCGACCGAACCGGCCTTCGACGCCGGGATGTCGCTAGCGTCGCCGACAGCGAAGATGTTCGGGTACTGGCCGGACTGCAGGGTGTGCTTGTCGACCGGCACATAGTTGAGCTCGTTGCCCAGGCCTGAGCGGGCCACGAAGTCGGCGCCCATGTTCAACGGGACCGTGACCAGCAGATCGAAAGACACCTCCCGTTCGTCGTAGGAGACGAGGGTCTTGGTATCAGGGTCGATTCGTTCGACCATGAAGTCGGCCTCGACGGCGACCTTGCGCTCGTCCAGCATCGAGCCCAGGTGATCAGACGCGATGGGTTGGGTGAACGCGCCGGGCAGTGGCGTGACGTACACCATCTCGACCCGGTCGCGCATACCACGCTCGTGGAAGAAGGCGTCAGCGAGGAAGGTGAATTCCAGCGGCGCCACCGGGCACTTGATCGGCATGTCGGTGATGTGCACGACGAACCGGCCCCCGTCGAAATGCTGCAGCGCCTCGGCGAGTGCCCGAGCACCGTCGAAGGTGTAGAAGTCGAAGATGCTGCGCCTCCACTGCGGACCCAGCATGCCCGGCGTCTGCTCCGGTCGCGGCGAGGCACCGCTGGCGATGACGAGATAGTCGTAGGACAGCGTCCTGCCGTCGAGCAAGGTGACCGAGTTGCCGGGGGCATCGACGCGATCGATGTCGCCGGCAACGAAATCGACCCCGTCGGGCAGGAGCGTGTGCCGGGACTTGGTGACCTGTTCTGGCGTGTAGGCGCCGAAAGGAAGGAACAGAAAGCCAGGCTGGTAGTAGTGGGTGTCATCGCGGTCGACCACCGTGATCTGCCATTCGCCGGTACCGAGCCGGCGCCGAAGCTTGTTCACGATCATCGTGCCCGCGGTACCGGCACCCAGGACGAGCAAGCGCTTCACGGTGGATACCCTCCGATCGGGGAGGCGCAATCGGCCTCACATCTCAGGGTAGGCACCGAAATGAAGCGGGATCAGTGCCGAAAGTCCCCCCGACATGGGATCCTCGAGGCCGCCGTTGGCGGACGCTCGGAGGTTCCAGTTCCTCCGTCATCTGTTCGGGCCGGTGTGATCAGCAGTGAGGTGAGTCGAACGACATGATCGGCCGAAGGGGACACACTCCGATCGAGCGGTTGAGTTCTGCGGACCTGGTGCAGATGGCCTCCGAGAGTTCCGGTGCTCCGATGCAGGTGGGTGCGGTGCTGCTTCTCCGAAGCGCGACCAGAACGGAGACGGCGGTGCGGGATGCGCTTGCCGAACGCATCCGGGCGGTGCCGCGACTCCGTCAGCGCCTCGTGGCCGCGCCACTTGGGTGTGGGCGCCCGGTCTGGGTCGACGACCCCGGCTTCGACATCGCTCGGCACGTTCGTCGCGTTCAGTGTCCGGCGCCCGGGGATGAGCACGCGTTGCTCGGTGTCGCGGCCGGAGTGGTCACCGATCGGCTGCCGCGAGATCGGCCCCTTTGGGCGGCCACCGTTGTCGCGGGTCTCTGCGGCGGCGACACGGCTATCGTCCTCGTTCTTCACCACGTCGTGGCGGACGGGATTGGTGGGCTGGCTGTCCTTGCCCGTCTTGTCGACGGCGCCCCGCCGCCGCCGTTGTCGCTGTTCCCGGCCCCCGCTCCGACCGGTGGCCGGCTATTTCTCGACGCCCTTCGCGCCCGGCTGGGAGCGGCAGCACATGTGGCGGAGCTGCGCGCAGCGGCCGACGAGCTCGTACCCAGCAGCACTCGCCGCCTACCGCGCTGTTCGTTGAACCGGCCAACCGGACCAGGCCGCGTTCTGGCGGTGGCACGAGCCGAGCTCGCAGCCGTGCATGCGGTCGGGCAAGCGCATGACGCGACTGTGAACGATGTCGTGCTCACTGCGGTTGCTGGTGCGCTGAGCACCGTCCTGGAGCACCGGGGAGAACATGCCGACACGATCGTTGTCTCCGTGCCGATCTCGAGCCGCCGCGACGCAAGCGCGAACCAACTGGGAAACCAGGCCGGGGTGATGCCGGTCGCCGTTCCGGCGACCGGCGACCGGCTGCAGCGGCTCAAGGCGACCGGGGGCCTCGCCAGGCTCCGTAAGACGGCGACCCCGGGCAGCTCCGCTGCTCTGCTCGACCCGGCGTTCCGCATCCTGGCGAGAATGGGGGCCCTCCGATGGTTCATCAATCGGCAACGCCTGATCAACACCTTCGTCACCAACCTGCGAGGACCTGCCCACGGAATGACCTTACTCGGCGCTGAGATCTCTGCTGTCATCCCCGTAGCTCTGATCACGGGGAATGTCGCGGTGGCGTTCGCCGTCCTTTCCTATTCCGGCGATCTCGTGGTCACGATCGTGGCCGACCCGGAGAACTGCCCTGATCTACCGCTGCTGAAAGGTGCGCTGCAGAGCGAGCTAGACGCACTCACCAGGTAGCGATGAACGCGAATGTTCATTGCGCTCTTGAGGTGCCTGAGATCGAGCGATGACGAGCGGGCCTACTTGTGCAGGACGACCTTGAGTGCCCCCGTGTCAGCCGCACGGCTGAACACGTCGTAGGCATCGAGGATCTGCGGGAGGGTGAAGCGGTGGGTGATGAATTTCTTCGGCTCGAGCTGCCCAGAGCGCACGAGCTTGAGCAACGTCGGCGTGGACCAGCTGTCGACCAGGCCAGTGGTGATGGTGATGTTTCGGATCCAGAGGTCTTCCAGATGAAGCGTCGCCGGTTTGCCGTGCACACCCACATTGGCCACGTGGCCACCCGGCCGGACCAGTCGGGTACACATCTCGAAGGTGTCGGACACACCGACCGCTTCGACGGCGACGTCGGCGCCGAGCCCTTCGGTGAAGGACATGACGTGATCGACGGCCTCCTCGCGGGAGGGGTTGATGGTGATGTCGGCCCCGAACTGCTTAGCCGCATCAAGGCGAGCGTCGGCGAGGTCGATCGCGATGATGTGGGCCGGGCTGTAGAGCCGGGCGCAGAGAATGGCGGCCAGGCCGATGGGGCCGGCGCCGACGATGGCGACGGTGTCCCCGGGGCGGATGCCGCCGTTGACGACACCGACCTCATAGGCGGTGGGGAGGATGTCGGCGAGCATCAGGACCGACTCGTCGTCCATGCCGGCCGGGACCAGGTAGGTCGAGTTGTCGACGAACGGCACCCGGACGTACTCCGCCTGCGTGCCGTCGATCTTGTAGCCGAGGATCCAACCGCCGCCGCCTAAGCACTGCCCGTACTGGCCTTCCCGGCAGTACCGGCAGCGTCCACAGGCACTGACGCACGACACCAGGACGCGGTCTCCCGGTCGGACGGTAGTGACGGCTGCGCCGACGGCTTCGACGGTGCCGACCGCCTCGTGGCCCAGGATCCGTCCGACGGCGCAGTCCGCGACGTCGCCCTTGAGGATGTGCAGGTCGGTGCCGCAGATTGTCGTGGTGTCGACGCCGATGATGGCATCGGTCGGTTCGACGATGCGTGGATCGGGGACGTCGTCCCAGCTCTTGTTGCCGGGACCGTGATAGACGAGAGCCTTCATGACAACCTCCAGGTTTCTTGCTTTGGTACCCATCATCAGAAGGTGCGGGGGACTCGTGAAGGGCCGAAGGTCCCGGGAACAAAGGACTCGCGCAGGGACGCGGCACGTGTCGAGACCGGAACCAGGTTCGGTTCCGGTCTCGACCCGTGCCTCGAGCGGCCCGGGGGCCTACTTGAGGGACTCGTGCTTGGCGACCAGCGGGATCCGCTCCCAGCTCCGGCCGAGGCCGAGGGTGTGGCCGGCGCCGGTGAGGGCGAGGACACCGAGCACCAGGGCGTAGATCAGGTGGTCGTCCATGAAGGGGTTGTTCTCCGGGGGCAGGACGACGGTCCACATCATGACCAGCAGCAGGGCACCTGC
>Ga0180121_10001207_pt1 | contig 10941 bp, 12 predicted proteins | sample AntDrymUQ5402106_2_FD_129676 | JGI IMG/M metagenome (GOLD analysis project Ga0180121, IMG submission 129676) | Polar desert sand microbial communities from Dry Valleys, Antarctica - metaG UQ540 (21.06) (version 2) (version 2) | ecosystem: Environmental > Terrestrial > Soil > Desert | place...
CTGCCGCCGCGCCGCATGAGGTGCTCCTCGTCGTGGACGCGATGGCCGGGCAGGATGCGGTCGACGCTGCGGCGGCGTTCAAGGGGCGGCTACCGGTCACCGGGCTCGTCGTCACGAAGGTCGACAGCGACGCGCGCGGCGGCGCCGCGCTGTCGATCCGCGCGGCGACCGGTATCCCCGTGAAGCTCATGGGCACGAGCGAGCGGCTCGACGGCCTCGAGGCCTTCCACCCGGACCGGCTCGCGCAGCGGATCCTCGGCATGGGCGACATCGTGTCGCTCGTCGAGCGCGCGCAGGAGCACGTCGACCAGAAGGAGGCTGAGGAGTCCGCGAAGCGTCTCATGGAGGCGCGCTTCACGTTCGAGGACTTCCTCTCGAGCCTCCGGCAGATCCGGAAGATGGGGCCGATCGGCGATCTCATGAAGATGATCCCCGGCATGGGCCAGCTCGCCCGCCAGATGCCCGAAGGCGACCAGGCCGAGCGGGAGCTCCGGCGGATCGAGGCGATCATCTCGTCGATGACGCTCAAGGAGCGCCGGGACCCCTCTCTTCTCAACGGCTCGCGGCGGAAGCGGATCGCGGCGGGGTCCGGGACGACCGTCTCAGAGGTGAACGCCATGGTCAAGCAGTTCGGCGAGATGCAGAAGCTCATGAAGCAGCTCGGCCCGATGGCGAAGGCGGGCAGGCTCCCGCGGTTCCCCGGGATGCCGCGGCTCTAGGGTCAGGACGGGGTGCGATGACCTGGCCCGGCTACCGGGGTTGCGCCTGCTTGGGGCGCGGCGCGGACAGCCGGATGGGGCTCTGTAACATCGTCGACACGAATGGGTAGCCGTACGAGCTTGGGCTCGCTGGGAGGTCGTCGATTGCTCGACCGTGTCCCCACGCTCCAGTGCGCGGGCGAGGCCGGATGAGCGGAGTGGAGCAGCCGCTGGCTCCCCAGCGGGACCTCGTCAGAACCGGGGTCAGCGGCCTCGACTCGATCCTGTCGGGCGGCATTCCCCGCCGCAACGTCATCCTCGTGGAGGGCGCGATCGGGACGGGCAAGACGACGCTCGGGGTCGAGTTCGTGTATCGCGGTGCGAGCTCCTTCGACGAGCCGGGCATCATCGTGCTGTTCGAGGTCTCGCCCGACAAGCTGGTACGCGACGCGGCCGGGTTCGGCTGGGACCTGCCCGCGCTCGAGCGCGAGGGCCGCCTGCGGATCATCTTCACCACGCGTCCGGTCTTCCGGCAGGAGCTGCAGCAGGCGGACAGCCTCCTCCTCGAGGAAGCCGCGAAGATCGGCGCGCGGCGCATCTTCGTCGACGGCGTCGTGGGCCTGGTCAGCGCTACGAGCGACGAGCCCCGCGAGGCCTTCCAGGTCCTCGTCGAGGGGCTCCAGCGCGAGAACCTCACCGCCATGCTCGCGCTCGAGGCGGCGGTCCTGGGCAAGGGACTCAGCAGCTCGTTGCCGGAGGAGATCGCCGACACGGTCATCCGGCTGCGGACGGAGGACCTGCAGCGCGCCGCAGTGCGATCGATCGAGATCGTGAAGTCGCGCGGGCATGAGTATCAGATGGGACGCCACTCGCTCCGCATCGTCGACGGGAAAGGGATCGAGGTCTACCGCCGGGTGCAGGCGCCGCGCAGGGACAGGCGCGAGCGCGCCGCGGCGTACGACACCAGCAAGCGCGCGTCGACGGGGGTCCCGGGGCTGGACGAGATCGTGAACGGCGGCTATTTCCATGGCAGCACCACGGTCGTGGCCGGGATCTCGGGTGTGGGGAAGAGCGTCATGGCCTGCCAGTACATCGCGGAGGGCGCGCGCCGCGGCGAGCGCAGCCTCATGCTCTCGCTGGACGAGCAGGTGCCCCAGGTGCTCCGCAACGCGGCCACCATCGGCATCGATTTCGAAGCCGAGATCGCGCGGGGGCTGGTGCGGCTTCAGTACGACTCGCCGCAGGAGATCGACATCGATCGTCATTTCCACCAGATCGAGCAGCTCGTCGAGGAGTTCAAGCCCGTACGGGTCGTCATCGACAGCCTCTCCACCTACGGCTCCAACCTCGGGACGGGCGGGCGCGTGTTCCGGGACTTCTTCCACGCGCTCATCGCGCTCATGAAGGAACACCAGATCGCCGCCGTGTACAACCACGAGAACCCCGAGATGCTCGGGATGTCCTCGATGATGGGCACCTTCGCGATGAGCTCGCTCGTCGACAACATCCTCCTGCTCAACTGGGTCGAGCTCGGGGATGAGTTCCGGCTCGGCCTGACGGTCGCGAAGATGCGCGCGAACCCGACCTCCCACGTCACGCACGAGTGCGAGGTCGTGGACGGCAAGGGCATGCGCGTGCTGCCGCGGCAGCTGAGCGTGGCGCGGTCCCCGGCGCCGTTCGCGGCGTACCGTGGGCTCGTCTCGCGGTCGCCCGAGCGCCTGCCGGTCCCGCCGAAGGACGACGGGTAGGCCTCGCCATGACACCGCCCGACGAGGACCTGTTCGGGCAGGAGGTGTGGCGGCCGGCGCTGGAGAAATTCTGTGCCGTGACCCACCTGACGGTCACGCTCTGGGCCGACCAGCGCGTCGTGTGCGGACCGATCCACCCCACGCCGCTGTTCGAGGTGTTCGCGCAGAACGGCTACGAGCCCGGCATCTTCGCCGACTGCGCGCGGCGCTGCCTCGCGCAGGCCCTCGATCGGCCGGCGGTCGTGGTGGCCCCCGCGTACGGGCTGGCTGCGGTCGGAGCGTCGCTCGTGCTCGAGGGCGAGATCGTCGGCGCGGCCGTGGCCGGGTACGCGCTGTTCGATTTTCCGCAGTCGTCGGCGATCGAGCTGCTGGCGCGCGAAGCGGGGATCCCGTTCGCACGGCTATGGGAGATCGCTCGCCGGGAGCAGCCCGTGCCCAAGCGCCGGCTCGTGCTGCACGGCGAGCTGTTGCAGGTCCTCGGCGACTCGATCCTTCGCGAGAATCATCGCTCCCGTCAATACGAGGCGACGGCGGCCGCGCTGAGGGTGGCGTCTACCGCGAAGGACGAGTTCATCGCCATGCTCGGCCATGAGATCCGTAACCCGCTCGCGGCGGTCATCCATTCGGTGGAGGTGCTGCGCCGTGCGAGCAGCTTGACGCCCGACGCGAAGCGGCTCATGGGCGTTGTCGACCGCCAGGCGCGTCACCTCGGTCGCATCGCGGACGACCTTCTCGACCTTTCCCGGATCGGATCGCACAAGAAGGTGCTCGACCGCAGGCCAGTGGACCTCCGGGACGTCGCCCGTGACGCGGTCGAGGAGCTGCAGGCGGCCGGACACGACGAAGCGCATCCCGTGTCGCTGGTGCTGCCGGATGAGCCATTGATCGTGGATGGTGATGTCGGACGGTTCGGGCAGGTGCTCGGGAACCTGCTCGGCAATGCCGTCAAGTACACGCCGATCGGCGGAAGCATCGAGCTCCGAGCCGAGCGTCGCGGCGATCGCGCGTGCATTAGCGTGCGCGACGAGGGCTCGGGGATCGAAGCCGCGCTCCTCCCGAGGATCTTCGAGCCGTTCACGCAAGGAAAGGCGGCGCTCGATCGATCGCGAGGGGGGCTGGGTCTCGGTCTCGCCCTGGTGAAGGCGCTCGTCGAGGAGCACGGCGGCACGGTCGAGGCGCGCAGCGCCGGAGCCGGAGAAGGCAGCGAGTTCCTCATCGAGCTGCCGTTCGCGGCGGCGACCGTGGCTCCCGTTGCGCCGGCCCCAGCCCCGGCCATCGCACCGCTGCGGATCGTCCTCGTCGAGGACAATGCCGACGCCCGGGAGGCCCTCCGGGAGCTGCTGCGCTTCGAGGGACACGTCGTCGATGTCGCGGCCGACGGTCTGGCCGGCCTTCGCGCGATCTACGACCACCGGCCGGACGTCGCGATCATCGATATCGGCCTTCCGTTGCTCGACGGCTATCAGGTCGCCCAGCGGGTCCGGGCCGACCGGGGCCTCGCCGGCGTCCGGCTCGTCGCGCTCACCGGCTACGGTCAGCCGAAGGATCGCGAGCGTGCCACCGCCGCCGGATTCGACACCCACGTCGTCAAGCCAGTGGATGGCGATCACCTCATGCGGTCGCTCGCCGAGCCCGGCTCGAACGGCTCGCCTGCGGACGGCATCACGACCGCGAAACAGGGCCAGTAGGTACACTGAGCGGGCGCGCCGTCCTCCGCGGGAGGATCTCAGCGGGCGCACCCCATCCTGTAGGAGGTCCCGTTGGCCGTACACATCCGCCTGCGCCGTGCCGGCAAGACGAAAGCGCCGACGTACCGCGTGGTCGTCGCTGACTCCCGCTCGCCGCGCAACGGCAGGTTCATCGAGAACATCGGTCACTACGACCCGCTCAACAAGAAAGGCGATCTCCTGATCGACGCCGAGCGCGCGCGCCACTGGTTCAAGAGCGGCGCCCGCCCGACGGCGACCGCTCGCTCGCTCCTCGTCCGCAGCGGCATCCCTGACGCTGAGGTCCCGCCGGTCGCCCGGTGACGGAAGCGGTCGCGACCCCGGAAGGGATCTTGCTCGAGCACGTCGCGAAGCAGCTCGTCGACGACCCGACGGGCGTCGTCGTCACCGAGTCCCGGGACGGCGATTTCCTGAAGCTCCACCTCGCGGTCGCCGAGGCCGACGTCGGGAAGGTCATCGGGCGCGGCGGCAGGATCGCGAAGGCGATCCGCGCGCTGCTGAAGGTCATGGCGACCCGTGACGGGTCAAAGGTCAGCCTCGACATCGACTGACGGCGGACGCGTCGTTGTCGGCGTGATCCGCACGGCGCACGGGCTCCACGGCGAGGTGCGCGTGGATGCCTCCACCGATGTGCCCGACCGTTTCCGTGCGGGCGTCACCTTCGAGTGTGAGGGCATCGGCACCGTTCGCGTCGAGTCGGTGCGGCCTGGAACGAAGGCGACGATCGTCCGCTTTCGGGGCTACTCCGACCGGGCCGCGGCGCAGTCACTTCGTGGCCGCGCGCTCTCGGTCTCGCGCGAGGAGTCGCGGCGCGCCGTCGGGGCTGCCTACCTCTGGTCCGACCTGCTCGGCCTGCGCGCCCTGGACCCCGCGGGGGAGGAGCTTGGGACGCTGAGCGAGGTGATCCGCGCGGGCGAGACCGACGTGCTCGTCATCTCGCGGCCCGCCGGCGGCCAACTCCTGGTGCCGGCGCTCGAATCCGTCGTGCGCGACGTTGACGTCGCCGGTGGACGCATCGTCATCGCGCCGCAGCAGGAGGCTTAGTGTCCCGTCCGATGCGCATCGACGTCATCACGCTCTTCCCGAAGATGTTCGCCGGACCCTTCGATGAGAGCATCGTCGCGCGGGCGCGGACGGCCGGCGTGCTCGACCTCGAGCTGCACGACCTGCGCAGGTGGGCGCCGGACCGGCATCACGTCGTCGACGACGCGCCGTACGGCGGGGGAGCCGGCATGGTCCTGAAGCCCGAGCCGTTGGCACGTGCGATCCGCTCGGTGCGCGGCGAGGACGGCCATGTGGTGCTCATGTCCGCACAGGGCGCGCTGTTCGATCAATCCGTCGCGCGGCGGCTCGCGCTGCTGCCGCACCTCGTGCTGGTCGCCGGCCACTACGAGGGTGTCGACGAGCGGGTCATCGAGTCGGACGTGAACGAGGAGCTATCGGTCGGCGACGTCGTCGTCACGGGGGGCGAGCTCCCCGCGATGATCGTGATCGACGCGGTGGCGCGTCTGCTGCCCGGCGCGATCGACGCAGCCTCGCTGGAACACGAGTCGCACACCGGCGGGCTGCTCGAGGGGCCGCAGTACACGCGCCCACCGGAGTTCGAAGGGAAGTCCGTCCCGCCGGTCCTGGTCTCCGGCGATCACGCCGCCGTCGCGATGTGGCGTCGCGCCCAGGCCATCCGGCGCACCCTCGAGCGGCGGCCGGACCTTCTCGCGAAGGCGGAGCTCACACCGGCCGAACGCGCGCGCTTGCCCGTCGTGCGCGCGCGCGCCGCCGTCCGCGACGCCGACCTTGTCGAGGCCTACCGGTCGGGAATCGGCTCGTATCGCATCGCCGCGCGGTTCGGCATCTCGCCAGCGTCCGTGCGCAACCGCCTGCGCGCCGCCGGCGTCAGGCTGCGCAGCCCGCGCGGGACCCTTCGCGCGCCGACCGCGGCCGAGGTCGCGAAGATGCGACGCGCAGGGCTCACGGTGCGCGAGCTCGCGAAGCACTTCGGCGTCTCGCATGTCACGATCCTCGACCGCCTGCGCAGGAGCGCCCGCTGACCGCTCGCAGCGAGCGTGCGTTCTGCGTTACAATCTGCGAGCCCCGTGCAGAACACCCTTGTTATGAACGACGTGTTGAAGACACTTGCCTCCGAACAATTGAAGACCGATGTACCCGAGATCCGTCCCGGGGACACGGTCCGAGTGTCGGTGCGCGTCGTTGAAGGCAGCCGCGAGCGCCTTCAGGCGTACGAGGGCACCGTCCTGCGCATGCGCAACGGGGGCCTCGACCGGCAGATCACCGTACGACGGATCGCGAGCGGCGTCGGCGTCGAGCGCACCTTCATGGTCCACTCCCCGCGCGTCGAGAAGATCGAGGTCACGCGCCACGGCCACGTGCGCCGCGCCGCCCTCTACTTCCTCCGCGAGCGCGTCGGCAAGGCCGCGACCCTTCGCGAGAAGAGGCGCTAGCCTCCCTAGGCATCCTGGCTCTCGCAATGCCTTTGCCAGATGGATTGCTGCGTCGTGAGAGCATGATCGCGCGCGTGCGCGGGCGGGGGAAATCGACGTCGCTCCAACCCGTCCCCGACGCGCGCTGCAATCGGCGCGACAGAAAAGCCCCGCCCCGTCGCCGTGAAAACCCCGGCGCTTAGCGCCGAACTAAACGTTCTAATAAGGAGGCCGCGGCGATTCATGGCAAGCCTCCGATTTCGAGCCGCCACCTGATTGCTAGAAAGTGATCCGCGGGCAAGGCATCGATCACGGCGGCAGGAACCACGACGGGCACGATCGGCGTCGCGCCGACCATGTCACGTGGTGGCGTGAAACGCAGGGATCCGTCGGGATGCAGGCTGGTCCGCCTCCACTCGGCGACTGTCACACGAATCGCATGACTTGGCATTGCTTCGGTGGGTGCGTACAGCGCGGCCGTGAAGACCGCTGTGCCGTTGTGCCTGCGGCCATCCGGCGTCGTGCGTTCGACACCACGTATCGGGGGGGTCTGAAACACTATCTTCATCAGTTGCTCCTTCGGACTTCGCTCTGCCCGTCGCTCGAGAGCTCAAGTTCCGTCTCATGCCACAGACCGAGGGTCATGAAAATCACTTCGAATCCGTTGTAGACGTATTCCTCCATTGAAGGTGAGGTGCGAGATCTCGCTGTCGAGCCCAGGACCGAAGAGGCCGGACCCGGTGATTTGCTTGGCGATGTGTTCCACAAGGTGTCCTAGTTGAGCGAGGAAGACGCCCGCGAACAGCCATCGCCCCGCGAGCGGCCCGCATCGGACGACTTGAATCGCGTGCTCGTAGACAGAACCACCCGCGCGACGCACGGCGGCTCTTTCCCCGAGTTGGGCATTCACGAGCGGGCATGTTCTCGGGTCTAGTACGAGGTGGTCAAGTCACAGTTAGGTAGGGTTCGTGTAACGCTGCACGCCCCCGGAAGTTCATCGCGTGATCCGCTCGGGCGAGGCAGCCGTCCTCCCTGGGGACTCTCGGGGCTCCGGGCGTGGTTAGGCTCAACGAGTGCCATCCCTCAATCACGAGAAGGCCCTTTGGTCGCAGGGACTCTTGCGCGTCGTCGGCGTCGATGAGGTCGGCATGGCCGCGCTCGCTGGACCCGTCGTCGCGGCGGCATGCCTCGTCACGCCTGACGTGAAGCTCATCCGTCGCGTGAACGACTCGAAGATCCTCACGCGGATCCAGCGCGAGGCACTGGTGCCGCAGATCCGCGCGCGCGTCGTGGCCGTCGGCATTGGCGCGGCGTCGGTCGCCGAGATCGGCCGGCTGAACATCTACCACGCGAGCCACGTCGCGATGCAGCGCGCGCTCCGGCAGATCGGCGAGTACGACTGGGTGCTCGTCGACGGGAAGCGCATCCTCGACCCGACGTTCGCCCCCGGCCGTCACACCGAGATCGTGAAAGGCGACATGAAGTCGTTCGCCATCGCGGCGGCCTCCATCGTCGCGAAGGTGACGCGGGACCGGCTCATGGAGCGCCTGGCGAAGAAGTACCCGGGCTATGGCTGGGAGCACAACTGCGGCTATCCGACGATCGACCACCGCAAGGCGCTCCGCGAGCTCGGCGTCACGCCTGTCCACCGTACGGACTTCGGCACGGTGCGCATGCTCAAGCTCGGCGAGCAGCTCCATCTCATCGCCGGACTGTCGCCCACGTAACAGACACCGCCCCCTCGTCCGGTAAAGTCCTCGCCGTGACCCCAACACGAACGATCACCCCGCGCCTCTTCGCGCCCGGCGACTACGAGGGCTACAACGCCCTCGAGAATCGCTGCTACCCGGAGTACCCCTCGACGGTGGAGGAGCTGCGGCACCGCGACGAGATCTGGGACCACGCGAAGTTCTTCAAGCGCCGGATCGTCGTCGAGGAGGCCGGCCGCATCGTCGGTGCAGGCGACCTCAACCATGAGCAGTGGACCTTCCACGCCGACAAGTACCACCTCGGGGTGATGGTCGACCCGGACGCGCGCCGGCGCGGCCTCGGGACGGCAATGTACGACGACCTTCTGCAGGCGGCGCGCGAGCGGAAAGCGATCCAGCTCGTCACCGGCGTGAAGGAATCGATGACGGACGGCGTCGAGTTCGTGCTCCACCGCGACTTCATGGAGGCGAAGCGCGACTGGGAGTCCCGTCTCGACGTGAACGCGTTCGACGCGTCGGCCTTCGCCGAGGCGCCGAGGCGCGTGGCCGGCGAGGGCATCACCATCACGACCTTGGCGCAGGAGCTCGCGCGCGACCCCGAGACGATCCACGCGGTGTACGAGCTCGACTGCGACTGCGGCCGCGACGTGCCGTCGACCGACCCGTTCACGCCGCTGCCCTTCGAGACCTGGCGCAAGGAGGTCCTCGAGTCGCCGACCTCGACGCCGGACGGCTGGTACATGGCTGTTGACCGCAGTGGCCGTTACCTCGGCGTGAGCAACCTCTGGCGCTCGCTCGAAGATCCGACGTTCATCTGGCAAGGCCTCACGGGCGTTCGTCGCGAAGCGCGGGGCAAGGGCATCGCGATGGCACTGAAGCTGAAGACCGTCGAGTACGCGCGCGAGCACGGCATCCGCGAGATCAAGACCTGGAACGATCAGCGCAACCGGCCGATGCTCCGCATCAATGAGGCGATGGGCTTCGCGAAGCAGCCGGCCTGGATCGAGCTCCGCAAGGACATCGGAGCGTGACCGTGAGCACGCTCGTCCTTCGCGAGTTCGCCACAGCTGACTACGCCCGGTATGTCGAGCTCTCGAACGCGTGCTACCCGGAGTACGGGTGGACCGAGGCGGAGGTCCGGCACCAGGACGAGACGTGGGACCACTCGCGGTTCTTCCGGACGCGCGTCATGGCCGAGGCCGGCGGCGAGCTCGTCGGCGCGCTCGACGTGAGTCATTCGAGCGGCTCGTTCGTGCCGGACACGTACTGGATGGAGATCACGGTCTTCCCCGAGCACCGGCGCCGCGGCGTCGGCTCCGCGCTGTACCAGCGGCTCGACGAGATCGTCCGGTCACGGAATGGACGCGTGCTCCGCATCGGCGTGAAGGAGTCGATGACCGAGGGCGTCCGCTTCGTGACGAAGCGCGGCTTCACGGAAACGAAGCGCGACTGGGAGTCACGCCTCGAGGTCGCTGCCTTCGACGAGGCGCCGTTCGCCGGCGCATTCGAACGCATCGCCGCGGAGGGGATCACCGTCACGACCCTCGCGGCCGAGCTGGCGAAGGATCCCGAGTCCGCGATGCGCGAGGCGTTCGAGCTCCACGAGGATTGCCGTGCGGACGTCCCGAGCACGGACCCGGTCACCCGGCACGACCCCGACCACTTCAAGAAGGAGATCGAAGGGCCGAACGCTCTGCCCGAGGCCTACTTCATCGCCGTCGACCGGGACGGCCGGTACGTCGGCGAGAGCAATCTCTGGGCGTCGCTCGAGGATCCGACGTTCATCTGGCAGGGCCTCACCGGCGTGCGGCGCGACGCGCGCGGCAAAGGCGTGGCGATGGCGCTGAAGCTTCACACGGTCCGGTACGCGAAGGAACAGGCCAAGCGCGAGATCAAGACCTGGAACGACGTGCGCAACCGGCCGATGCTCCGGATCAACGAGGCGATGGGCTTCGTCAAGCAGCCCGTCTGGATCGCATTCGAGAAGGTCCTCCGCCAGGACCCGTAACGCGCGACCCGGCGATACGATGACCTCACGGATGAAGTCCGCTCGCGCGCTCATCCCGCTGATCGCTCTCGTCCTGATGCACGCCACACCGGCGCCGGCCGCGGCCGCTCACGGATGGCACAGCACTTTCGCCTCGCAGGACCCCTGGCCGACCCTCGTGCCCGGGACGACGGCGGCGTACACGTTCCGCTTCCGCAACATGGGCACACAGACATGGCAGCGAGGTGTCCCGGGTCGGCAGGTCAACCTCGCCGCGGGCGGCGGCGACGAGCAGTACCTGGCGCGATTCGCAGGCCCGGGCTGGCTCTGGTGGGATCGCCCCGCCACGACGAACGAGGCAACGGTCGCGCCAGGTCAGGTCGCGTCGTTCACGTTCAGCGTCCGAGCGCCGCAGGACGGACTGTCGATCCGCATCTATGTCCACCCGGTCCTTGAAGGCGTGCAGCACCTCGAGAACGATGGCGCGTACGTCCTCGTCACTGGGTATCACGGGTTCCACAGCCGCTGGGTGTCGCAGTCCGCGTATCCGACGGTCGATCCCGGACAGGCGACTCCGGCCATGACGATCACCTTCCGCAACACGGGCACCCTGTCGTGGCGGCGTGGCGTATTC
>Ga0180121_10001208_pt1 | contig 10941 bp, 7 predicted proteins | sample AntDrymUQ5402106_2_FD_129676 | JGI IMG/M metagenome (GOLD analysis project Ga0180121, IMG submission 129676) | Polar desert sand microbial communities from Dry Valleys, Antarctica - metaG UQ540 (21.06) (version 2) (version 2) | ecosystem: Environmental > Terrestrial > Soil > Desert | place...
CGCGAGCGGAGCAAGAAGATACCCAAGCGCGTGGCCGAAATCGTGATGGGCGCCCTCGCCAAGGATCCTGCGAACCGACCCCAAACGGCTTCAGCATTTGCTAACTCGCTGCGGGCGCAATCTCAAAGCCTCGGCACGCTCTACCGTCGGGCCCTGGCCCTCTACAGCGAGTACTTCCCAAAGTTCCTCAAGTTATCGCTGATTGCGCATATCCCGGTCATCATCACCACCGCGCTGATGGTGGTTCTTATGCTGATCGAAAAGGCACAGCCCCGAGGTTTAAGTGCTAACCGAATAACTGTATTTGTGGCCCTGGCAATCGTCGGGCTGCTCCAAATAGTCGCTTACTTCTTCGCTGCATCCGCGATCTCCGGGATGACTGCTGTCATCGTCACGCAGTTGTCGGCCGCACCGCTGCGCCCGGTGGAGCTGCGCACACCTTTCGCGCTGCTTAAGAAACGCTGGAAACCATTTCTCAAAACGAGTATTCGAGTTACCTTGCGCGTTGTCATCGGCATGATCCTGCTAGTCATCCCCGGAATCATCATGTCGGTTCGCTATGCGCTCTATGCACCGGTGGTTCTGCTGGAAGGACTGGAGAAGAAAGCCGCTATGCGTCGCGCGCGGGAATTGGCGTCGCGCTCCTGGCGGACCGTGATCATCATTACGATTCTGCAGTTCTTGATCCCGACAATGGTCAGCGCCTTTTTTGGACGATTTACGGTAGGCCGCAAGCAGCCGGACGCCGGGGTCACTATGCGGACGATCTACGAACAGTTTTCCGGCTTGGTGAATATCTTTATCATGCCGCTGATGTCGATAGTGCCGGCGTTGCTTTACTTGAAAATGCGACAGTTAGGCGGCGAAACGTTGAGCGACGCGCTAGCCCAGATTGAGGAAGCTGATGAAACGCGCAGCAAGTGGCAGCAGCGCATGCGTTCGCGCGCAACTTTACCAACCCCTCGCAGCCGTCGAAACAGTGGGAAGGAATGAGTGATAAGCGATTTCATAAGCGAGGTCAACTAGACGTGGTTACGTTTTTCTGGGAGTGTGCGCTTTTAAGCTCGCGCACGCTGAAGCGCCCACTGGCTGCTGAAAGACAAACACGATCCACGAAACCGCACGAAACCGCACGAAACCGCACGAAATGGATGCCTTAATTCGAGTTACTTCGTGTGATTTCGTGGATCGCTTTGGTCGACTGCCCGTCCTGCGCTCCCGCTGTCTAATCCCTGGCGGCTAATGTTCCTGCTCATCACTAATCGCAGCCCGCTCGCAACCGATTAATCACCATTCGTCATGGCTCTCTTGCAGCCCTAGGTTGCCGGGCGTACCATCACATCATGCGAACTAGCGCCCTGATCTTCGCCTTCGTTTTGACCGTAGCTTGTTATGCGGGCTTTCGCACGCAACTCAATGCGCGAACGTCAGAGCTGACACCAGTTGAGACCGTCGAACTAGCGACCTCTCCAGCGCCGGTCTGTACGAAGGTAGACTTCGCCACTCAGATCAAACCAATCTTCGAAGCCAAATGTCAGCCCTGTCACTTCAGTGGCGGGACGATGTACCAACGCCTACCCTTCGACCGCTCCGAGACAATCAAGACACTGGGCACGAAATTTTTACTTGCATCAAAGACGAAAACGAACGCCGCCAGATTCGCTAGTTTCTCGCTCAGGAGTAGAGTGTGGGCCCATTCCGCAATTCGAAATCCACCCTCACCTCGTGTATCATTTTTCCGCTCCCGCAAGTCTTTAACTGCTAGTCTGCAAAACAAATGAATCAGATTCTACGCGTCCCCGCCCACCGTCACCTGACACCCGGCACCCGACACCTTTTCTTTTTCGCCTTTCTTCTGCTACTTGCTCCGGCGCAATTCTCCGCGCAACAACCTCAGCCCGCCGACCCAACACGTCTGACCGTCGATTCCATCTTTACCTATCGAACCCGTTCGCTCGGTCCGGTACAGTGGCAACAGGACGGCACCGGCTACCTGGCCCTTGAGCCTTCTCCCAACAAGAAAGGGTTCCTCGACATCGTGCGTTACGACGCGCTCAGCGGCGACCGCACGATCAAGTTGTCTGCGGAGAAGCTCACGCCCGCGGCTGCTGCTGAGCCTTTGCTGGTTGAGAATTTTGACCTGAGTGCCGACGGGCAGAAACTGTTGGTGTTCACCAAGTCGGAGCGCGTCTGGCGGGGCAACACGCGCGGCGACTACTGGGTTGTCGATCTCAAAGACGGGAGCTCGCGCAAACTCGGCGGCCCGGCGGCGAAGCCAGCGACATTGATGTTTGCCAAGTTCTCACCAGACGCCACCCGCGTCGGTTACGTGCGCGAAAACAATATCTACGTAGAAAACCTCACCGGCGCTTCCGGCAGTGGTATTAAACGAATCACCAGCGACGGCTCGCGCTACATCGTCAACGGCACCTTCGACTGGGTTTACGAAGAGGAGCTCTTCTGCCGCGACGGTTTCCGCTGGAGTCCCGACGGCAAGAACATCGCTTACTGGCAACTCGATACCGAAGGCGTGAAAGAGTTTCAGCTCGTCAACAACACGGCGGGTCTCTATCCGGTAATCACCTCGTTTCCTTATCCCAAAGCCGGTGAGACAAATTCCGCCGCGCGCGTGGGTGTGGTGCGGGCTTCAGGCGGCGCCACGCGTTGGTTCAATATAGCCGGCGACCCGCGCAACAACTATCTGCCGCGCATGGAGTGGGCCGCCAGCTCGGATGAAGTCGTTATCCAACAACTCAACCGGCGTCAGAACGCCAACATGGTCATGCTCGGCGACATACGCAGCGGTAAGGTGCGACCGATACTTAGCGAAAAGGATGAAGCCTGGGTCGATGTCGGCTGGGGCGACCTTGATTGGGACAAAACCGGCCTCGCGCGCGGTGACGTCGAATGGATTGATATTGGCAAACGTTTCCTCTGGACCAGCGAACGCGCCGGCTGGCGACACATCTACTCTATTTCGCGCGACGGCGGCGACATTAAAGACATCACGCCGGGCGAATACGATGTGATGGGTGTGGAAAAAGTGGATGCAGCGAAAGGCTGGCTTTATTTCCGCGCCTCCCCCGAGAATGCCGGTCAGCGTTATCTCTACCGCACCCGGCTTAGTGGCGAAGGCAAAGCTGAAAGGTTGACCTCCGAGCCCGGCACGCACTCCTACAACATCTCGCCGCGCGGCGATCTGGCGATTCACTTTTTCTCGACCTTCAACCGCGTGCCTAAGTCAGAAATTGTACGCCTGCCGGATCACACGGTTGCGCGCACGTTAATTGACAACGCTGCATTGCAGGAACGTATCGAGAGACTTACGCGTCGCCCGCAGGAGTTTTTCCGTGTGCCGATAGGTGAGGGAAGCGAACGGCTCGAGATTGACGGCTGGGTGATCAAGCCTCCGGATTTCGATCCACAGAAACGCTATCCGGTCCTCTTCCATGTTTACGGCGAACCGTGGGGACAAACCGTGCTCGATGCCTGGGGCGGACGCAACCAGCTTTGGCACATGATGCTGGCGCAGCAGGGTTATGTCGTGATGAGCGTGGACAGTCGCGGCACTCCCGCGCCGCGAGGCCGTGCCTGGCGCAAGTCTATCTACCGGAAAGTCGGCATCGTCAATTCAGCGGACCACGCTAACGCCGTCAGAGCAATCAAGAAGTGGCCTTACGTCGATCCCACGCGCATCGCCATCTGGGGCTGGAGCGGCGGCGGGTCATCCACTCTGAATGCAATGTTTCGTTATCCGGATGTTTATAACGTGGGCATGTCTGTCGCTCCAGTGCCAGACCTTCGCTACTACGACACGATCTACCAGGAGCGTTACGGCGGTCTGCCTCAGGATCACCCTGAGGAGTGGAAGCAGAGTTCACCGATTACCTTTGCGGGACAGTTGCAGGGGCAGCTGCTGGTCGTGCACGGCACCGGCGACGATAACGTTCACTATCAGGGAACCGAAGCGATGATTGATAAACTAATAGCCGCCAACAAACAGTTTTCGATCATGCCCTATCCCAACCGCTCTCACGGCATTTCCGAGGGGCCGGGCACCATGCGACATTTGTTCGGTCTGCTGACGCGCTACCTGAACGAGAACCTCCCCGCGGGCGGGCGGTGACGCGGGGACGGGGAGATGGGGAGACGCGGGACGGGGAGATGGGGAGACCTGGGGACGGGGAGACGTGGAGGTGGGGAGATGGGGAGATTGGGAGATGGGGAGACGCGGAGTCCACATGTAGGGGCGTCCCTACGTGGGCGCCCCGTTTCGGCCGCGCTAATTACATGGGAGACTCTCAATGCAGAAATACGGTTTGACCGCTTTCACCTTGCTAGCACTAGTCATTTTCCCGGTCACGACAGTCGCCACTCACGTTGGCTCATCACTCATCACTTACCACTCATCACCTGCTCCTTGGTGCTCAGAACTTAGGACTCAGCACTCCGTCGCCGGCACCTGGCTCGGCGTTCTCGAAGTCCAAGGCTTCAAGTTGCGCATCGTGCTCAAGATCACGCAAACCCCCGAGGGCAAGCTCGTGGCCAAGATGGACAGCCTCGATCAGGCCGCGAACGACTTACCTATTGACACCATAACCTCCGAGAGCGGCGTGGTGCGTTTCGAAGCTCGCGCCTTGTCTCTTAGTTACGAAGGAAAACTTAACGACGACGGTTCCGAAATAGTCGGCAATCTGAAGCAAGGCCCTGCTACTTTTCCGGTAACGTTCAAGCGGACTGAAAAAGCACCAACCCTCGGCCGCCCACAGGATCCGCAAAAGCCCTATCCCTACAGCGAAGAAGAAGTCAGCTACGAGAACACGATCGACAAGGTCAGACTTACCGGCACCCTTACCCTCCCTCCTTCCAGAAAGCCAGTTCCTGCCGTCGTTTTGATTACCGGGTCAGGCGGGCAGGATCGTAATGAAACGCTCTTGGGCCATCGGCCGTTTCTCGTTCTCGCCGATCATCTGACTCGTCACGGGATTGCCGTCTTGCGCGTCGACGACAGGGGCATGGGCGGCTCCGCGCCCGGCTCTCCCAATGCCACGAGTGAGAACTACGCCGAGGACGTATTGGCCGGAGTAGCTTTTTTGAAAGGACGTAAGGAAATTAACCCACGCCAGATTGGTCTAATCGGTCACAGCGAGGGCGGCATGATCGCTCCTATCGCCGCCGTCAGGTCAAAGGACGTGGCGTTTATTGTGATGATGGCCGGGATGGGGCAAACCGGCACCGACGTGATCCTGATGCAGGGCGACCTGCTGCAAAAAGCGAGCGGATCAGGTCCCGAAATGATCACGCAGGTTCGGAAAGCCTTTGAGCAAATCTTTGCGATCCTCAAAGCTGAGAAGGACAACGTGGCTGCCGAAAAGAAGATTCGCGAGGCAGTGGTGAGCCAGATGGCCACCATGACTGAAGCGCAGAAGAAGGCATTCGCTCCCGTACTCGGAATCATCAACGCTCAGATGAAGATGTACGTGTCGGACTGGTTTCGTTACTTCTTACTCTTTGATCCCGGTCCGACGCTCGCGAAGGTCCGAATACCCGTCCTCGCGATTGTCGGCGAAAAGGACTTGCAGGTGCCACCCCAAGAGAACCTGGTGTTGATCGAGGCCGCGTTAAAGAAGGGCGGCAACAAGAATTACACCATCATCCTCATGCCTGGCCTCAACCACTTGTTTCAAACCGCTAAGACTGGATCACCCTCCGAGTATGGTGTGATCGAAGAGACAGTCTCCCCCACCGCGTTGCAAACCATTTCGGACTGGATTCTAAAACAAACAACCACTCGCAAACGCGCCAACACGAGAAGGTAGGTTAGGTCGCAAGGATGCGGCAAAGCCGCCTCCTGCCGAGAACGGCACAGCACAGCATTGCTCGGCACCTTGAGCGGGGCAGTAGCCTGTCAAGGAGGATCCTTAATATTGGGTTCCACTAAATTGCGGCGGCACGGGCGCCCGGAGTGTCGCCCCTACAATCGTGGCTGTCCCATTCGCGGTACCGGTCGGGGATCTATTCTCCGCATCCCCGCGTCTTCGCTAACGCTGCCCACCGCTCACTGTCCACTGCCTTTGTGCATCTACTTCGGCATTTCTGCCGGCATAATGCTCAACTCGGGCACAAACCGCACAATTGACCGCTCGATGTGAGTGACCGTGCCTGCCGGTAGCTTTTGGAAGAGCGCTTGTGCTCCTTCCGCTCCCAGCACCTGGACCGGAACCGGTCCCTTGTCGATCTCCGCAAAGCTGTCGCGCAGTGTGAGCGTGGTGTACTCATTCGCGTCGCCGCCAAACATGGTTTGCGACACCAGGTAGGTAGCCCCTCCTTTGGCCATCACCGGCGCGAAATCGTTCTTTATATAGTTTTCAAAGTCCTGATTCCGCCCATTGGCCACGTGCACAGATGAGATGACCGCAAGCTTTGGCGCATATGCTTTACTACTCATCACACCTAGATCGGGTCGCGTGCGAATGATGTAGCGGTGGACACCTTTAACGAAGCTGCCCGCTTTGGCCGACCAATCGGCGAAGCCCTGGCTGCCGAGCGCCTTCTCGAGCGGACTGGCGCCATCAAAGTCGGCAAACTTGTCGAACGGCGCCACGAGCACAAACTCAAAGGCGTCGCCGGCATAGTTCGTGCTTTGCCAAACGTGGCGCCATTTGAGTCCTCCTTTCTTCAATGCGGGGTTGGTAGTGTTTTTCATGAAGTTTTGAAACTCGGCCATCATTTCCGGCTTCACACTTACTTGAGTAATGACTAGCAACTGGGAAGCTGGTGGCGCAGCTTGCGGGGTAGGAGTTGGGTTTTGGGCCAGGCTCGGGTTCGACTGGGCCGCGCCGAGCAGGAGAGCAGTAACCCAGAGTGCGTGCAGCACCGGGGCGGTGATACGTTTCATTTTCCTGTTCCTCTCTGTACAAAAGTTTTGGGGAAGAGCGATTAACAAGAGACTTGGCGATGAACGACCAACAACCATCTGGACAAGAGCACGATCACGGAATCAAGCAAGGGCAGATCGCGATCACGGGAGTTCAATCCGAGTAACGCCTTAACTTTCGGATAGCGCTAAGCTAAAGCTTATCGGGCGTCGGCGACGTGGATGTTCCGGACTCAGCAGAAAGGCCCAATTTCGACCTCGAGTGGCGCGGATGCTATTACAGGTCGTATCCGGAAGCAAGAAATGATTGGTCGGTTCTCATATCAGGTTTTGAATCCCCAACCGCCATCCGCGTTCATCCGCGTAAATCCGCGGCTAGTTGTCCAGGATCTACCGGGGCATACACTTAAAATACAACGGGCAGGCGCACTTTGCAAAAAATCCTCCGGGTAGCGGAGGAATTTGGCAAGCACACGCGCGGCGTGCATTCATCCAACCCGAGGTTCTCCTCTCTGGTAATGGTGCACCTTAAAAGTCGAGCCCTGCCATTAGGCAACGCTTTCACTGGGACCGCGGGCGTCTCGCCCGCCACGAGCGCGCCAGCGCGAGAAGGCTTTGCATTGTCACAACCTGGGTGAGGGTTTGAAGCGAGAGCTTAGCTCGCGGTGGGCGAGAGGGCCGGCGGTCCCAGTGAGCGGCAGGGCTCGAACACAAAAAGTGAACCAGTGCTCCTCCCTTCAATTCTCGACAGCCCCACCCAAACCGTGATAGAAAGCAGTCCTGACCGAGAATTTTATCTTCATGAGGTTGCGCATCGACCTCTGACCCAATCTATGTCGAGGGAGGATCACATGAACAAAAGGATCGCAGCGGTTGCAATAAGCTCCCTGCTGATATTGACGTGCGTGGAAGCGGTGTTGGGCCAAGCCCCCTCGGGCCCGCCCAAACCTGGGCCGGAGCACCAAAAGCTGGCCTACTTTGCCGGTAAATGGTCGTCCGAAGGAGATATGAAGCCGAGTCCATTCGGCCCTGCCGGGAAGTTCACATTTATGCAGACCTGCGAGTGGTTCGAAGGTGGCTTTGCTATCGTGTGTCACTCTGAGGGGAAAATGCAGGCAGGCACTGTGAAAGGGCTTAGCGTCTTGGGCTATGACCTTGGTGAGAAGTCCTATACCTATTTCGAGACGAATACGTTGGGGGAGAGCGTCTTTTCTCGTGGCATGGTCGAGGGCGACACGTGGACCTGGACGAACGAAAGCAAAATGGGCGGGAAGCCTGTCCGCGGGCGATTCACGCTGAAGCAGCTGTCGGCCGATTCGGCCACGTATAAGTTTGAAATGGGCAGCGGCGATGAACCACTAAAGGTGATCATGGAAGGCAAGCAGACGCGCGTGAAGTGATGCTCAATAGCGCAACGCTGCTTGAACCGCGCGTTCACTTTTGAGGACGTTCGCGGCCATGATGGCATCATGCTCGGTGAACGCGTAAGGTTGCATCGTCTACCGCCGCGTCAACTGATTTGCCGGAGCGAATCCAAAACGAGGGTATTACTCAGGATGATTCTGTAGCATTTTTCAGCAACTCTTCAGTCGCTGGCACAAGTCCAAGCTGCTGAAATAATCCCGGCGCCTCCACCAATACCCAGTCTTCTGCAATCTTTGCATTTTCGATTTCGATGAGTGACAGACATCCTAATGTTTATCTGTTTTCCGGTCGGAGGAATGCCAAGCCATGTGCCGGTGTGCGAGCCTCGTAGGACGCTTCGGCTGACCACTCGGTCTGCCTCAGCAATCATCTCTTCGACGGTAAAGCGCAAGTCTGGAAACCCGCGAATCCAGTCGGCTACATGATGCTTAACGGCTTCGGGACTTCGTGGCACCTCCACCGGCTCAGCACCGGATCGAAGCTGATGAGTCAAGCAATCACCAGCGAATAATTCATCGGCTACGCTAAGTATCCGATCGTTCCATAATTCGTCATAGAACCGCGAGATTATGGCCTTGTTCTGGGCTGCAGACATTTATCCCTTGAACTTCCAACCGCGCGTTCAACGCACCGGTTGATTATAAGAGGGTTAGGACTTAGCAACGAATTAGATATGTACCACTTCGAAATAACTTCAAGTTACCATTCATTTAGAAACACACATAAGAGTCTAATTTCGTCTGTGGCAGTCAGGTATGGGGCTGGCGCGGGCGAGTGCGCAAAGCACCAAACGCCAATGGAGCACGCTCTGACATCAAACTGTCCGGCGCAACCAAGGATTCGGCTAGCAACACGCCCGCTGTCGGAAGGTCCCTGAGCCAGGAAGAGCCAGCCTTGTACGAGCACGCGCGAGCGGTGGGGGCAGGGGAGCCGGATCACAGGATAGCAACAAGTGAGCGGCAGGCTTTCGGGCTTGCCGCTTTTGGTTTTGCGCGAACGGGTAAACGAACGCTCTAGTCGGGGAGGGCAATCTCACGCCGTGAAAGTGTCGTCAGCTGCGGGGCTGGTCGAAGGTGAGCAAGCGCGATCTCATTTGTCTCTGAGTATTCGTGAGGTATGGACTGGTAGGTTACGTCACAATCCACGTCACAAAAGACTAGAGCCACCAAGGGCGGTGGCTCTTTCCTTAACAATAATGGTCGGGGCGAGAGGATTTGAACCTCCGACCTCTCGGTCCCAAACCGAGCGCACTACCAGGCTGTGCTACGCCCCGCCCCGCAAACTTGCAGCTTGGACTGATGGGTTGAGGTATTCTAAGAGCCATCTAGACCAGCGGTCAAGAGGCGTCGACGAAAAACCGCTCCAGGAATTCTCGAGTTGCGGCCAGTGCTTTCCCTCGGTGACTAATGGTATTTTTTAATAGAAACGGCATCGCTGCGAACGTCATTTTGTAGCCGGTTGGCATGAAGACAGGATCATACCCAAACCCCTCATGACCCGACGGAGCATTGGTGATATTTCCCTGACACAGGCCATGGGCCACGTTAATTACCTCGCCGGTTGGTTTCGCTATCACCACAGCGCAAATAAAGCGTGCGGAACGTTCGTCGTCGCCCACCGCCAACAACTCCGAAAGAAGTAGGTTTGTTCTGCCTGCATCGGCAAGCCCCTCGCCTCCGAAACGCGCTGACCTCAGGCTTGGCAATCCATTCAGAGAAGCTACCTCCAGTCCTGAGTCGTCCGCCAGGGTCCAGAGTCCAGTTTGTCCTGCATAAGACTGGGCCTTGATAATTGCATTCTCTGCATAGGATCCGCCGCATTCGACTGGTGGGCGGATGCCTGGAAAATCGGTGATAACGTGGAGCTTCAGAGGTAGATTTTTCAAGACGCGTTTGATTTCTGTGACCTTCCCGCGGTTCCCGGTTCCGATTAAAATTTCCAAGCTGGTCATGTTGCGAAGCTACCGGATGGATCTGGTTACGAACTGAGCTCTCTTCTGTTGGAAACCGAATTCATTGTTCCGGGAATACCAACGGTATGAGAGTGGCGAATTGCCCAAAAGATGATCGCGTTATTCTCTCGAGACCCTGATCACCAAGCGTGGTTTCAGTTGCGGAGTAGGGTAGTTGTTCAATCTTGCGCGAAAGCTCGGTTGATTCGCGAGCTGCCGTCGTGCCGCCGTTTGCTCGAGAAATGGCTTGGACGAATTTCCTGACTCGGTCGCTCTCTCGTGTGTAAGTCACCACGCTAGCTGAGTTGGAGCGACCCAAGAAGTATTCTAGTTTCTTGACCTGGTCAGGTGTTGCGCGGTTACCCGTTGCAGCCTGCAAGTGCAGTTGCAGATCCGCGGGTGGACCGATCAGAACCCTGGCTTTGAGAAAACTCACCGCGAGCATCTTGCCGGGAATCTGAATCAGTTCAGCCTCGCCTATAGAGCTGTGCTTTAGATTTGTTCCCCCTGGCCCGAGCAGTAGCTGCCGAAGTGACGCTTCATCACGAACCTGAGCAACAAGGGTTGATTGCTCCGTCTCACGCGTCAAACGCACAGTGTTTAGTTCCGGACCGATAAGGTTGAGGAACCTCTCGGGATCCTCGATTCCGTAAGGCGTCAGGGCAGACTTCAGAAGGGAAGTAACCAG
>Ga0180121_10001209_pt1 | contig 10940 bp, 11 predicted proteins | sample AntDrymUQ5402106_2_FD_129676 | JGI IMG/M metagenome (GOLD analysis project Ga0180121, IMG submission 129676) | Polar desert sand microbial communities from Dry Valleys, Antarctica - metaG UQ540 (21.06) (version 2) (version 2) | ecosystem: Environmental > Terrestrial > Soil > Desert | place...
ACTAAAATTGCACATCCCCAAAATTCTTTTTCTTACCGCAAGATTCACAATCTAAGTAAAGTCTCTTAATCATATTTTCGAAACCAAGTGATTTCTTGTCCAATGTTAATTTATAAAATCCTTTTTCTTCCGTTTCATGATTCAATATATATATTGTATCATTTCCATTCATAAAAAATAAACTTACAACATCTTTCTTTGGCAAATAAAATGAAAAACTAATTGTATCCTTCACGGGGTTTGGGTATGGTGGATAAAATTGAAAATGTTCCGGCGATTTTATGAATACCAGGCTCGGCATATTAGAATATGAATATTCATTATTTAGAGAATATAATTTTATCCTGTAGCCATAGACTCCATCCGGTAGTCGACGGTCAATAAATTCATAATTAATTTTAGACTTGGAGTATCCTTGTGCTGAAACGGAACCAACCTTTATCCATTCACCTTCCGGCATACTCTTCCGTTCAATAACGAATTCCCTAAAATCCTTTTCCTTCTCGGTATGCCACGTTATCTTTGCATTATCTATTTCAACCTTTGAAAAGATTGCAGGAGGCATTTCCAATGTATGTGGCTCACTTTCAATAAAAGGTCTGTAAAAAAAGTCTTTATACTTTTGAAAATAATGATAATAACTTTTATCAAAATTCCAATCAGTTACATCCCCGCCTAATATATTTCCAACGCTATCAGTTCTCAAAATCGTTTTATCGGCAGTCCTATTTACGATGTCACTTTGGGAGTAAGCATAATTAATAGTTAGAATGAAACTACTAATGATTAAGAAGCATATGATATTTAATTTCAACATAATTTTTATAATCTAAAATCTAAAATCTCAAATCTCAAATCTAAAATTAACCCGGTCGCATGATCGGAAAAAAAATCACATCCCTTATCGTCTGCGAATTAGTCAATAACATCACAAGCCGGTCAACTCCAAGCCCAACGCCCGTCGTCGGAGGCATTCCCACTTCGATCGCCTTTAGAAAGTCTTCATCAAGCGGATGAGTTTCTTCTTCACCGCCTCTTCCTCTTTCGACCTGCTCTTCTAAAAGTTTTCTTTGCAATATCGGGTCATTTAATTCCGTATAAGAATTCCCCATTTCCCATTTATTCACATACGGTTCAAATCTTTCAGCGAAAATTACCTGTTCGGAATCTTTCCTCATTTCTTCAAGCTGCTTCATAGAATATTCACGGAGCGGCTTACACAAAGGTGTCGTGTCAATTGGAAAATCATAAATGAAAGTCGGCTGTACGAGCTCTTCTTCACAAGTCCCTTCAAATAAATTTGCAATCAGTAATCCTTTGCTGTGAGAGATCTTCGGATCAAAGTTTATATTATTAGAATTCATAAAATTTATGATCTCGTCTTTCTTCATACTCATTATGTTTATATCAAGCTTCTGCTCTATAGCTTCAATCATTCTCAATCTTTTCCATGGTCTTGTAAAATCGAGTTCAATATCTCCATACATGACTTTCGTTGTTCCATTAACATCCATGCATGCAGTCTCAACAACCTCTTCAAATAAATTCATACTATCAAAGTAATCGCCGTAAGCCTGGTACCACTCGACCTGAGTAAATTCAGGATTATGCGTTCTGTCAATTCCTTCATTCCTGAAGTCGCGGACAAATTCATACACACGGTTAAATCCTCCGACAATTAACCTCTTTAAATAAAGTTCATTGGAAACCCTTAGATACAGATCTATGTCAAGCGCATTGTGATGAGTGACAAACGGCTTTGCATTAGCGCCGCCATAAGTAGTCTGTAACGTAGGAGTTTCAACTTCAAAGAAATTGTGATTCTCTAAAGTTCTTTTGATAGACTGAATAATTTTTGTGCGCTTAATAAAAGTATCTTTTACATTATCATTAACAATCAAATCTATATATCTTTGTCTGTAACGAAGCTCAACATCAGCAAATGCATCATGAATAATTTTATCGCCGCTATCCGTAACTTCTTCTTTCACGACAGGAAGAGGATGAATTGATTTTGTGAGAAGTTCATAAGAATTAGCATGAATGGAAACTTCACCCGTCTTCGTTCTGAATACAAAACCTTTGACACCTATTATATCACCAATATCCAAAAGCTTGAAAATATTATATGCTTCTTCACCGATATCATCTTTCTTAATATAGATCTGAATCTTTCCCGTTTCATCTTTAATATGACAGAAAGTAGCTTTACCCATTTTACGGATGGCCATAACTCTTCCCGCAACCGAAACAACATTCTCTTTCTGCTTTTCTTTCTCTTCATCGGTTTGCGGATCAGTAAAGCCATCAATAATATCCTTTGAATTATTGGTTACATCGAATCGATGGGGATATGGATTGATTCCATGACGTTTGATTTCTTCTAATTCTTCTAACCGCCTTTTGATAAGTTCGTTTTGTTCGGACAAATATACCTTTCTTGATTAATTTTATTTCTGAGCTACGAGGTCACAATAACTTAATCAATTCTTCAACGGTAATATGGACCTGACTCAGAATGATTTTAAAGTTTTAATTTTTAAATCTCGATTGTGCATTGGAACAGTAACTAACTTTTCTTCTTTCTTTAAATGTACATGACTTCCTTACTTCTTATTTCTTCAAAACCTGCTCGCTTCAAGATTCTAAGAATCTCTTTTTGACTTTAAGACAGGAATTTTAGACATAAGTTTCCTCTTTTTGATCTGTCTTTATATTGAACTTTTCAATTACTTCTTCCGGGATTGTAAATATAGGATTATCTACATCAGATACTTTTCTCATAATAGGAAGATTATTTTCAATAGCAATCTCAATATAATCATTTACAGCTTCTATCAGATTTTTTTTGGCTTCTTCAATTGTCTCACCTTCACTCGCAACATTCAAATCAATACAAAGAGAACAAAAGATATCATCTTCTTTTATTATAACTGCTTCAAATTTTAAATTTATGTTTTCCATTGTGAATATTTTTATGTTTTTATTATTAACATGTATCTATTACAAAGATTTCAATTCTTGAATTTCGATTTTAATTCCTAATATTCGTTAGCATAAAACTTTACTTATCTTTAAAGCTTTTCCTTGTTCTTTCATCTTTTCTATCGAACTTCTTAAAAACTGGTTTAACATCTTTCTTCTCATCCCGTCTATCGTATTTCTTAAAATTCCGCTTGACGTCTTTCTTGTTACCTCTTGCATCAAATTTCTTAAAACCTCCCTTAACATCTTTCCGATCATCACGCTTATCATACTTCTTAAAATCAAGTTTGAAGTCTTTCTTATCATCTACAGTATCAAATTTTTTAAAATCTTTTTTTACATCCGCCTTATCATTTCTTCTGCCAAATTTCCCATCTTTCTTAAAATCACGTTTAACATCTCGCTTATCATCACGGTTATCAAACTTCTTAAAACCCGGTTTGAATCCTTTCTTACTATCTCTTGCATCAAATTTCTTAAAATCTCTTCTTACATCTTTTTTATCATCTTGTTTATCTCCTCGTTTATCATCTCGATTATCAAACTTCTTAAAACCCGGTTTGAATCCTTTCGTATTATCTCTCGGATCAAATTTTTTAAAATCTCTTCGCACATCTTTTTTATCATCTCGCCTATCATCTCGCCTGTCATCTCGTTTATCAAACTTCTTAAAACCCAGATTGTCATTTTTCTTACCATCTCGACTATCGAACTTTTTAAAATCACGCTTGAACTCTCTCTTATCTTCACTCTTATCATATTTCTTAAAATCATTCTTCAGTTCTGCATCATCATTTTTCCTGAAGCCCAGCTCCACACCTCTTTCTTCATCTCGCTTTTTGTTGAAGCTCAGTTTCTTGTCTGTCGTGCCGTCCCTCTTATCGAATTTCTTAAAACCTCTCTTAACATCTTCTCTATCTCCACGACTATTATATTTGTTAACCTTTCTGAATGATCTTTTCCCGGTGTGAGCAGGTTTAGGATAATTTGCTTGTGTATCTTTAACAATTGAATTCAGCATTGTCAATTCTTCAGGTGTAAGATAACTCCATTCTCCTTCTCTCAAAGAACCCAGCTTCAAACCGGCATATTCAGTCCGCTGCAGCTCTCGAACAAAATATCCGTAGTGCTCGAACATGTTTCTAACCTGATGATTCTTACCCTCATAAATAGAAATATACAAACTCTGATAATCAGTTTTTTTTGGATATTTAATAATGGCAGGTGCCGTCCTCACACCTTCCAGCTTTATCCCCTCTGATAATTTTATCTTATGTTTTTCCTCTAAAGGTTTTGATAACTGAACAAAGTAAGTTTTTTAAACTTTACTTTTAGGACTCATGAGTTTATTAGCAAGCTCGCCATCATTTGTAAGCAGAAGCAGTCCGGAAGTGTGATAGTCCAATCTTCCAACCGGAAAGATTTTTTGATTTATCTTTATGAGATCAATGACCGTTGCCCTGTGTTTATCATCTGATACTGATGTAATTATTCCTTTTGGTTTATTAAGCATGACGTAAATCTTCTTTTTGTCGGCTCTTATCGCTTCTCCATCAACAGCAATTTTGTCTTTAGCAGGATCAATCTTAAAACCTAACTCTTTAATTGTAGCGCCATTGACAGTCACTCTCTCCTGCTCGATAAGCTCATCAACTTTTCTCCTGGAAGAAACTCCGTTCGACGCTATGAATTTATTTAAACGAATAAAATTTTCCATTCAATTGTTTACTCTGGTTCGCTGCCTTTGTCGACCTCCCTTTCTCCTCCTTGGCATGTCTGACCGGCGCAGACAGGGAGGGAGATTAAGGCGGAAGTTCGTTTTTGTATCTGTAATATTTTCTATTCAGATGCTCAGATTTAGAGAATAGTACTAATAAATTAATCCTCAATCTGTGAATCTGTGGTTGATTTCACATTTACTTATTTGAAGCGGTCAACTATAGTTATTTATTCTCACTTTCGGATTCATCATTATTAATATCCTCTTCGCCTGGAGATTTCCGTTCCCTGTTTATAGTTTCGCCAGGAGATTCAGTTTGTTCAACAACATTTTCACTTGTCAGTAATTCCAATTGGTGGCTAGTTTCAGGCTCTTTGTACATAACAGGGTTATTGACTGAATTGAATAATTCTATATCGGCTTCCGTAATTCCTTCAATCTCTTCATTCTTCAGAATTTCATTTATCTCTTTCAGCTTAGGAAGATCTTCCAATGCATTCAATCCAAGAACTTTTAAAAATGTTTTAGTGCTCCCGTAAAGTATCGGCCTTCCAGGTGTTTCAGCTCTCCCGATTATTGTAATGAGTTCTTTCTCAAGAAGAGAATTTACAATATAATCTACATTCACTCCGCGTATGAATTCAATTTCCGATCTTGTGATTGGCTGCTTGTAAGCAATTATTGAAAGTGTTTCAAGCGCGGACGGTGAAAGTTTCTTCTTTTGCTTGTCTTCAAAAAGTCTTCCGATAAATCTTCCATATTCTTTCTTAGTTGCAAATGTATATCCCCCTGCTATTCTAAGTATCTCGAACGGTTTGCTGTTCTGCTTATACTCTTCATTTAGCGCCATTACAGATTCTTCAATCTCATTTACACTTACTCTAAGTCCACTCTTATCAATTATATCTTTAATCTGCTTTGAAGTTATCTCTTCTTCAGAGGCAAATATCATAGACTCGACTATATTTCTTATCTCAGTGCTGATAAACGGGATCCTCCACTCTTCTCCTTATAAAAAACTTCTCCATATTGTCATCAATTATTACTATCTCCAAAATTCCTTCAAGAGCTAATTGAAGAATTGCCAGGAAAATACAAATGATTCTTAATTTTTCATGAACGTTCAAAATTAATTCATCAAAATCAACTTCAGTTTCCACATCAATTGTATTCAATAAAAATTCTCTTTGATTTTCAGGCGTAATATCCAGCAGTTCTATAGGATGAACGACCTCTTTTCTTATGTTTGATATGACCCTTTTGTAGGCTTTTATAATATTGAATATAGTAACGTTTTTCAGGCTCAGATCGATCTCAAAATCTTTCTCAAGCTCTTTATTATCATTTTCAAAATTACTCCTGAAAATTCTCTTCCTTTGTTCGTCTTCGAGTTCTGAGATCTTCATTGAAGCATCTTTAAATCGTTTATATTCAAGAAGCTTTCTCACAAGCGAGAGGCGCGGGTCTTCTTCATCAATAACATTGCCCGACTCATCAACCTGCGGAATAAGCATTCTCGCTTTGATCTTCATAAGTTCGGAAGCCATCACAAGAAATTCTCCGGCTAATTCAATATCAAGTTTTGTCATTAAGTTTATATAAGTCAGAAAATCTTTGGTGATCTTTGCGATAGGGATATTATAAATGTCTAAGTCATCAATTCGTACAAAATGAAGGAGAATGTCCATCGGACCTTCGAACTCGGATAGTTGTGCACGATAATCCTTGGAATAATAAAATTTATGTTCCCCTTTTATGTCGGGGCTTACAATATTTTCGTCGGAGCTGTTCATTTTATTCAATATACTTATTTAGGTTTTGAAATTAAATGAATAGATTTAATTGACTGGATAAGATCCTATAAAGATAAATAAGGATAAATATATTCTACATTCCCTAATCGTAAATGCCGGAGTGTATTTTATTTACTGTCTACAAATTCTACCAAATCCCATAGGTTGCCATATAAATCTGCAAAAACTGCTACTATTCCGTAATCTTCTTTCTTAGGATCTCTAATAAACTTAATACCTTCGTCCAGCATATTTTTATAATCTCTCCAAAAGTCATCCGTTTTTAAAAATAGAAAGACCCGTCCCCCTGTTTGATTACCTATCCTGCTTTTTTGTTCGTCTCCAACTCCTTTTGCAAGTAATAAACAACATTCTTCAGAGCCATGTGGCGCTACCAAAACCCACCTTTTAGTTTCACTTACAACAATATCCTCTATTAAAGTAAAATTGAGTTTTTTAGTATAAAACTTTATTGCATCATCATAGTCTTCAACTACAAGCGCAATATGTACTATTTGTTGTTTCATAATTCTTTGATTAAGTATAGGAGTTAAAAAAAATGTTAGTTAAAAACGTATTTAACCTAACTCTACTAACTTTCCATACAAGCAATTCTTATTAATAATAAAATCTTTTTCAGCATCCATTTCCTTTCTTAATATTCTTTGATTCGACAACTGCAATGAACTGTTTTTTTAATTTATGTCTTTTAAATTTTTAAAAATTACAAACTCATATACTCCTTTTTCTGAATATTATCAATTTACATTATTAATAAATATAACATAAATTTATAACTTACGAATAGATATTTTTATTGTTAATTCTCATTTTATGCATTGAGTCATAGTTAAAAGTAACTGTTATTTTGCGAAATGACTCTTCGAAGACTAAGGGCGAAAAAGATAAACTGCTCTGTCCTCACTAACTTGAATTTCATATAGAATGAAACCTGCCGAAAATCCTTACAAGAAATATCAAAATATAATAGACGCTTATTTTAAATTTGCTTTTAAGAAAATTACCCTTATATTTGTAAGGGCATAAAATTATCAAATAAAAAACAAATGAATCTTGAAATTCTCACTCCGGACATCACTCGAAAAATATTACTACCATTTCTATATAACCAAATTTCCGCAGGTTTTCCTTCGCCTGCCTTGGATTACATTGAACAAAGGTTAGACCTGAATCAATATCTGATCGAACATCCTAATTCAACATTCATAATTAGAGTGACAGGATGTTCTATGATAGATGATGGAATAAATGACAATGATCTATTAATCGTAGATAAAAGCAGAGAACCCGTCATGGGTCAAATAGTAATAGCAGAGGTAAACGGACAGTTTACTGTGAAGAGGATTGAGAAGATTAAAGGTAAGCCATATTTAGTTGCAGCAAATAAAAAATACGATCCGATACCGATAAATGAAGAAACGGAATTGATGATCTGGGGAGTGGTGACATTCAGTATTCACAAAACAATTTAATCGCTTATAAGAAATTAAAATTGAAAAAGGAAAAATGAAATTAAAAATTAAAAGTGTTGTACTTATTAATAGCTTTGATAGGTTCATTGATTTTCACAAAAAACACTTAGAAGTTTAGACAAAGATCCCAAAAGTATGAAGACTCTAATATTGACAGAACTCCCCTCTCCTTGCAAAAGAAAGGGGTTTGGGGTGAGGTCGCGTTGTGATTTGATTCTCGCTCGCCTTGCGAAGCAAGCCAGGAGCACGCCTGCCTGGCGTCAGGAGTGTGTCTCAAAACTAGTTAAAATTTTTTAACACAAAGGCACAAAGGCACAAGACTTCCATTTTCAAACATTTTTATTTGTGTCTTTGAGACTTTGTGGTTAATAAGATGGTTTTGAGACAGACTCCGTCAGGTGGGCGGGAATAACAAATTCGGCGTTTGACGAGGATGATAAATAATATGAAAAATAAAATATTTGCACATATTGACTGCAACAACTTCTACGCTTCCTGCGAAAGAGTTTTCAATCCTAAATTAAGAAATAAACCTGTTGTAATTTTAAGTAATAATGACGGATGCATAGTAGCCCGGAGTGAAGAATCAAAAGCTTTAGGAATAGGAATGGGAGTTCCGTACTTTAAAGTAAGAGACATTATTGACAAAAATAAGATATTTGTATTTTCCTCAAACTATACTCTTTACGGGGATCTTTCCGAAAGGGTAATGAACATACTTTCTGGATTCACACCAAATATTGAATATTACTCAATTGATGAAGCGTTTCTATCATTAGATAATCTATTTATGAAAAATCTAAATGACTACGGACAGACTATAAGAAAGAAAATTCAAAAAGACTTGGGGATTCCTGTATCAATTGGATTCGCAAAGACAAAAACACTTGCAAAGATTGCAAACGAATATGTGAAGAAGAATTCAAAGCTTAACGGAGTTTTTGATATTACGAATTTTCATAAAATGGATAGATTATTACAGCATGTTCCAGTTCATGATATATGGGGAATTGGCGGACAGTTCGCAAAGATGTTAATAAATATGCACATTTTTACTGCATATGATTTAAGAAATATGAGCGAGAATTGGATAAAAAAGAAAATGGGAGTTGTAGGATTAAGAACGTGCCTTGAACTTAGAGAAATATCATGCATTAATTTAGAGGAAACTGTAAAAACAAAAAAAGGGATTATGTCTTCAAGGTCATTCGGAAGATATGTATCCGAATTAGATGAAATTGAAGAAGCGGTTTCACAATACACAACACGAGCAGCAGAAAAATTAAGACTTCAGAAGTCGATCTGTGGAGCTATCTATACTTTCATTCAAACAAATCACCATAAACTTCACGAAAAGCAATATTCAATCGGAAGAACAATAACACTTCCCGAACCGACATCTTATACACCTGAATTAATAAAAGAAGCTTTGTATATTTTGCGAAAGATTTACAGGAGAGGATATAAATATATAAAAGCCGGTGTTTATTTATCAGAGATCATTCCTGATGACCACCTTCAGCTTAACATGTATAAAAATACAAACCATGAAAAACATAAATCTGTAATGAAAGCAGTTGACGGATTAAATTATGTCTGGGGAAGAGATACAATAAATTTTGCTTCGTCAGGAATAGAACAGGATTGGAGAATGAATATGAATTTCAGATCGAACAGGTATACGACGAATTGGAATGAGCTTTTGACAGTGAGGGTCTAGATTTAACAAAATAAATTCTCAAGAGCTGTCATCAGCCTGTCTGAAGCCAGGCAGGCATGCTCCTGACGGGAATCCAATCACAAAACCAAATGAAAGAGTAAAAATTTAAAAATAAAAATACAAATTAAAAATTAAAAATTTTTCTAGTAAGGCTGCGAAATACGAGAAAATCAGTATTGAAGTTTTTTTATGAATGGTTCTCCGCCCGAAAAACGCGGGGATGATAGCTTTAAGGAAAAAATTTATATTAGCTATTTAAAGATGTTGAAAAAAGTTCAGGCATGACAAACCATTTATAATTTATAATTTAAAATTTATAATTCAAAATCGAAGGGAAATGTGCGGCAGATACGAAAACGCAACAAACAAAGAAGAGTTGGATAGTATATTCACAAAGTATATAGGTAAACTTCACATCGACTATGACATAGATGAAGTTTTGAAAGAAGAAAACATCGCTCCGACGGATAAAATAAGAGTAATCGTAATCGAGGATAATGTCTATAAGATGAAAACAATGAAGTGGGGAGTGCGGACGAAAATTTTTGATCCGAAGAGAAATGCTAAAGGATTGGATCCAGAATTTGAAAGAGATGTATTCAATACAAGAACTGATACAGTCATCAATCCGGATAGACCAAATGACTGGCAATCAGCATTTGTAAATCAAAAATGTCTTATTCCGCTGACAGCATTTTACGAATGGCCCCAATATAATAAAAAAGAGCCGCTTCGAATTTCACTGGAGAATGAAAAAATTTTCTTCACTGGAGGATTTTATAAAATAGATCTTAAAGGAGAAACAGGCGCTACCATACTCACGTGCGAACCAAATAAATATATTTCTCCTTTACACAATCGAATGCCTGTTATCTTTACACCTGATGAAGCTGGCGCATATCTGAATTTACCTCATGAGGCAGCATGTTCTATGTGTGTTACTTTAAACGACTCCGTAAATATGCATTCTGAAGTTTCAGAAGTATTAATAAAAAAAACCGAACCCTTAAAGAAAAAATCGGACACGTTAAAAGAAAAACCGGAAGAACCTCTTTCATTATTTTAGCAAAGTAAATTAATGATTTATTTAGGGTGTAGTCAATGGGGAATAGAATCGTTTAAAGGAAACATTTATTCTGAAAATACTCAAACGGGAAATTATCTGTATCATTATGCAAAAGAATTCAACTGTGTAGAATTAAATCCAACCTATCACGATAAAGTCGAAC
>Ga0180121_10001210_pt1 | contig 10939 bp, 10 predicted proteins | sample AntDrymUQ5402106_2_FD_129676 | JGI IMG/M metagenome (GOLD analysis project Ga0180121, IMG submission 129676) | Polar desert sand microbial communities from Dry Valleys, Antarctica - metaG UQ540 (21.06) (version 2) (version 2) | ecosystem: Environmental > Terrestrial > Soil > Desert | place...
AGATCAGGATGTGTGAATTGAATGCCTTCATCGATTACCCCCACCACTATACTTGCCTTACCGGTATTTCCAGCTGCCCATGCTTCCCCTGCCTGGCTTCCAAACTGATTAGCAGGAGAAGTTGCATCACCATACATTCCCCACAGGCTTCCATTGGTATAATAAGTATCATTAGAAGTAGCATCATGCGTATATATATAATTTGGTTCGGCATATTCCACTTCAGGTAATCCTTTTAACGCAGCAATCATTTCCAAGACAGGGGTTGGGCCTTGAATCAGCTGAACGGCTTCTTTCTTACCAAAACGTGCCATTGATTTTGTAAAGATTTTTTCTTTTACGGTGGCTTTGATTTTTTCCAGCGCCAGGTTTTTTATTTCCAAAGCGGTGCCTTCCTTGAATTTCACCAGGATTTCACCTGGAACAAAAGCATCTACCTGCTCGGGTGTTCCTTTTCCGTTAGTGGACGATGCAGTTTCATCACTTCCCGCCGGAGCTTCAAAATCCTTTACACAACCTGTAAACAATACTGTTGAAAAAACGATGACCGGAAGCCATTTTTGAGAGATAAGCATTTTTTTCATGTGTTGATAAGTTAAAATTTTGCGATTTCTAAATATAAATTTTTTTATGATTTCCAACGCCTATTTATTAAGAATTTTGTAAAAATGATAGCATCATTCGGTGCGTGGATTTTCCATACCTTTGCGCACCCAAATTATTCGGGAAGATTTGTAACCCTGATCACTCTTAAAAGAAACAAAACAAGTCATGGCAGACTTACGATTACAAAGAAATTTCGGTATAGCGGCTCATATTGATGCGGGCAAAACCACCACAACTGAAAGGATCCTATATTATACGGGTGAATCACACAAAATTGGTGAAGTCCACGATGGTGCTACCACCACTGATTGGATGGAGCAGGAAAAGGAAAGAGGTATCACCATTACCTCAGCAGCAGTTACCTGCTATTGGAACTTTCCAACCACGCAGGGAAAGGAAAATGCCCAGACAAAAAAATACAAATTTAATATTATTGATACACCCGGTCACGTGGATTTTACGGTGGAAGTAGAGCGTTCCATGCGGGTATTGGATGGATTGATTGCGTTGTTCTCTGCAGTGGATGGAGTTGAGCCACAATCGGAAACCGTTTGGCGTCAGGCAAATCGTTATAAAGTGCCTCGAATGGGTTTTGTGAATAAAATGGATCGTGCAGGTGCTGATTTTCTGAACGTCGTAAAACAGGTGAGAGAAATGCTCGGTGCGAAAGCCATTCCTTTACAGCTTCCAATCGGTGCGGAAGATGATTTCAAAGGAGTAGTTGACCTGATTACTATGAAAGGAGTCATTTGGGACAACGAGACTTTAGGAATGACATACAAAGAAATTCCGGTGCCTGATGAGTTGATGGAAGATGCGACCTATTGGAGAACTCAGCTAATTGAAGCCGTCGCAGAATACGATGATAAGTTGCTGGAGAAATTTTTTGTTGATCCGAATTCCATCAGTGAAGACGAAGTTCATGAAGCTATCAGGAAAGCAACCATTGATATGACGATTGTACCCATGTTGTGCGGGAGTTCATTTAAAAACAAAGGGGTACAAAGTGCGTTAGATGCCGTAGTACGGTACCTCCCCAGTCCAATGGATATTGAAGCGATCAAGGGAATTGATCCGGATACCGGGAAAGAGATTAGCCGTCAGCCAGATGCCAAAGAACCTTTTGCGGCATTAGCTTTTAAAATCATGACTGACCCGTTTGTGGGACGACTTGCATTCTTTCGCGCCTATTCCGGCAGACTGGAAGCAGGTACCTATGTGTTGAATGTTCGATCAGGAAAAAAAGAGCGTATCAGCAGGATCATGCAAATGCATGCGAACAAACAAAACCCGATCGATGCTATTGAAGCAGGGGATATTGGTGCAGCTGTTGGATTTAAAGAAATTAAAACCGGAGATACTCTTTGCGATGAAGATCATCCGATCGTACTGGAAAATATGTTCATTCCGGAACCCGTGATCTCGGTCGCGGTGGAACCGAAGGCACAGGCAGACGTGGATAGGATGGGTATGGCCATTGGCAAACTTGTAGAGGAAGATCCTACGCTGCGCGTGAAAACAGATGAAGAAACAGGACAAACAATATTAAGTGGAATGGGGGAACTTCATTTGGAGATCATCGTGGACCGGATGCGTCGCGAATTCAAAGTAGAAGTGAACCAGGGTGCACCACAGGTTGCTTATAAGGAAGCTTTCGGACAATCTATCGAACATCGTGAGGTGTTGAAAAAACAAACAGGAGGCCGTGGTAAGTTCGCTGATATCGTATTTGAGTTCGGGCCTGCAGACAAAGAATGGCTGACAGAAAATGCCGGCAAACATTTCCAGTTTATCAATGATATTTTCGGAGGATCAATCCCTAGAGAATTTATTCCTGCAATCAGTAAAGGGTTTGAAAATGCAATGACAACAGGTGTACTGGCTAGTTACCCGGTTGAGAATGTCAAGGTCCGGATATTCGATGGAAGTTATCACCAGGTGGATTCTGATGCCATGTCATTTGAATTATGTGCAAAATCCGGCTTCCGCGAAGCTGCTAAAAAAGCAAAACCAACATTGCTGGAACCGATCATGAAAGTGGAAGTGATCACTCCTGATCAATACATGGGTGACGTAACAGGAGATCTTAACCGCCGGCGCGGTATGCTGGAAGGAATGGATAGCCGTGCAGGCGCTCAGGTGATAAAAGCAAAAGTGCCGCTCAGTGAAATGTTCGGATATGTAACCCAGTTACGCTCACTGTCTTCAGGGCGTGCCACGTCTACAATGGAATTCTCTCATTATTCTCCTGCACCTACAGGTATCGCAGAAGAAGTGATTGCAAAAGTGAGAGGGAAAGCCAAGGCAGAACATTGATCCGCAAGCCAAGGTTAACCACATAGGCACAATAGAAACATAGGTACACAAAGGAATGACCAGGACTTCATCCTGGTCATTTTATTAAATTATCTAAACAGTCACTATGTGTACCTATGTTTCTATTGTTGCCAATGTGTTGAACTTTCAATGTTAACTTGATATTCCTAATAATCTGATTACCTCGGTGTATTATCGGGGCAGGTCAAAAATCCGTTATCCATGGTTCCATCTACATAATTTTCATTAATCAGGGTAGCAGTTGTCAGTACATCCTGAATTGAATAAATACTGTTGCAACCGCCTATAACATCGTTTGCTATATCCATAAAATCATTTACCGTCATTCCACTGAATGTGCCACTTCCAACGATCATATCTCCCAGAGAAGCTGGCGCTGCTGCAAAATTGGGATCATGAGTATCAAAGCCGACACTCAGTGTTAGTGCAATTAAATGACCAACCAATACATTTTTTATCGCGGTTGGATTGATAGCATTCATACTCAACACGGCTGCTTTTCCGCCGGTAGGCAATAATCTGGTAATTGCAGCTGCAGATGTTACGGTTAAAGTTTTTCCTTGCACACATCCGATCGTAAGGGTTCCAAACGCAGCTGCAAAATTGTTATGCAGATAAGTTCCGGGATTGTTTCCCCTGGGGGTAGATCCCCATCCACCGGGAGTTTGCGTTCTTAAAGGACTGCAAACAGAAGGGGCAGTTTCCTGTAATCTTTCTTCAATAGATGGTACAAAGTCTTTTTTGCAAGAAACTAAAAGGATCGCAGTTGCAAAAAATGAAATTAATGAATGGTTTATTTTCATAATGAGTGTTTAAGATATTTTTTGAGATAAATTTGAACGAATTGTTTTCGCGGAGAAAGCTCAAAAAACATTCCACTTTTTACGCCAGACTTTACATATCAATAAGAAATAGAATTTACCTGATTTTCTTGAAGTATTAGGAACGAAATGAGTTTAAAAAAATTGGTGCATGATTCAAAAAAAACCCCAGTCAATTGATTGGGGGTTTTCTTTGATTATTTCTTATTGATTTTACCTTGGAGTAGTCTCAGGACATTTCAGGAAACCATTGTCTATAGTTCCATTCAGGTAATTTCTGGTGATCTGTGAAGCAGTAACATGAATGTCGTTAATTGAATGTGTTGTGTTGCATCCACCAATTACTTCATTCGCGATTTGCAGGAAATCATTTACAGAAACGCCTTGAAAAGTTCCGGTTGCGATTATCATATCGCCAAGATTCATTGCTGCCTCTGCAAAAGTTGCGTCATAAAAATCAAAACCTACGGATAATGTTAAGGATACTAAATGTCCCACCAGCGTATTCTTCATTTCAGTCGGATCAATCGAAGATTCGGATAACACGGACGGAGTACCTCCCGTTGGTAAAAGAACAGTGATTGATTCTGCTGATGTTAGTGAAATTGAAAATCCTTCGCTACAGCCAATTGTAACGGGATTGAAAACATTTGCAAAATTGGCAACGAGGTAAGTACCGGGATTATTACCTTGCGGAACTGCTCCCCATCCACCCGGACTATGTGTTTTGAACTGTCCGCAATTTCCAGTTGTTTGAGTGTAAGAAATTTGAATTAATTCATCATCCGACTGAATAACTTCCTTGCTACAGGAAGTTTGTAGAAATACGATAGCGAATAATGTAAAAAGTACGTGGTAGATTTTCATAGGTACAATTTTGATTTAGTGAAGCTTTATTTTAATTATCGTAATCAACACGCTGCAAACACATTAGGATTCTCAAAAAATAGATTGTAAAAATGCTTGCATCAGACTGTTAGTAGATCAAATGTTACGCCAGAATACCTCTATGCAGCCTCTATTTTTTTTACAAAACATACAATAAACCAATGCCTAACTAAAACATTTTCCGGGCTAAATAAAAGGTTATCAGGATTACCATCAATCCCTTAATTTTCCATATACAAATCAATGGTCATGTATTCAATTTTACATTACATCAAGCATTTCACAGCGATTATATTATTTCTTACATTTTGCTTATGTGCTTTTACGCAGGGTAATATTAAATGGTCAAAAGATGGTACATCCTATTACAGGATTGAAGGTGGTGAAATTGTTCAATACAGCCTGCCAGGAAATACTAAGAAGATCATTGTGAACAAGGAACAATTAACACCAAAAGGACAAAAAACTATTTTTCCCAAATCTTTTCAATTTTCTGGTGATAATAAAAAAATTCTTGTATTTACCAACTCAAAAAAAGTATGGAGATTGGAAACGAGAGGTGACTATTTTGTATTGGATCTTTCAAATAATAATTTGAAACAGGTAGGCAATAAACAACCTATTGCATCACTCATGTTCGCAAAATTTTCTCCTGATGGAAATAAAGTCGCATATGTTAGCGAATACAATATTTATGTAGAGGATTTGACCACCTCACAGCATTCACAAATTACTTCAGATGGAACAAGGAAACTCATTAACGGCACTTTTGACTGGGCCTATGAAGAGGAATTTTTTTGCCGGGATGGCTTTCGATGGAGTCCGGACAGCCGGAAAATTGCATTCTGGCAAATAGATGCCAGAAATGTAAAAGATTACCTGATGGTTAACAATACAGATTCTATTTACCCTTTTGCAGTGCCTGTTGAATATCCGGTTGCCGGAGAATCGCCTTCCCCTTACAAGATAGGAGTGGCAGATCTGGATAAGAGTGCCATACAATGGATGAATATTCCCGGAGATCCCCGACAGCATTATCTTCCCCGGATGGAGTGGGCAGCTGGTAGCAGTGAATTAATTCTTCAGCAACTAAATCGAAAGCAGAATGAAAGCAAGCTGTTGCTGTGCAATGTTTCAACTGGTGAATCGAGAACTATTTATTCTGAAAAAGAAGAAGCTTGGATTGATATTCTCGCATTGTGGGATGGGCAATATGCAAACGGTGGATGGGACTGGTTGAATGATGGAAGAGAATTTTTGTGGGCAAGTGAAAAAGACGGATGGCGTCATTTGTATAGATTGAGCCGGGATGGGAAAAAAGAAATTCGGATTACCAATGGTAATTATGATGTAATGGATATAACTGCAATAGATGAACTCCGCAATTATATTTATTTTATGGCATCACCGGAAAATGCAACACAAAAATATTTATATCGTACAAAACTCGATGGGAAAGGAAAGGCAGAACTTATTTCACCACTCAATCAGAAGGGAACCCATGAATATATTATTTCTCCTTATGCAAAATTTGCAAGGCATAGTTTTTCTAATTATTACACATCGCCCCAAAGTGAATGGATAACCCTGCCTGATCATAAAAGCCTGAATGGTGACAATAAACTAAATGAAGCCGTCGCAAAAGCTGATAGAAAGGTTTCAAATCTTAATTTTTTTAAAGTGAAAACTGTTGAAGGAATTGAAATGGATGGCTGGATGGTCCAACCAGAAAATTTTGATTCTTCAAAAAAATATCCTGTTGTTTTCTTCGTATATACAGAACCGTGGGGACAAAATGTAACTGATAATTTCGGAGTGGAACAAAATTCTTTGTACAAAGGAAACATGGCAAAGGACGGGTACATTTATATATCTATAGATAATCGCGGTACACCAGTTCCAAAAGGCAGAGCATGGAGAAAAGTTATTTATCGGAAAATTGGTCTGCTCAATATCAGCGACCAGGCGATGGCTGCAAGAGAAATTCTCAAATGGCCTTTTGTAGATACGGGCCGTGTCGCTGTGTGGGGTTGGAGCGGAGGTGGCTCAGCAACTTTAAACCTGATGTTTCAATATCCGGAAATATATAAAACAGGTATTGCAATAGCAGCTGTTGGAAACCAGCTCACATATGATAATATCTACCAGGAAAGGTATATGGGGCTTCCTTTTGAAAACCGTGAAGATTTTGTAAAAGGTTCACCAATTACTTATGCAAAGAACCTGAAAGGAAATCTGTTATATATTCATGGAACCGGCGACGATAATGTTCATTATCAAAATGCTGAATTGCTCCTGAATGAATTGATAAAACATAACCGGCAATTTCAATTTATGCCTTATCCCAACCGGACTCATGGAATATCAGAAGGGGAGGGCACCACCAATCACCTTTCAACCCTATATACCAATTATTTAAAAAAATATTGTCCTCCCGGTGCCCGATGAGATAGCTGGAACGGAAAACTCAACTGTTGAACCGGAATAAATAGGGAATTTTTAAATGATCGGATAGTAGTTAAACTGAACAATAAGGAGGGCTGGTTAGTTGATTTTCATCCGTCAATTCTTTTTGTAAGGCCGCAAGAAAAATAGAAAAATCTTTCTTTAACCTTTTGCCGGTAAAGCTGAACTTCATACCTTTGCACTCCCATTCGAAAAATGGGTATCGACTTATGTCTCAAAGAATCAGAATCAAATTGCAGTCATACGATCATAATCTGGTAGATAAGTCTGCTGAGAAGATTGTTAAAACTGTTCGTAGTACAGGTGCGGTAGTTACCGGACCTATTCCTTTACCCACCCGTAAAAAGATATTCACTGTATTGCGTTCACCCCATGTGAATAAGAAGAGTCGTGAGCAGTTTCAACTGGCTACGCACAAGCGTCTATTAGACATTTACACATCTTCTTCTCGAACAGTTGATGCACTCAGTAAACTGGATCTTCCAAGTGGTGTGGACGTCGAGATTAAAGCTTGATCAATTAAAGCTGGTCTATTGACCAAAAGTTCTTTATACTTCCATCTCCCAAAATTCCGGCTATCCGGGAAGAAAGGAGCGCTGGAGCGAAATTTAAAATTTCCTGTAGTATTATCAGGAACAACATATGAACTAGCCGTTCGGGGTTAGTTTACTACCGGTACTTCTGTCACCCACCGTAGCTTAGCGAAGGTGGGCATCAAATCAGATGACGAAGATCAGCAAGGGCGTATGATCGTTTTGCTAAAGCTTCGGCGACTAAAAGAAAAGGTCGGTGGCAAACGGGGATTGAAGTCTTGGTGTTTCTTTCATCAATTCTGTCTCTTCAACCACGAAGGCACAAATCGTATACGATGAAAGGGATTATCGGAAAAAAGGTCGGCATGACCAGTGTCTTCAGTCAGGATGGTAAACAAACTCCATGCACCATCATAGAAGCGGGACCATGTGTGGTAACCCAGGTAAAAACGAACGAGATTGATGGCTACACCTCTTTGCAACTAGCATTTGGTGATAAGAATGAAAAACATTCAACTTCTTCTCAAATCAGCCACTTTCAAAAGGCCAAAACCGGCCCCAAAAGATTTGTAAAAGAATTCCGCAATTATTCTCTTGAAAAAAATATTGGTGAAACTATTACAGTTGACATTTTCACTGAAGGGGAAAGTGTTGATGTCGTGGGAACTTCAAAAGGAAAAGGCTTCCAGGGGGTTGTAAAGCGACATGGTTTCCATGGTGTTGGACAACAATCGCACGGGCAGCATGATCGTCAAAGAGCCCCCGGGTCTATTGGTAATTCCTCAGATGCATCGCGTGTATTCAAAGGCATGCGAATGGCAGGCAGAATGGGCGGCGATCGGGTGAAAATGAGGAGCCTGAAAGTTGTGAAAATATTCCCTGATAAAAATTATATACTGGTAAGCGGTTCAGTTCCGGGACATCTCGGTTCAATTGTTCTTATTCAGAAATAACTATTAATCTCAATAGCAATGCAAGCAGATGTATTAAATATAAAGGGTGAAAAAACGGGCCGCTCCGTTGATCTTCCTGACGAAATTTTCGGAATCGAACCGAACAATCATGTTATCTATCTGGCAGTGAAACAGTATCTGGCCGCACAACGTCAGGGTACACATAAAGTAAAAACAAGACTGGAAGTAAAAGGAAGCAGTAAAAAGTTACATCGTCAGAAAGGGACCGGCGGTTCGAGGAAGGGTAATCTACGGAACCCCCTGTACAAAGGAGGTGGATCTATATTCGGACCCAAGCCGCGCGACTATGATTTCAAGCTCAATTACAAAGTAAAAGGATTGGCAAAATGTTCTGCTTTATCTCATAAAGTAAAAGAGAACAGCCTGCTTGTTGTTGAAGATGTTCAGCTCGAAGTTCCCAAAACCCGGGAAATCATTGGGATATTAAATAGTCTGAATGCCAATAATAAAAAGGTGTTGCTGCTAACAGGAGATAACAATGAGAATCTCTACTTGTCATTAAGGAACATTCCTAACGTACAAGGATACCAGTTTCATGACATGAATACATATGATATAGTCAATTCAAACATTATTGTGGTTACAGAAAGTGCTGTGAAGATGATTGTGGAAGATGTAAAGGAGTTGAACACAAATTAATTGGTATGGCGAAAGCCAAAATAAGAATTTATGAAACAGTCTGAGATCTTGATCAAGCCGATCGTAACTGAAAAAAGCAATAAGCTTTCTGATCAGCGCAGGACTTATGCATTCCGTGTAAACCGTAAGGCAAATAAACTTGAGATAAGAAAGGCGATAGAAGATTTTTATGGTGTTACGGTTGTTGACGTAAACACGGTAGTGGTGCCGGGAAAAGCAAAATCGAAGTTTACCAAAGCAGGTTTTATATCCGGAAGAAAACCTTCTTTCAAAAAAGCATATGTGAGCGTTGCCGAAGGGGAAACAATTGATCTTTACGCGAACATTTGATAGCAAATCAATCGAATGGCGCGTCAAACGCCATAAAGCACTGACTTAAAAACGAAGAATTACATGGCACTGAAAAAATACAAACCGATCACAGCTGGTACCCGATGGAGAATTGGTAACGCATATGCGGAGATCACCTCAGATACACCTGAAAAGACATTGCTCGAAAAAACGAGTTCAACAGGCGGACGTAATTTTCAGGGTCGAAGAGCAATGCGTTACAGAGGAGGGGGGAATAAAAAAATGTACCGCCTGATTGATTTCAAAAGAAACAAAAAGGATGTCACTGGTACAATCGCTTCGATTGAATACGATCCCAACCGTACAGCATTCATTGCTTTATTACATTATGCTGATGGAGAAAAAAGATACATACTGGCACCGCAGGGTTTACAGGTGGGAGCAACAGTGGTTGCTGGTGATGCGGTCGCACCTGAAGTTGGAAACGCTTTACAGATGAAGAACATGCCACTGGGAACCAATATTCATAATATCGAAATGCAACCTGGGCAAGGCGGTAAACTAGTTCGAAGTGCAGGTACATCGGCGCAGCTTACGAATAAGGAAGACCGTTATGCGGTATTGAAAATGCCATCTGGCGAACTGAGAAAAGTGCTGATTAATTGTTATGCAACGGTTGGAGTTGTCAGCAATAGTGATCACAATTTGGAAATGATGGGTAAGGCTGGAAGGAACAGGTGGAAAGGAATTCGCCCACGTACCCGTGGAGTAGCAATGAACCCGGTGGATCATCCGATGGGTGGTGGTGAAGGAAAAGCATCTGGCGGACATCCCAGATCCAGAACAGGAAAATATGCGAAAGGATTAAAAACCCGTACGCGCGGAAAGGGAAGTGATAAACTGATCATCCAGACAAAGAAAGGAAAGAAAATTTCACAATAAATCTGAAATCGACAATCTAAAATCAACAAAAGAACATGGGTCGTTCAATAAAAAAAGGTCCTTACGTAGCCGCCAAACTGGAATCGAAAGTATTGGGGATCAATGAAGGAAAATCGAAGAAAAGTGTTATCAAAACGTGGAGCCGCAGATCGACGATCACACCTGACTTTGTAGGTCACACTTTTGCCGTGCATAATGGCAATAAGTTTATTCCGGTGTATGTAACAGAATTTATGGTAGGACATAAACTGGGTGAATTTGCACCAACCAGGAATTTTAAAGGGCACTCAAGTAAGAAAGTAGTATAAATGAGTTCAAAGTTCAAAGTTCTGAGTTCTTAGTTGTTTGTAATAACCACGAACCAGAAACTAAGAACTAAGAACTAAGAACTAAGAACTAAGAACTATAATTATGGAAGCTGTAGCAAAACTTAGAAATTATC
>Ga0180121_10001211_pt1 | contig 10927 bp, 5 predicted proteins | sample AntDrymUQ5402106_2_FD_129676 | JGI IMG/M metagenome (GOLD analysis project Ga0180121, IMG submission 129676) | Polar desert sand microbial communities from Dry Valleys, Antarctica - metaG UQ540 (21.06) (version 2) (version 2) | ecosystem: Environmental > Terrestrial > Soil > Desert | place...
GGCTGGCGCAGCTTGAGCTGTGGCGTAGCTGGCCTGGTGCAGCGCAGCGTGGTCGCTCCGCGCGTCACGCGCTGTGCAAAAAGCAGCACATCGCGCGCCGCGCTCCGCTCCTGGCGCAACCTCAGCAGCGGCTAAAGAAAAGACTGCGATTCAAAGACCTTGGTTCGATTCAACGTTGGGCCAGGGCAAGGGAAGATCGCAAGCTAACAGCTTGCGTTACGCAGCCGTGGCTTTCGCTTTCTCTTTGAGCCGGCGCTTGATCTCTGCGACATCAGTCAGGCCGCGCAGCTCGTTCACGCCCTGGTCGTCGGCGCGCGCCAGGCTGTAGACGCACGGCCGGCCGTTGCCGTTCACCGTCGCGTAGAGATATTCCAACTCCACCAGCTTCTGGCAATAGCTCCGCACTTGCCAGTCGCTCCAGCCCGTCGCTTCCCGGATCTCACGTCGCGACAACTGCACATCTTCCACGCGGCACTGCAACTCCTCAGCGCGCTTCACGCACAGCTTGCGTATCTCCTCGTACATCCCGCGCACCGGCGGCGCCAACTCATCCAGCGCGCGGGCCAGCACGTCTTTCGCCAACTGGTTCGCCAGCGCCACATCTTCCACCGTCACCTCGACGTACTCGACTTCGACGTCGCCTTCCACTTCGCGCTTCGTCTCCCGTTGCTGCTGATGCAAGAGCGCGATCGCGTTCATCAAAGAAAGATACTTCTGTTGCTCGCGCCGGAACAGCAGACGCTCCGCCGGGTAGGTCAGATACTCCATGAACGGATTCACCACTTTCAACGGCCGCAGCAATCGTTGCGCGTTGTGATGCAGCCGCCGCACTTGCTCCGAGGTGGCCTGTTCCATCACCCCGGCCAGCGTGTAGCGATGACGCTGGCGTTCAAGAATGGCTCTCGTTTGCTCTATCGATTCATCCATCGTCAATTGCACGAAGCGGCTGCGCGTCTCTTCGTCGAACGCTTCCGGCGAGGTGGTCGTCAGCACGATCACCACCGGCCCAAAGACCTCGTAATGCTCGGTGTGCAGCTTGCCCGTGTTCGGATCCGTGCGCGTCGCGGCAATCGAGAGATGCTGCTCCGAAGCCAGGTTGCGCAAACTGTAGACTGCCTGCATTGCCCCTTCGTCTTCGGCGATGGCCAGCACTTTCTGTTGCAGCGAGTATGGATCCTTGTAGAACAATGCCTGGCCTGTCAGCCGTGTCACTCTCACCGCTTCCTCAGGCGGCACGAACGCACAGAGCGCATCCTGCAACGCAGACTTGCCCGCGCCGCTGCGCGCTACGATCAGCACCGCCAACGGCTCGGAGAGTTTCCTCGAGACAGCCGCCAGGTAAGCCGTCAACACCGTCGCCCGCTCACCCACCAAACCGCACTTGCGAAAGTCCTCGACGATGCTTTCGGTGAGTTGCGGGTTTTTCAGATATCGCAATGCCACGTCGCGCTCTGCCGGCGTCATCGGCGCATCGCTCTTGCTTCCGTCATCGCCGTTCTTCCGCAGCGCCAGCCGCGCCGCTTCCAGCTTCTCGATCATCTGCAGCAGGTCCGCGCCCACTTGTTGCTCGCCGACGCCGCACAGCTTCGCCGCGCTCTGCGCAAACAGCGCCCGCGCCCGAGCTTGATAAAGATCGATTGTATCGAGATGAAAAGCGCCGTTGATGGTGAGCCGCACGTTTACTCTGAGCCGCTCCAGGCCCACCGGCGACAAGCCGCGAATGCGATATTCACGGCTATCGATCGCAAACAACATTGAGCCATCGGCGCTCGTCTCCATCACTGGGAGCGCGGGCGTCCCGCCCGCAGGCGCGAGCGCAGCTCGCGCTTCTGCCTCACCCAACGAAGCTGACGAAGTGGAAAGCATTGTTCGCGCTGGCGCGCTCACTGCGGGCGGGACGCCCGCGGTCCCAGTAAGCAGCGCGCGGATTTCATCAATGCTGCCACCAGCGGCGATGAACTCCGCCGCATCCTTCACCGGCGCGGGCGGACACGCAGGTCCGCCCCTACCCGATAACTCCACCGACCGCGCTGCGATGTTCACCGCCGCTAGCCGTGCCGCCATCTCGATCGCCGCCGCGCGGCCCGCATCATCGGCATCGAGCATTAGCACCACGCGCTTGACCCGGCACTCCACCAGGTGCGAGACGATCTCTTCCGTCAGCCCGCTTGTGCCGTAAACGGGAATGACGTTGCGCAGGCCTGCGCTCCACAGCGCCGCCGCATCGATCAAACTCTCAGTGATGATCACTTCGTCAGTGTTGCACGCGCCCTGCGGATTGAAGATGCCGTGTCGCTCACCCGGCAGATAAAGATGCCGCCGCCCTTCGATGCTCCGCCCGTAGAGACCAACCACGTGGCCGCTGTGCGGTCCAACCGCAGCGACTAAAGGAAAGACCACGCAGCCGCGCAGCAACTCACGCCCCGAGCCGGTCAACACACCAACGCGTCGCAGCGCCCGCCGTCCTTCGACAGGCAGCTTTGCGATAAGTGATGAACTTCCCGGGAGCGCAGGCATCGCGGGGTCCCCGGCCGGGCAGCCCGGCTGGGGTGCCATGTTGCCTGCATTGAGCGCGTCAGCGCGAACTGCGTGAGCTGCGCTCACGCTTGCAGGCAGGATGCCTGCGCTCCCAGCTTCCACGTAGCCAACGCGAAAGCTGGTCACGAACTCCGGCGCCGTGATGCCGCGCGATCGCAAGTACTCCTGCGCTGCCGGGGTCGCCAACAGCCGCGCGTGATAATGATCCACCGCCCGCTCCAGCCATTGCTGATCTTCAACCGCAACAGACTTCGACTCTGGCTCCTGTCCACCGAGCCGCCGATGCGCTTCGCGGAAGTCCACCCCGTCAGCCTTCATCACAAAGCGGTACACGTCGCCGCCTTCGCGACACGCGCCCAAACAGTTCCACAGTTGTTTCTTTGGATCGATGAGCAGGCTCGGCTCGTGGTCATCATGAAAGGGGCAAAGCCCGACAAGCTGCTTGCCACGCTGCGTGAGTGAGACGCCCCGTGCGCGGATGAACGAGACCAGCTCGTTCGCCCGCTTTACCCGTTCGATCTCTGCCTTGTCGATCAGCATCAGTTTCCGGTCGTTTCAAAAAAAGCTGTCAAGAGGTTTCTTAACTTTTTGACTTGCCCGCCTATTATCCATATTATTACTAACCATGCAAGCATTATCTCTAACCCGGGATTTGCAGCCTTATACTCCGCTCGTGAAAACCGGCAGACCAGCCAAACGTGAGCGCGCCCCCTTCGGCCAGCGCCTGCACACGCTCCGAGAGCAGGCAGGCCTGTCTCAACAGCAACTCGCCGACCGGCTTGGGCTCACACAACGAGCCTACGCACATTGGGAACGCAACCCGGTGGCGCTGCGACCAGATCAGCTATTGAACCTGGCTCAGACGTTGAATGTTTCAGTTGAAGATTTGGTAGGAACTAACGGAATGAAGAAACGAGGCTCGGGACCTACCGGCAAGATGCGTCAGCTATTCGAAGCCGCTTCTCGACTTCCACGCGGCCAACAGCAAAAGATCGCCGCCATCATCGAACCCTTCATTGCTCATCACGCCGGGCGGTAAGCTCAAAAGTCCGTAGACAACATTCATCGACTTGATGGAACAACTAACTTGATGTCGAACTGTGTATCGTGCAATCCCGGGGACGCTTCGACATATCGAGGCTGACCTGGCGCGATCATGTCGTAGGTTGGTGGGCTGGGATTATAAACAATCAGCTTGTACCTGCCGCGCCCGACTCGAATGCTATAGTTCCCGTTCGCGTCAGCATATGTGCCAACCAGACAGTTCTTACAACCGTCTCGCTGGAATACGAGATACGCTCCGCTCGCCGGCGTTCTTCCTAGCTCAGGGTTGTTCAGTATCTCAACATGCCCCTTGATTGTAACCATTCGATTGTACGCATCATCGTCAACGATTTTCTGACCATATCCGAAGCTGGTTACAGCGGCGATTGCACCAATGAACACGGCGGCTGTTGCTAATGCCCGAAGTTTGAACATCTTAGTTGATCCCCTTTCCACCAACAGTCCGCTTAATCCAGGTGACGACTTTGTTAGTCCTGTTTACTTCGATGCCACCGGCTCTGTTGCGAGCAATGTTGCCTCTTCGATCCGTCCTCGCTGTGCCGAAGTTCAAACTGACAAATTCGCCACCAGACGTTCGTTTTGTAGCGCCGTACTCTGCCCGAAGTAAAAGACCCCGCGCTTGTTGTATTTCATTGACTGCGTCGACAACAGGTCCTGTTTGCCGACCATCGGTAGGATCCTGAATGTAGTTAGGATAGAAGTGCTTCACTTCGTGAGCAAAAACTAAGTTGAGAAAAGCACTCTTAGCTGCCTTGTCTCCCGATACCCATTTATCATCGCCGAAGTCGAGCCTGATGCGAACTGCGCTCGTCTTGAAGTTGTTGCCAGGTAGTTGTACTCCTGCCGCTCCTGCTTGTGAGTCTCCGAACGCAACGTCTGAATTACCATTCGTGACTTGAACCGAAAACAGTTTGCTCGGATCGTTGGAGTTAATGGCATCAGTTAGGAATCCAGCAGCCTTCAGCACATCTTGGCTAAGTCCGGTAGTGTTCACTGCCAAGAAGCCATCCTTGTCTACACTAACGCAGCTTTCACATCCGTAGGTGAAGTTTGCCCTTCTCAATAGTTCATCACGATCCGCACCTGTGACACCGCCCGCGTAAATCTTTTCGCCGGTTGGGTCGATGTAGCGCAACGGATTATTTCTCACATACGCATAAAGGTTCCAACTGGCTGGATCAACTGGACTCGTATCGTTGAGAAAGTCGTCAGCAGAAGTGAACCGTCCCTGAGTGCTTGCATAATACCTAGCCTCGAAAAAGTCGAGTCCAGTTTCAATGTCCCGTTCTTTTTGGGTGAACTTCTGCCGGACGGTGTCGCCTGCGTAGCCGAGCCCGGTTGTTCTGCCGCCGGTGCCGGCGAAGAGTTCCTCACCGAACGGCAGATAGTCATGACGTTTGACGGAGGCAAGTGAGCCGGTTTGGTCAACCACCATGCGCGGCGTGCCTAGTTGGTCCGTCACCAGCCAGTTGATGGTGGCGCTCATTGGCCCGGAAGACGTGGAGATTATTGCGTTTGTCACTGTAGCGCCCGCCGAGTATAACGCCGTATCAACCAACAGCGGATAAACGGGAGCGACTGAGCTACTGTAGAGCAGCGTTCCATTCCGGCGATACTTCACCACTCCCCCTTCAACAGCCACCCGCAGCTTGTCTCCCGTGGTAAACGTCCCAAAGTCTCCGCGCACCACCCCTGCTTCAGTAATCCGCACCTTGAGATTGCCGGGGTCGTCGCAGTTGGTCATCAGCGCGAAATCAATGTCGGTCCCATCCTGGGTACTGTCCCCGTTGCTCAAGCCGACCATCCGATAAGTGTTGAGTTCGGTGACCGTAAACTCCACCCAGCCGTCGCCGGAAACCAGCGCCTGGGTGGACACCGCGCCCGCGTTGCCCCAGCCGGTGGCCGCCGTCTTGGCCAAACTGTTCCCCGAGGCTGACACTCCCGCCACATTTGTCCAGGTCACATTCTGCGGTTCGCTGCCCGAACCAGGCTCCGCCGTCACCAGCAATTGCCCATTGCGATACCCATACTCCTTCTGCGGTGCTGTTACGGTTGGATTCGCAGCGGCATACTCCGCCAGCAGCTCGCCATCCATCCCATAAACTTGCCACGTCTCGACGCCACCAATTTTGCGGCGCACGCGTTGGCCGTCCGCGTTGTACGTGTAAACGCCCGCGAGGTAGTTGTTCGCTTGCGTCTCGGAAGTCATGCGGTTCTCCGCGTCGTACGCGCGGGTAACGCCCGCGCCGCTGTAGGTGTCAGTTGTAAGATTGCCGGCGTCGTCGTAAGTCATGGTGCCGGTTTGCCCGCCGGGCACTCCCAGGAGGTTGTTGGCCGTATTGACCGTGAAATCTTTCTTGTTGATGCCAGCTCCCCAGGTATTCGTTTGATGAAGGGTGCGGTTGCCGTAGCGGTCGTAGACATACTCCTGCTGCCAGAGTTGCGTGTTTCCGGAATTGAACTCCTTGACCCATCTCAGGCGATTGAGCGGATCGTAATCGTACTGCTGCCACCAAGTCGTATAACTCGATACCTGGTCGTTCGCGGGAATGTAAACTTCCTGCTTCTTCAGGTTCCCGTTGTTGTCCGTCATGGCAGTGGTGCTGTTGCTGCCGCCACACATGCCCCAGCAATTGTTGCTGTAGTGATTGATGATCGCCCCGCGGTTCCAGGTGGTATCGGTCGGGCCGGTATAGCTCGTGCTGACGCGGATTTCCGACAATTGTCCGCGGCTGTTGTAGAAGGATTTATTGTAGACGGGCGTGTCCGTGCCAAACTGCTCTTTTGTCACGCCACCCATTGAAGAATAAACAATGCCGCTCGCGTAGGTGCGATTGGTGCCGTCGCCCAGGTTGCCGCTGAAGCTGTTGGTGCGGCCCACATTGTCGTAAGCGTAGCTGACCGTTCTTCCGGAGGGATAAGTTTGCGAGGTAACGCCGCCCGCCAAATTGTAGCCTCGAAGGGTTGTGTACGCTTGGCCGAAGACGCCGCTGGCGTAAAACTGCCGGCTTTCGCTTAACGGTCGCCCGACAGCGTCGAAGCTGTTGGTGGTAGTGCGCGAACCGTTTGCGCCCGCAGTTTCCGTCTGCCAGAGCCGACCTTTCACATTCGGAATATTAGTGAAAACACCGTCGCGCCAACCGTCATAGTAGCGATTGACAGCGGGAGTGTTCGACGGATCGTTGGTATAGGTAACCGTGGTATTGCGGTTGAGCGCGTCATGGCTGTAGGCGCTTACTAAACCACGCGCGTCGGTCTTCTGAATCAGATTGCCATTGGCGTCGTACTGATAAGAGATGGTTCCGCTCTCCGGGTTTGTCGCCGAAGAAAGGCGCTTGAGCGAATCGTAAGCAAAGGAGCGCGTTTGTGATCCCTGCGTCACGGTCGTCAGGTTGTCCAGCACGTCATAACCATAGCTGGTGAGATAATTCAGGCCGGTTGGGTCTTCGTAGACTTCCTTCAATCGCCCGAGGGCATCCGTCACGCTCTTCCGCGATTTCGCGTTCTGGTCTGTGACGGTCACGTTGTTTCCGCTGTAGGAAGTTCTGACGATCGCGTTATCCGGCGTACGCACATTGGTGGTGCGGCCAAGCGTATCGGAGAAACTGGTCGTCCAAAGCGCCTGCTCGCCCAGATAGGGGCGAAATGCGTTGGACGACTTCGCCGCCGCTACCCAGGCCAACGTGTCAGGGTCTTGCTCAATAACAAAAGGCACCTGCCGGACAGCGATGTAGTCAGTGCTGTTTTCATACTGACGCGTTTCAATCGTCCTTCCCATCAGGTCGTAGAGTGTTTGACTCTTCAGCGGATTCGGATCGTTGAACACGCTTTGATCGCTGGTGGTGGTGACAGTGCGATTGACATCATCGTAGCCGAAGGTGGTTTGGGTCTTGACTGACGGTCCCTGGTTGCTGGCCTTGATCATCTGCGTAGGACGATCCAGCAAATCGCTGTAGTGAGCGCTGTAGGCGATTCCGTTAGCATCCTCAACATCCACCGCCTTGCCCAAGTAAAAGTCAAACTGGCTGCGTGTAACATGGCCCAGATGATTCGTTACGCTTGTTGGGAAGGCATAGCTGGTAAGTCCAGCCAACTCAGTAGCGCCGCTGTTCGATTGAGCTTCTCCGTTCGGAGTGCCAAAAAAGTCTAAAAAATCAAACGTGGTTGCGATCACGTTCGTCGGAGTGCTGCGAGGGTCGATCGCTTTCACCACGTTGCCGGCGACGTCGTAGTGCGAATAGGCCTTCAGCTCGGTGCTCGGGAGCAACCATCGGCTTAGTCGTGTGGCATTCCCGCGCTTTGTAAAAGCCGGATCAGTGAAATTAGGACTGGTCAAACAGACCTGCGCACTGCCATCGCAAAGCCCGATGATCGAGCTGCGCGGAGTCAATGAATAATGAAGGCTGCCCTGGTCGGGTGTGTAGTTGTCATATTCGAAAGTGGTGCGAGCTTTTTCAACCCCACTCGAATCATACGTGAAAGTCTGATCGGGCAGGTTTCGGATGTGAAACGTCGCCGTCAGACTCGGGTTGGTAGTGTTTGGATTGAGAGTGTTGTAAGCCACTCCATTAACGCTGTTAGTGGTGACAAAGTCAGTGTGCGAACGGCGCACCAGCGCTCCCACGGAGCCGGTCCCAAAGCCATATTCATAGACGTCAGTCTGATTGTTGTATTGATCGTACGAAAACGTTTGCTTCGAGACCAGGTTCGCGCCGCTCGGCTCAATCGTCGTTACCGTTTCGATAAGACGCGGGTCATTTGGAGGAGCGGTTTCCGCCGTCCCGGTCCACCAACTTACCGGAGCACGTTGCGCGAACGTGCTGGTGCTGCGCTTCAGGATCGTCGTTCCATTGGTATCAAAGACTTCGGTTTGATATTCACGTCCGTCCTGACAGCCGCCATAGTGCGTCGGCTCCTGGTTGAAGGACACTCGAGGACTCCCGTAAAAAAAGTGCTTTGAGCTCGCCAGGAGCGCACCGGCGTTAGCTCGCTGCTCGCTTATGACATATCCGGCATTGGTCGTATTCGTTTCGGGCCGGCTGTAGGTCATTTTGCTCTCATACGCCGCCCCGCTACCACCATCAGGATACAGCCGCCGCTCAGTTACCCGGCGATAAATGAACTTTTTATTGCCCATGGTGAACACTCCGCTGGCGGCCCCATCCGTGAGGCCCGCCGCGTAGTCATATTCGATGGCCCCTCCGGTCGGCAGGATAATACGCGCCAGTTCGGCGTAGTCATTGTACTGGAATTGGTAACGCCGGCCGTCCGGAAGCTCCACGTAATCGACGACTGTGGGATCCACCGGTCCGCCGCCGTGCAGCGTCGGGAACAGTACTCCAATAGGCTGGATGCTGTAACCGCTGCGGAGCGCGCTACCCAGGTTGGTCTGACCGATCTTAATCGTCCTCGTCGCTCGGCCGAAGCCTTTGAACGTGATTGACGTAAACGTAACGCCGCCACTTGGATAGGTGATCGTAGTTTGCCGGCCGAGCGAATCGGTGACGCCCGTGACGCGCCTCAAGAAGTCGTACGCGAAGGACACCTTGTTACCGTTGCGATCGTGCATCCAGGAGATTTTGCCGTCGTCGACCCGTAAGCGTGTGCCATCCTTGAGGAGTAATACGCCGTCGGGTCGATCATCGTAACCGCCCTGACCATTCGTCGGGTCATCCACGATGTCCCAGTCGGAGACAAACGTCGCCGAGGAGCCGTCTGAAGTGACGAAGACTTTCCCGCGGTTAAAGCCACCGCTGGGAGTCTTGGGCTGCCCATTTGTCTGGAGATCCCGAAGCTCATACTCTGTTCCGTCGGGCGCTCTAAAGGTGACGCGAGTCAACGCCTCTACGGGAAAACCAGTCGGCTGCTCGCGCCGCGCGGAGCGGATGTCCACCTTGCCGGTATTAAAAAGTCTCCAGCCTTCGTCTTCCTCAGACCACCATCCGCCGTCCGCATAATAGAAGGCCCCCACTCCGGGCTCGAGATGCTTATGAACCGTCCACTTCTTCTCGATGTTCAACGTCATTGGATAGCCGGCCCCACCCCGGCCAACAACCCCCAAAAATGGCAAACGGAAATTCAAGGTACCGTTGTAGAGGTTGACGGTATCAATATCACTCAGCGGATATGAGCCTGCGGGTGAACCCGGTGATAGGCCAAGCGGTGTGGAACCGTCAGTTGCGGCCTGACCCTTCGCATTGATCATTAAGAGAGCGATAACGAGAGCGCAGGCGAGCGTGCGTAACAATGCACGAAGAGAGCCCGCGAAATTGGCGTCGAAATGAGTGATGGTTTTCATATCGTTTTGAGAGATTGCAACTTAAGTTTGTTGAGCGAGGCCGGAATGTGGGTTATCGCGCCGTAACTGTGAGCCGACAATTCCATTCCAAATGATCAATCTCAGTGAGTGAATAATTTCCCGGCGTTAGCTTGAGAAAATATTTCCAATCGCGCTTGCGTTTTGGCATTCTTACTTCCCGAAGGTTCTCGCCGGATTCGCGCGTCAACCGCATACCAAAATCATCTAGTCCGCTTCGATTCCGGACTACTAACAGGTACTCACCCGCAGGAAGGCTGACTTCGTTTGGCTCGAAGCCGGTAGGCCGAAGCGTCAGCAAGACGACCCGCGCGTCAACCGCAGCGTCAGCAGTTGTTGCCTTGAAAGTCGTGTCGATCTTTGCCGGCGCGGGTGGGCCGTGTGGTTCAGCAGGGTTTCCCGCTAGCTCGGCGTTCAGCGTGGTCTTCTCGAAGCCTAGAGCCGCCGAAATAACCGCCGCCGTCAGAAGAATTGCCACGGAAAGTATCAACATTTTGGATTTCATAGATCTCCTTGAGGATTTTTGCATTGGATTGAGAACGTCATTGATGCGGGAAGAACACGCACGAATAGTGATGAAACAATTGACTTGCTGAATCTGGGATGGGCATCGTAAGGCCTCCAAGGGAGATTGAATCAGCCTCTTAAATCGGTTTCAGAGGATTTCGTTGACGTGAGGCTTTAGCGGTGAGTCCACGTGAACGAAAGCGTTGGGGGATTACGTGGCGAAATTTAACGCCAACTGGTTGGTCTGTCAACAAAAAAGAGAGACGATAAATCAAGAGATAGTTCGGCCGGTCTCGACACAAAGATTAGTCAATGAACAATCCAACTTTTACGGCCAAGCCAGCGAATGGGAACCTTGCTTCGTTTCCGAGGCTAGAGGGCGTTCGTTCGAGGTTTCGTATGTCCTGGAGTAAGACTCCCTGAATATGAGTTGTCTCTGATGCAGTTTGAAGTGGGGCAGGGAGCGTCCTGCCGTGCATCACGTGCAAGATGCGCGTGCCA
>Ga0180121_10001212_pt1 | contig 10923 bp, 6 predicted proteins | sample AntDrymUQ5402106_2_FD_129676 | JGI IMG/M metagenome (GOLD analysis project Ga0180121, IMG submission 129676) | Polar desert sand microbial communities from Dry Valleys, Antarctica - metaG UQ540 (21.06) (version 2) (version 2) | ecosystem: Environmental > Terrestrial > Soil > Desert | place...
AGCGAGAGCCCCGCTCAGGCGGCGTCATGCGTGAGGCAGCAGTGCGGCTGGAGGCGATCTCGGATTCGATCGACGGCTCGCTCCGAGCAATTCTCACATCGTCGCAGCTGGCACGGCTGGATTCGCTGCGCGGGGACCAGACGCTGATGCTTAAGCGCAAGACCAACGATGGCAAGACTGCCGTGGTGGACACCGTGTTTCCGCGGCGCTAAGGCGTCGGGCCTGCGTCATGACGCGGCTGACCCCCACAGTAATGAGCTATACTTTTCCGAATGCCCGCAAAAACTCCCCCGGCAACGCCGGAGCGCATTGACGGTCTGGCAGACCTCGCCAACAACCTGGGATGGAGCTGGAATCGGGAAGCCCGCGCACTGTTCCGCACAATAGATGAAAACCTCTGGCACCTATGTCGCCACAATCCGGTCGCCTTCCTGAGCCAGATAGATCCGGCTCGCCTGATCACACTCGCCGCCAGCAAGGATTTCCTCGAGCAGTACGACTCTGTAATGCGCTGGCTTCAAGCCGAAGCCTCGTTCGACCACACTTGGTTCAGCAGGACTCACCCTGAGCTACGCCACAAAACCATCGCCTACTTCTGCGCCGAGTTTGGCCTCCACAGCTCGGTGCCCATCTATAGCGGCGGTCTGGGCGTTCTCGCCGGAGACCACTGCAAAGGCGCATCGGACCTCGGTGTCCCTCTGGTGGGAATCGGAATCCTTTACCGCGCCGGTTATTTCGACCAGCTCATACGTATCGACGGATGGCAGGAAGACTCCGACGTCAACTTCGATCCGGAACTGACGCCGATCACCCCGATTAAAGCGCCCACCGGCGAACCATGGCTGACGACCGTCAATACATTCGGGCGCGACGTCCACGTTCGTGCGTCACGCCTCATGGCCGGACGAACTCCGATCATCCTCCTGGATACCGAGCTCGAGGAGAATCACGCCGATGACAGACAGCTGCTGAGCAAGCTCTACGCCGGAGGCCCTGCTCTGCGTCTGCGCCAGGAATGGCTCCTCGGCGTCGGCGGCGTGCGAGTGCTCCGCGCACTCGGCTACGACCCGGCAGCCTGGCACGCCAACGAAGGTCACGCGTCATTCATGCTGGTCGAGCGCGTTCGCGAATTGACTGCGAAAGGAACCTCATTCGATGAAGCAGTACGCAGCGTGCGCGCGTCGAGCACGTTCACGACACATACACCAGTGCCGGCCGGACATGACACGTTCGCGCGCGATCAGATCGCGAGCTGCACGGGTCCCGTCTGGGAAGAGATGGGTATCACCCCTGAAGAATTCTTCGATTTAGGGAAGCACCCGGTCGCGGGGAACGGGACATTTCACATGACGTCGACGGCGATCCGGCTGTCACGGCGCGTCAACGGGGTTTCCCACCGCCATGGGATTGTAACCCGGGCTTTGTGGAACGGATTCTGGCCCGATCACGACGTGGAAGCGGTTCCGATCGGACATGTCACCAACGGTGTGCACCTGGCCACATGGATGGCCAATCCGATCATGGCGCTCCTCGATCCCCAGCTCGGCGCACATTGGGGCGCGCATTTCTCGGAGAACGGCATCTGGGATCGCGTGCTGTCGGTCGATGATCAGCATCTCTGGGACGCACACCTGAAGCTCAAGAACACATTGATGCGCCTCGTGCGCGAGGATGTGCGCCGCGCATTCGGCGATGGATCTCACGAAGCCGGGCAACTGGTTGGCTCGGGACTGCTGCTCGATCCCGACGCGCTCACCATCGGTTTCGCGCGCCGATTCGCAACGTACAAGCGCGCCAACCTGATATTCCGCGACGTAGAGAGGCTGCGCGCGCTGCTCGTCAACACTTCACACCCCGTGCAGATCATCTTCGCCGGAAAGGCACATCCGGAAGACACGCCAGGTAAACAGGTTCTTCAAAGCGTACATCACTTCACGCGCGATCCCCTGTTCGATGGACGGGTGGCGTTTCTCGAAGACTACGACATGCATATCGGCCACCTGCTGGTGCAGGGTGTCGACCTCTGGCTGAATCTCCCGGTGGTACCGATGGAAGCATCGGGCACGAGCGGGATGAAAGCGGCGCTCAACGGAGTACCGCAGCTCAGCACCATTGACGGATGGTGGGAAGAAGGATTCGACGGCACGAACGGCTGGGCGATTCCCATCCCCACGAGCTATGAAACGGCGGATGCGGAGACGGCGGACCATCTTTACAGGCTGCTCGAGACAGAGGTCATTCCGCGCTTCTACGATCGGTCGGAAGGGGTCCCGCGCGCCTGGGTAGCCATGATGAAAAACGCGTTGCGCGTAGCTGGTCAAAAGTTCACGGCGCGCCGCATGCTCGAAGAGTACGTCGAGAAGTACTACGTTCCCTCCATGACGGACGCTGCAACTCCGGACGATCCACCAACCACCTGACCCAGAATTGCCCAGACCCGCCCGGCGCGGCAAACGAACATCCCGTACATCGCCCCTCAGATCAGCGTCGGGCGATCCAATCACCGTCGTCCACCTTACCGCGGAGTTCACACCATACGCGCGGACAGGAGGCCTCGCCGAAGCAGTTCGGGGACTCGCGGACGTGCAGACCAGGCAGGGCATTCCGGTCATCGTCGTCGTTCCTCTTTATCGGGCTGTGCGCAAAGTTGCGGGAAACCTCGTCCAAGTCGGAGACGAGATAACTGTCTATGTGGGTCCACGCCGCGAGCAGGTTCGTTTCTTCCGCGACGCCGACCGAACCGGTGGACCGACGGTGATTTTCGTCGATCATGCGCCCTACTTCGATCGCGAAGGAATCTACGTGGAGGGCGGAGGTGACTATCCCGACAACCCTCGACGCTTTGCGCTATTCGCGCGCGCCGCGCTCGAGGCAATATCGCCCGTCGTCAAAGGCCCGCTGTTGGTGCACGCGCACGACTGGCACTCGTCCCTCGCTCTCGTCTACATGCGCTCCTATGGCGATCTGCGCGCGCGCTTTCGCGGCACCGGCGCCGTCCTGTCAGTCCATAACGGCGGTTATCAGGGTCATTTCAGTCCAGCGGTCATCGACGACCTCGGTATTCCGCCCGAGACTTACAACTACCATCAGCTGGAATGGTACGGAAAGGTCAACTTCCTCAAGGGCGGTCTCGCGTTCTGCGACTACGCCGTTACTGTGAGTCCGAGCCACGCCGAAGAATTGAGAACACCGGAGGGAGGATTCGGCCTTCACGGAATGTTCTCACAGTTGGGCGACCGGTTCCAGGGAATCACCAACGGAATCGATCAGGAAATCTGGAATCCCGCGACGGACACGCAGATTGCCGCGAACTTCACGCGGCAGGACACTTCCAGCAAGGCGGAGTGCAAGGCCGAGCTCCAGCGTGCGTTCGGGCTGCCGCAGCGCAAGGACGTTCCGATCATCGGCATGTGTGGCCGGCTCGTGAAACAGAAAGGGTTCGACATCATTCTCGCGAGCCGCGCGATCAGCGCCCTCGATGCGCAGTTCGTTTTCCTTGGGCAGGGCGAGGAACGCTACAAATCCGTACTCAGAGATCTCGAACGGCAGCGGCCCGGACACGTTAGCGCCGAATTCGTTTTCACGGACAAGGTCGAGCACACGCTTATCGCTGGCTCGGACCTGTTGCTGATGCCGTCGGAATACGAGCCCTGCGGTCTCACCCAGATGCGCGCGCAACGTTACGGAGCGCTGGTCATCGGCCGTCGTGTCGGTGGCATCTCCGATACAGTCCACGACGACGCAACTGGCTTCCTCTTCGACGCTTTCACCCCGGGCGCATTCGACCAGGCGGTAGGTCGCGCGCTGCAACGCTACTACGACAAGGAAGCGTGGAAGCCGCGCGTGTATGAGGCAATGGGGCGCGACTTCGCCTGGGACAGCTCCGCGCAACGGTATCTCCAGCTGTACCGCCGCGCTCTCGCTGCCGCCAACCCGGAGAGCTGAATGGACTTCGTTCTCGGTCTCCACAGTCACCTTCCGTACGTGCTGAACCACGGGCGCTGGCCTCACGGCAGCGACTGGATCACCGAAGCTGCGGTGGATACTTATCTGCCGCTGATCGACTCGCTTCAGTCGCTCGCCGAGGAGCAGATCTCCGCGCCGGTCACTCTCGGTATCACACCGATTCTGGCGAATCAGCTCACAAGTCCCGTTTTCGAGAGCGAGCTGCGACAGTTCTTTCAGCAGCGACTCGAAGCGTGCGACGAAGCAGAATCAGGGATGCCGAATACACACGACGCGCATCTCATTCCGGTCGTGCGCTACTGGCGTGACCGGTTGACTGGACTGCTGGAGCTGTACGAGTCGCTCGGCGCGGACATCATCGGCGCTTTCAGGCGACTCGAGGAGAACGGACGACTCGAGCTGATCACATCAGCGGCAACACACGCATTCCTCCCGCTGCTCGGTCGAGACGAGAGCATTCGCTTTCAGCTCGCGGTTGGACATGCAGAGCACGAACGATTGTTCGGCAAGCGCGCAGCTGGCCTGTGGATGCCGGAATGCGCTTATCGCCCCGCCGGCCCGTGGCAGCCGTTGCCCAGCGCCCGCGGATACCGGCATCGAGATGGGATCGAGACGTTTCTCGTCGAGTGCGGCGTCCGGTTTGTTTTCGTCGACGCACATCTCGCGGGGGCGGGACTTCCGTTGGGAGTATACGGCGAGCTTCCAACCTCACCGCAGGAGATGGTGCAGCAGCAGCGTCGCGTGAGGGCCAGTCACGCAGTGCGCTCTCCTTATCGCCCGTACTGGATCGGGCAACACGGGAGGCGTCTCGCACCGCGCGCATTGATCCGCGATCCGCGCTCGTCGATGCAGGTCTGGTCACGGCACGGTGGCTATCCAGGCGACGGCGCCTATCTGGAGTTCCACAAGATCCGGTATCCCGGCGGGCTCAAGCTGTGGCGTGTCACAGCGTCCAACGCCGGCCTTGGCGACAAACTCGCTTATGATCCAGACGAAGCAGGCACACAGGTGCTGCGACACGCGAAGCATTTCGCGCGTTTGATCGGGCGTGTGGGTGATACCATTCAGCGACAGGGAGCGGAGGTGATCGTCGCTCCGTTCGACACCGAGCTCTTCGGACACTGGTGGTTCGAGGGTGTTGATTTCGTCGAAGAGCTCTACCGCCAGATCGATCTGCAGGGCGGAGTAAGGCCGCTTACCGCATCGTCGCATCTGGACAATGCCCGCGCGGATGTCACCGTTAACCTGAGCGCGGGATCGTGGGGCAAGGACGGAGACTGGAGCATGTGGCTCAACGGCGAGACAGCGTGGACATGGGAGAAGCTGTGGCCGCTCGAGGAGGAATTCTGGCGTCTGGCCCCCATCGCCATCGAGCGCCCCGAGCTGCATCCGGTTCTTGCACAGGCCGCGCGTGAGCTGCTCCTCGCGCAGTCATCCGACTGGCAGTTCATCATCAGCACCGGTGAAGCAGCTGATTACGCTGAGGCGCGCATCAAGCTTCATATCTCGGACTGCGCCAGGTTGATGGACGGTCTGAGAAACAGTGATGGTGAGCTCGACAGCGCACGTCAGCTGACACGCGAGCTGGAAATTCGAGACGCGATCTTTCCTGACATTCTCGACTCGTTGAGGACGTGCCTGAGAGCTTGAGCCGGTCCATTGTCGTGCACGGACATTTCTACCAGCCCCCTCGCGAGAATCCGTGGACTGGCGAAGTGGACCCCGAGCCAACTGCCGCGCCGTTCCACGACTGGAATCAGCGCATCGAGAGCGAATGCTACGCTCCCGTCGCCAGTGCGCGCGTGCTCCGCCCCGACGGAAGCGTCGGACACCGCGACAACCTTTATGCATCGATGAGCTTCGACGTGGGGCCGACGCTGTTCGAGTGGATGGAAACCCATGCTGCATCGACTTACAACTCGATCCTCGAGGCGGACAAGCTCAGTGCCGCACGTCTTGGCTACGGCAATGCGATCGCGATGCCGTATCACCACACGATTCTGCCTCTGGCCTCGAGACGCGACAAGGTAACTGAGGTGAGCTGGGGAATCGCCGAATTTCACCGGCGGTTCGAACGGGCGCCCGACGGTATGTGGCTGCCGGAAACGGCTGTCGACGAGGAGACACTGGAGGTTCTCGCCGAAGCGGGAATCGGTTTCACGATTCTCGCACCGCATCAGGTGGAGAAGGTCTCCGACGACGGACTCCCGCTTCGCTTCACCGCCGCAAACGGACGCGAGATCGCGCTCTGTATCTATGACGCGAAACTCGCCGCCGACATCGCGTTCGGCCGCCTGATCCGGGACGGTGCGGCACTCGCTAACCGGCTTGCTCCGAGCGATGATGTCCTCATCACCGCCGCGGCAATGGATGGCGAAACGTTCGGGCACCATCATCGCTTCGGCGAGATGGCGCTCGCTCGTGCGTTGCGTCTTCTGAACGAGCGCGATGACATCCGAATAGAAAACTTCGCGTCCTTCCTGGCGCGCAATCCGCCCCGGGAAGTCGCAGTCCTGGTTTCGCCAAGCTCGTGGAGCTGCACCCATGGCATCGAGCGGTGGCGGTCGGATTGCGGTTGCGCGCTCGCGCCGGAGAAAGAGACGAGCCAGGCGTGGCGCAGCTCACTGCGCGATGGACTCGACTGGCTCGCCGACGAGCTGCATAAAATTTTCGAGCTTGAAGGCGGGGAGCTTTTCATGGCAGACCCCTGGCGAGTACGCGACAGGTACGGCGACGTGATTGGCGCGTCCGAAGCCAAAGTGCTCGCGTTCGTGGCGGAATCGATTGAGAGGCGTAACGACGGAGCGCGCATCGAGCGCGCTGCCGAGCTGCTCGCGCTGGAGGAGAGTGCTCTCAGCATGTTCACTTCGTGCGCATGGTTCTTCGACGACCTCGCGCGCATCGAGACCATCAAGGTTCTCAAGTACGCCGCGTTCGCAATCGAGCTATCCGGCGACGCCGCACGTCTCGAGGCGGGACTCCTCGCGCGAATCGGCGATGCCACGAGCAGCGATCCGGCCGAAGGCACCGGTCGCGACATCTGGCGCACGAAAGTGAAGCCGTGACACCACTCCGATTCGTCTTCGGAATCCATCAGCACCAGCCCGTCGGAAACTTCGACCACGTATTCGAGGAGCACACTCGCGACGTCTACCTTCCGTTGTTGAAGCTGCTCGCTGAGCGTGAGTTCTTTCCCATCGTCATGCATCTGTCTGGTCCGCTGCTCGAGTGGCTCCACTCGAACCACTCGAAGTATCTGGACCTGGTCAGCGACCTGGTGGCGTCAGGAAAGATCGAGATGCTCCTTTCCGGATACTATGAGCCGATCCTCGCTGCCCTGCCTCGCCGGGACCGCGTCCAGCAGATCGGATGGATGCACGAAGCGATCGAGTCGCGATTCGGTATGAAAGCCAGTGGGCTCTGGCTCACCGAGCGCGTGTGGGAGCCAGAGCTCGCCGCCGATCTGTCAGAGGCAGGGGTTCGCTATGTGCTCGTCGATGACAGGCACTTCCTGATCAGTGGGTTCCAGCGCGACCAGCTGCACGTTCCATGGCGCACGGAAAGCGACGGCAAATACGTCGATGTTCTCGCTATCGACGAACGGCTCCGCTACCTCATTCCGTTTCGGCCTGCGGCCGAGATCGCCAGCTACGTGCGCGAGCTTCGCTCCGCGGGCCATCAGCTCGCCGTCTTTGCAGATGATGGCGAGAAGTTCGGTGGCTGGCCGGGAACGCGCGAGTGGGTGTACGACAAGGGCTGGCTTCGCGATTTCCTCGGTACAATGGAAAAGCTCGTCGCGTCTGGCGAGATCGTGATGAGCACGTGCACCGATGCGCTTGGTGCTGTTCGTTCGGGGGGACTCGCGTACCTGCCCACTGCGTCATATCGGGAAATGGAGGCATGGTCGCTGCCTTCAGCTGCGGCGACCCGGCTAGGAAAGCTCGAGACTGAGCTTGGTGCCGGGCGAATCGCCGGTCAGGATGGTGCATTCATTCGCGGCGCTCACTGGCGAAACTTCTTCGTCAAGTATCCCGAGTCCAACCGCGCGCACAAGAAGATGCTGGCACTGTCGGCGCTTTCCCGTCAACGCGGCGATCCCGAAGAGGCTCGGCGCGCGATCGGACGGGCACAATGCAACGACGCATCCTGGCACGGCGTGTTCGGCGGGCTCTATCTGCCGCACCTTCGCGAAGCGATATGGCTGAATCTCGCTCGTGCCGAGCGTGAGCTGCGCCATGGTGAGAGCCTTGCGGCAGAGGTGGTCGACTTCGACGCGGACGGGAACGACGAAATATGGGTTCACTCGTCACGGTTTTCCGCAGTGGTTTCCCCTGTGCAAGGCGGAGCGATTGTGGAGTACACAGTTTTCGAGGACGGCGTCAATTACGCAGACGTTCTCACTCGCCGCAGGGAGGCCTATCACGAAGTCTCGGCCCACCCTGTCGCTCAGGAAAAGTCGGACGGCGTCCCGAGCATACACACTCTTGAGCAGTCGATGACGCTCACCGAGCTTCCCGCTTTCGACCCTCACGATCGTGCCTTGTTTGTTGATCGCATCGTATCCATCGCGGACAATACCACCATCAGGAGCTGGGCCCACGTGGCTCTCGCTTTCGCGGTTGTCGGCCCAGGCGAAATCGTGTGCAAGGGCGACGGAATCGAGAAACACTTCCGCTTTGCGGATGATGGCTCGATCGCGGTGACATGGATGTGGGATCCCGCCCGCTTTGACGATAACGCAGCCTTCGCTACGGAGATTTCTCTCTCACGCCCTCTCGACATCGAAGCCGATCCCACCGCGACTCGCTCCACGATGCAGGTAGAGACTGTCGCAAAATCAGAGAGGGGCTTCGAGAGAACAGTTCAGGGAGAGTCCATCACTCTCGGGTGGAGTGCGTCTCTCGGACGCGCGGCACTTCGTATTCGGCCGTATTCACGACATTCGGCAACAGGAATGGAAGGGCGTCGCGAAAACGGCGCGCCCACGCCGACTCGTGATGAGCTCCATGCTCCTCTTCCACCCACATGAGATCTTCACCCAGCGTGTAGCCTTTCTCTTCGAGTATGTCGCGGAGACGAAGGGCCTTCTCGACATGCCGCGCGCCTTCCCGGGCCCCGACGTCCAGATAGAGTTTCCCGGGAGAAAAGGGCGCGTCCTCGATGAACGCGAACGTTGCCGCCTCGGTCAGCCACAGCGATGGGCTCAGCACACCCGCAAACCCGAACGCTTCAGGATGGCGGAAGAAAGCGTACAGGCTGATGAGTCCACCCATCGACGAGCCGACGATTCCGGTGTGCTGACGGTCCGCTGCTGTGAGATATCGTTGGTCGATGAGCGGCTTGACTGTATTGATGAGGAACTCGAGATAATAGTCACCGCGTCCGCCGCCAAGCTGCGGATGCTCGAACGGCGAATACTCTGCCAACCGATCGCGGCCCATGTTCGGAATGCCTACTACTATGGCGTCGAATCCGTCGAGACTCACCTCGGCCATCGCAATGTCGACGTTCCATGAGCCGGAAAAACTCGTAGCAGGATCGAACAGATTCTGGCCATCGTGCATGTAGATGACAGGATAGCGGCGGTCTCCCGCGGCATACCCGCCCGGGAGTGAGACGAGCAGGTCGCGCTCGTTGTCCAGCTCGCTGCTGTAGACGCCATCGATGCGCTCGATCGTTCCGAATGGGTTCTTCGAGCCTGCGCGCCGGCGGCGCAGGAGGCTGCTTAACGACGTCATTCCGTAATCAGCCGGCGTACAGGTTGAGGTCCGTACCAACCACGTCGGCGATGTCCATTGCCGCCTGCAGATCGGGATGGCGCACACACACGTATCCGTCGGAGATCAGCGTTTGCACCCAGTTCCTCCGGGGCGCGCCGACCGGCACCAGATCGACGTGCGCGATGTGCTTCCCATAACGCGACAGAATTCCCTCGAGACCAGTCACACGCTGAATCCTCCCCGCTCCCTGCGCCCGCTTGAAGATGTTGACCGTGTTGTACTTTCGCGGGCCGACCGCCGAGAAGCGGCCGGTCACCTCCGCTTCCGCATAGCCGCGGAAGAGATCGATGTCCGAGACGAAATTCATTAGGTCCACCGTGCGGGCGCCGGCAGGGCGTGCAGCGATCTCACCGAACACCACTTCACCGTCGGGCTTCCGGTACCACTCCATGTGAGTGAATCCCGTCTTGAACTTCAACGCTTCGAGCACCGCGTGACCCATCTCGTGTCCGCCCGCCAGCTCCGGCGCGTCGAGATCGCGCAGACAGAGAGTCTGCGGGCTGATCCACTCCTCGCTTCGCGCAATCAGTGGCCGCGGCCGGTAGTAGCCTATGTTGGCGTAGACAATCTTTCCGTCGATGCAGATGGTGTCGTAGGTATATTCCTCACCGTCGACGAACTCCTCGACATTCACCTCGTCGATGTGGCCCATCTTTGCGATCGCCGCCTTGAGCTCGGCTGCGTCATTCACGCGGTAGGTGTCCATCGAGCCTGCACCGGCGATCGGCTTGATGATGGGCGGATACCCGTTCTTCTTCACAGCGGCGCGTACACCCTGCGCGCTTTTCGCGGATTTGTGCTTCGGCGTTCGAATTCCTGCCGCCGCAACCCTCTCCTTCATCAGGTCCTTGTTGCGGAATGGCTCCGCCTCTTCGACCGTCATCCCCGAAACGCCGAGCTCTTCGCGCAGGCGCGCGGCAAGCAGAACGCCAGGCTCCCACAGGCAGATCACGCGGTCGATCTGCTTTCCGCTCGCCCACTGCCTGACGGTCTTCGCGACCTCGTCTTCGTCCTGAAGGCTGGGCACACGCACGTATGCGGCAAGGTGACGTCTCGTCAGCTGCGGAACATCGTGCTCGGGCTGATCGCCTACGCCGATCACGGCTGCGCCTTCCAGCGCGAACCCGCGCACGAACAATGGCATCTCATCCGGATAGCCGGGCGCAATCATCATGAC
>Ga0180121_10001213_pt1 | contig 10914 bp, 8 predicted proteins | sample AntDrymUQ5402106_2_FD_129676 | JGI IMG/M metagenome (GOLD analysis project Ga0180121, IMG submission 129676) | Polar desert sand microbial communities from Dry Valleys, Antarctica - metaG UQ540 (21.06) (version 2) (version 2) | ecosystem: Environmental > Terrestrial > Soil > Desert | place...
ACAGGATTTTACTTTCTTACACAACTAACGGTGGTGTAAGCTGGTCTAATGTAGCACCCGTGAGTCCTAAGCCTTCACCCGGCCATCACCATCAGGGATGCGATGTTCGAGTCGGACCCAATGGAGAAGTCTATGTTATATGGGCGAACTGTATTACGAACGGACAAAATTCAACAGAAGATTCTTTAGGATTTGCAAAATCCCTTGATGGAGGAGTAACATGGGCAGTAACAAGAAATAATGCCAGCAACATGAATGGTATTCGTACTTCGAATCTGTTCAATGGAATAAGAGCACCTGGTTTCCCAAGAATAGATGTCGATAGATCCGGAGGTCCAAGAAACGGCTATATATATGTATCTACTTCAGAAAAAAGTGTTGCTCCTGCCACAGACGCATCCGATGCACTTTTACATCGTTCTACTGACGGTGGTACGACTTGGACTTCAGTCAGAGTAAATCAGGATACACCCGGCAATGGTAAATTACAATATTTTTCTGCAGTAGGGGTAGATGAAGCCGGAGGGGTAAATGTAGTATATTATGATACAAGAAATATTCCTACAAATGACTCTGCAGAAGTGTATGTTTCAAGATCACTTGACGGTGGTTTAACATTTACCGATATATTAGTTTCTGACCATAAATTTAAGCCAAAACCAATTTCAGGTTTGGGAGGTGGTTACCGAGGAGATTATATTGGTATTACTTCAGGAAACGGAAAAATGTGGCCTTACTGGGCAGATGATATTACTGGAATTTATCAGGCATGGATCACATCTGTACAAATACAGACTTTTTCTTTAAATGCTTTCAACTTAAATTCTCCCGCACCAGGCACACGGATACAAACATTACCAAACAATAACACTAATCATACATTCACCTGGGATACTTCAGCATCGACTGCTACATATAAATGGGTATTTGGGAGCCCTACAACTTCTCCCAGAAGAATAACATTACATCCTACAGGAAACTCGCTTAATGTTACAGGCGGACAACTTGACAATTTACTTGCGGATTTAGGATTAGCTCAGGGTGATTCACTGGCTGGACAATGGGATGTTTGGGCATTTAGGAATAATCAGTCAAACGATTCAATGAGAGCAGCGAACGGTCCGAGATCCCTTACCTTAAAAAGAGCAAAGCCATTGCTTACGGCATTTAATTTGTCTTCTCCGCCAAATAATACAACGTTGTTAACATTAATATCTAATACAACTCCGGTAAATATAAGCTGGACAAAATCCGGAGAAGCAGTTAAATATAAGTGGATATTTGCACGTCCAAACTTTTCTATACAGGCAAATATAAAATTTATTGTTAATGCAAATAATGGACGATTTGATACTAACTTAACGTTAAGAAATTCTCAAATAGATTCATTAGCATCGGGACTCGGTGTTGGAGTCGGTGACTCTGCAGTGGGACAGTGGAGAGTTTATGGTTATAGTGCAAGTGATTCACTTGCCTCCACTCAAACATATAATTTAACAATTAGAAGGGGAATACCAGCGACAATTACAGTTTCTGCTGATTCTATTGTTGTAAATATACCTGTGAATCAAACTGCAACAAGAAATCTCACAATTGGTAACACAGGTCAGTTTCCACTTAACTGGGTAATTACTGAATCTACACTTGCATTGGATAATCTTGCAACAAAGAACAACAACAATGAAGCAATAAATAACTTAATAAAAGATCTTCCAAAGGGTGCAATTCATAATTATCATGGACCTGAAGTTACAGATGCTAAGGGTGGACCTGATGCCGGGGGATATAAATGGATTGACAGCAATGAGCCGGGTGGACCCGCTTTTAATTGGGTGGATATTACAACTACAGGAACTCAGATAACAACCTGGACAAACGGAACCGGAGATGATGGGTCTGTTACAGTACCGCTTCCGTTCATGTTCTCATATTATGGAAATGACTATACTCAATTAAAAATATGTACTAACGGCTGGGTTTCATTTGATGTTGCATCCCTTAGTACTTCTTTTGCAAATTTATCAATCCCGAATACAGAACAGCCTAACAATGCTCTTTATGCATTCTGGGATGATCAGGACGTAAGTACTTCGGGTGGAATATATTACAAAAATGATGCGGCTAATAATCGATTCATAATTATGTATAAAGATGTTCCTCATTATAATCCGCCTGCTGGTGGACCTTATACATATGAGATTATTATTTACAGTGATGGAAGAATTTTTTATCAGTATTTGAATATGAATCCACCGACAAATCTAAGCACCATCGGGACAGAAAACGCAAATGGAATAATCGGACTTTAGATTGTATTTGACCATAAGTATGTTCTTGATAATCTTGCTATAAAATTTGAAAAAGGTCTTGGATGGATTGACGAAGTTCCTTTAAGCGGAACGATCACTGCATTTGGGAATCAGAATGTTGCTGTGAATTTTAACAGTGCAGGATTATCTCCTGATACTTCATATGTTGGTAATTTAACTGTTGGATCAAATGACCCCGTAACACCTGCAAGAGTTGTCAGAGTTAGATTAAATGTCGGACCAGTGGGAATTTCTAATGAACTTACCGGAACTCCTTCAGAATTTGCATTGAATCAAAATTATCCAAATCCATTCAATCCAACAACAAAGATTAATTACGCTTTGCCAATTCAGGATTTGTGTCTTTAAAAATATTTGATGTACTGGGAAAACAAGTCGCGACACTTGTTGATGAAAATAAAATTGCAGGATATTATGATGTGGAATTCAAAGGCGCAAACTTTTGCCAGTGGAATGTATTTTTACAAAATTGAAACAGAGACTTTTGTTTCAACCAAAAGAATGCTTCTGATCAAATAATTGTTTGGATCGCATTTTAGTATTGTGGCAACCGTTTCTCCTTTTAAATCTTTTTTATGAAATCCTCTCATTAATCTTCTTCATCCAGAATTCAGTTTTGTGGTTCGGGGTTTGATAAGCTAAAAATTTCAATAATATTTCTGTAGCCTCTGCCAATTGGAATAGAAACACCATTTACCTCAAGCTCTTCGGCTGTGTATGACTCAATTTTATTTATGGAAACTATGAAAGACCGGTGAATCCTTATGAATGAATTCGGCGGCAAAAGACTTTCAATTGCATGAGTGCTCATTTTTGAGAGGTATTTATTTTTTGTCGTCACAATTTTTATGTATTCCTTCTGGCTTTCAATATAGACTATCTCGGAGAATAAAATTTTTACCTTCTTTTTTTGTACATTCAGGAAAATAAATTTTTTTTCCTGTATTTCATCTGCTTGCTGTTTCCCTGCTTCTTTGTACACCTTGTTTTCTGCAACCAAAAACCTCTCAAAGTCAAAAGGCTTTAATAGGTAATCGGTTACATTTAAGTTAAATCCTTCGACTGCATATTGATGATAAGCAGTTGTGATAATTACAGCAGGTGTATGTGTGAGCGTTTTTAAGAACGCGATACCTTTTAATTTTGGAAGATGCAGATCTAAAAAGATAAGGCCCGTATTATTTTCACGCAGGAAGTCAGTTGCAAGGATAGCGTCTTTGAATGTCCCCTGTAATTCCAGGAAAGGCACCTGTGAGATGTAATCTTTCAGGACTTTTATTGCCAACGGCTCATCTTCTATAATAATGCATTTCAGTTTAGACATGGCTTGTAAGATTTATAGTTAGACTGGCAGTAAATACAAAATCATTTTGCTGAAGGGATAAATTGTATTCAGTATACAGCAGCTGCAGCTGACGCCTCAAATTAGTTAGTCCGATATTTTCTTTTACATTTCCTTCATTGTCAAAACTTTCATCAGAATTTTTAACAATAAAATTAACATCTGCTGATCGGCAGAAAGATAAATATTAATGAAGGGCTTGTCTCGCGTTTCAGAAACTCCATGCTTGAATGCGTTTTCTACTAAAGGTATCAGCATCAACGGAGGCAGCTGTAAGTGCTTATCATGAATTTCATAATTCATGGTGGCACTAAGTGAATTGTCATAACGCAGTTTTTCCAGCGCAATATAGTCATTGATAATTTTTAACTCCCCTTCTATAAAAATATGGTCTCCGCCTGCTTCATACAGCATAAAGCGCAATATCTCTGACAGCCTTAGTATAGATTCAGGAGCAAGATCGTCAGATTTTGATGCATACATAAACCTGGCAATAGGGTATGAAAAACTGAACCGTTTGCCACAGGCTGATTCAGTAATGAATGAAGGATTAACAATTGCAAATATAAACCAGTATATATCTTATGTCAAAACATTGATTACACAAAAGAGAAGCGATAGAGCTATAGAAGTGATGCAGGTCGCAAGGGCCAAATTCGGAGATGTCTATTAGTCACTTCAAATCTTATAAACGCTGATGAGTTTGTTATCTTAATGTTATTAAGGTAAGGTACTGTTTCTGCATCATCCTATATCACAACTCCCGCGATGAATTCATTCCTGTAAGCAATAAATCTATACATTCCTATGTGTGATTTTTACAAAGTCAAAGTCAAATTGCCTCGGCGATCAATCTGTAGCCTCGGATTGAAAATTGACAAAATATATACTATCTTTATGAAAGTAAAAACCGTTATGAAAAATTATTATTACCCCGCAGTTATTTTTTTAATACTTTGCTTCAATACCAATCTTGTAAATGCCCAACAGACAAAAGTTGAGAAGATACAGACTGTGGTTGACAGCATCAGGATTGAATACGAAAAAGCTGTAAAGAATAAAGTACCTTCACTTAATGTTCTGATCCATACGCCTGATGAATATATCTTTGTTTCTTCAATTGCACCTGGAGAAATCGCTGTCACCGAGAATACTTACTTCCGCTTCGGAAGTAATACTAAGAACTTTACTGCGACTGCAATATTGAATATGCAGGAAGACGGCTGGCTTGATATAAAATCAAAGATCACAGATCTTATTCCCGGAAGCACTATACCTTACGTTCCCGGCAGTCCTGATTTCAACATTCCGTATAAAGATCAGATCACAATTGAGCAATTGCTTAATCATTCAGCCGGTGTCTATGATGTGGACAATGATAGTGTGCCGGGTCTTAATGGATTGAGTTATGTTGAATTCGAGACTATGAAGGATTCGGGTTTTCAGTTTGAGATGAGTAATTTAGTTAAACAGGACGCTTTGAATCAGCTTTCAAATTTCCCGCCCGGGCAGGGCTGGAAATACAGCAACACAGGTTATACAATAGCAGCGGAAATTATTGAAAGAGTTTATTCCTTCAGGAGCGGCAGTAAAAAAAACTATGCGGATTATTTGAAAGATTACGTTACCGGAAGCGGAACTCCGGCAGGACCCATGAACATTTTATTTCCCTTCCTGTCATCTCAGACTTCTATACCCGAACCTTTTGTAAAAGGAAATATATTTATGCCAGACGGTACTTTAGTATTTGGAAATCAGAATATGTCAGCTAACGTTGCAGATGGAAATGGAATAGGAACAATGGCATTGCTTGATAAGTATATTCGCACACTCATGAAAGCAGAGAATGTTCTTACCCCAGCAAGCGTTGAGCTGATGAAGAGTACGGTTTCCGAACATAATAAGACATATGGACTGGGATGCTTTTATGTGGAGAATCTCGGCTATGGACACAATGGCAACATTAAAGGAAATCTTTCACAGATGCTTTATGATCCACTCACTGATGTATCAGTTATTATGATGTCAAATTGCGTTGATTACAATAACGGTATGACCGGACTGAAGAATTGCTTGTATACTTTGAATAATACAGGTTATGCAGTAAGGATAATTCTTGGATTTCCGGCGAATGAACTTACACCTTTGGTAAAATAATTTGATCGCGGCTGTTGTGTTCCCAAAAGTTTCCTATATTAGAAATCACGATAAACTTCTTGCAAACTTACCTGCTGAGTAATGAAAATTATAATGAAATTTTAGAAAGAAACTGTTTAGAAGAAAAATTCCGATAAGAAGAAATTTCAGGCCTGCAAAAACCTTAAAACCTTAACGGGTTTTTCGATTACTATAAACTTGTTCATTTAGCGTATTTAATGGAACATTGCTCTTTATTAACTCAGTAATAGCCACCGTGCCTGAGAGAAATGAAATTTAAAATTTGGATTTAACTTTAACTTCTTCAGAACTTTCTTGAATTGTTTACTATCAGTATATTACTTTTTATTAGAATATTTTGATTTGGAATTGTTCCTGCGATTCCTTTTAATTCAGCAAGGGCTGCTCGTGCAGTTGTCAGTTTTTTAATACGGGAACGGTTTCTAAATTGATTTTCGGAGGTAATGCGTGTAATTGATTAAACGGCTTGTTTGGTTCAAAATTGAATAAATTTAACTCACTCATGGAGCTTATAATAAAGTTTTCAAAATAAATAGAACATCATTAAATTTCTAATAATTTTAGATTTGTAAATTGGTAGGTCTAATAATGTCTAATGGTTTAGAATCCATAGCTAATACATCAATGAATTAACCGCCTGTCTCAAATCTTCACTCTTAACATGCGAATAAATCATCGTAGTAGTAATCGATTTGTGACCCGCAATCTCCTTTACAATATTCAAAGGAACATTGTTTTTGATCAGCTCCGTGATTGCACTATGCCTGAGAGAATGAAATTTGCAAATTTGGATTTAACAAATGTGTTAAGATTTTCTTGAACTGTTTGCTGACAGTATCTTTCTCAATTTCAGGTTAAGATTCTTTTTGATTTGGTTTGAAAACAAATAAGTTTCATTATCTTTCAGTTTGTAAATATTCTCTCCATTACCAGATTCAAGTAATTCATTTATCAACTCAATCAATTGATTTGACAAAGGTATGGTTTTAAAACTATCTGTCTTTTTCTGATAAATGTTTATTACCTCGTTATCGAAATCAATATCCTTAATTTTCATATTTAAGACTTCAGAGATCCTGCTTGCAGTAAGTAATGTAAATCTAATTATCTGTTTCAACTGAATATGGATCTCGCAATCTAGCAAGCATTTTACTCTTTCCGATCTTAAACTGCTTTACTGAGTTGACAAAATAGTAATTTTTTAGGTTTTATTTACTGAAGCTTCTTTACCATTTATGTTTTTTCTATAAAGTTCGTGTTGGATCAAATGCTCAGTTTAGCACCGCAATATTAAAAAATACTAATTTGCATTAAGTCCCGATCGCAAAAACCATGGTTGGTGGAAGTTCTTACTTCACTTCTCTTCTATAATATGCCAATCCGAATGGGTTTGTTCCAATAGTTACTGTTGAAGTTGGTGTAATTGTCCCCGAACTTATTGAATAAGTTGATAAGGTATTAGCTGTCATTCCAGAATGTGTGACAAACATTTTATTGCCTGCTTCATTTACGACAATATTATGTGGGGTACTGCCTTGTGAACTAATTGCAGGTCTATTTTGCGTATAATTTATGGAATTAATAGAATACAATTGACTACCTGAAATATTCGTTACAAAAACAGTATTTTGGTCTGGTGTAGGAAAAATACCATGCGCACCTGTTAAAGGAATATTTGAAAGTTCAGTTAAGTTATCTCCGTTTAGCGCATATAACTGGCCAGATTGACAAGGAACAAAAAGTTTATTACTGTTAGATAAATGATATAGATGCGGATCTTTACCAACATTTATTTCGGTTGTTTTAGTGAAAGAGGAAGTGGAATATAAAAATATTTTGTCAGGCATTGTGATATCAGAATTAATCACCGAAATATATGCTTTTGTTGCGTCATTAGTTAAAAAAACATCATGTGGCTTTATACCCAAACTAATGGTTTGTATAACAGTATTTGTATTCAAATCAATAACTGAGGTAGTATTATCTGCATCATTATTTACCCAAAGTTGCTTACCCTGCCCATCTGCCCACATATGAAATACGCCATTTCCAACCGGGATTGAATTTTCAACAGCTTTTGTTTGTGGATTGACAATATGTACTAAATTCTGTGCTCTATCTCCAACAAAAAGTTTGTCTTTTAAAGGCACATATACAACATACATTGGTTCAGATCCGACAATGGGAAGTGTACTAATTACTCCATTTGAATTTGCATCGATAAAACTGATACTTGATCCTCCTCGATTTGCAACTACTACTCTTTCTTCGTAAGTTTTTACAGGATCATTTGTGCTACAACCTACAAAGAGAGTTACCATGAGCATGATGCTTAATCCGAAAATTAAATTTTTTTTAGTCATTTGATTATTATTTTAATTATTAATTGAAAATTAGATGGTAAAGTTGGGTACTTTCCATAAAATAAATTACACAATTTTATAAATAAGTTGGAACTCAAAAAACTCTTAAACAGAAATGTCTTTTTGGACTTTTTACTTTAAGAGAAAACGGATAGAGCGACTTAACTTTGATACAACAGTTATGTAACGAATAAAATTACTAATGAATTTTGAAGAGAAAAATTAAGTCTATAAATGAGAATCCCGATGAGTAAAAATTTCAGGTCGCAAACCCTTTAAAGACTTACCGGGATTTTTCTTTGTGAAGTTCCCCAACGCCGGAGTCTCCGTGTTTTTTCAGGACTCGGGCGGAGTCGGAAAAGCACAGACTCCGCCGCGGGAAATTTTTTATTTTATTCTCATAATAGTAAAAGTATTAAGAACGGATGGCGACGATTTAATATATAACGATAAGGCAATTGTACTATAGGGTTCGATTCACTCCTTTTACCTCCTAGGTTAGCAAAAGGAAGGCCCGAACTTTTTAATTGTCTTTATAAACTAATAAATTCAGTATAATATAAATGGCTTCGAGCTTTCCTTACGAAGGAATCGAACTTATAAAAATAACTTAATAATAATGTACAATATAAACGACAAAATTATAACTTTTATTCCTTGGGATTCTATTGAAGTTGAAGCTCAAGAACAAATAAAAAATACATCACAAGTACCTTGTTTATTCAAACACGTTGCAGTAATGCCAGATTGTCATTTTGGTAAAGGGGCAACAGTTGGTACTGTACTGGCTACTAAAGGAGCTGTAATACCGGCAGCGGTTGGAGTAGATATTGGGTGTGGAATGATAGCGGTTAAAACCAATCTCAAACGAAAAGATGTAAAAGATTTGTCCAAACTTCGCTTAGGATTAGAAAGACGAATTCCAATGAGTGCTGGGAAATTTAATAAAAAAATAACTCCTTCAGCCCAGACAAGAATTAATATTCTTGAAATATTAGCTTTAAAAACTGATCCGGAAAAAATAGATTTCTACAATAAAATTTCTAATAACTGGCGTGAACAACTAGGCACGCTCGGAGGCGGTAATCACTTTATAGAGTTATGTGTTGACGAAGAGAATACTTTATGGGCGACACTTCATTCTGGTTCAAGAGGTATTGGAAATAAAATAGGAAATTATTACATAGGACTTGCTCAAAAATTAATGAAACAATTTTCCATAAATCTTCCTGACAGAGACCTGGCTTACCTTCCCGAAAGTACCAAAGAATTTAATGAATACTTAATAAGACTTCATTGGTCTCAGGAATTTGCAAGGTTAAACAGAGATGAAATGATGGATAGGTTTCTTACAGAACTAAGCTATTCAATATATAAAGAAGATTATCATCAAAAGGATTTTGAAGTAGAACGCATTAACTGTCATCATAATTTTACCCAAATAGAAAATCATTTTAATCAGAATGTGTGGATTACAAGAAAGGGAGCCGTTCAGGCGTGCCTTGATATGAAAGCAATGATTCCCGGGTCTATGGGAACTCGCAGCTATATAGTATCTGGATTAGAAAATAAAATGTCTTTTAATTCTTCACCTCACGGAGCCGGTAGACGCATGTCCCGCCATAAAGCTAAACAGACCTTTACCATGGGTGATTTGGAAAAATCAATGGAAGGTATCGAATATAGAAAATCAAATGTCCTAATTGATGAAATCCCCGGAGCATACAAGGACATACATGAAGTTATGGAAAATGCTAAGGAGCTTGTTACCATTGAGCATATTCTAAAACAAATTCTTAATTGCAAAGGAGATTAATGGTGCAGGGGAGTGGTGAAGCTCACTATATTGTACTGACGAGTTGACGAACTCTGACAGAAAAAATTCAACGAAGTTCTGGTGGTAAATTGGTAATTCAATTCCGGACATTTCTCATTAATGATTTCAATCAAATGTGGATTGATAGTAGCCCCAACAGCTGCACACTTTTAAGAATCCAAATAACCGATTTAAACTTACACATTTTGAGTTTTAGGTCTTCCTGGCCGATAAGTTGTTTCAGTGGTGAGAGAAGCCCCAATTTCCATAATTCCAAAGATCAGGTGCGGTAGAAAAACATAATTACTGAAGCCGAATATCCAAGGAGATATTGCTAATACTATACCACTGACCATATCAATCATCAAATGGTCTCTCATTGGTATAATCTTTTTCAGGCTGTATTTATATTTTGTGATTGAACTTATGCCGAGTGTGGCAATACCTATTATTACAGGTACCCAGGTTTCGGCTCCGTTACGGCTAAAATTCAATAGCCATGGACTAAGTATTAATATTATACTCATTGCGTAATCTATTATGGCATGAGTATTAGGTTTTATGAAACGCATATTGCCACCTTTTAAGTTTTAATGAAAATTTGTAGGTCTCATAGCTTTATAAATATTAAATTGAGTATTTGCCTTCCGGTATTTTTGGCATTTTTTATCAAATAATAATATAGCTAATCAGGCAATGCAGCTGAAGACAGGTTTGGATTGCCATTGTAATGTTTGTTGTTTAGAATATTTTTAACTGTCAACTTGTCTGTAGTTTCATTGATACTGATCTTTTTGAAAAGTGTTAAAGATTGTGCCACCACCTGATCCATATTGTAATACTTATAAGTAGCAAGACGGCCAGCAAAAAGTACTTTATCGGAAA
>Ga0180121_10001214_pt1 | contig 10910 bp, 6 predicted proteins | sample AntDrymUQ5402106_2_FD_129676 | JGI IMG/M metagenome (GOLD analysis project Ga0180121, IMG submission 129676) | Polar desert sand microbial communities from Dry Valleys, Antarctica - metaG UQ540 (21.06) (version 2) (version 2) | ecosystem: Environmental > Terrestrial > Soil > Desert | place...
ATAGAGGTTGGTTCGATTCCAACTCCGACCACCAGAAGCAAGGATGAAGGATGAAGGCACGAGCAGACTCGGTGTTCTTCCTTCATCCTTCATAATTCATCCTTAATTCCCGCCCCGAGTAGCTCAACTGATTGAGCGCTGTCTTACAAACCAGAGGTTGAAGGTTTGAATCCTTCCTTGGGCATCAAGAACAAGGATGAAGGCAGAAGGATGAAGGATGAATAACCCAGGCGCATCCTCAACCGACTCCTTCATCCTTCATCCTTCCTACTTCATCCTTTGATTTATCGGGGCGTGGCTCATCCCGGCAGCACGTGACTGGCGCGGACGGTTGAGTGAAGAGGCGCGGCCCTCCGCGCCCCGACCACCCAAACCAGGAGTTTCGAGTTCCAAGTTTCGAGTTATTGCCCGACCTAACTCGAAACTCGAAACTTGGAAATTGGGAACTCATACCGGGCCTGTAGCTTAGCGGAATCAGAGCTTCTGTCTTCTAAACAGAACGGCGCAGGTTCGAATCCTGCCAGGCTCACCAAGCTCGTTGCGGAGTAGCTCAAACTGGAAAGAGCGTTCGTCTCATAAATGAAAGGCTGTGGGTTCAAATCCCGCCTCCGCGACCAACACAAAGCTGTTTCGAGTTTCAAGTTTCAAGTTTCAGTTCAGGTCATTGAAACCTGAACTCGAAACTTGAAACCTGAAACTAGCTCCGGGGCTACGATCTAACGGCGATGTAGCTCAACTGGATAAAAAGAGCGTCGGTTTTGTAAACCGGACGATAAGGGTTCGACTCCCTTCATCGCCTCCAAGCTAAAGGAGGAAGGCGGAGGGATGAAGGATGAAGCCGCCACCTCATCTCGATTTTATCGTTGTGTGCAATATTCATCCCTCATCCTTCTACCTTCATCCTTATTTTTGTGGCGTAGCCAAGCTGGTAAGGCACCGCATTGTTAATGCGGCCATCGAAGGTTCGAATCCTTCCGCCACAGCCAAAACCATTGGCCCGGAACTCGAGTGGCAGAGCAACGGCCTTTTAAGCCGTAACGTGCGGGTTCAAGTCCCGTCGGGTCAACCGAATTTTGGAGTGCGGCGGCAAGCGTGGCGCACTCCAAAATCGCGGTGTCGCTCAACGGTAGAGCCCTCGATCGATAATCGAGCGATGTTGGTTCAACTCCTTCCGCCGCGACCAATCTTAGTTTCAAGTTTCGTTTCAAGTTTGCAGTTTTAAGTCGCGTTCGGTCGAACTCGGAACTCGGAACTGGAGTTCCAACTCGAAACTCGAAACTAACTCGGGGTATAGCTCAACGGTAGAGCAGCCGCCTTATAAGCGGTGTTAGCGCCAGATTAGCGCCAGGTTCTGGGTTCGAATCCCAGTGCCCCGACCAGGACAAAGGATGAAGGATGAAGGCGGAAGGATGAACACGAGATTGATAGTTCAGCGTTCCCTTCATCCTTCATACTTCCGAATTCAGCCTTGCCTTTTGCGGGATGGTGTAACTGGCAAAACGCTGCGCCTTGGACGCAGAGACTGAAGGTTCGACTCCTTCTCCCGCAGCCAGCTCCGGTATAGGCCCAACCCGTGAGGGAGCCCGTCGACTCGGAGTTAGTTGGACCATGCAAATAGCTACTTCGATCACCAGCCATTTGACAGTTAAGAATTGAACAGTTTCAAATTCATTAGCGTATACCAGGTTCAAGGAGCAATAAGTGCCGGTAGTTTAGAGTTCAAGCTTTAGCTTGTCGGCTGCCAATCAGCAACCTAAAGGTTGAACTCTGAACTACTCGAGCGCCAACCACGTTGATTAGTTTGGTTTCGTATGAAACATCTGACCACGGCACAACTTGAAGCAGGGCTGGACGAGATTCGCCGATCTCCCAAAGATGAGGGCGTGCTGAATCTGATTGTGCGACGCCCGCAGGCAGGCGAACGGGAGGTCCTTCACGAAGGTGAGCTACATCCGCAGGACGGTCTGGCCGGAGACAACTGGATAACTCGCGGCAGTTCGCGCATGCCTGATGGCTTTCCGCATCCTGATATGCAACTCAACATAATGAATTTCCGCGTGATTGCCCTCGTGGCCGGAGATAAGAGTCGTTGGCAACTGGCAGGCGACCAGTTGTTCCTGGACATGGATTTGAGCGCTGAAAACTTGCCGCCGGGACCAAACTGGCGCTGGGCTCGGCCTTGCTAGAAGTCTCGCCTCAACCTCACCGGGGCTATGAACGCCTCGATAAAAGAGTTCCCCGCCATCGGGCTTGACTGAAGCAGAATTGATACTCCTCATGCCAGTGCCTGGGATATGGCTCTATCACCGCGACGCCGCTCCGCAGCTCAATGCCTGCCAGATTGTCAGGCCGCCAAACGGTAATTTGCTCTCGCTTATTGCCCTTAGTCATAGCTCGCCGAAAAGTCGCTCGGTACCACGCACCCCACAATCCCGACCCAGCGTTAGAGTCCGGCAGAAAGCCCACCGTACGATGCGGATTTCCAGCACTCGCGTGAGCTCACTTCAGCCTCGGCCCCCATTATCAAATAGCAATCGCAGCATGGTATAGTCCCCTACACGCTATTCTAAGACTCGCCAAGGTAGCTTAGCTAACCATCAGGGAATGTCCAAAGTCAGCATCATTATTGCTACGCACAATCGTCCACATCTCCTTCCTAAGGCGGTGGAGAGCGCGCGGAAAGCAGGTAAAGATGTCGAGATCCTTGTCGTGGACGACGGCTCTGGCGAGGACACAGCGGCCGTGTGTCGTGACTTATCCGGTATCCACTATGTGCGTATCGACCACAATCAAGGACTGGGCGCAGCCCGGAATGTTGGCATCCTTGCCAGCAACGGCGAGTTCATCACCTTTCTCGACGACGACGACCTGCGCCTGCCCGGTTCTTTGGATGCGCAGGTTGCAGCGTTAGTTTCTACACCCTCGGCGGGATTGGTCTACGGGCAGACCCTGCTCGGCGATCAGAACTGTATCCCTACAGGGTATGTGTACCCTACGCCCTGTCCCCAGGGCGATGTCTTTTGGGAACTGCTGGAACGGAATTTTATTTCTTGCCCGTCCGCAGTCTTTCGTCGCGCGTGCCTCTATCGCATCGGCCTTCCAACGACGACACTTCCGGGAATCGAAGATTGGGATCTCTGGATCCGCATCGCTGAACTTTATGCCGTCGTGGCGGTCGAGCGTCCGGTAGCAATCTACCGGCGGGCCAACCCCGATTCCAACCAATTCACTTCAAACGCGGCGAAGATGGCTCGACTCATTGCCATGGCCCACCGCCAGAGTTGGCTCGCTCTCCCCCGGGCTCGCAACGCCCCGGCGGCCCAGCGGCGCACCGCCCGCCGCGGGTTCTCGCTCAACATGGCGAATCATTTGATTTGGGAGATGGGCCGCAGTCTGAAGCACCAGCGATTTCGCTCCGCACAAGAGAACCTGCTCACTGCACTGAGGCTTCATCCATTGGGCGTCGCGCATCGGGTTACGCGACCTGCCAACTTTCGTTTCTTATATTCTCGCAGCGTGGGCAAGTGGCTGCGCGCTGGAGAGCGACAGAATTCATACAATGTTCACAGGGAGATCGGGGATAGTTAATGAGGATTGTGCTTTGCAAGGGGCAGCTGATGGGCCCTATCAGCGGTGCAGACGAAACGATCGTTACCTATGCGACTCAGCTTCAGGCAGCAAACCAGCAACCGACGGTCTTGCTCATGTATCCTCCGGCGTCTGACGATCAATATTACCTTCGATTGAAGCAGGGCGGAGTCAGTGTTCACACCATCGCGTCGCAGGGGATGCATGCTTCAATGAATACAGGCCGCAAACTTGCCGCCCACCTACAACGCGCATTTCCAGCCTCGCGGCAACTCATTCGTGGAAGGGCCCAGAAATTCAGCACTAGCGTGGCCCACAGGTATTTCAGGGAGTGTCTTGAATATTTCTCGCTGTGCCAAGCCGATATCGTCCATGTCATGACGCCGGATCCGAGTGCAATGGTGATGATTCGAGCCGCGCACGAATCCGGCCTTCCCGTGCTTTACCATGAGTTAGGGATGCCCTATCATCCGCCGGCTTTCGCCTCATATTATGAACAGTTTGTTGCAGCGTTGCCGTATTGTTCGGAGCTGGCTGCCCTCTCGCCCAATCTTCAAAGACAGTGTGACGACCAGTTGTCTTACCGTCTTCCGATCTCGGTGCTCCCCGTCATGGCTGAAGACTTACTGGATACGCGTGAACCAAACTTGAAGTCGCCGGGCAGTATAACTTTCGGGTTTGCCGCCCGGTTGGAACGTCTTAAGGGACCATTAGTTTTGATCGAAGCGTTTTCGGCCGTTTCAAGAATATTCGACAACAGTTCGCTGAAGATTGCCGGTGCAGGTTCTCAATTGCAGAGTGCAGTGACGCTAGCAGATGCGGCAGGCATAGCGCACTCCTGCCAGTTCACCGGGGCCTACACCACTGTCGAACAAAAACGGGCATTTATGCGAAGTCTTGATGTGTTCGTCCTTCCCTCGCTTACCGAAGGCACTCCCAACTGTATTGTTGAAGCCATGGCCTGCGGGCTCCCAGTTATCGCCTCGGCAGTTGGGGGAGTCACGGACATGATCACGCCGGATACCGGTTTGCTCGTCCCCCCTGATGAACCTATTGCGTTGGCGGAGGCGATGAACTATTTGGCCGGAAATCCTGCGCTGCGAGAGCGAATGGGCCACGCTGCCCGTCGTCGGTACCTGGACGTTTTCTCGCCCCGCTCAGTATTGCCGTTGATGCTGAACACTTACAGACGCATCGCGGCCGGCCGGCAAGTGAAGCCGCCCGCTGAAAAACTTAAACTCGGCGCCGAACCCCACCCGTGGAGTTCGTGCACCCCGGCGACGGAAGTGGCATGAATCGATCATCGAGTTCATTACTCAAGAAATTATCTCTGACGGTGCTTGCCTCGCTCATTGTGTTTTTATTGGCCGAGCTGGCCCTGCGTCTGTTTTCGCCGCGGCATTATCCGATCATTCCTGCGGCCTTCGAATACGACCCTGACCTGGCATTCCGCCTGCGGCCTAACGCACACCTCCTTGTAACCACCGACTTTCAGCAGGAAAGCATTGCCAATAATTTGGGAGCGGCTAACTTCCAGGAGAACTTCGACGGTTATGAATCACTCGTGTTTGCAGTTGGCGACTCGCTGCTTGGGGAGGCTTGAGCGGCCCGTTCCGCTTGTTTCTCGAAAAGTCCCAAATCGGCCTCCTCGCCCGGGCAAATTATCGCCAGGGTGCCAGGGATCGAATGGTTCAAGAGGCCACGCGGGAGTGGGGAAGGAAACCTTCGGTAGCGGAACTAGAGTCGTCGATACTCGGCCAACTTCAAACTTACGCCGCGGAAAATAAAGCATCACTCATCGTGAGTTGGAGCCAGGCAGGCGAATCGTACCATTGGTTGCAGGCATGGGCAGCAAAGCACAGTATTGCTTTCGCAGATTGGGTGCCCAAGGCAGACGCAGTCAGGGCCGCAATTCCGAAGCTCAGTTTAGACAACCTACACTCGGGCGCCCATCATCGGGGCTGGACCAACCAAACCATCGCCAGGGAATTCGCGCGTCAGATTCGCGCTCGCGCCAGTTAGTATTTAAAGTTATGTCATCAACCGTCATTGAAATAAACCAGGACTCGTGCGACACCGAGACAGAGGTGAAGATGCATGCATGCCCGCCTATCGAGACTCACGTTACTACCCGGAGCCCCAATGTTTCGATCCCGAGCGCTGGGTCCCTGAAGCAGAAGCTTCGCGTCCCGCTTACTCTTACTTTCCTTTTGGTGGGGGGCCGCGACGTGGTATCGGTGAAGGCTTCGCCTACATGGAAGGCATACTAGTATTGGCGACGCTCGCCTCCCAATGGAGTTTGTCACGCACGTCGCAAAAACCCGTCGAGTTGGCGGCCACGCACTTTCTTCATCCAAAAGGAACCTTAACGATGCAGACGAAGGGTCGAAAAGCTTAACTCGGCGATTCGAAGCGGCGTTGTTTGGGATTTTTTGTCAGCGCGTTAGTGCGCGTGCCAGTGGGCGTAAAGCTCCGGCAAGACGCGGAAATCGCTTAAGACGTCCATTGAGCCTTGCAACTGTTGAGTCCTGCATGCTCTGCTGCTGCGCTATCAACTGACTGTGCAGCCGCTGCAATCGTTCCAGGTAGACAGCCGCAGCCGGTCCTTCCCGCTGCGGGTCGAGTTCGGCCTTAGTCCTCTCATATTCGGCCACCACCTCAACGCAAAGTTCGGAGATTGTTTCCAATGCCATCGCCTGGCTGGCCCGAGATCTTGCAAGAGTGGCCGCCATGCCTGCATCAAGCGGGTCATACTTCGCAACCTCGGCTTCCACACGCAAGCCAAGTTGTTCCGGTGTGAGTGCGTATCCCATGGCGCGGATTCCCAAATTCAGGGGCAGCAATCCCGCAACGTCATCCGCTCGCACCATTGGGCCGAGGAAAGTGCACCCCGAGTAAATGATGACTGCGCAGCCGACGGCTAGCGCTTCAAGCGCGGACCGCCCTTTAGCGAAAACCATGTCGTAATTCTTCAGCACTTCTTCTGGCTTGATGGCGACGTTGTTCATCAACTCTCCGATGACGTCGAGTTGAATCCCACGCTTTTCACAAACCATGCGCATTGCTGTTAGGTGTGGGCCTTCTCCGGTGTAATTGCTGAAGACCAGGGCGCGTTGGGGACGGTTCGGGAGCGGCGGTCGTAGCTCAAACCGGGCAAGGTCTACGAAACTGGGAATTAGTCGGACCCGCGATTCGTCGAGGCCGTCTTCATAAATGAGGCGGTCTCGGCAAGTGACATCAACTCCGACAAAGCGCAAGATCCGCGGGAAGCGGGGCGCGAAAGCGTTCTGTCCATGAAAGTCGTGGCAGACATAAACAGCGGGAACATTAGCGAAGTGTAGAAGCGCCATCATCGTCGGCAGATGGTGCTGCCCGTAGATTAGGTCGGGAGTTGTGCCGAGTGCATCGAGACGATCAATGACGGGAACCGTCAGGTTGCGAATTTCCGTTGCCAGCTCACCGAGTCGGGAGGAATAAATTATGGGCCGATGCCCTAGTCGCAGCAGCGATAGCGCGACGTCGCGGATATATAATTCAGTGCCGCGCCGTTTATCCAGCGTTTCACAAGTAATGAGAATTTCTAGTTCCTTCATAACTGCCGACTTCGCTCCCTCAAATGAGGCTCCGATTTACCTCAATGCTCAGCGACTGTACGCGCGAATCACTGCTCAAATGTAAGGTCAACTTTTCAAGGGACTATACTCAACTGGTTTTTAATCGTCCAATCTGGGCGAGTCTCCACGAAGCGGTTGGGGGTCATCAACTTTGCTATAGTGGGTGGTCAATTCCTTTCAGGGATGGGCGGCGCTGCCTTGCTGAATGAATACTCATTCAGTATGATGACCCCCTTCACTTGGGGCAAAATCATTATTAATCACGATCGCGAGGTTTGGATAGATTACTTATGAGGGTTGAAAACGCTGCTGTTCTGGGCGCGGGAACCATGGGGGCGCAGATTGCCGCCCATCTCGCTAACGCCGGCGTCCCGACGCTCTTGCTGGATATTGCGCCGCAGGAATTGACGCCTGAGGAGCAGGCCAAAGGTCTGACCCTGCAGTCGAAAGAAGTTCGCAATCGGTTCGCGCGCAATGGATTTGAAGCTGCCAAAAAGGCAAAACCGGCGGCCTTCTTCACACCCGACACCGCAACGCTCGTGGGCATCGGCAATTTCGAGGATGACCTTCCCAAACTCAAAGACTGCGACCTGATCATAGAAGCCGTTGTAGAAAACCTGGAAATAAAACGGGGTCTTTTCGAACGAGTCGAGCAACACCGCCGGCCGGGTTCGATCATCGCCTCTAATACGAGCGGTATTCCAATTCGACAGCTGGCCGACGGGCGGTCGGAAGATTTTCGCGCACACTTTCTTGGCATCCACTTTTTTAACCCACCTCGCTACCTGCATCTCGTGGAGATAATTCGCACCGAATGGACCAAACCCGAAGTTTCCTGCTTCCTATACGGCTTTCTCGACCAGCGGTTGGGTAAGGGAGTGGTTTCGGCGAAGGACAGACCAAACTTTATCGCGAATCGCATCGGCACCTTCGGCTCGATGATCACGATTAAGACCATGCTGGAAGATGGTTACTCAATTGAAGAGGTAGACAAGATTACCGGTCAGGCGGTGGGTCATCCAAAGAGCGCCACCTTCCGCACGCTTGATCTCGTCGGGCTCGACGTCGGTGGTCACGCCATCAAAAATCTTTACGAAGCGCTGCCGGAAGATAAAGAGCGAGACGTCTTCATTGCGCCTGAGTTTCTGACGCAAATGATCGGGCGCGGACTCCTCGGCAACAAGACTAAGAGCGGCTTCTACAAGAGGCAGGCGGGTGAAGGCGGCAAGAAAGAGATCTGGGCTATAGACCACGCGACGCTCGAATATCGTCCGTCGGAGAAGGTTAAGTTGCCCACGCTTGACGCTGCCAGGAATATCGAAGACCTACCTCAGCGGCTCAAGACTCTTGTTTGGGGCAAAGATCGCGTGGGCGCATTTCTGTGGAAGACGATGTCGCGCACTTTTCGTTACACCGCGAACCATATTCCGGAAATTGCCGATACCATCGTCGAAGTGGATCACGCAATGCGTTGGGGCTACAACTGGGAGCTGGGCATTTTTGAAACCTGGGACGCTATCGGCGTGGAAAAGTCGGTCGCGCGAATGAAAGAAGAGGGCCAGCCGATCCCAGAGAACGTGCAGACAATGCTCGACTCCGGCGTTAAGTCCTTCTACAAAAAGGAACAAGGTCAGGATTTCTATTTCGACTTTGAAACGGGCAAGTATCTGCCGCTGGCCGATCAGCCCGGCGTAATCCTGCTCAAGTCGGTCAAGGATCGCACTGGCGTGATTAAGAAAAACTCGGGAGCAACGCTCGTCGACATCGGCGACGGCGTTGCGTGTCTCGAGTTTCATTCCAAGATGAATGCGATTGGCGGCGACACGCTGCAGATGCTGAAACAGTCTCTCGCCGAAGTTGAGAAGAATTTTGTAGGGTTGGTAGTTGGAAATCAGGGGGCGAACTTCTCGGTGGGCGCCAACACATTGTTAATGCTGATGGAAGCGCAGGAAGAAAACTGGGAAGAGCTCGACATGATGGGTCGTGCGTTTCAGAGCGCCACGATGAGTCTGCGCTATTCGCCGAAGCCGGTCGTGGTTGCGCCTTTCAACCTCGTCTGTGGCGGTGGCTGCGAAATGGTCCTGCATGGCGACCGGGTGCGGGCGGCGGCGGAAACTTATATCGGACTGGTCGAAGTCGGCGTCGGCATTATTCCCGCGGGAGGGGGGACCAAGGAATTGCTGCTGCGTACGATGGATTCGATTCCGAAAAATGTGGACGACGCAGACCCATTTCCATTCGTGAAGCGGGCATTTGAAACGATAGCCCTCGCAAAGGTTGCTACCTCGGCGAAAGAGGCGCGACAGCTCGGCTTCCTTTCTGAGGACGATACAATATCCATGAACGGGGACCGTTTGATTGCTGACGCGAAAAAGGAAGTGTTGGCTCTCGCCGCGAGTGGCTATGTACAGCCCCAGCAACGAACGGACATTCTCGCGCTTGGTAATCCGGCTCTTGCGACCTTGAAGCTTGGCATTCATCAAATGAAGCGTGGCGGATACATTTCCGAGCACGACGCGGTGATTGGAGAGAAGCTGGCTCGCATTCTGACAGGTGGAGACTTAAACCACGAAACGCGAGTTTCGGAGCAATATCTGCTCGATCTGGAGCGCGAGGCTTTTCTTTCGTTGGCCGGAATGCGCAAGACGCAGGAACGACTGGCAGCGATGTTGAAAACTGGAAAACCGCTGAGAAACTGAGCCAAGCGAGGCAAGTTCTCTGCGGCTTGCCGCCCTCGGTGCGGAAAGGCTCTGCCTTTCCGGGAATGCCGTTCCCCATCAGCGAGGCTGCGCTTCGCCGGAACGGAGGCGGAGCCTCAAAGAATTTTATTGGGTTAGACGGAAAGGCAGAGCCTTTCCGCACGGAAGGCGGCAAAGCCGCAGAGGAAATTATGAGAGACGCAGTGATCGTATCAGCAGTTAGAACAGCCGTTGGCAAGGCGCCTAAGGGCACGTTGAGAAACATGCGGCCTGACGAGATGGGCGCGGCGGTCATCAAGGAAGCGCTAGCCCGGGTTCCCGGCCTGGACGTGTCGGAAATCGAGGACGTGATCATGGGTTGCGCAATGCCCGAAGCGGAGCAGGGTATGAACGTAGCGCGTGCCGCGGCCATCCGCGCCGGACTACCGGTTGGAACCAGCGCCATGACAATCAATCGCTTCTGCTCTTCTGGCTTGCAGTCGATTGCGATCGCTGCCGATAGGATCAGGACGGGCAGCGCTGAGGCGGCTGTCGCCGGTGGACTCGAAACCATGTCGATGATTCCGATGGGTGGGCATATCATTCGTCCGAACCCTTACCTCGTCGAACATTATCCCGACTTCTACCTGAACATGGGGCTGGCTACCGAGAATGTCGCACAGAAATACAACGTGAGCCGCGAAGAGCAGGATGAGTTTGCTTTGCGCTCACACCAGCGAGCAGCTGCCGCACTGGACGGTGATAAATTTAAAGATGAAACTGTCCCGCTTACTGTCTTATTTGAAGAACTGGACGACAAAGGTCGAAAGCAGAACCGGGAAGTTGTCTTCGACGCGGACGAGGGTGTGCGGCGCGACAGTACGATTGAAGGGCTCAGGAAGCTGAAGCCCGCCTTCAATATAAAAGGCACAATAACTGCCGGAAATGCCTCGCAAATGTCTGACGGCGCGGCCGCGGCAGTGATCATGTCCGGTGAACGCGCGAAGAGTTTGGGGGTGAAACCGATGGC
>Ga0180121_10001215_pt1 | contig 10909 bp, 7 predicted proteins | sample AntDrymUQ5402106_2_FD_129676 | JGI IMG/M metagenome (GOLD analysis project Ga0180121, IMG submission 129676) | Polar desert sand microbial communities from Dry Valleys, Antarctica - metaG UQ540 (21.06) (version 2) (version 2) | ecosystem: Environmental > Terrestrial > Soil > Desert | place...
CCCCCGTCTCCAAAGGAAATGTATAAATACCCGTCATTACCAAATGATACTTTTCCACCGTTATGATTAGCAGCGGGCTGACTGAGTGTAATCAATATAGATTCAGTATTTATTAAAGCTGTATCTGGATTTCCCGAACTTGCTGTGAATCTGGAAATTCTTGACCAGAGCGCCGCAGCGCTATCAAAGGTGTAATTTACATAAAAAAATCTGTTGTTTTCATAATCCGGATGAAAAGTTAATCCCAATAGACCTGTTTCACCCCCTGATGTTGCCGGCGAAACTTTGGCTGCCAAACTAATGAATGTTTTCCTTGCGCTGACAGTTGGAGTATTATTAAACACATAAATTATTCCTCTTTGCTGTGCGACGAATATTCTGTTGGTTCCATCAGACGCATGAACCATTTCAATTGGATTATTAAAAGCTGCGGTCATGTTTGGGAATGCCGGCTGAAGTTTGTACTGTGCATTGCTTTTTGAAGTAAAAGATAAAGCAACAAAAATTAGAAAAAGAAGGTTGATTGTTTTCATGATTTAATTTGATTAGGTTTTAATGGGGGTATTAAAAATATATATTAAATTTTTATAAAATGATATAAAGTTAAAGGTAATGTGAATTTTAAATTTGAAATTGAAAAATTGCCTGTCTGCCAACAAAAAAATTAAGTTTGAAATTAATTTGTACCCAGGCAGGCATTTAAAAATTAAAAATGTTCGGTTACTCAGTTACAGAAATTTAAAATTTAAAATGCCTGCCTGGCGCAGGAAGTAATTTAAAACTTAATCTTTCTGTTGGCAGACAGGTAACTTTACAATTTAAAAATTTTAAATTTAAATAAAAGTTTGTCTACGGAACAATCTTAGTCACAAAAGCTGAAGCATTATTATCTGCAATTAAAGCATCGGATGCATCTACAAAATTATCTCCGTTTAAATCCGAATTGACAAATCCTGTAATAAAATTAAAAGCATCATTATCAATTATGCTTAAATCACTTGCATCTATCGCTCCATCTTGATTAACGTCTCCGCTGTAAATGCAAAACTTGCTTTCTCTTAAAATTAGATTATTTCCAAAAGCTTTAGATTCTGAATCTGTAAAATTATAATTGAATGTTATACCTTCTGTAAATAATTCTCCTCCGAATCTGCTCCATGTTTCAATTGAATTTCTGTGGTTGATCTGAATATAATATGTCCCTGAATTTGCAATACGCGATACAGTAGAAGCATTAAAGGTGAAAGAATCAATGACAGCCTTAAACGAATCTACTTTATTATAAGGTGTAATAATTTTTCTCGTATAAAAGCTTACTGAATCTTTCCTGTTCATACGGTTGAGAGAAGAGTTATATAATCCTTCCGGGATGACTTTTATATTAACAGCAGTTGCATTGCCGAATTCAAAAATCGAATAAACAGGTAAGTGGTCAGATGCATAATGAAGAGCGTTTGCAATTGTTTGGGAAACAGCAGTGTTTGGAATTTGATTTATTGAATCATTATAATGATTGCCGTCATTTCCAAAAGGTGTAAGCGAGCCAGGAACATACTTTAAACCACCATCATTCTTTACACCATTGGAATATAAAATCATATCGAACCTGTCATCAAGACCACCTGTTGCGCCGTCTCCAAAACTTCTCGTGCGTGTTGACTGCGTATGATAGGAATCATAAATTGTATTATTCCAAGTTCCCGTCATAATTAAGGGATCATTGAAATTACCGTCATCACCTGCATTATCTTGAATTAGTTTTTGATATGCAGGTTCTGTCGAACCGTAAATATTAAAATCACCAAGAACAATAAAATTTGTTCCTGTAGGTAATTGATTTGTTCTTTTCCTTAAACTGTCAACTTCCCCGCCTCTTCTTACTATACTTGTATCACCTGCCCTTAAATGAACTGCATATATTCTCAATGTATCTCCATAAGATTTATTGACTACTTTGAATTCATTTATATCTCTTAACAACGTAGGAATGACGGTGTTACTTATGAAATTAAATTTTGAAGTTTTATAAAAGATTGCATTGTCTGTATCAAATCCGTTAATATATATACCGGCCGAATAAATAGAAGAATTGTAATTCATTACATTTGTTAAGAACGAATTAACACCGGAAAGTGTATTTATTTCGGACACAATCAGAAGGTCCGGACTTGTCGAATTGATTATTGTTCTGAAGTAAGGATTTCGAATATTTGTATCCGTATTTGGATAGTTTAGCAGATTATATGTCATGATCTTAATCTGCTGCTGAGAGTAAAGCGGTAAAAAGAAATTAAAAGAAAAAACTAGAGTAAAAAAATATTTCATAATGTCATTTGTATAAATAATCCCCGGCGATTCAAATTAATTCCATACTTTCAATTATATTAAAAAATTAACAATTAGCAGTTAGCAATTAGCAGTTAGCAGTTAGCAATTAACGAATATCATTTAACAATTAACAGCTTCTCACATCAAGCGTCTCACGTCTCACGTCTAGCGTCTCACGTCTAGCTTCTAGCGTCTCACGTTTTCACGGTACAACCTTCACGATGAAATTTGCCGCACTATTATCCGCTATCGAAGCATCGCTGGCATCTACAAAATTATCTCCGCTTAAATCGGTTACTACATATCCCGTAATAAAATTAAAAGCATCGTTATCTATAGAACTTAAATCCGAAGCATCTACTATCCCATCATTATTCGTATCGCCGCTATAAATACAATACTTGCCGTTTTTTAATATTAGATTATCGCCGAAAGCTTTGTCGACCGAAGTTGTGAAATTATAATTTATCTTTGCTCCGGAGGTAAATGACTGCGGCAGTTTGCTCCACGTCTCAACACTGTTCCTATGTGTAACTGCGATGTAATATGTGCCAGAATCGATATTATAAAAATTGAATAAACCTGTAAAGGTAATTGAATCAATTGTTGATTTTGATAAATCGATACTTGAATAAGGTGAAAAAGAACTTCGTATATAAACAGATAAACTGTCTTTGATATTTAATTTGCTTGCCCCTGTTTCATAAAACCCCTCAATAATTGCTCCGAGATTAAGAATTGTCAATATGGAACCTGGGATCACAATATCATCAAATATTGCCGAATCATTTGCGCCCGTTGCATGATTCCACAATGTACCCAGATATGGAAGAGAAGCTGAAGTAAAGGAGTTGTCTGAAGCCGATCCCACCTGAGTAGAAGTATTTCTTGGGTCTGATTGAGGAAAACCTGTCGAGCTACTATCAACAAATAATGTCCAACTGTCACCTGCCGGTTCATAAACAATTTTTATACTCAAATATTGATTTGCATAATCTCCGTTGGAGATGATGCTTGTAAATTTTGAATTTGCATTCATTCCTCCAGTGAACTTTGTAAGGCGTATAGCATCATTTCCTCCGCTTTGACCGATCACTACAGCATATCCGTTACCTGATGATATATCAGATGTAGATTTACCAATGATAAATCCCATCCCGTAATTATTTCCATCAAATCCTGATGGGTCTGCTCTTGACTGACGCATATTAATAGCCCATGTTAATTGATTAGCCGAATTATTGAATTGGCTTGGATAACCATTTATTCCGGCCGCATTTACACTTGCAAACTCAAACCCTGCCGTAGTACTAAGGGTTTTAATTTTGTTATTGATCAATGAAATAGATGACGGGCTCACCGTCTCTGTTTCCTGCCATTGAATAATATGTGGAGGGAGAGTATTGCCAAGTATATTATTATTTGACCTGTTAAAATTGTCTAATAAAACAGTTGTTTGATTTTGTGACGCTCCGGAAGTTGCAGTATCAGTTTCCGGAATTACGCCGTTAGTTTTATAATTGATTTGCGATCCTGATCCGTTGTAAGAATAAATCCTAAAGTAATAATTTGTATTTGCAAACAATGCGGCGAAGGAATAAACATCAGGTGAAACATAATTTATATTAACTATGGCGCTTCCATCGCCAAGGTTCAGGTCATCCGGGTAAACTACTCCATCCGAAGGAGTTGTGAATGAATTGTTGTTATTTCCAACCATTAAATATCCGGAAGGCGCTTGTGTTCCAGGCAAAGCATCGATCCAATTTAGTTGTATGGAATTAACTGTTACATTGCTCGTATTAAAATTTGTTGCATGGTTTGTGGGTTCCGTGGCAAGAATATTCGGAACAGTTGAATTGGTCTGTGGAAAAGTCCCGTCTATTTTATAATTTGTTTGCCCGCCAGTTCCGCTATATGAATAAATTGTAAAATAGTAAGACTGAGTAGGAGTAAGATTATTAAAAGAATATACATTTGAATTTGTGAAAGGAATATTTACAATCGCATGACCATCTGTAAGATTTGTATCATTTGAATAAACAGAACCGTCGACCGGCAGAATGTAATTATTTTTATCGTAAGCAATAAGTAAATATCCCGAAGGAAGCTGCGTACCAACTGCATCATTCCAATCCACATTTATAGTCGTTCCTGAAACATTTGATGAAAAACCTGTGACATAATTTGTCGGCTCTACCGCATAAGTTGGATACAATTTGGTAAGATCATTGAAATTGATATAACTCACATACTCGGGATGATCGGTAAATGGATTTCTGTTTTGCTGAATTGATTGAACATAATTGTTTCTGTCAACTTCCCATTTATCAGGGGGGTCCTGTCTGTTCCAATTTAATAAGACATTAACATCCTGAGAATCTTCACCCAATGAAGGAAGTTTGGTATCATTTAGCCAATTAAAATTCCATGTATTACCGGCAACTCCGTCATATCTTAAGCTCATATAAAGCACGGCTCTCACAGCATCTCCTTTATCGGAATCTCTCGGCTCAAATACAATATGTCCCAGAGAATTTGAGCCGAGTTTTCCCTCTAAGAACTGGTAAGTAACTGTATTAACTACTCCAAAGGGATGATTACTTCTTCTGGCATTTGCATTATTCTGATGTGTAGGAAATAAGTGATGCTGATCTGAATATTGGTCAGTGTTTGTAGATGGAAAAGTCGGCGCCCAGCTGTGAGCCCATGTATGCTCTCGGCTCATTGTTCCCCAGGTAAAGGTTCCGGAATAAATATGTTCGTATCCGGAATAAACACAGAAGACCGATCTTGTTCCGTTGCCGTTATTTATTGAAGCAAAGTTTGCAATGTTAGTTTCGTCAAAGTTGTCATAAGAAATTCTTGTATAGGGACTTCGAATCCTGTTTTCTAAATCTGTTACAAATGCCGGACTTGAAGTTGAGATTAAATTGTAATAAGAACCCGCTTGTGAGAAAATTTGAAAGTTATGAAAAAAAACAAATGTAAGTAAGAATATGAATCTGTAATTTCTTAACATTAATGCTAAATATATTTGGCAAAAATTAAACGAGAGTATTACGAATAATACTCTCCTTTAGTTTATACTGGCTATTGTGTATACAAAAATACTTTAATTGGTTTTTAATAGCAACCTTTTAGCAGTTAACAGTTAGCAGTTGAGCGGTTAGCAGTTAGCAGTTAACAGTTAGGCAGTTAGGCAGTTAGAATTTAGAATTTAGAATTTAGAATTTAGAATTTAGAATTTAGAATTTAGAATTTAGAATTTAGAATTTAGAATTTAACTTTATAAACTACAACTTTCAATTAACAACTAACAACTTTTCAACTTTTCAACTTTCAACTTTTAACTTTTAACTAAAGTTCTTTGACTTATAAGAAAGTTTTCTTTTTATTAGATTGTTTAAAATAAAATTAAAATGAAACACACTCACATCCTGAAGAATGCTCCTGAAAAAGATAAAGTTTACAGGGTCGAATATGAAGGGAGCGAATTGTACGATGCAAAAGTAACAGAATATGAAGGCGGATGCTGGGCAAAGATAAGAATCGAAAATGTCCTTCCTTCACCGAATGAAAAGATGTATAAAGAAGGCCAGGAATTTGATCTGAAGCTTGCTTATTATTCATTGTACGAAATCGAACACAGTAAATGATTATTTCTGAAGAAGCAGTTGATCTGTCTGAAATTCAGAAAAAGTTGATTCAGAGTGGATGGGGAAGTGAAGTTTTCGACAATACAGTAGTCAAGAAGATAATATATGATTCTGAAGGGTTGAAAGTTCAGGGTTATCTTGCTAACCCGAAGAACAATTCTCAAAAGCTTCCTTTAATAATTTGGAATCGCGGCGGCAACAGGAAAGACGGGAGGATAGATGATTTTCTTGCAAGAGGAATGTTTGGAGAGATATCCTCTTGGGGCTATATAGTCTTAACTTCTAATTATCGTGAAGAAGATGAATTCGGAGGTAAAGATGTAAATGATATTCTTAATTTGTTTTCCCTCGCCGACGAAATTGATTTTTGTGATTCTTCAAGAATCGGTATGGAGGGTTGGAGCAGAGGCGGAATGATGACTTACAAAGTTTTATGCAGAACTGAAAGAATCAAATGCGCAGTTATAATTTCAGGATTGGCAGATCTTTTCAGAAGTGAAGCAAATAGAGAGGATCTTGTGAAAGTTTATATGAAACTTTTCGGAAGTGATGATAAAATTGAATTTGAAAAGAGAAAAAAAGAAAGATCTGCAATTTACTTTGCTGATAAAATAAATAGATCAACTAACATACTTTTAATACACGGCACAGCGGACAAAAAAATCCCTCATTTGGATTCTGTAGATATGTTTAAAAAGTTGATGGATAATGGAATCAATTGCAAGCTTAAACTTATAGAAGATGGGGACCACTATTTGAGGAAACAAAGAAAAGAAGTCACGCAATTGCGAAGAGATTGGTTTGAAAGGTATTTGAAGAATTGAATAAAAATTTCAACCGCTGAAAGAGTTGGACACCCCCTCGATCCCCTGTAAGGTGTGTGTCAAAGGGACAAAGATTTCCATTTTCAAAACATTTTTTATTCGTGTCTTCGAGACTTTGTGGTTAATAAGATAGTTTTGAGACAGACTCTAAAGCATGGGAAGGGGAGGTCGAAATTGAAATTATTATAATTTGTATAAAGTTACTCTAAAAGAAAATTAAATAATAAAATAAGAAAGGAAAATAACAGATGTACGATCCAATAATGGTTCAGCCTATGAGAGACCAGGCAAAGGATATAGGATTTAAAGAATTACATACTCGCGATGAAGTCAATGAGGAGCTTAAGAAAAAAGGAATGACAATGGTGTTTGTGAATTCTGTTTGCGGATGCGCAGCAGGAAAGGCAAGGCCTGGATTATCACTAGCAGTTGACTGGGCAAAAGAAAATAATGCATTACCTGACAATCTTGTAACAGTATTCGCAGGAATGGAAAAAGATGCAGTTGATGAAGCAAGAAAATATTTTACAAGTTACGCTCCTTCTTCGCCACAAATCGCTTTATTGAAAGATGGAGAGCTTGTGCACATGATCCAGAGGCATGAGATCGAGAGTAGTGAGGCAAAAACGGTGGCAAATAAAGTCGCCGGCGCATTAAAACAATATTGCAGCAAGTCGGAAATCGTTAATAGTTAATCGGAAATGGTAAATGGTTAATCTTTAATTGTTAGTCGAGATTCGTTAATCGGAAATCGTTAATTGGAAATCGCAATTGCTAATCGTTAATAACATTATCGATTTAAATGATCTCCGATTAACGATTTTCGATTAACACATTCCGGTTTTTTCTTTTGGAATTTAAATGAGATTGCGAATAGTTATACACTTTCAATGAATGTTCATTTTAACACTAAGAGTAAAATACGAATTGAAGTTAATTATTCCGGACTTGAAAAAAGAGAATAAACAGTATAAGTTGAATCGTTTGGTTGAAAAGTATCGTAATATGTTTAAGAAAGTTGTATCAGTGAATACTATTAGCATTATGAATGAATAATTCCCCAAAATTATTTCACAAAAAAAATCTTAATTGAAAACAAAAGATGGACAGTAATTTTTCGAACAGGGTTCAGGATGTGATAAGACTAAGCCGTGAAGAAGCTATTCGCTTAGGCCACGATTATATCGGCACTGAACACCTTCTGTTAGGAATAATAAGAGAAGGAGAAGGTATAGCAATAAAGATATTCAAAAATCTCGGAGTGGATGCATTTAAAATCAAAAAGACTGTTGAAGATACAGTCAGACAATCCGGGGGTACGTTAACTGTAGGTAATATCCCGCTTACAAAACAAGCAGAGAAAGTTTTAAAGATAACATATCTTGAAGCAAAACTTTTTAAATCAGAAGTTATCGGAACAGAGCACCTGCTCCTGTCTATACTGAGGGAAGATGATAATCTTGCCGCACAAATTCTTCATCAGTTTAATATTAATTATGAAGCAGTAAAAACCGAACTCTTAAATATCTTAAGCGGCAAACCTTCCGGCAATCAGCCGACTTCGAAGGCTTCAGCCGAGAAAAAACAGGAGAGAAGTAAGACTCCGGTACTTGATAATTTCGGAAGAGATTTAACAAAGATGGCGTTAGAAAATAAATTGGACCCCATTGTTGGACGTGAAAAAGAGATCGAAAGAGTGGCACAGGTATTAAGTCGGAGAAAGAAAAACAATCCTGTATTGATCGGAGAGCCGGGCGTAGGCAAGACAGCCATAGCCGAAGGACTTGCATTGAGAATAATAAACAAAAATGTTTCAAGGGTCTTGCATAACAAAAGAGTCGTAACACTTGACCTTGCAGCATTAGTTGCAGGTACTAAGTATCGGGGCCAATTTGAAGAGAGAATGAAAGCGGTGATGAATGAATTAGAGAAAGCGAAGGATGTGATATTATTTATCGATGAGCTGCATACAATTGTTGGCGCAGGAGGAGCAAGCGGTTCTCTGGACGCCTCTAATATATTCAAGCCTGCACTTTCGAGAGGAGATCTGCAATGCATTGGTGCAACGACATTAAACGAATACAGACAATACATAGAAAAAGATGGCGCTCTTGACAGAAGATTTCAGAAGATAATGGTCGAACCAACGACCGTTGATGAGACAATTCAGATATTGAATAATATAAAGAATAAGTATGAAGAACATCACAATGTTAGTTACTCTGATAAAGCAATTACAGAAGCAGTAAGATTAAGTGACAGGTATATTACGGACAGGTTTCTTCCGGATAAATCGATCGATGTAATGGATGAGGCCGGCTCGAGAGTTCACCTCTCCAATATAATTGTCCCAAAAGAAATAGTAGATCTTGAAACTGAAATTGAAAAGATCAGGCAGTTTAAGAATCAGGTTGTAAAAAATCAAAATTATGAAGAAGCTGCCCGTTTAAGAGATACTGAAAAGAAAGCTTTAACCGATCTTGAGCAATTAAAATTAGACTGGGAGATAAAGTCCCAGAGTATGGTGTATGAAGTGAACGAACAAAATGTAGCTGACGTAGTTGCAATGATGACTGGTATTCCTGTAAATCAAATTGCAGAAGCTGAATCCGACAGATTGGTAAAAATGGAAGACTTTTTGCAGAATGTTGTAGTGGGTCAGAGTGAAGCAGTTATTAATATTTCAAAAGCAATTAGAAGAGCAAGAGCCGGATTGAAAGATCCTAACAGGCCAATTGGTTCATTTGTTTTTTTAGGACCCACCGGCGTTGGGAAGACCGAGCTTGCAAAGCAGCTGGCAAAATTCCTTTTCAATTCAGAAGACTCATTGATTAGAATCGATATGAGCGAATATATGGAAAAGTTCAATGTTTCCCGACTCGTGGGCGCTCCTCCGGGATATGTTGGATATGAAGAAGGCGGTCAATTGACAGAGAAAGTAAGGAGAAAACCTTACTCGATCGTGTTACTTGATGAAATCGAAAAAGCTCACCCTGATACTTTTAATATTCTACTCCAGGTACTTGACGACGGTATACTAACTGACGGCTTGGGAAGAAAAGTTGATTTTAAGAACACGATCATAATAATGACTTCAAATATTGGTACGAGGGACATAAAACTTGATAAAGTATTCGGATTTGGTAATGCAACAAAAAAGACTAACTATGAAAAAATAAAAAGCACAGTGGAAGAGAATGTAAAAAAAGTATTTTCTCCGGAGTTTTTGAATAGGATAGATGAGATGATTATATTTCGACAGCTGGAGAAGGAAGATATAATTAAGATTGTTGATATTGGAATTTCGAAATTGCTTTCAAGGATCCAGCTACAGGGAGTTAAGGTAGATCTTTCTAAAACTGCTCTTGAATTTCTGGCAGAAAAGGGTTTTGATCAGAATTTTGGCGCGAGACCTTTAAGAAGGGCGATCCAGAAATTTCTTGAAGATCCATTGAGTGAAGAGATACTCAAAGGAAATCTTAAGGAAGGAGGGAAAATTAAAGTCAAGTATAAGAAAGGAAATGAAGAGCTGACTTTTATAGATGGTCATAAAGAGAATTCCGAAAAAGAGGAGCCGATAGAAGCGTTGGAAGAGACCAAGGATAACAGAGAATAATATATAATGGAAAATAAAGGTCCTTTTAATGCAATGATTACAGCGGTCGGGCACTATGTACCCGACCGTATTATTAATAACCATTTTTATGAACAATATCTGGACACCAATGATGAATGGATAAAGACCCGCACTGGCATTTCTGAAAGAAGACGGCTTGACAAGGACAAACCTACTTCGGTAATGGCTGTCAAAGCTATAGAAATGCTATTAAAGAATCGGGGAATAGGAATTGAAGAAATTGATCTCATCATTGTCGGGACCGTAACCCCTGACATGATGTATCCCTCAACGGCCTGTGTGATACAAAAAGAGATGGGAGCAAAGAATGCTTGGGGATTTGATATCCTTGCTGCATGTTCCGGTTTCATCTTCTCATTAAGCACCGCAATGCAATTCGTTCAGAGCGGTTCTCATAAAAAAGTAATTGTGGTAGGTGCCGATAAAATGTCGGCCATTTCAAATATGGAAGACAGAAACAC
>Ga0180121_10001216_pt1 | contig 10903 bp, 8 predicted proteins | sample AntDrymUQ5402106_2_FD_129676 | JGI IMG/M metagenome (GOLD analysis project Ga0180121, IMG submission 129676) | Polar desert sand microbial communities from Dry Valleys, Antarctica - metaG UQ540 (21.06) (version 2) (version 2) | ecosystem: Environmental > Terrestrial > Soil > Desert | place...
AATGCGGAAGAGAACCGCGCGCAGGCCCGCTGCGACGCCGCGCCTGATGCGTCCGGCGAGCCACGGGGGGATCGGTTGAACAACTCGGACCGTGCCGACGGACAGGGTTCTGACGCGAACGGGATCCCCGCGTTCGACGAGGCTGACGGCGACCTGCGCAAGAAGCAGTACCGCGACGGGGCGGTGCTGGTGAGCAAGATCTGAACGCGACGGCCCGCTCTCAGGTCCGCGCGAGCGTCTTCAGGGGATATTTCGTCTCGACGTAGTTATCGACGAGCTCGCGGAACGCCACCGCGAGCTCGTCATACGTGCCGCGCAAGGTCGTATGATGGCGGCCGTCGATGTAGACCGGGCAGTTCGGAGCTTCCCCGGTACCCGGGAGGCTGATGCCGATGCTCGCCGCCTTCGATTCTCCCGGGCCGTTCACGACGCACCCCATAACGGCCAGCGTCATGGTTTCCACCCCCTCGCGCCGCACCTTCCATTCGGGCATCCGCTCGCGGATGTAGTCCTGCGTCCGCTCGGCGAGCTCCTGGAACGTGCTGCTCGTGGTTCGGCCGCACCCGGGACAGGCCGTCACGCTCGGCGAAAAGGACCGGATGCCGAGCGACTGCAGCAGTTCGCACGCCGCGTAGACTTCCTCCCGGCGGTCGCCGCCCGGTCGCGGCGTCAGCGACACCCGGATCGTGTCTCCGATGCCCTCGTTGAGCAGCACCCCCATGGCCGCGGCAGACCAGACGATGCCTTTCGTCCCCATCCCCGCCTCGGTCAGCCCCAGATGCAGCGGCTGGTCCGTGCGGCGCGCCAGATTGCGATAGACGGCGATCAGATCGCGAGGCCGGGAAGTCTTGCAGGAAATGATGATCTGATCTTTTCGGAGACCCGACTCCAGGGCAAGCTCTGTCGATTGCAGCGCCGAGAGCACCATGCACTCGTTGATGATCTCTTCGGACGTGAGCCCCAGGTCGCGGTCGGTGTTCTCCTGCATCTTCGCGAGCACGAGCTCCTGGTTGAGCGATCCGCCGTTCACGCCTATCCGGACGGGCTTGTTCCTGTCGCGCGCCACTCCGCAGATCGTCGCGAACTGCTCATCGCGGCGCCGACCGGTGCCGACGTTGCCGGGATTGATCCTGTATTTGTCCAGCGCGGCGGCGCACCCAGGATGGCGCGTCAGGAGAAGATGACCGTTGTAATGAAAATCGCCGATCAGAGGGGCCGTGACGCCTGCGTCGAGCATCCGTCGCTTGATCTCGGGGATGGCGGCTGCGGCCTCTGGAACGTTCACTGTCACACGCACCATGTCCGACCCGGCCTGGGCCAGCTCGATGCACTGGCGGCTCGTCGCGTCAACGTCCGCCGTCTCGGTCATCGTCATCGACTGGACGACGACGGGCGCGCCCCCGCCGACGCGGACGGGACCGACCTGGACACCGGTGGTCTTGTGAAGTCTCAGGACTGACATGGGGCCGAACACATCGATCATATCACCGGGCGAACTGGCTCCGGCGGCGCCGTCCAACCGGGCTACACGTCGCCTCGGTAGTGTAGCTTTGCCATTGAAATGTCCTCCAACCAGCGACCCCTCGAGTCGCTCGAGCAGTCACCACGCCCCAGTCGTCGTTCCGCACGGGCGTAAGTGATTGCTGTCGCAGCCGTTACGTTCCAGCCTTCTGAAGGGGTGGCCAGGTCCTCGAAGGGCGTTGCTTTTGCATCGCGAGGCTGGGGGCGGGAACGCGGGAGATGCCACGGCTCCCGGACAAGGCTTTGAAAGGCTCGCGGCCCGGAGCGATGACCGGCGCGAGGACGGTAGCGACGTTCAGCTGAGGATTGAAGTGATGAAGCACAACAAATCGGGATGGTCCGCATTGATGCGGGTATGTGGGGTTCTGGCGGTAGCCATGGCGTCGGCGCTGCCGATAGCAGCCCAGAGCGTGACGACTGCAGATATCCAGAGGCTGCAGGATCAGGTGTACCAGGCGAGCGGGGACATCTCGCGTCTCCGCGGGAACAATTCCGACACGGCGTCGCGTCTACAGACGGAGCTCGACGACCTGCGGGACGAGGTCGTATACCTGCGCGTGAAGCTCCGACGCGAGGGTTCCATCAACAGGAGCGATTACACGGACGTCCGCGACCGCGTGCAGGAGCTGCGTTCGCGCGCGGGGGTGGACAGCCGCACGGACAATCAGGGCCGCACGGACAACCAAGGCTGGCGCACGAACAGCGACCGGGCCGAGACTGCGGCAGCGGGCAGCGCGGGCAATCGCGAGGTCACGGGTGGCGTGAGCGGCGACGATCGCCAGCGCTCCACGCAGGGCAGCACCGATCGGACCGGCCAAGCCGGTAACGGCCGCACCGGAACTTCCAACGACGAGCGCACCCGGGGAGATCAGGGACCGGCGAGCCGGGGTTCGGGCAACAGCGTCATCCCCGCCGGGCAGGAAATCGACGTGCGGCTCGAGACCGAACTGTCGTCGGCGACGGCGCAGGTGGAACAGCGGTTCGAAGCGACGACGGTGGCGGATCTCTTCCGTGGAAACGAAGTGCTGATTCCGGCAGGCTCCACGGTTCGGGGCGTCATCAGCGGCGTGACGAAAACGACGAGGATGGAGCGCAAAGGCACGCTGACGGTGGCCTTCGACCGGCTGACGATACGTGGCCGTGACTACCCGATGCACGGCACCGTGACGCAGGCCATCGAGAGCGAGGGAATCCGCGGCGAAGCGAACAAGATTGGCGCGGGAGCCGGCGTGGGCGCCATTATCGGCGGCATCATCGGCGGAATGAAGGGCGCGCTGCTCGGCGTGCTGATCGGGGGCGGTGGTACTGTCGCGGCAACGGAGGGCAAGGACGTCACCCTTCCGACCGGCACGATCCTGCGCGTGCGGCTCGACACGCCTCCGGCGATACGCTAGGGGAGTTCTGGGAGTTCTCAGCTATCAGCTGTCAGCGGGTTCCGATCCGGACTCGAGCTGATAGCTGATAGCTGATAGCTGATAGCTGAGAATCAACTGTCCTTCAAGGCGGCTCGGGCCGCCTTGACCGTTGTGTCCACGTCGCGGCTCGTGTGGGCCCCGGACAGGAACCAGGCCTCGAATTGCGACGGCGGCACGTAGATGCCGCGCGCGAGCATTCCTCGGAAGAATCGCGCATACGCGGCGGTATCCGACGTCACAGCCGAATCGTAGTCGCGCACCGGCACATCCGTGAAGAACGGCGTCACGAGGGAACCGAAGCCGTTCACCTGCAGCGGGACGCCCGCCCCGCGTGCGGCGTCGGCGAGCCCGGCCGCAAGCCGCGCGCCGAGTGTCGCCATGTGTTTGTACAGCTTCGGGGACACTTCCTCGAGCGCCCACAGGCCCGCGGACATCGCGAGCGGATTGCCTGAGAGGGTGCCCGCCTGGTACACCGGCCCGGCCGGTGAGACGAGTGCCATCAGGTCGGCGCGTCCGCCGTACGCTCCCACCGGAAGGCCCCCGCCGATGATTTTTCCGAGACACGTCAAATCGGGTCGCACATGGAAAACCTGCTGTGCGCCTCCAGCTCCGGCCCGGAAGCCGGAGATGACTTCGTCGAAGACGAGCAGCGCGCCTGCGCGATCGCAGATCGCGCGCAGCCCCTGGAGAAACCCGGGGGCTGGCGGCACGAGCCCCATGTTCCCCGCAATCGGCTCGACGAAGACCGCCGCCACCTGACCGGGGGCAGCATCGAGTGCACGCTGCACCGAATCCAGGTCGTTGTAGCGCGCGACCAGGGTGTCTGCGGCGACCGCGGTCGCCACGCCGGGGCTCGTCGGCACGCCGAGGGTCAGTGCGCCCGACCCGGCCTTTACCAGGAACGCGTCGGCATGGCCGTGATAACACCCCTCGAACTTGATGATCTTGTCGCGCTTCGTCGCGGCGCGCGCGACACGCGCGGCACTCATGGCCGCTTCGGTTCCCGAACTGACGAACCGCACGCGTTCCATGGAGGGCATGAGCATCGCGACCTTGCGCGCCAGGCGGGTCTCGAGCTCGGTTGGCGCGCCGAAGCTCGTACCGCGGGACGCGGCGGCGGCGAGCGCCTTCAGCAGTCCCCGCGGCGCATGACCATGGATCAGCGGCCCCCACGACATCACGTAGTCGATGTACACATGGCCGTCCGCGTCCTCGATGCGCGCTCCCCGGCCGCGGACGATGAAGAGTGGCGTGGCTCCGACGGCCTTGAACGCGCGGACGGGGCTGTCGACGCCGCCAGGCAGGATGCGGCACGCAGCCGCGAAGAGCTTGTCCGAGAGCGGATAGCGCGATCGTTTTTTCCGGAGCATCCCGCGACGATAGCATGAGCCACCGCCGCACGCGGACGCGGCAGGGCTACGCGAGTGCGCGGGCCGCCTCCCGCGCGTAGTAGGTGAGAATCATGTCCGCGCCGGCGCGGCGGATTGAGGTCAGCGTCTCGATCATCGCGCGCGGCTCGTCAATCCAGCCGTTGCGGGCCGCGGCCTTGATCATCGCGTATTCACCGCTGACCTGGTACGCCGCCGTTGGGTAGCCGAACTCCGACTTCACGCGGGCGATGACATCGAGATACGGCAGTGCCGGTTTCACCATGACGATGTCGGCTCCCTCTTCGATGTCGAGCTCCACTTCCCGCAGCGCCTCCTCAACGTTCGCCGGGTCCATCTGGTGCGAGCGCCTGTCCCCGAATGCCGGCGCCGAATCCGCGGCCTCCCGAAAAGGACCGTAGAACGAGGACCAGTACTTTGCCGCGTAGGACATGATGGCGGTGTTGGCGAACCCGGCTTCGTCGAGGGCCAGGCGGATGGCGCCGACGCGGCCGTCCATCATGTCCGAGGGGGCCACGACGTCCGCGCCCGCGGCGGCGTGCGACAGGGCTGCACGCGCCAGCTGCTCGACGGTCGTATCGTTCACGATCTCCTCATCGATCACAATCCCGCAGTGTCCGTGGGAGGTGTACTCACACAGGCAGACGTCGGTGGCCACGAGCAGGCCAGGCACCTCGCGTTTGATCGCGCGAGTGGCGGCCTGCACAGGACCTTCGGGGTCGAAGGCGCCGGAGCCGACCGCGTCCTTGGTATCGGGGAGCCCGAACAACAGCACTCCGGAGAGCCCCTCCGCTTTCGCCGCCGTTGCTTCGCGCACCACCTCGTCCACCGACAACTGGTAGACGCCGGGCATCGACCCGACCTCCCGCCGCCGGCCCTCGCCCGTGCAGACGAACAGCGGGTAAATGAACATCTCCGGGGACAGCCGGGTCTCGCGCACGAGGGAGCGAATCGACTCGCTTTGCCGCAGGCGCCGGGGCCGGCGCCGCGGCAATTCAGCCGGCGACCGGGCGCTCGGCGAACGAGGCGCGGTCTTGGACTCGGAACGTGTTTTCAGTGTCATGCCAGACTCGACTCGCGAGGTGCCGTGAAGTGCGCCACCAGTGCGTCCACCAGATCGGGAATGGTGTAGCGAAGCGGCATCACCGTTGTGACGATGCCAAGCTGCCGTGCAGCCTCGGCGGTGACGGGTCCAATGGATGCGACAACGACGGGCCGCAGCAGATCGGCTGCCTGATCGCGTCCGATGACCTCTACGAAGTTTCGGACCGCCGACGCGCTTGCAAAGGTGACCGCGTCGATGCGCCTGTCGAGCAGCATCCGGTAGATGTCCTGATCCGCTCCAGGGGGCGCTACCTCCGGCACCGTTCGATATGCGATGACCTCGACCACCTCTGCTCCGGTGCGCCTCAGTTCCTCGCCCAGGCCATCACGCGCGATATCGGCTCGAGGCAGCAACAGCCGCCGCCCGTGCAGGTCGCCCCTCGCACGCAGGGCCTCCGCCACAGCCTCTGCGCGGAACTCGGCGGGCGTCAGATCCACACGGATGCCATACCGCTGCAGTCTCGAGGCCGTGGACGGACCGACAGTGCACAGCCGGACACCATGCAGGTCGCGCACGTCCCCCGTTGCCAGCAGCCGGGCCATGAAGTAGTCCACCGCGTTAGCGCTGGTAAAGACGATCCAGTCGAAGCTTGCTGCACTGGCGCACGCAGCCTCCAGGGCGGCCGGGTCCTCGGGCGGGCCGATCCGGATCGAGGGCGCGCCGATCGCTTCGGCGCCCCGCTCCTCGAGCATCTCGATGAGCTCGCCCGCCTGTTCACGGGAACGGGTCACGATGATCCGGCGTCCCGAGAGCGGACGGTCGTCATACCACCGGAGATGCGCCCGGAGCCCGGCCACGGCTCCGACCACCAGGAGTGCGGCGGCGGAGGAATCCGCCTGGGCGGCGATGGTCGCAAGCGTGCCGTCGATGGTGCGCTGCGAGGGCAGCGTGGGGTCGTAAATGAGCGCGGCGCTCTCATCGGCGGGCCGGCCGTGCTGGAGAAGCGCCCGCGTCGCGGCGGCGATCTGCCCGGCGGCGGCATAGCAGACGAGCGTGCCCCCCAGCGTGGCCAGCCGGCTCCAGTCCACCCGCAGCAAATCCGACTCGTTCTCGTGGCCCCGAACGAGCACGAGCACATCCCCCGCTTCCGGATATGTGACCGGGATGCCCGCGTACGCCGGGCCGCCGATCGTGACGGGGATCCCGGGCACGACTTCGAACGGGATTCCCTGCTCGTGCAGGAACAATGCCTCCTTGCCGCCGCTGTCGAATACGAAAGGATCTCCCCACTTCAACCGCACGACCACCTTGCCTTCGCGAGCCTTCTCCGCGAGGAGAAAACTGATGGCGTCCTGGTCGAGCGGCCTCGGAGCCGCGGGCCCAACGTCGATGCGCTCAGCGTCCCGCGGGGCGGCGCGGAGCAGGCGGGCGTGCACCCGATGGTCGTACACGACGACGTCCGCAGCTTCGAGGCAGCGCTGTCCACGGACGGTGATGAGCGCCGGGTCGCCCGGTCCCGCTCCGACGATGAAGACGCAGGGGAGCTTCATGTGGCCGCCGGCTACTTCCGCGATGCCTGCCCCATCCGGTCGGGTGCGTCGAGCCGCAGCGCATCGAGAATTTCCATCGCACCTCCTTTGACGAGGGTTTCCGCCAGCCGGCGCCCCACGCCCTGGGGATCGTCGGATGGACCCGACGCCTCGCGGCGCACCACCCGCGCGCCGTCCGGCGAAGCGACCACGCCGTGCATCCGGAGCCCCCCGGTCTCGTGCAGCGCGATGGCGCCAAGCGGGAGCTGGCAGCCGCCGCCGAGGGCCCTGACAACCGTCCGTTCCGCGGTCAATGAAATCGCCGTCGCGTCGTGCCCAACCGCAGCGAGCGCGCGCCGGGACCTGTCGTCCGTCGAGCGGATCTCGACCGCAACGATACCCTGACCCGGTGCCGGAATGCAGATCTCGATGGGAATGGCCGCGGAGATCCGCCGCGCCAGCCCCAGACGGCGCAGGCCGGCGGCGGCGAGGACGAGCCCATGGAACTCACCGGCATCGAGCTTGCGGAGCCGGGTGTCGACATTGCCCCTGATGCCGGTGAAGCGGGCGCGGGGGAGCAGCGCGGCCAACTGTGCCGCGCGCCGGGTGCTGCCCGTTCCAACGATGGCGTCCGGACCGCTGAGGTGCGCCAGAGCAGACGGGAACTCCATCGCGTCCTTCCCGGCCTGCAGCACCAGCGCGTCGCGCGGATCCTCCCGGGGCAGGACAGCGCCGATCTCCAGCCCCTCGGGCAGCACGGCGGACATGTCCTTGGCGCTGTGGACCGCCACATCGATGTGTCCCTCGAGCAGGGCGTCCTCGATTTCCTTGACGAACAGCCGCTTGCCGCCGATATCCGAGAGCGGCGCCTGCTGGAGGCGATCGCCTCCGGTGGTGATGACAACGATTTCGACCGCCGCACCGGAGGCTTCGAGCAGCGCCGCCACGGTTCGCGCCTGCCACAGGGCGAGCGCGCTGCCGCGCGTACCCAGTCTGAGGGTCATCACGTTCCCGCCCTGGAGCCCGGGGACGGCGTTGCGTCCGTGCGGTCCTTGCCTTCGTCGCCCGGTGCATCAGGAATTACGGGTGCCGAATCGCGTGCCGTCAGACTGAACAGTTTGTTCAGGGCGTCCGCGTACGCGACCACGGTCGTTTCGTCGTTGAGCGCCTTCAGCTGCTCTGTCGGCGTCAGCAGTAACTTTTCGACAATCAACCGCGTGATCTCGTCGATCCGGGCGCGCGCCTCTGGCTGAAGCCCCGCCATTTTCGGCTCGAGCCGGGCCAGCTCCCCCTGCCGGATCGCTTCGAATCGCTGACGCAGCGCCACAACCGTCGGGACGACTTCGCGCGACTGCATCCAGGAGGTGAACCGCGCCACCTCTTCCTCGACGATGGCCTCCGCGCGACGCAGCTCTCCCCCGCGTCTCGCGAGATTCTCCTGGACGATCGACTGCAGGTCGTCGATGTTGTAGAGGAACACCTGATCCAGGTTACCCGCCGCGGGCTCGACGTCGCGAGGCAGTGCGATGTCGATGATGAAAATCGGCCGGTTCCGGCGGGGACGCATCGCATCTTCCAGGCGCGTGCGGGACAGGACGACTTCAGCGGCGCCTGTTGCGGTGATGACGATGTCGGCTTCCGCGAGCGCGTCATCGAGGGCTTCCCATGGCACGGCGCGGCCACCAAGCGTCGATGCGAGGTTTTGCGCGGTCGAGAACGTGCGGCTCGCAATGGCGATCGCCTTGACCTGCTGCGCCTGCAGGTGAACGCCGGTCAGCTTCGCCATCTCGCCCGCCCCGAGGATCAGCACGCTGCGTCCCTTCAGGTGGCCGAAGATCTTCTTCGCAAGAGAGATGGCCGCGTAGCTGACGGACACGGCCCCTTCGCCGAGCCCCGTTTCGGTGCGCACGCGCTTGCCCGCTGCGAACGCCGAATGGAACAGGCGGTTCGTGAGCGCGCCGGTGTAGTGCAGGTCACTGGCGGTCGAGTACGCAGCCTTGACCTGGCCCAGGATCTGGGGTTCCCCGACAACCAGCGAGTCCAGCCCCGCCGCGACGCGGAAGAGGTGCCGCGCGGCTTCGGTGCCCCGTCTCAGGTACAGGTGTTCCGCGACGCGGGCGTGGGGGACGTTGTGATACTCGCTGAAAAAACGTCCGACGCGTTCGGCTGTGGCATCGCTGTCGCCGACGGCATAGATTTCCGCGCGGTTGCATGTCGACAGCACCACGACTTCGGGACCGACACCCCGGGAAGCGAGCGCCGAGAGCGCGACATCGACGCCGCCGCGGGCGAAGTCCACGCACTCCCGCAGGTCGACGGGCGCGGTTCGGTGGCTGAGACCGATGGCAAACAGACGCATCTCAGAAGTTGTGGCTCTTCGTGAGGAAGTAGCCGATTGGAACGAAGTTCAGCAGCACCAGCACGAATGCGATTGCCGACAGGTACGCCGCACGCCGGGCGCTCCATCCGGCGGCCCGTCGCGCGACCACCGCAAAGGAATAGACAGCCCAGGAGACGAGGGCGACCAGGATCTTCGGATCCGTCACGGACATCGCCTGCGCCCGCGGGTCCGGCGAGGCCTGCACCTGAGTCGCCCAGATGCCGCCTACCGCGACGCCGAGCGTGAGACACAGCCAGCCAACGGTGACCGCCCGGGCATTCATCACGTCGAGGGCCTGAAGCGAGGGCAGCCGCATGTAGAAGAACCCGAGCTGCTTGGCCTTGATCTCCTTGAACAGCAGCACGTACGTGAGGCCGAGCACGAAGGCGAGCGCGAAGCTGGCGTACGCGAAGAGGACGGAGACGATGTGAATCGTGAACAGAGGGCTCTGGAGCAGCGGCGGCCGGGGGGTAATCGCGGGATCGAGCGCGGGGATCACGTCGAGCAGGACCATCAGCAGCGCGACGAACATGCCCATCGACCGCTCGTCCGACGTGAGCTCGACGTAGAGGTACGAAAGGCCGAGCATCCACACGAAGGCCGAGATTGCCGCGCTCGTGCCGACGAGCGGCGCATGCCCCGCCTCCATCGTCTGCATGCCGATGACGAATGTATGCGCCAGGACACCCGCGCCCAGGGTGCCGGTTGCCAGCCGGCCGGTGCGTGCGTCGCGCCAGGCGAAGTGCGCGACGTAGGCGGCGGCCGCGGCGGCGTAGAGCACGAGCGGCAGAAGATGCATGAGGGGCCCCTATCGAGTATCGGGGGCGTAATAGCCGCGGCGCGCGCGGGCGGTCAGACCGGGTCTGCCGGTGCGCACATCCACGCGGCGCCAAACGCCGTTTCGCATCGGATTCTTCGAGGAGTACGCGATGCTGTACTGGCTGGCGAGCTCTTCCGAAATCTGCTCGTAAATCTTCGGCAGCTCGGCCGCCGTGGTCGGGAAGAACACGCGTCCGCCGGTCTCCTGCGACAGCTGGCGGAGGACGAACTCTGCTTCCCTGAAGCGCGGCCGCCCCGACTCCGACTGGCGCAGGCCGATCGCGTAAATGGCGGTTTCCGAGCGCTTGGCCAGGTTCAGTACTTCCTCATACTCGACCAGACTCGACGTGTCGTCGCCGTCGGACAACACCACGATCGCCTGACGACGGATTTCCTCCGCCGACGCGGCGCGTTCCTTCTTCAACTCCCGCAGGGACACGTAAATGGCGTTGTACAGGGCCGTTGAGCCATTGACGGTCGTCTGCCGAATCGCGCGCTCGAGCGCGCTCGCGTCGCTGGTGAACGGCTGCGGAATCCGCACCTGGCTGTTGAATTCGATGACCTCCATGGCGTCCTCCTTCCGCATTCGGCGGACGAAGCCAATCGCCGCCTCCTGGGCCGTCGCCAGCTTGTCTTCCATGCTGTTACTCGTGTCGAGCAGGATCGCGAGGGCGATGGGCTGCTGGATCCGCGAGAAGAAGGTGATGGCCTGCCGCGCACCGTCCTCGAACACCTCGAAGTCCTCCTGCTCGAGGTTGGTGACGTATTTCGCGCCGTCGGTGACGGTGACGTTCAGCGAGACGAGC
>Ga0180121_10001217_pt1 | contig 10900 bp, 6 predicted proteins | sample AntDrymUQ5402106_2_FD_129676 | JGI IMG/M metagenome (GOLD analysis project Ga0180121, IMG submission 129676) | Polar desert sand microbial communities from Dry Valleys, Antarctica - metaG UQ540 (21.06) (version 2) (version 2) | ecosystem: Environmental > Terrestrial > Soil > Desert | place...
ATATAAAAAGATTTGAAAAAGCTGTAATAAGAGTGTCGAATGGAAATGATATAAAAATTGTGTATGCAGGACTGATCGGAGTTGCGCAAGGAATAGTTGACATTGCAAAGAACATTAATTTCAAAGAGCTCGGCGCCGAGCTTCATATTTACGGTGAAGGCGCAGAAAAAAATTCTCTTGAAAATTTTTTAAAGGAAAATTCGGAGAGAAATATTTTTTTACATAATAGTATTAGTCGTGAAGAAATACCAAAATTGCTTCCGAAATTTTATTGTGCTTTGATTCCTCTTGTGAGCAACATTTACGGTGCAGTTCCTTCAAAGATCTATGAAGCAATGGCAGCAGGTTTGCCTGTTATTTTTTCGGGTTCGGGTGAGGGCGCAAAGATAATTAGTGAAAGCAATACCGGGCTTATCTCATCACCAAAAGATTTTGAAGGATTAAAGAAAAACATACTAGAAATAAAAAATTCAATCGAATTAAGAAACAATATGTCAGTTAACGGAAGAAAATTAGCCGAAGAAAGATTTGACAGAAACAAATTGATTGAAGATTTTTCAAATGAGCTGAGAAGTATAAAAAAATCAATAACAATATCCTGAATAAATGAGAAGTGTTTTTATAGGTTCAAAAAATGAATTTGATGAAGTGATAGTTGACTGGCTCGCACAGAATACAGAACTTGCAGGTGTTGTATGGTCTGATTCCGCAATATGGCGTAAAACGTGGAGAGGACGAGTGCAGTACGGGATGAAGCGTGCAAAAAAGTATGGACTATTGAAAATTATAGATGAACTATTGCTCTTTTTTTATATTAAGAAAAAAGTAGCAGTTAAGGAATTAGGATTTTTGAAAAGAGAAGTGATCCGGCCATACTGGAAGGACACTAGCAGGAAATTCAGTGATCTGAAATTCAGAGAAATTAATTCGGACAATGTAAACAAAAAAGATGTTTTGTCATTCCTTAAAGAAGTGAAGCCCGATATAATATTTGCTATGTGCGTAAACGATTTTTTTGGAAAAAAAATAAGAGATGTACCCAAGCATGGTGTATTCCTATGGCATGAAGGACTTACTCCGGAATACAAGGGATTATACTCGCCTTTCTGGACCTTATATAATAAGGAGTACGACAAGCTTGCATATACATTTTTGAGGATGAATGATGATATTGACGGGGGAGAAATATTTGTACAGGGATTTGCTAAGGGAATTGATCTTACAAAACATAATTTTTCTTTTATAGGCCATAAGGCAATTTACGACAGCCTTCCCGAAGTGAAAGAATTTTTGGTTAAGCTTGAGTATGGAAATGCCGCCAGGCTTCCTAAGCGAGATTCAAAAACCGCTTATTACACTTATCCCGGATTGACTCAGTATGTGAGTATGAGATCAAAATTAAAAGTGTATCTGTCAGTCCGCCGCGGAGGAACGGTAAATTATGATTAATAACTTACTAACTTAACTCAAGTTGACCTCTACATTGTTAAAAACAAAAGCTTGCCACGAATTTCACGAATTTACACGAATTCTTTTAATCGTTAATTTTCATAATTCGTGCTAATTCGTGAAATTCGTGGCAGAAAAAAAGGTTAGCAATCGAAGCGGTCAACTTGAGTAACTTAATAAAAAAAATTACATCAATTGAAATATCTTATTACAGGCGCTGCAGGATTTATCGGTTATCATCTTTCTGACAGACTTTGCAGAGAAGGTTATGATATTACAGGTATCGATAATCTTAATTCATACTACGATGTGAATCTAAAAGAATCTCGGCTAAAAGATCTACAGCCTCACTATAATTTTAATTTCATAAAATTAGATCTTGCGGAAAAAGATGATCTTACAAAATTATTTGAAAAGGAAAAAATAGATGCTGTCATAAATCTAGCAGCTCAGCCCGGTGTCAGATACTCGATCACCAATCCTGAGGTTAGCATCAGAAGTAATATTAACGGTTTTTTTAATTTGCTGGAATGTTGCAAAAAATTCAACGTGAAATCACTGATTTACGCGTCTTCAAGTTCGATCTACGGAAATAATCCCAGGGTACCGTCATCAGTAAATGACAATGTAGATCATCCTATCTCGCTCTATGCGGCGACAAAAAAATCAAATGAATTAATGGCGTATACTTATCATCATCTTTACAACATATCAATGACTGGTTTGAGATTTTTTACAGTGTATGGTCCTTTGGGAAGACCGGATATGGCATATTATAAGTTTTCTCAGAATATCATGAAAGATGCGCCGATCGAAGTTTACAATAACGGAGACATGGAAAGAGATTTTACTTATATTGACGACGTTATTGAAGCGGTTTTTCGACTAACAAAAAAAGAAATTATAAACGATTACAAGCTCTTCAATATCGGCGGGGAGCACCCTGTAAACTTGTTAAACTTTATTGAAATGCTTGAGAAGCAGCTGGGAAAAAAAGCCATAAAAGTTTTCAAAGAACTGCAGCCCGGAGATGTTAAAATTACTTATGCCGATTCGTCGGAACTGGCAAAGTATATAGATTACAAACCCGTCACTAGAATTGAAGAAGGCCTTGCAAAATTTGTCAAATGGTTCAAAGAATATTATGATTATGATTAATATTTGAAGTTATGCATTTTGTCGTTCTGAACCTGCCTACGGAGTCTGTCTCAAAACTATAGAAAATATATATTCTGCTTACAAGCCCAGCTTTGTAAGCTAAAATTGAACTTTCCCAAGCAGGGGCTTGGGAAAGAGAAGAGTTTTGAGACAAGCTCCAAGGGCAGGCAGGCGAAACGGAGCTCAGAGTGACAATGAAAGTGTATTTTGCGAAACTTCAGTTAATATTTATTCCTTCAAATAAGAAATTTAAAAAAACAAAACAAAGCAACAATAAATTCTGATGATTCCTTTTTCTCCTCCATACATTGATGATGATGTAATCAATGAAGTTTTAGATTCACTTAGATCAGGCTGGATCACCACCGGACCAAAAGTAAAGGCTCTTGAGCAGGAAGTTTCAAAATTAACCGGAATTGAAAATGTTTTGTGCGTAAACTCGGCCACATCGGCAATGATGTTAATGCTTCATTGGTATGGGGTTGGCGCAGGCGATGAAGTCATTGTTCCCGCATATACTTACTGTGCTACTGCTTTGGCAGTAATGCACATCGGTGCAAAAGCGGTCATGCTAGATGTGAAGAATGATTTTAATATTAATACTGAAAAAATAAGAAATGCAATTACTCTAAAGACAAAGGCCATATTGCCGGTTGACATTGCAGGATATCCTTGCGATTATGATGAGATCAATAAAATCATAAATGATGAGGCGGTTAAAAAAATGTTCAACCCCAGGAACAATGAACAGAAAAAATTAGGACGGATATTTGTTATGGGTGACTCTGCCCATTCAATAGGAGCCAAATATAAAAATAAAGAATCAGGAAGTTTATGCGATGCAACTGTCTTTTCATTTCATGCAGTAAAAAACGTGACAACTGCAGAAGGAGGAGCTATTTGCCTGAACCTGCCGGAGCCATTTAACAATAAAGAGCTTTACTCATGGCTCAGATTGCTCTCTCTTAACGGGCAGACGAAAGATGCATTTACAAAGTCTCAGGGAGGAGGTTGGAAATATGATATTGTTTATCCTGGTTTCAAGATCAATCAGAATGATCTCTGCGCGGCTGTTGGGCTCGCTCAAATCAGGAAATACACTGAAGACCTGCTTATAAGAAGGAAAAAAATATTCGAAGATTATAATAATGGCTTTTCCAAATTTAAATGGGCACAAATTCCTCCGTCAAAAACTTCAGCGAAGGAGTCTTCTTATCATATTTATCTTCTGAGAATAAAATCTATCACTGAGAGCCAAAGAGATAGGATCATTGATGAGATAAATAAGAGAGATGTATCGGTAAATGTACATTTTATTCCGCTTCCATTGCTCACAGTTTTCAAAGAAAGAAATTATAAAATTGAAGATTACCCGTTAAGCTATGACAATTATTCACGTGAAATCACTCTTCCGGTTTATCCTCAGCTTGCTGATGAGGACATTCAGAAGATAATTAGGTCGGTTGTAGATTCTTATAGATCAGTTATTAAAGTTTGATACAAATCCGAAATGATAAAACGAACTTTTGATATTCTATTTTCTTTTATTGGATTCATAATTCTTTCACCCGTATTTTTGCTTATCGCAGTTTTTATTAAGGTCGACAATAATGGTCCGGTCTTTTATAAGCAAATCCGTGTTGGCAAAAACAATAAAGATTTTCTATTGTATAAATTCAGGACAATGAATGTGGGGTCTGACAAAAAAGGTCTTCTGACTGTAGGTAATAAGGATTCGAGAATTACCAAAACAGGGTATCTTCTGAGAAAATATAAATTAGATGAGCTGCCTCAGCTTATAAATGTTTTTAAAGGAGAAATGAGCTTTGTGGGTCCGAGACCGGAAGTGAGAAAATATGTGGCTCTTTATGATGAGGAACAAAAAAAAGTTTTAAAATCAAAGCCCGGTATTACCGATGTTGCTTCAATTGAATACAGAAATGAAAACGAATTACTTGAAAAAAAATCGAACCCTGAAGAATTTTATCTCAAAGAAGTGATGCCCGACAAACTTAGAATGAACATTATGTATATAAATGACAGATCTTTTTTCAAGGACATTAAAGTTATTTTGAAGACTTTCAAATCGATTTTAAGTTAAATCAGGGTTTATTAATAAATCGCAAATTATAAAAAACATTATTGAAACAATTCCAAACATTTTGTAATTTAAACCCGTGTAGATAATTTAACCCTCTTATTATAATATTATAATAAATTTATACAATTAACTTGTGTTCTTTTGATGATGGTTGACTATAGTATGTAGATTGTGACAGGGTGAGACAAAATTAAAACTATGTTAGAAAACTTTTTAAATAACAAACTACTCAGGTTAAGAAACAGACATTTCCTGATATTGGATTGTCTTTTCCTCGCAATATCGCCTTTCCTCGCTTTAGCTTTAAGGCTAGACGGTAAGATAGATTTTGGAGTCTATTTTCCAGGTCTGCTCTGGTATTCATCATTTTTTCTCGTTTTAAATATTGCCGTTTACTATAAATTTGGATTATATAACAGGTACTGGAACAGCGCTAGCATCGATGAGCTTGCAAAAATAATCTTTATCGTCTTCTGGGGTGTCGTAATTCAAACGACAGTTTTTATTTTATTCTATAACATATCATTTTTGAATTTCCAGATGCTACCTCTGTCCCTGCCGATGTTAAGCGGTTTCATATCTTTTTTCTTTGTTGCAAGCTCAAGATTCAGTATCAGGTTAACTGAACGACTGAATGAAAGAAGAAAGATGTCATATCACGGCGATCGAGTACTTGTTGTTGGTTCAGGAAAGGCTGGCACATCAATAGTTCAGGAGATGCAGAGAAATCCGCAGTTGGGACTTAATCCTGTTGCTTTTGTAGATGACGATATGGACAAGAAGGGTTTGAGGATACGCGGGGTGCCTGTAATGGGAACCAGACACAGCATACCTGAAGTGATCTCAAAGCTCGATATAAATAAAGTAATCATTGCAATGCCAACCGCACCTGGGTCGGAGATCAGGGATATATTTTCAATTTGCAGAAAGACCGGTGTGCAGGCGAGAACTATTCCCGGGATTTATGAGATACTGGATGAAACAGTCAGAATAGACAGCATCAGGCAAGTTCAGATCGAAGATCTTTTAAGAAGAGAGCCGGTGCAGACAGATATTAAAAGGGTTGAAGATTTCCTTAAGGGTAAAAGAGTTCTTGTCACAGGCTCCGGCGGTTCGATTGGCAGCGAACTTTGCAGACAGATCATAAAATGCAATCCCTCAGAGATCATTCTCCTGGGCCAGGGAGAGAATTCAATTTTCGATATTCATCATGAAGTTATGAAAAGGCTCTCGCTTACAAACGGAAGGCATTTTCATACGGAAGTGAAAACGGTTATTGCAAACATCCGCTCATTTGACCGTCTTGATAATATATTGTCTGAAACACAACCCGATGTTATTTTTCATGCAGCGGCACATAAGCATGTACCTATGATGGAGCTTAATTCATGCGAAGCAATAAGCAATAATATTCGGGGAACACAAAATCTAATCGAACTGTCTTTAAAGCATAACGTTGAACATTTCGTTTTTATTTCAACTGATAAGGCCGTCAATCCATCCAGCATTATGGGCGCCAGCAAAAGAGTCGCGGAGATGATCGTTTTGAAAGCTGCAAGAGAGTGCAGCAAAAATTATTCTGCAGTGAGATTCGGAAATGTACTGGGAAGCCGGGGAAGCGTTGTCTTTACCTTTAAAAAACAAATTGCCGAGGGAGGACCAATAACTATAACCCATCCGGATATTGAAAGATATTTTATGACAATTCCGGAGGCTGTTCAACTTGTGCTGCAGGCATCGGTGATAGGAAAAGGCGGTGAGATTTTTGTACTGGATATGGGAAAGCCGATAAAGATATTAGATCTTGCGAAAGACATCATCAGGCTTTCAGGATATGAAGCCGATAAAGACATTAAGATTATTTATACCGGAATAAGACCGGGTGAAAAGTTATACGAAGAACTTTTCATACAGGGTGAAATTTATGAAAAAACAATTCACGATAAGATACTGATCGCGACAAACGCAAGCCACTTCATTCCCGATATGTTTGAACATAATCTTGAAACTCTTTTGGAGAAGAGGCATGACAGCGATAAAGATTTAATAACGAGCATGCTTAAACGTCTTGTCCCTGAGTATTCTACCGAAGAGCAAATCCCTTCGGAAGTTTCTGCATAACAACCTTTCTTATTTTCCCTTCAAAATTTTTCCTTTCTAAAAAATCTTGTAAAAACAATTCTTATGTTTTTAATAATTGTAACTGTTTGTATGGCTGTTTTTACATCGTTCGGCTATTCACAGGTCGAGCTTGTTTCTCCATCGCATTCAGTTTATAATTTCTTACAAAGAATGCAGACCATGAAAATTACTCCCGACTACAATCCAGGTAATATCCCTATTTCGAGAGAATCGGTCGCAGGCTTTTTAAAGTTAATCGAAGTAAATTCAAAGAGGATAACTTCAGTCGATAAAAAACTTTTAAAGGACTACAAGATCGAGTTTGAATACGAGCTTGATGGAACGACAAAAAAATCCTCTTCACTTTTCAAAAATAAAAAAAATATCTTCTCTGACGACAAACAGAAATATTTATATACATATACCGACTCAAACGCGGCAATGTTTCTTGATGCTTTGGGAAAAATTTCTCAAAGAGGTTCTGATGGCGATTCGATTGGCAAGCATTCCATTTTACTTGGTGAGGCAGGGTTTCGGGTAAGAGGAACACTTTATAATAGTGTCGGATTTTATTTGAGAGCGTCAAATGGCCAGAAGTTGTCAGGAGATTCAAATGATGTAACATTTGCAAGATACACGGATCCAATATTGTATGCGCAAAATAAATTTCAATACGAACGAAGAAACTTCGATACATTTGAAGGATATTTGAGATATAGATCCAATCAGAACTGGCTCGCTCTTACGGTAGGACGTAATCCTGTTTATCAGGGATTTGGATTCATTGACGGCCTATATTTATCAAACAAAACCGTTCCGTTTGATTTTATAAAATTAGATTTAGGATATAAAGCAGTTAGCTATTCATTTCTGTACGGAAGTCTTAACGGAGACTCGATCGGAAAACCTTTAGAAGCAAAAAATATTGCATCCCATCGTCTTGATATCAGGCTTGGTAATTCATTCAGACTGGGATTTTTTGAAAGCGTGACAATTGTAAATTCACCTTTCAGCTTTACTTTTCTGAACCCGATAAATTTCCTGACTTCATCAAAATTGTACAATGGAGTAGATATGAATGGTAATAATGCAAGCAACACAATAATCGGCCTCGATGTAATGGTAATTCCGGTAAGAAGGTTAGCGCTTCAAGGCTCGCTACTTGTGGATGATCTTGAGTTCAGCACTTTATTTAAAAGCAATTCGGAGATTACCAACAAGTTTGCCTTTCAATTTGGAGTGCTCTGGACTGATGCATTTACTCTTCCAAATCTTGAATTAAAAACAGAATATACCCGACTTGATCCTTTTGTATATACACACGTTTCAAATAAATCTAACTATACACACTGGTCACTTCCACTTGGGCATCATCTCGAACCTAACTCCGATGAGATCGCAGTAAAATTAAATTATGACATTACAGACCGTCTTAACCTGAACTTACTGTATCAGCATCAGCGCTCGGCCAATGGCATTGTAACTGATTCTCTGGGAAGAGTTCTAATAAACTACGGTGGTAATATAAATAACGCAACAGGGATTTCTTATTCCGATCCGGAGTTCCTAAAAGGTAATCGAATCGATCGAGACATTATTACAGCGGGTCTTTCGTGGCAGTTCCTCAGACAATTCTTCATCGAGTTTAAATACGTTCAGAGATTAATTAAAAATATTTATCAGAATAATAAAAAGTATGAGGATAAATATTATTTTGCGACGTTAAGGTTAGATTATTGACAGTTAGCAGTTAGACAGTTAGCAGTTAAACAGTTAGCAGTTAAACAGTTAGCAGTTAAACAGTTAGCAGTTAAACAGTTAGCAGTTAAACAGTTAGCAGTTAAACAGTTAACAGTTAAGCATTTAGCGCGTTTCTGAAATTTGAGTCTCTGCTTTAAATGAATTTTATTATATGGCTTTACGACCTTGTAAAGAAAATTATTAACTTGGAAATAATAGACATAAAGGATAATTTGAAATAATTAAAAAAATTCAGTTTATCAATAAGAGCATTGGTGCCTTCCATAATCAACTAAAATTACAATTTAAATAACATATGAAAAGATTAAATACATTATTTATTTCCATTGCCGTTTTCATTGCTTTGAATTTTTCCACAGGCCAAGTTTCGGATAATTCAGATATAGAACTTCCCACGTCAATTGCAATACAGCCGCAGGATTATATAAACTCCCCTGCCGGAGTTTTGAGTAATCCAATTACAATAAACGGATTTGACAACTTTGCCCTTGGGGTGGATTTCGGCGAACCGCATATTGCCACTAATCCTCGCGATCCACTTAACAGTATATGTGCGTTCAACATCAATAATTATTATTACACACTAAACGGCTTTGACTGGACAAAAATAAATGTGAACTTCCCGGGTTTCCCTGTGATCGGAGATCCTGTGATGGCGTTTGATAGTCTTGGTAACGCGTATTACACTCAGCTTTATCAAAACGGAGCCTTGTATGGAATCTGCATCAATAAATCTACAAATAAAGGCGTGAGTTTTACTTCCACATATAATGTAGCATCTACAGCAGTCGGCTTGTCAGATAAAGAATGGATAGCCGCAGATCAGACGGCAGGTCCATATTCAAATAATCTTTATATAGGATGGAGACAATTTGGAGCTTCAGGTATGAGAGTTGTAAGTAGTTCCAATCAGGGCGCAAACTGGAGTGCTCCGCAGTCGTTTATAGGTGGACAGGGCGCTTATTTAGCTGTCGGAGCAAATGGAAATGTACAGGGTGGAAGTGTATATTTTGCTGCATTAAATGGGGGCGGGATCATTGTGAACAGGTCAACTGACGGAGGACAAAACTTTTCTACACAGGAAGTTGCAGTAATTTTTATTCAGGGCGGTGTGCCGTGTGCTGGAAGGAATACAGTAAAAAGCTGCATAAGAATGAATGGCTTTCCGAGAATGGCTGCGGATAACAGTTATACTTCAACGCGAGGATATGTATATATTGTTTACGCGAGAAATCCGGGAACTGCGGATGTAACGGATATAAATCTTGTGCGCTCGACAGATTACGGCGTAACCTGGTCAGCTCCTGTGAGAGTTAATGATGACGCAACAACAACAGACCAATGGGATCCTGCAATCTCAGTTGACAGTAAAACAGGAAAGGTTTTTATTTCTTGGTTTGATTCCAGAGAAGATCCTACAAATAATTTGCTGACAAAAGTTTATGGAACAATTTCTACAAATGGCGGAGTAAGTTTTACTCCAAACACTGCCGTATCAAATGCACCTTTCAATCCGAATAATATGTCAGTCGGTCAGATGGGAGGGGAAAGATATATTGGAGATTACTTCGGAAACTCTGCAATAGGTAATACTTCATATGTGGTTTGGATGGATGGAAGAAATAATAATCTGGGCAGCTATACCGGTTATTATCCTGATTTTGCCATGACAACAAGTACATCTTCTGTTAATTTAGGAAATAATGACAGCGCAAAGATCGTAATAAAAGTCCCCGCTGTTAACGGACCATTCTCACAGAGAGTAAGGTTTACCGCTGCTCTCGATACATTGCCGACATCAGGTAGCATAAATTTTTCATTTCAAAATGGAAAAGATTCAATCTCTGCTTTTCCCGATTCGGTTACTCTCATAATCAGAACAGTAGGAAGTGTTCCTGCAAGAGGTTATTATTTAAAAATAACCGGCATTGGTACTACTGGTCCTCCGGTTCATATTCGAGATGCAAACTTACTAGTGAATTCTTCATATGTGACAGTTGGAACAAACAGGCCCGGCATAGCGGAATTTAAGATTAACGGAGTTACATATAACCAGCAGCAGCAACAAATATTTGCAAACGGATCATCTGTTACCGTTCAGGCGATAAGTCCAAGGACTCTTGGAGCAACGCAGTATTATTTTGCGAACTGGTCAAACGGTGGAGACACTACGCAAACTCTGACAGTAAATGGAAATTTAAATCTAACGGCATTTTATAAAACGAGATACAGACTTGCTTTGGCATCTTCACAGGGTACAACATTTGGCGGAAATATCTTTTATGATTCCGGCTCAGCTGCAACATTCGG
>Ga0180121_10001218_pt1 | contig 10899 bp, 7 predicted proteins | sample AntDrymUQ5402106_2_FD_129676 | JGI IMG/M metagenome (GOLD analysis project Ga0180121, IMG submission 129676) | Polar desert sand microbial communities from Dry Valleys, Antarctica - metaG UQ540 (21.06) (version 2) (version 2) | ecosystem: Environmental > Terrestrial > Soil > Desert | place...
CGCGAGACAGTGGTCCACGGCTTATTCGGTTGGTTAAAAGGATAATCCGGGAGTTAGGCCTCATCCTCCGCGGCAATCGCGGGTGCCCTCGACGAAGCAGCCAATTCTCAGCCGGCGAACGAACGCCACCCAAAGGCGTCGCGTTTTTTAATCGACTTCAATACCAAGTCGGTCCCCACACTTAAACAGCGAGAGCCCCAGCAAGCATGCAATGACGAGGTTGAAGTAGAAACTGAAGGCTGAAAAATACCCGGCGTCTGAAATATCTTCAGCCGTCCGCTTCCCGGACTCGGTTTCCTTCACCCTTCTCCCGGCAGTGAACTGCCGGGCTATTGTCAGTCGTCCGCTTGGGCGGACGGGTCAACCCCACGCTCTGACAGCAAAATCAAACCCCCAAAACGTCGATCAGCTCCTGTACAGCTGCGGCGCTCTTCTGTAGCGCGATGCGTTCTTCGGCAAGCAGGTTGATCTCAATAATTTGCTCGAGGCCACGAGCGCCGAGTTTGCAAGGGACGCCAACGTAGAGTCCGTTAATGCCATACTCACCTTCAAGATAAGCAGCACACGGGAGAATCTTTTTCTTATCTTTCAAGATCGATTCGGTCATCTCTACCGCCGCCGCAGAAGGCGCGTAATAAGCCGAACCCGTCTTGAGCAAGGAAACAATCTCCGCGCCACCACCTGCGGTTCTTTTCACGATGGCATCGATCTGATCTTTCGTTAGAAGTTCCGGAATCGGGATGCCGGCGCAGGTCGAAAAACGCGGCAGGGGCACCATCGTGTCGCCATGTCCGCCGAGAACAAACGCCGTGACGTTCTCAACGGAAACGTCAAGAGCCTCGGCGAGGAAGCAACGCATACGCGCCGAATCAAGCACGCCCGCCATACCAATCACCCGATGCTTCGGAAAGCCCGAGCGGCGAAACGCTACCTGGCACATTGCATCAAGCGGGTTGGAAACGACGATCAGGATCGACTCGGGCGAACGGCTAACGACTTCGTCTACAACTTTCGTAACGATACCGGCATTGGTCTTGAGCAGATCGTCACGGCTCATTCCCGGCTTGCGCGGCAACCCGGCAGTAATGATGACCACGTCGGAATTTTCCGTTCCGTCATAGCTGTTCAGACCCTTTAGTCTGACATCGAAACCTTCAATTGGCGCCGCCTGGGCCAGGTCTAGAGCCTTACCCTGAGGTACGCCCTCCACAATATCGACCAGGAAAACGTCGCCAAGTTCTTTTGCCGCCAGCCAGTGTGCAGCCGTCGCGCCGACGTTGCCTGCTCCGACTACCGTTATCTTATTTCGCGCAGCCATGTTTCTGGGTCCTTTCGAGAGCCAGGAAGACAGACAACTTTTCAGCGGTCCCTTCCCGCGCAATTTTTGGTTAAGAATGCTGGGATTTGAAAGACCGCGAGTTTATAGCCCCGTTCAAGATAGTGTCAAGAAACGCGAAAAAGCGTGTGGGTCAGGTTGATTGTGGCTCGCGCATCTTGCGCGTGCTTCACGGGCGGGACGCCCGCGCCACTCTCAAGCACGGTCAGCCAGGTGGATTGGACCAATATGCATCGGCTGTGGTGTTATGTTAAATTCCTGCGCTGACACTCCCCCGGCAAGATTTTTAAAACAGAGGTTCCTCATGAAAAAGTCATTAATCGATCAACTTCGAAAGGCGCTGCTGCTTGGCGCAGTTACCTTTGCCGGTTTAGTCCTGGCTGGCTCTTTTGGGTCCGTTTTGGCCCAGGGTGGCCTAGAAACTTTTGACCGCGAAAACGCCAAAGCGATGTTGAGCGGTGTCAAAGCAGACCTCCAGAAGAATTATTACGATCCTTCGTTGCGTGGCATGGATGTCGACGCCCACTTCAAGGCAGCCGAGGCAAAGCTGAATCAGGCCACGACTCGCGACCAGTTAATTATTATCGTTGCCCAAACTGTGCTCGACTTAAACGATTCCCACACGTTTTTTGTGCCTCCATCGCGAGCCGCCGTGGTGAAGTATGGATGGGAGATGAAGATGGTGGGCGACCGCGCGTTTATCGATGCGGTAAATCCCAAAAGCGATGCCGCGTCGACAGGCCTGAAAGTCGGGGACGAAATCCTGGCAGTAGATGGCGTTCGTCCCACGCGGGCCAATACCTGGAAGATCAACTATCGCTACTATGCGCTGATGCCCGCCCGGAGTATTCGCCTTATGGTCCAGAGCCCCGGGGATAGCCAGGCGAGGGATCTCAACGTACCTGCAAAGATTACCCGTACCGCAAATGTGACTGACTGGGGAAAAATCTTCGTGCAACACCTGCGCGAACGCAAGGACGTTGGCGAGGATCGTTTCGTCGAAGCTGGCAAAGATCTTTTGATCTGGCAGATGTCAACATTTTCCACTTCCGAAGCCCACATCGACGAGATGATGGGGAAAGCCAGGAACTTCAAGAGCCTCATAATTGATCTGCGTGGAAACGGCGGCGGTTATGTGAAGGCTCTGGAGCGGCTTGGTGGATATTTTTTCGATCACGATGTGAAGATCTTCGACGAAAAATTTCGTAAAGAGACAAAGCCGTCCATGGCGAAGTCTCGAGGTTCGGATATTTTCAAGGGAGAACTGTTCGTGCTGGTTGACAGCAAATCAGCATCCGGCTCAGAGCTCTTTGCACGTCTCGTTCAGCTCGAGAAGCGAGGCACCGTGATAGGCGACCGAACTGCCGGCGCAGTGATGGTGTCGAAATACTTCGACCATCGAATAGGAGTGGGCAGTGTGCTTTACTTCGGAACCAGCGTGACTGTGGCCGACGCGATCATGACTGACGGCAAGAGCCTTGAAAAGGTTGGCGTGACTCCCGACGTCGTTCTCATTCCTGAAGGCGCCGACATGGCTGCGAAACGAGACCCGGTACTGGCCCACGCGGCAAAACTGGCCGGAGTAAACATAGATGCCGAAAAGGCCGGGGCGCTTTTTCCGAAGGAGTGGCGAGAGTGACTTTTGGTGACCGCGAATCGTGCGCCGCTGGACTCTCGATCCTGGCGATTGATTCAGGCTCTCGCGAGTTGAAGGTTGATACAGCAGAGAAAGAAATCAAATGCGGTTCCCTGTCCGTCTTACAGCTCTTTTCCTCAAAGCAACCGCAATCCAAAGTGAGTCTAGCCAGCGCGAACTGGAAAGTGACGAAGACACTCAGGTCGACCCGTTTGATCCATTCCCCGAACCTGTCCATATCGAGCTCACCGACGTTTTCGATCTGCACACCATCCAGCCGCGAGACGTGAAATTGGTGGTTGAGGAGTACCTCAACGAAGCTGATCGCGCGGGCTTTCCAACCGTTAGGATCGTTCACGGGAAAGGCATAGGCGTGCAGCGGGAGATGGTTAGATCGATCCTGGCCCGTACACCATTTGTTTTAGGTTGGACCGATGCGCCACCTGAGGCTGGCGGCTTAGGTGCGACGATTGTTCATCTGAAAGAGAAGGATTAGAACGAGGAATTTTCTCTTCTTTGAGCAAGGTTACTGAAGGACGATTTACGAAATACACGACCCAGCACGAAATGTTGTTGATGTTGATTCGTGTGTTTTAGTGGATCGTTTGCCACCTGAACTGATAGCTCAAGCTTCAATTGCACTCCATTAAGCCTGCAGGGATAGCTTTTCTGTTTAGCTGGGCAGCAAACCTCTCATCAACTCATCCAGAGAGTCGACATCGACCGGTTTCGTCACGTAAGCATCAAACCCTGCGCCCTTGGCTTCTTCACGAGAATCGGTTCCCTGGTGGGCGGTTACCGCAATGATGGTCACGCCGTTCATTCCGTCAACGGACCGTATTTTTTGAGTCGCTGCGAAGCCATCCAATATTGGAAGTCCCAGATCCATGAGAATGACGTCCGGACTTAGGCTCTCCGCGGCTGCCACCGCTTTTTCGCCGTCTTCGGCTTCGAATACGACATAACCCAGTTGCTCCAGACCGAGTCGCATAGAAAGGCGAACGTCCTCAGCATCTTCAACAATCAAAACCCTTCGGTCCCTGGAGTCTCTTTCAGTCATTGTTCGTGGATCGTCGATCGTCGATCGTCGATTGCAAATACGGAGGTCTTGTAAACGTAATTGGTGGTGGAAATCCTGAAGCCTTGAACGCCTTTTGACTGTATGTCGCGAGCAAGCTTCTGTCAAGAATGCCAAACTGAAGAGTAGGGTCCTAATCTGGAAAATTCCTTTGCGTCCTTTGCGTATTTTGCAGTAGAAAGGCCTCTAACACAGATATCCGCAAAGCGCGCCGAGAACGAAAAGATCACGCAAGAGTTGAACTTTAGGGCACTACCAAACTGAGGGCCTGGAAGCATCGCCAGGAGGCGGTTTGCGCCGAGCCCACCGGTTGCGTTTGCCATACCCACCTCAGTGCGCGGCAGCCGATAGCTTGCATCGAGTCGAAAAAACTCGAATTGGATCAAACCTAAACGCCGGCTTGAGCGTTAAATGTACCGGAACTCAAACCTTTGAAAGGCCGGACCACCCCATGAAAAAGATAATTCTGGTCGTACTTCTGGTAGGAATTGCGGGTATCGCAGGTATCGTACGTTCGCATTCGAATTCAACTGGCCTCAACCGTTTGCCGGGTATTATTCATGGCGACACACAGTCGGCCGGCGATGCTCGCGAAGAGATTCGCAAGAATTATGAGCTCTCGCCGGGCGCGAGCGTTGAGGTCTCCGGGATAAATGGCCCCGTGAAGATTGAAACCGCCGACGTCAAAACGGCGGACGTTCTAATTGAACGCAACGGTTCGTCCGAGGAAGTGTTGAGTCGCCGTAAGGTCACCATCGACGCCACCGCCCACAGTCTCAGAATTCATGGCGAAAAAGGGGACGCGAGCTTGTTAGGACGCCTGTTTGGGTCATCGCCAACTGAACGTGTAACGCTACGTCTGCCCAGACAAATTTCGCTGCTGGCTAAAGGAGTGAACGGTTCAGTAGTTGTCGGCGAGATCGCCGGGTCGGTCGAGGTCCACGGAATTAACGGAAAAGTGGATATCGCCCAGGCCTCGGGCTCCGCTGAGTTTAATGGAATAAACGGGAACATTGCGGTCGGACTCAAACAGCTCGACACTAACGGAATTGAACTCAGCGGTATCAACGGTAATATTGAGCTGAGGCTTGATTCAGCCGTGAATGCCGATCTTGAAGCTCATGGAATGAACGGAAGGGTGACCTCGGATTTACCGAACGTTGTCGTTGATAAAACCAAACGCGGCCGATACACGGCCCAGATAGGCAATGGAGGAAACTCGATTTCCGCCCGTGGCATAAACGGCAACATCCACCTCACGCGTTTGATTATTGCTGCCACGGCGACTGACGAATCGAAAAGCGGGAACTAGCCAGAACAGTGGGCCATTTCGGCCTTCCTTATTTTGTTTTCAAGTAGGCTAGTTAGAACGGTATTAACCTCGCTCTCAACTTTTCATTCCATTGCGGGATGTCCGACATGCTTTATTAGCTTGTCGTCGAGATCGGCAAGACTCAATTTACGACGTAAAGGGCAGTATCCTGATTGAGCATCGGTGACCTAGACGACAAGCTGAAGCATGTCGGACATCAAACCCAGCCTTCAAAAATCAATCGGGTTGCGCGTCGTCAGCGTCGGCACATTCCACGCTCTTAACTTTTCATTCCACTGTGGGACCGTATCTTTGAGAAATCGGTTTGCTTCCGCCATGCGCTCACGAAACTCTGGCTGTATCTCCTCGAAGTATTGACGCTGGTATGGAGTGGGCGCCGCATTCGTGCCATCCAGGGCAAAAAACAGATCTCCAATCCTGTTTGTTACCTGCGATTTTCCGGGGAAGCCAAGCCCTTCCGAACGTCGAGCCAATCGATCCTCAAGCGCGACGATCTGCTTTTGATAGTCTTCCAACGCCTTCATCAGTTCCTTGTCCGGCTCTTTGTTGAGATTCTTCACTGTGGTCTCTGTATGTTTCAGTTGTTCTTCAAGGCTATCGAGGAAACGAAGCGCGGTGTTTGTGGCAGACTGCATATCACGAAGTTTCATTTGCAGATCAAGTTGCGCTTGCAAGTCGCCAGGGGGAACATTGATGGTGGGGTCCAGTCGCACCTCAACCGCCTCCTCAAATGTTTTGTCGCTCACCGTCAGCTTAACTTTATAACTCCCAGGCAACACCTGCGGCCCCCGCGGTGGGCCAGAAAAGGCAGTCTCCTCGGCAGAGGGAGGACGCCGAACTTCCGGTCCGCCGTAGCGAAGATTCCAGGCAACGCGATTTAGACCTTTCTCTCTGGAGGGCTTATTCAGCTCCTGCACCAGTTTGCCCCCCTGGTCAAGAATTTGAATCTTGAACGTGGCTTTTTCATCAAGCTTGTCTTTCAAATAGTAGGTTATTAACGCGCCATACGACGGGTTTGGACCAGTGAAAACTTTGTCCCCAATCCCGTAACGGGTGAAAAAGGAAGCAAACCGCAACCCCGAACGAACGGGAAAAAGATGAGCGTTGCTATTCACGATTCCTGAAGTCATCCGCTGAACCGGAGTCGCGTCGTCCAGTATCCAGACGCTGCGACCATGCGTGGCAACAATAAGATCATTCTCGCGTGGATGAACCACGATGTCGTGCACTGCAACATTAGGCATGTTCTTCAGGTTCAGCGGCACCCACTCCTGACCTCCGGTGTAAGAAGCAAAAAGACCAATTTCAGTTCCCGCGTACAGCAGATTTGGGTTCTTGGGATCCTCGCGCACCACCTGGACATAAGCTTTGGCGGGGAGGTTACCCGAGATGGAGCTCCACGTCTTTCCCCCGTCGGTGGTCTTAAAAATATAGGGTCGAAAATCGTCGAACATGTGACGATCGAAAGCGATAAATGCCGTGTCGGCACCGACTCGCGACGGCTCGACATGCGAGACCGGAGAGTTTTTGGGAACTCCTGAAACGCTCGCGCTAATATTGCTCCAGTTCTTTCCTCCGTCTAAAGTCAATTGAAGATTACCGTCGTCCGTGCCAACCCAGATCTGTCCTTTCCGCAAAGGGGATTCGGCCAGACTGATTATCGTGGTGTGGTATTCGGCGCTGGTATTTTCGATCGCGATAGGTCCACCGGCATCCTTCTGTTTTTCCCGATCGTTAGTGGTCAGGTCAGCACTGATTTGTTCCCACGTCTTGCCGAAGTCAGTGGACTTGAAAACTACATTGCCGGCGAAGAAGACGGTGTTCTTGTCATGGGGGGAAAGAACGATCGGCGCGTTCCAATTGAACCGATACTTCTCACCGATGGCCGGGCCGTCACCGCTGCCGCGGCCCCAGGGATTCACTTCCTGTTGCTCTCGCGTGCGGAAGTCGGTGCGCAGAATGTTTCCGCCCTGGGACTCAGAGAGATAAAGTTCGGAATCGTCGGCGCTATTGACGACGTAGAAGCCGTCACCAAAACTCACCATGCGCCAATCGTCATTCATGATTCCGGCCGGTTCGCGCGTGCGACTTGGTCCGGCCCAGGTGCCATTGTCCTGCAATCCGCCCATCACGTAATAAAACGGCAGGCGATTGTCGGCATGAATCTGGTAAAACTGTCCGAGTGGTATGTTGTTCACATATTCCCAGGTCTCCCCACTGTCGTAAGAGACTGCGATGCCGCCATCCTGTCCCTGCCACATTCGTTTTGGATTCTTTGGATCCATCCAAAGTGCGTGGTAATCGATGTGGGTCTTGCCGGTGATTGATCGAAACGACTTACCACCGTCGATCGAAATAAAGAGCGATGAGGCTACCGCGAAGACGCGATTCTCATCGTTTGGATCGACGCGCACGGTGGTGTAGTAGAAGCCGCGCGAAACTATGTTGCTCTGTTTGGAGACTTGTTTGAAGGTGTCGCCACGATCGTCAGAGCGATAAAGTGTTCCCTCCTTCGATTCGACGATTGCATATACCACATTCGGATTACTCGGAGCGGAGCGCACGCCGATTCTTCCCAGCAACTTCGGCAAGCCGTTGGTTATTTTGTTCCAGGTTCGTCCGCCATCGATCGACTTAAACAGACCACCCTTTTCGCTTCCGCTGCGATGCGTCCAGGGTTTGCGATCAAAACTCCACATGCCCGCGTAAAGAATGTTGGGATTGGTGGCATCGATGTCCAGATCCGAGACGCCATGCTCTTTGTCAAGGTAGAGAGTTTTGGTCCAGGTCTTTCCACCATCCGTGGTCATAAAGACTCCACGCTCTTCGTTTGGACCAAAGGCGTGACCCAGCGCGCCGACATAAACGATATCCGGGTTCTGGGGGTGAATAGCAATAGCCGAGATGCGTTCCGTACCCCTGAGCCCCATGTGCTGCCAGTTCTGGCCGCCATCGCTAGATTTATAAACTCCGTCGCCAAACGAAACGCTGTTGCGCACGTTTGATTCGCCCGTTCCCACCCAAACCACTTCCGGATTGCTCGGTGCGAGGGCGATGTCGCCAATCGAGATTGTGCCTTGTCGTTCAAAAATTGGTTTCCAGGTCACTCCGCCGTTTACAGTCTTAAACAATCCGCCGGAGCCGGTAGCTGCATAGACAACGTTTGCATTGCCGGGGACACCCTCAACGTCAGCCGTGCGCCCTCCCATGTTGGCTGGTCCGATGCTACGCCACGCCAGTCCCTCGAGTGCTTTTTCAAAAGGCGCCTTTGATCGGTCGTCCTTTGCGGGGGCAGGGGTTTCCTGAGGTGTCGGCGAAGGCGAAGGCGTTGGCTCCTGGGCAGACACGCGCGGGTTGCTGTTAACTGAAAGAAGAATTACCAGACAAAAACTAAACAGGGGTTTCGACAGAGACATTATTTTCTCCCGGGTTTATTCTTTGTAAGATTTCCTAACACACTGAATTGTCGAACACGATCTTGGAGATGCTAACAGGGCCCAGAGTCTATCATCTAAGTGGCTAATTGAAAGCGTCTCGAGGCGCTGGAACAAAGCCGGCAGCGGATCGCCTGAAAGTCGGTGCTCCGCAAACAAAATAGGTTCGGGTTCAGTCTGTTATAAGCGCAGAACTCTCGGCTAGTGGTCTATTTTCTGTTTTCTCTGTGCAACCTCAGTGTTCTCTGTGCCTCAGTGGTGAATAAGGTCAGGAAACCCACCACAGAGACACAGAGTCCACTGAGGTTGCACAGACAATTTTCAATTGAGCCACTACCAACTCGCGTGATCAATTTGACCGACTCTGAAACGGGCTATAAAGTAGAGTCTCCAATCAAGCAACAGGAGAATCGAACACTTGCCGCAAAGTAGACATCGAAAAACCGGGAAGGCCAAAAAGCGTTCCAAGGGTTTGTATCCCGCTGGGAAAGCAAAACCTCCCTCGCCTCGGAATCGTCAGACTAGAATGATCGCCATTATCGTGGTGCTCGTTTTTGCCGTAGGTGCTATCGCCTACCTCATCAGTCAATACGCTGGAAAGACGAACGCGGAAGTTACGACGGCGTCCGGTTTGAAGTATTCGGAAATAAAGGAAGGTGCCGGTGCCACCCCCCAAAAAGGCCAGACAGTCACCGTCCACTACACCGGGACGTTAGAGAACGGTTTAAAGTTTGACAGCTCCCTCGATCGCGGAACGCCGGCTGACTTTCGCATCGGCGTGGGCGCGGTAATAAAGGGTTGGGACGAAGGTTTGATGTCGATGAAAGTTGGCGGCAAGCGGCGATTTGTTATTCCCTCAGCCCTGGGTTATGGACCTCAGGGCCGGCCACCCCAAATCCCGGGAAACTCGACGCTCCTCTTCGATGTTGAACTGTTGGGTGTGAAGTAGGCGGGACCGTCGCTCAGGCGACCTCAGATCCAGGATCCAATCAAAGATACTGTCCGCAGATTACGGCTCGTACAGCGCCGCAATAAAGAACGATCCACGAAAGACCACGAATTATCACTAACAGATTTTCGTGTTCGTTCGTGTGGTTTTGCGGATCGATTGTTTCACTAAGCCAGTACTCAAATTAGGTCGCCGACGTTAAGTTTGATTAGTTGCTCGCCTCAGAGTTAATCTGCATTCCAACGCCAATCAACAGCGGTACCAGACAGGAGATCCAGGCCAATGAGCGCGAACACTTTATCGATCACCGACAATCGAACCGGAAAACAGTATGACGTGCCCATAGAAGATGGGACGATCAAGGCGATCGACTTGCGCCAGATTAAAACATCTGAAGACGACTTTGGATTGATGACCTACGATCCGGCGTTTATGAATACGGCCTCCTGCAAGAGCAAGATCACCTTCATCGACGGTGATTCGGGGATTCTGGAGTATCGCGGTTATCCAATCGATCAGCTCGCCGAGAAGAGCACCTATCTCGAAGTCGCCTACCTCCTGCTTAATGGCGAACTCCCGACCGCCGACGAACTGAAGGCCTGGACATATAACATCACCCACCACACCTTCATCAATGAAAGCATTAAGAAGGTAATCGACGGTTTCCACTACAACGCTCATCCGATGGGAATGTTTGAAGCCACGCTCGGCGCGCTTTCAACGTTCTATCCCGACGCGAAAGAAATCTTCAAGGTCGAATGCAGGAAGAAACAGATTCACCGGCTGATCGCGAAGGTCCCGACGATTGCCGCCTTTGCTTACCGTCACCGGATCGGAATGCAATATGCCTATCCGGATAACGACCTCAGCTACGAAGGCAACTTTCTTAACATGATGTTCAAGACCACGGAGCTGAAGTATCAGCCGAACCCGGTGCTGGAGCGCGCACTCAACGTGCTCTTCATCCTTCACGCCGACCACGAACAGAATTGCAGCACCAACGCCATGCGTAGTATCGGCAGTGCCCATACGGATCCGTTCTCATCATTGGCCGGCGCCGCCGCCGCGCTTTATGGTTCCCTCCACGGCGGCGCAAACGAGATGGTGCTGCGCATGCTGAACGAAATTGGTTC
>Ga0180121_10001219_pt1 | contig 10891 bp, 9 predicted proteins | sample AntDrymUQ5402106_2_FD_129676 | JGI IMG/M metagenome (GOLD analysis project Ga0180121, IMG submission 129676) | Polar desert sand microbial communities from Dry Valleys, Antarctica - metaG UQ540 (21.06) (version 2) (version 2) | ecosystem: Environmental > Terrestrial > Soil > Desert | place...
CGCGTTCGGACTCACCGCGCTGATGGGGCGGCTGTTCGGCTGACCCCAGGTGCTTGCACAGGGCAGGGGTGCTCATCGCCTCGGTGGGCGTACATTTGTCCCGCCGTCGGTCCGCCGTGCCCCCAGCCTCGGCGTGCCGTCGTCGGTGACCACCAACAAGGACCTGGTCCGGAAGGGACGGCCCGCATGGTCGACGACATGCCGCCGATGTCCGACAGCGACCGGTTCCGGCTCGCCGACGTGATGGCAGATACCGCTGACCGGCTGGACGAGGAACAGTCCCTGGACGATGCCCTTGATGCCGCGGTGTATACGGTACTCGGCGCCGTGCCTGGCGTCGATCATGCCAGCGTCACCCGGCGCCTCAGCAACGGCCGGTTCGAAACCGTCGCGGCCACCGACCAGCTGGTGCGTGACCTGGACGAGCTGCAGTACGAGACCGGCGAGGGTCCATGTGTGCACGCGCTGACGAGTGGTCAGTCGCAGGTCATCGACAACCGCGACAACACGGATCAATGGCCCCGGTTCACCCTGCGGGCGAACGAGCTGGGGGTGCGCGCCCGGATGGCCTACCTGCTCACCCGCGACGCGCACATGGAAGCCGCACTCAACCTGTACTCGACCGAGGTCGACGAGTTCGACGTCGACACCCAGCACATCGGACGGCTGTTCGCGACCCACGCCGCCATCGCGATGGGCAAGGCGCGAGTAGAGGAGGGCCTCAACCTGGCGCTGTCCACCCGCAAGGAGATCGGTCAGGCGATCGGCATCTTGATGGAGCGCTACGCCATGGACGAGGACCGCGCGTTCCAGTTCCTGGTCCGAATCTCTCGAAGCAGCAACATGAAGCTGCGCGACATCGCCCACGAGTTGGTGAAGGCGACCGACCGACGAGCGCCCGACAGCCCGGACCAGAGCCTGCCGGACGGCTGAGCCTCGTACGTGCGCCATCGCCTGAGTTTCGCTCCTGCCAAAGTCGTGGTTTCGTAGTTGGGTCGGACGACGGAAGGCGAGAGGCATGCCACAGCAGGCATGGAGCGCCAAGCGGGAGCGCCAGTACGAGAAGATCAAGCAGAGCGTGAAGAAGCGCGGCACCAGCACTGACCGGGCCGAGGAGATCGCCGCCCGCACGGTGAACAAGGAGCGGGCGCGCGCCGGCGAGGCCAAGCAGCGCAGCCGCACCTCCACCGACGACATCTCGTCCAGTCGCCGGGGTGGCCCCCGCTCGCACTCCGGTGCGCAGGGCCGGACGAAGGAGCAGCTGTACGCCGACGCGAAGCGCGTCGGCATCTAGGGCCGGTCGAGGATGTCGAAGGCCCAGCTGCGGAAGGCGCTGTCCTGAGGCTGAAGCGGGCCGCGCCGAGCGGGCCGGGCTGGGAGCGGCGTCGGCACGGCAAGGGCTTCGTCTATGTGGACGCGACCGGCAGCCGGCTCGCGACCACCGACATCGTGCGGTGCAAGGACCTGGTCATCCCGCCGGCTTGGGAGGACGTCTGGATCTGCCAGTACGCCAACGGGCACATCCAGGCGATTGGGGTCGACGCCGCCGGTCGCAAGCAGTACCTCTACCACCCCGAGTGGCGACGGCAGCGCGACGAGGCGAAGTTCGACCACGTCCTCACCGTCGCCAAGCGACTGCCCAAGGCGCGCGAGCGTGTCGCTCGCGACCTCAAGGCCAAGGGGATGCCACGGCGACGCGCGCTGGCGCTCGCGTTCCGGCTGCTCGACCTTGGCTTCTTCCGCATCGGCGGGGAGGAGTACGCCGAGGAGAACGAGAGCTATGGGCTGGCGACAATTCGCAAGGACCACGTTACGGTCACCGGCGACCGGGTCGAGATCGCATACGTCGCGAAGGGCGGCAAGGAGCAGCTGACCGCGCTTGCCGATCCGGACGTCCTGAAGACGGTGCGCGAGCTGCGCCAGCGGCGCGGCGGCACCGACGAGCTGCTGGCATACAAGGACAACGGTCGCTGGCACGACGTCGAGTCGGCCGAGATCAACGAGCACCTCAAGGAGCTGGTCGGCGGCTCGATCACGGCCAAGGACTTCCGCACCTGGCACGGCACCGTGCTGGCGGCGGTCGCGCTCGCGGTGTCGTCGCGGGCCTCCGACTCACCCACCGCCCGCAAGCGCGCCGTCGCCCGGGCCATGAGCGAAGTCGCGGACTACCTCGGCAACACGCCTGCGGTCGTCCGCAGCGCTTACGTCGATCCCCGGGTCGTCGACCTGTTCGAGGACGGCATCACGATCGAGCGGTCGCTGCGCCGGCTTGGCGAGGACACCGACCCGGGACACCCGGCCACGCACGGCGCGGTCGAGCGCGCCGTAGTCCGGATGCTCACCCAGCACCGGTCCACGTAGCCGGCCACACCCCCCGGGTGGCCGGCTACGCGGCGAACCCACGCCGCTAGGGGGTGCGGCGCGGGTCGTCGGGACTCGAGAACGACTGCGTCGTCGGCTGCCCGGTGGTGGGTGCCGCTCCCGGAGCCGTCCCAGTGGCTGATCCCGAGCCTCCAGCCGCGGACTGCGCTTCCGCCTTCGCCCGGTCCCGGCCGGTTTGAAGGTCCTGGGAGACCTGGTCCTTGTTGCGCTGGCCCGCGTCGTAGGCGTCCTCGAGCATCCGCTGTGCGACATTACGTCCACCCAGGCCGAAGGCGAGAGCGAGGCCGAGAGCGAGGGCGAACATCGTCGCCCCGAATGCGATGCGCACGATCTCTGGGGCGATGTTGAGCTGCTCGAGGATCATGAACAGCGCGATCACCATGACGAGGGCAGGGACAACGGTTGCGGCAACCTTCCCTGTCGTGGTGTCGCCCATGACCTTGGCGATACCGGCCGCGACGGCGCCGGACACCACCGCGGCGATGACGAAGATCACGATGGCAACGATGATGTTGGGCAGGTATGCCAGCACGTCGTTCATGAAGTCGGTCAGCGCCGGGATGTTGAGGGCACCGATCGCGGTGAAGAAGAAGAACGCGAACACCAGCAGGAACACCACCCGAGCGATTCCGCTGGACGGGCTGGCACCCGGCATTGCCCGCTCGACGTACTGGTTTGCCTGGGAGCTGCGCACCTGGCGGTCGACGCCAAGCTTCTCGAGGAGCTTGCGGACGACAGTTCGGATGATCGCGGCCACGATCCAGCCGACGATCAAGATGATGAGGAACGCCAGCAGTCGCGGCAGGAACGCGAAAAACTCGTCCAGCGCGTTCTCGAAACTCTCGCCGACGTCTACCGCGAGGATGTTGCGGTCCATGAGCACTGCCTTCGTTTACGTGGGGACATGGAGCCCCGATGGTTTCGCCGGCGTGCTCGGGCGACGCCCAAGATGCTAGCGGCATGAACCGGACTCGCAACCGGACGGCGAGTGGTCAGTCGCGCGCGCGGCCGGCCGTTCCTAGTGTTTGCATATGCCGGAACCGGGGCGCACGGTTGGTGTCGAAGAGGAGTTCCTCCTCGTCGACCGGTCATCGGGTCGGCCCGTCGCCAGAGCCGCGGAGGTGCTCGCAGCCGCCGACTCGCCACCCGCGGGCACCCTCCTGCAGGCCGAGCTGTTCGCGACACAGGTCGAGGCGGCAACCGGGGTGAGCACCACGCTGGACGAGGTCCGTAGCCGGCTCCGGCAGGGCCGGAGCGCCCTGGCCTCCGCAGCCGACTCCCAGCGAGCCCACATCGTCGCCACCGGGACCCCGCCCCTGTCGGGCCCACCAGCGGCCATCAGTCGCGGCAGGCGTTTCGCGCGGATCGGCGAACTGTACGGCGGGCTTCTCGTCGACTACGAGTCGTGCGGTCTGCACGTTCACGTGGGGGTTCCCGAGCGTGACACCGCGGTTGCGGTGATCTGCCACCTGCGCCCGTGGCTGCCTGTCCTGCTCGCGCTGTCCGGGAACTCTCCGTTCCACGCCGGCGTCGACACGGGGTACGCCAGCTGGCGCATGGTCCAGCAGGCGCGCTTCCCGGGCTCCGGCGTGCCACCGGCGTTCGACTCGGCACGCGCCCACGATGAGGAGGTGGCACGACTGGTGGACTTCGGTGTGCTCGCCGACGATCGGATGACGTTCTGGCTCGCTCGGCCATCTCCGCACCTGCCCACCGTCGAGTTCCGAGCTGCGGACGCGTCGATCACTCCGGATGGGGCGGTGTTGCAGGCCGCGCTGTCGCGGGCCCTGGTCAAGACGGCGCTCGCCGAGCGGGCTGCCGGGCGGGAAGCGCCGGAGGTGGACAGCCAGGTCGCCGCGGCCGGCGTCTGGACGGCCGCCCGGCACGGTCTGACTGGACCGGGCGTCGACCTTGTGGCTCAACGAACGGTCCCGGCTGGCGCGCTGGTCCAACAACTCCTCGTACGTACGCGCGATGCCCTCGAGGACGTCGGTGACCTGTCGGCGGTGCGATCCACGGTGGCGCGTCTCGAGCGGGAGGGCACCGGCGCCGAGCGGCAGCGCCGCGCGCGCACTGCCGGGCTGGCAGCGGTGGTCCGTATGCTCGTGGCAGAAACCGCTCCTGAGCAGGCGGGATGGCACGGTCCGGGCCAGGGCGGGTAGAAGCACATTCGTCCGGGCTCGCGCCGAACTGCCACGACCACCCTACGAGCGAGTCGCCATCAGCCCGGTGCGCCCGCTGGGGGCGCAGCCGGCTGGCTGGTGATGATCTTCGTCTTGGTCTTCTTGTCGGTTGGTCTCACCATCCTCCTGAACGTCCTCGCGCGCTGAGCCGGATCGGGCGGTCCGCGCTGCAGCCCCATAGGCATGCCTAGGCCCGCGGGACGCCGACTAGGTAGGTCTGCGTGGGAAAGATAGGTAACCGCTACCGATGGAAGCTGCCTCTTACCGAGCCACGATGGGTGCAACGAGAAGCAACCGAAAGGAGACGGTCACCATGTTGTCCCCACACCTGGCACTCATCATTGGCCGCGAGCGTCAGCGTGAGCTGATCGCCGAGGCCGAGCAGCACCGCCTGCTCGCTGCCGCTAAGCAGCAACGGGCCACCAATGGCAAGTCCCGTGGCACCGCCCGTGCCAACGGCCGCAGCACCTCGCGGCAGCGGTTCGGCGGCCGGGCCGGCGATACCCTCGTGAGGTGGGTAGATCGCGTGCCGGTACCACCTCGATGATGGTCGGGCGGGACCGCGAGCTCCGGCAGTTGAGCCGCCTCGCGGAGTCCCGCAGGCCGCACGTCGCAGTGGTCGCAGGCGAGCCGGGCATCGGCAAGACCCGACTGATCAACGAGTTCCTAGGCACCCTCAGCGGTGACCTGGTGGTCCTGGTCGGGCACGCCGAGCCCGGCTCGCTCGCACGTCCGTACGAGGTGCTGTTGGACGCCGTCGACGGGCGCTTCGGCGTGCCAGAGGAGCAGCTGGTTGCGCTGGCCGACCCCACCCGCAGCTCGGTCGAGCGGCTGCACATCGGGCTGTCGATCGTTGACGAGATCGTCGACGACCAGCCGTCGGTCATCGTGATCGAGGACCTGCACTGGGCCGACTCCGAGAGCGCCGCGCTGTTCGAGAGGATGGCCGACCAGACCGGCCCACGGCTGCTCGTCGCCACGTACCGCCCGGACGAGGTCACCAGCAGGCGACCAGTCGCCGCCCTGCTCGAGCGGCTCGAGCGGAGCTACACCGTCACCCACGTCGGCCTGAATCGGCTGAGCGAGGCCGACACCGGCGCGCTCGTCGCCGCGATCACTGGCGCCCCCGCCCCGTTCCGCACCGTGGCTGCGCTGCACCAGCGCACCGGTGGGAACCCGTTCTTCCTCGAGGAGCTCGTACGCGGGCACGAAGCCGCCGACCTCGAGACGCTGGACGAGCACCCCCTTCCCTGGAACCTCGCCGAGCTGCTCCGCCGGCAGGTCGACGACCTCGAGCCGCAGGCGCAGCAGGTCGTCGAGGCGGCCGCCGTGCTCGGTCATCGAGTGCCGTTCGACCTGCTCGCCACCGTGAGCGGGGCGGACGAGCGGGAGCTGATCGCGGTGCTGCGCGAGCTGGTCGACCGCGGCGTGCTGGTGGAGTCCGGCGAGGACGAGCTCAGCTTCCGCCACGTCCTGCTTCGCGAAGCGATCGCCGCGCAACTGCTCGGGCGGCAGCGTCGCCGGCTGCACGAAGCCGCGCTCGACGCGCTGCTCGCCGAGGGCGGGTCGGACCCGGCGATGGTGGCGCAGCACGCCCGCGCTGCCGGCCGCTACGACGACATGGTCGACGCCGCTCGACGCGGGACCGCGCTGTACCTGTCGATCGGCTCGGCGTACCAGGCTCTCCAGTTGGCCGAGCTCGGGCTCGACGAGGCGGGCGACGACCCGGATCTGTTGGCCGGCGCCGCTCGGGCGGCTTGGCTCGCTGGCCTGGTGGAGGACGCCGGTGGGTACGCCCGGTCGTGGCGCGACCACTCCACGACCGTGAGCGACCGGGCCGACGCGCTCTACCTGCTGATCCGCCTGGCCTGGGAGCTCGACGACACCGAGGAGATGCGCCGGCTCACCGCCGACGTCGAGCAGCTCATCGAAGAGCTGCCCCCCGGCGCCGACCAGGCGCTGGCGATGACCGCGGTGGCACAGGCGTCGTGGCTCGACGACCGCCTCGACGACGCGCTGGAGTGGTCCGACCGCGCACTCGCGCTCGCCGACGAGCTCGACCTGCCACACGTACGGGTGGCCGCGCTGGTCGAGAAGGGCGGCGCGCTCACCGACCGAGCGGCCACCAGCGACGAGGGCCGAGCGCTGCTCGCCGAGGTGGTGGACGAGGCCGAGGAGCTCGGCGAGTGGGTACTCGCCGCTCGCGGGCTCAACACACTGGTCTCGCAAGCACCGCCGTCCTCACCGAGCGAGCACTCCGAGATGCTCGAGCGGATGCGGACCGATGCTGAACGCGCCGGCTTCGAGTCGCTGTCGGTGGCGGCGTACTTCCAAGGCCGCGCCCGGTTGAAGATGCACCGGGGCGAGCTCAATGCGGCGATCAGCGCGCTGCACCTCGGCCGGGACCGGGAGCGAAGCTACCTGCGGCGGGGGCGGCGCGCGGACTACCACTCGGTGTTCCTCGCCGGGCTCCATCTCGAGGCCGGCCGCCTGGACGAGGCGAGCGAGCTCATCGACGAGCTGCGGGACGTGCGCATCTCCGGCACCGGCGTGCCGGGCCTGGTCTTCCACCTCGCTTGCCGGCGCGGGCACCTCGGCGCTGCCGAGAAGGCGCTGGACGAGGTGTACGCCGGGCTGAGCGAGCAGTCGTGGCGAAGCGAGTCGCAGACCCACGACCTGGTCTCGGCTGGGATCTTCGCCGGGCTGCCGCACGCGACGCTGGACCGCATCGGCCGCGAGCTCATGGATCCGGACGGCATGCAGGAGTACCGCTGGCTGGTGGACGCGCAGCTGACAGAGGCCAGAGGCGACGCCGAGGAGGCGCTGAAGGGGTACGAGTCGGCGGCGGACGCGACAGCGCTGTTGCCGCACGTACGGGGCACTGCGGCGGCCGGCGCGGCCCGCTGCCTGCTCGGATTGGGGCGTACGGAGCCAGCCGCTGAGCGTGCAGGTGCCGCGGCCGAGCTGTTGGCGAGCTGGGGCGGTTGGCGGGTCGCCCAGCTCGACGAGGTGCAGCTCCGGCTCGGCATCACGCCGGCCGACGGTCACGGCGCCGTGACCGGCCTGGCCGCGCTGACCCGTCGCGAGCGCGAGGTGGCCTCCCTCGTTGCCGATGGGCTGACCAACGCCGAACTAGCCCGCCGGCTCTACATCTCCCCCAAGACCGCCGCTGTCCACGTCTCGAACATCCTGCGCAAGCTCGGCGTCGCCTCGCGGACCGAGGTCACCGACGCCCTGGCCACCGACCTCCAGCGGGTCTGACCCCCGCGGGGCCGTTTGCCGCGTAAACGTGGCAACTTGCCCCTTTGCGGGGGGAGTTCACCGCGGAACGGGGCGGATTGCCGCGTCAACGTGGCAAATGGCCCGACGCTGCAGGCCCCGGGCCGTATGATCTCGCGGGGGTCAGGACTGGCCCCGTACGGCTCCCGGAGGTTCCATGCGATCTACCTACCGTGCCCTCGCCGGACTCGTCGCGCTCGGCGTCATCGCGCAAGCCGCGTTCATCGCGTTCGGCACGTTCGACGTCATCAACGTCGTGGAGGACGGCGAGATCTATGACGGCGACTACAACGCTGGCCAGGTGCTGCATTCCATCGGTGCCATGGCGATATCGGCGATTGGCCTGGCGCTGCTGATCGTTTCGTTCTTCGCCAAGATTCCTGGCGGGGTCAAGTGGGCCGCCATCGTCATAGGCCTAATCGCGCTGCAATGGGCGCTCGCCGTAGTCGCGTTCGAGGCCCCGGTGATCGGGCTGCTGCACGGCATCAACGCGCTGGTCCTTGCGGGAGCTGCCGGCCGCGCCGCCGCCCTGGCCCGCGAGCCGGCCGCGCCGGCTGGCCAGCCACCGACGCGTACCACCGCGCCCGCCTGACGGGTGGGCTGGGTTCGTCGCCACCTGCGGGCTCTGATCGCCACGGCGGCGACGCTGGCGATCGTTGTACCGCTCGGCTGGCTGTGGTGGGTCAGCCTGGTGCCGGACACCTACAACGTGATGGACATGGGGGTCGTCGACCTTGGCGGCGGACCTGACATGGACCACGGCATGCACGGCGGTCAGGACGTCTCCACCCTCACCGGCCCGACAGACGGCGAGCCCGCCGTCGCCGTCACCGTGACCGCGCGCAAGGAGAGCATCGAGCTGGTCGACGGCCCAACCGTGGACGGCTACACGCTGAACGGGACCTCACCTGGTCCCGAGATCCGGGCAACCCAGGGTGACCTGGTTGAAGTCACGCTGGTCAACGAGTCCGTGCCGGACGGGACGACGCTGCACTGGCACGGCGTGGACGTCCCCAACGCCGAGGACGGGGTGGCCGGTGTCACCCAGGACGCGGTCGACGCCGGCGAAGAGCACGTCTACCGGTTCGTCGTGGAGGACGTGGGCACGTACTGGTTCCACTCGCACCAGGTGTCCCACGAACAGGTACGCGGTGGGCTGTTCGGCACGCTCGTCGTGGAGCCGCGCGAAGGCGTGGGGACCGACGTCGACGTCGTCGCGGCCGTGCACACCTACGACGGCAACCGCACTGTCAACGGCGAGGTGGGTGCGAGCTGGCAGCAGGCCGAGCCGGGCAGCGTCGCGCGGGTCCGGGTAGTGAACACCGACAACGGGCCGATGCGCACCTGGGTCGCGGGAGCTCCGTACCAGGTGGTCGCGGTCGACGGCTACGACCTCAACGAGCCGAGCGACATCACCGACACCTCGGTGCTGGTCACCGCCGGCGGACGGGTCGACCTCGAGTTCACAGTGCCGACCGACGGTACGGCGGTGCGTATCGGCGCCGGCGGTGGTGGCGCCTCGTTGGTTGTCGGCCCCGAGGGCGCGACCGCACCGGATGACGAGGAGCCCGAGACCGAGCTCGACCTGCTCTCGTACGGCGAGCCGGCGGCGATCCCGTTCGAGCTCGACTTCGACCGGTCGTTCGAGTACCGGATTGGCCGCTGGCCCGGGTTCCTCGACGGGCGCCCTGGGTTGTGGTGGACGGTCAACGGCGAGATGTTCCCAGACATCCCGATGTACGTCGTGGCTGAGGGTGACGTTGTGCGGATGACGATCGAGAACACCAGCGGCGAGGTGCATCCAATGCACCTGCACGGTCACCATGCCCTGGTGCTCAGCCGGAACGGCGAGCGCTATACCGGCAGCCCGTTGTGGGTCGACTCGCTCAACGTCGAGGACGACGAGACATACGAGATCGCATTCGTGGCCGACAACCCGGGCGTCTGGATGGACCACTGCCACAACCTGCCGCACGTGAGCGAGGGGTTGCTGGCGCACCTGGTGTACGACGGCGTGACCACCGACTACGTCGTCGGTGGCGACGCGGACAACGTCCCTGAGTGAGCTAGGCGGGTGCGGTTCGTTCCTCCACGACGGTGCGGCGCTCGCCCATCTCCTGGAGCTTTTCCAGCACCGTGTTGATGCGCCCGTCCAGGCCGGACAGCTGGGCTTCGATCCGCTCGAGGCGACCTCCATGCGGCTCTCGAGGTGGTCGAGGTGGGCATCGATCCGGGTAACGGCCTGTTTCACGCCTCGCAACGGCTCGTCCAAGCCGTCGATCCGTGTCCCCATGCGGGTGAGCACGCGCCACAGGCAACCCCGAGCAGCGCGACCAGCACGCCGGTCAGGGTGACGAGCGCTTGCTGCATCATCATGCTCCCTGGTGGCTGCTCAGGTTGTCAGCGTGCCACTTCGAGGCAACGCCTTCGACCTCCGTTGTCAGCTGTGGATACTCGGCGAAACGCCCCACCGCAGCTCATGGCCGTCGCCCGGCGCCAACGCGACGCCGGCGGGATCGCTGTTGAAGGCGTTGGCTGGCGCGGACATGGGCTCGATGGCGACCGACCGTCGGCGCCGGCCAGGATCGGGCAGCGTGTCACCGGTGAAGACCTGCAGGTAGTCGGCCGGACCGTCGAGCCACAGCTCCACGACGCGCGAGCCGTCCGGCCGTTCCAGCCGGACTGTTGCCACCCCGGCCTCGTCGCGCACCAGCCCGCAGTACGCGGTGTCGAGCACCTGCGCGCCGATCGGTCGCGGCTCGCGGAAGTCCAGCGCCGTCCCGTCAACCGGCCGTTCGCCGACCGGGATGCCGCGGGCGTCGGTCTCCAGCCACCGGTTGGCGGGCACGGTCAGCATGGCGTCGTCGACCAGTTCGGTGCCGACCTGCAGGTACGGATGCTGGGCAACGGCGTACGGTGCTGGCCGCTCCCCTAGGTTGTGCGCCGTCACCGTGACGGCCAAGCCTGCGTCGGTCAACGCGTACGACACCTCCAGGTCGAGCCGGAACGGGTAGCCCGGCTGCGGCTCCAGCCGGACGCTGAGGACG
>Ga0180121_10001220_pt1 | contig 10885 bp, 9 predicted proteins | sample AntDrymUQ5402106_2_FD_129676 | JGI IMG/M metagenome (GOLD analysis project Ga0180121, IMG submission 129676) | Polar desert sand microbial communities from Dry Valleys, Antarctica - metaG UQ540 (21.06) (version 2) (version 2) | ecosystem: Environmental > Terrestrial > Soil > Desert | place...
AATTAGATGTAAGAGAAAACAAATTAACTGAAGCCAGAAAAAACAGAATTGAAATCAGAAATGCAGTCTAAATTATACCATAATATTTTTTACAAAATTCCTGTTTCCGGTGAACCAATACAAAAAGGATTCGGATAATTCTGATGCAGTACATAATCCAACGGAACTCCAGTAGCACCTTCGCCTGTAGAAACCAAAACAGATTCCCAAACTTTATATACTCTCTTATCAGTGCATACAATCAACGTGTTGCCTGTGTTTGCATCCTTACCAATACCAATTACTTTTCTGGAAGGTGTAAATGTATTATTATAAGGAAAGAATGTGTGTCCCCTGTTGGTAGACTTATAAATTCCATTGTTATCCGATCCCGCATACCAGATATGATAATCGTCAGGATTCACTTCTATAGAAATTATATTAAAGGCATTTGGCGCCGGAACCCAAAACCCTTCTGGGCTCCCGGCTTTACAATAGATCTGATTGTCGGGAGCTACACCATGGTAGTTGTTATCACCTTCATCAAATACAATAAATTTAAAAGCAGGGAGATCATTTCGAATAATAAAATCATAACCCTCGTTTGTACTGTATGCGACATGCTCCTCTGTCACTGTGAATATAATATTAGTCGCCCATGGAGAAACTCTCAGAAAACCTCCACCATCCTGCAAAACAAAACTCTTTATCTTCTTCATTCCTTGCAAAGTATCAGTGACAAACCAGCTTACACCGCCGTTTGTGCTTTTGAAAATTCTGGGTTCGTTATAATGAATACCGTTGAAGTATGTATGACCCATATACATTATTTGCGGATTTGAAGGATCTAAATCAAATCCTCTACATTCCTGTAATAAGTTATCACATGCAAATGGAAGCGTTGTAGTACTAAGGCCTCCATCAAAGGACAAAGTAGTATAGTCTCCTCCTGTCAGTGGAGAGCCGCAGCTGTGCTAGCCATTAAAAAGAAACATGGAAGAATTATGAAAACATAATCAACCGGGTAACAACTTTGGTTTGATCCGTTGATACAGCATTTTGCATTCAGAAAAGCTTCAGTCGACCATGTTTGCCGGTTATTATTAAGTTTGTAATAGTATCCGCCTTCTGTTCCCTGCGGTACATTAGCTATTCCCTGTTGCAAATAAATTCCTTTAAGACCGGAGCCATTGATCTTAAACGAGCTGAATGATTCTATTCCGTATTGAGTAATGTCAAATAATATTGATGATCCGTGAGAATGAATTATTTGAAAGGAGGTAATTAAAAGTAGAAACAAAAAAGAGTAAAGTTTTTTCATAAGAAATAAATTTAATTATTTTTTTAAAAAACTATGAGTTCAGTTTTGTTTGAAGATTAAGTTAAATAAGAGAATTCGGATTCACAATACTTTTATTTGCTGTAATCACATATTCCTTTATTTCCTTAATAATCTTTAGTACCATTATCCACTGATTTGTTCTTCCTTATTGCTATCAATACAAAAATTGTCATAAGAATTATTAAAATACCTTGTATGTAATAAGATACTATAGAAAGTTGATACGAATTCATAAAGTAAAATTGAGTTGGAAATTGAAAACATTTTTCCAAGGTTGAGGTATCGATAAATATTGGTAGATAAAATTTTGACAATATTAATGAAAATATTGTCAGGAGAATAAAAAGATTTTTTTGAATGCTTAAATCCTTTAAAACCAAGACTGTCAACAAAACTATAAATGGAACAAAATTAATAATCTCTCTGGGATTACTTTCAAACATTAACATAGCAGCAATTATAAATGATAAATAGACTCCAATTCCAAGATTTTTCAGATGGGATTTAAAATTCTTTAAATTAAAAAATAATATGATAAAGAAGGGACCAAAATATGTTATTGCCGTAATTATATAGACTAATGGCTTACTACAACTCTTTAAAAAAGAAACCCAATAAATAATTTGTAAAAATTTTTCTCCCTGATCAAATTCGCTGCTGAAATATTTTTGAAACACATTTACGATCGTAAACAATAATATACAAATCAAAACATTCTTTATTTTTATACTAAATAGAATTTCTTTAAGAAATTGAAAATATTTACTAAATGGTAAATTAGCTGGTAAAAAGATGAAGAAAAAATATGACATCACTAAAAAATTTAACACAGAACTTATGTACAATAATGAAGGAATAATTTGAATAAGTACCTCCTGGTAGCCCCCATAAAGTGAACCACTTATAAAGTATTTATTTATATAATAAAGAGCCATTATAAGAAATGGCAATGGTATAATAAAAGCTAAATATTTGTTTGCGGATACTCCAGTACCTGAAATATTTTTTGTTTTAAAGTTTTTGGGGAAAATTATCATCATAATACCCATATAAATAAAGGTTGGCCAGGTAAATGCTCCTAAAAATGTCGTAATTACTTTCCCAATCAAATTATCTTTTATGTGAAAATATAAAAGGCAAAAACCCAAGAAAAATGCGGTGGGATCGGTTAAGATAGGGTAATATAATGTATGCTTGCCTATTCCAAAATTAACAAAACAAAAAATAAATCCTATCCATAACAATTTTAAATCAAATTTGTAAATCTTTGCTATTCTATACCAAATAACGCTACAAAGAACTAGTAAAGTAAGATTATAAATTTGAAATACTTTAACAATAAAAAAATCTTCCTTTGGTATTTCGAAAATTGTCAGTATAGAATTAACCACAAACAAAGGAAAAATTCTTTGAATAATGTAAAATTCTAATTTGTTATGAAATACAAGACTATAAAAATGCTTGGTAATTTCTGCATAGTATTCACCGTCATACCCCAAACCGTTACTTACATTTATGACTGCGCCATTGAAAAAATAATAGATCCCCCAAAACAAAATTATAAGAGGCATTGTTATTTGAGGATTTTTTCCCAAATATAATATTGCGTCCTTAAATTTATTCATTTCTCCTGTATGTTTTCTATGAATTTCATTTTAAGTAAAATTATATCTTCACATTAATCTTTTTCATAAGAAGAATCTTAATGTAAAATATTTGTGCGATGAATGCTAAGGCAGTTGCGATGGCAGAACCATACATTCCCCAGATTGGAACAAGTATAATATTCAAAACAACATTAGTTAAGAAATACAAAAATAAAAAGAGGGATTGAATGCCCGGAAAGCCCAATTGATTGAAAATCAACTGAAAAGGCAGGTAACCCGCACTCAAAATTATTCCAAACATTAAGATTGAAAATACAATCCATCCTCCTGATAATTTTTCTTGTAATTCAAAAATACGAATCAATATTGGAAAGCATATTATAGAAACCACTCCTGCAGGAATAACCATCTTGTCAAAAATTTTTTTGCTGCGCTTGATGATTCTTTCCAACACAAACTTACCCTTAGAAAAATAACACTTTGTTAAAATGGGATTGATGTTTGTTCTTAAAACGATTGGAAATTGCGTGAATCCATCAGAAAGCATTGAAGCAAAACTATATATCCCAACGGAATTTTCACTTGTATAAAATCCTAAAATCAAAACGTCTATTCTCGAATTGCAGTCAAATAAAATATTTCCAATAACAGCCTTTGATCCAAATCTCAGGTGATTTTTAAACCAATAAAAAATTTGACGAGAATAAATGAAATTCCAAAATCTGGTTGTATAAATTATTAATACAATAAATAAAATAATCTCAGCGCCGGATAAAATTAATGGAGTGGTGAATCCTTTTGCATTATAGATTATTAATAATATCAGAATAATTAGCATTAAAAAAGAACGCACTGTCACAAAAACAGCATAGGATTTCATCATTCTGTATCCAGCGAGATAAGAAAGCATAACTTTATTCAGAGAAAAAAAAATTAATCCCGGAATAACTAAAGCAAAACCTAATGTGACATCTTCACTGTGTAAAATTTCTCCCGGAATATTTCTAAGCAAATAAGAGATTAATGTTACTGATGAGGATATGATGAATGTAATTAATATTGCCGAGAGCAATATAATGTCTGTTTTTCTTTTTTCGTTAGAATATTGAGGAATATATTTTTGCAATGAAAGATGAATGCCTCCCGTTGATACTTGTGACAACAAAATATAAATTGCATACACCTCATTGAAAACTCCCAATATGCTACTATCATAATATTTAAGAATTAAAATATTTAATGAAATACCTATTACACCTATTAAAAAAAAACTTACAATATTCCATATAAGATCAACATTGAATTTATCTAATCGGCTAAGAACTGTAAGGGAATTAGATAAATAATTTTTTATAAAACTCAATTTATTGATCCTCTCTTATGAGTCAATTAATTAGTTTTTACTTTAAAGAGATACTTAAAGAGAGATAAATTTTTAAAAAATAATGTTAATAAATTGTATAATTTATACTTTCTTTAGAAGCGATAGAACCCAGCAAGAAGTTCTCTTACCCTGAAAATTCTGAATGAATTGATCAAAAGGCAATAATAATGGAGCATAGTATTTAATTAATTTTGAAGGTATCCTGAACAGCATGCTCTCTTGAACTAATAGATATGCTAAATTACCTCCATAAATATTTTTTTTAAATTCAAATATTTCATTGTGTCTTAACTTTAATTTATCTATGTCAATCGATTGTTCATTATCTTCGAAATAAATTTTATCCATTCTATACCATTTCTTTCTCAAGTAATTGAAAAAAGATCCTGCAGAGGGCTCCCATACTAAAAAATAACTCTTCTTTTTCAATATTCTATGAATTTCTCTTACACCTTCATCAACATTTGGGTGTAAATGATGAAGAGAATCCGTGATAATAAAATCAAATTCATTGTTTGAAAAATTTGTTTTTGTAATCGAATTACAATATACTGGAATATCGGGATACCTCTTTGTATAAATCTCACATTGTTTTTCGGAAATGTCCAAACCGGTTACTTTAGCGCCTTTGCTTAGAAAATATCCGGTGCTTTCCCCTCCTCCACACATGGCATCTAATACATTAAGATTTTTAAAGTCCATTCCAAATAAAATTTTATCATAAGTTCGATATCTGTATTCAAGTGCATATTTATTTGAATAATGTTCATCATATTTTTCAGCAATCTTATTATAATATTCCTTTTGATTGTGCTCGATTGTATTAAAATGTAATTCAGACATAATATTTTTTCAATTTCTATAAAGAGTAGGTATCTGATTTATTCTTTTAATGGTAGATTCAAAATCAATACCTATTGTATCACAATAACCTTTAATTGATTCTCCACGCGGACTGTTAATGTCATTTATATTTTCAATTGCACAATCTCTTGATAAGTAACCTTCTCTGATCTGATTGCTTCTGAAGGTATCGAACTCAGAAAAACCTGCAACTCTATGATAAATATAATTATAAAACGAGGCAGTTCCATCCCCTATTCTCCATGTTGATTTCAGATCTGTTGCAGTTTCCCAATCATATTCTTCGATGAGAGTTTTATTAACGAGATCTTCATCCCACTTGATAAAATCATAAAGTGTCAGGTATTTTTGTGATATCATATAGTATGAAAAATATGCGAACAAGGTGTCCCAAACAGATGAATTTACGTAAGATGGATTTAATAAATATTCCTTTCCATAATAAGTAATCAACTTCATTTTGTTTATCAAAGAAAGATTATAGTGTTTTTCTTTATCTAAGGATCCAAGTTCATTTATTCCACAAAAACCAACTTTAAAATTCGTTTGTTCTAGTGGATTAAAACTGAATATCAACAATTTTAAACCCATTTGTTTCTGTAATTTGTTTGCAAAGTAAAAAAATTGTTTGTCACCAGCCATAAATAGTGGAATAGTTCCTAATGAAGGTTTCTTTAACCAAGCAAGAACATTTTTTCTAATGTTTTTTCTTTTAGTTCTTATGTCAGCAGAAAGTAATATATGTTCAATTCCTAACTTTCCGCACATCCTGGAAATATTTCTTCTGGCAATATCAGTTACCATTCCCCAATCGTATGTGAAAGCAAGAGGATTCATTTTTAAAACAGTCTTGACATAATGAATTGCATACGAGCTATCTCTTCCACCGCTAAAGGTCATCATACAATCAGGAGTTCCATCTTTGCTCCTATAGGGAGCGATAATTTCTTCTAAAGCTTGTTGTCCTTTATAATTTATTCGTGAATAACTGTTACAAAGATTGCAAACTCCCTTCTCGTCAAACTTTATAAAGGGAAAAGTCTCCGGTAAAATACACTTAGTGCATCTTCTTAATGAATTAATTTCCTTAAGGTTTACTTTTAAAAGGAATGAGGCATGACCGGGATTGTAGGGAGAAAACTTTTTATTAATTTCCGAAAGATTTTTTTCGTAACTTATATCCGGTTGTACTTCATTTATATTTCTCTTTATACTTGCTCCGTTACTTTTCGATCTTTCCTCCGGCCAAACATAATTTTCGTCCAATAAATATTTACTCAGTTTTAAATCTTTTAAGTTAACTAAATAAAATGTTCCAGGTAAAACGTTAGATGTAGTAAACTTTCCCAGCATTGAAATTAACTTAGTTTCTTCCAAAACCTCATTCAATATATATTTTTCCGAAGCAAAGATTAAACAATCTTGATTTTCATTATAAGAAATGTATAAAGAGCCGTTATTAGTGGCGAGTATAAGATCGTCTGAATTATCGAGTATGACAGCAATTGAAGTTGCGCCGTAAATATGCTTGAATGAAGCTTTCACCGAATCGGGTAAAGAATAATTTTCTTTCCTGAATTTTGCAATCAGCGCCAATATAATTTCTGTATCTATGTCATACTCTCTTTTTAAATCCGAAAATTTTTTCCAAAGTTCTTTGTCGTTTACAATAATTCCATTGTGAATACATGCCATACCATTTTTCAAAACCGGCTGGTTATTATTATGTATATCTTCATTTCCATTCGTAACTAATCTTGAATGACCTATAACCGCAACGGTATCGGCGAGGCTTTTACTTCCATTGAACCTTTCAGTAAACAATTTATTATAAGACTTAGAATTAATTAATTCCGAAGCCATAACAGGAGCTTTGAAAACGTCTATTGAATCTTTGTAAAGAAATGCGACTCCGGCTGCTTCTTTACCTCTGGATTCTGAAAGCTTAAATAATTTATTTACAACTGATTTTAATTCTGTTGTACTTAAACTCGATTTATCGTTTGTGATAATTCCAAATATACCGCACATAGCTTTTATACTTTTCTAAAAATATATAAATTGTTTATACCCAACATAAATTTTCTGGAAGTCTCCAATTTAAAACCCTTTCTCTCGACAAGGGAAATTATTTGTGCTCCTGTCATTCCATAAACCTCCCCTTCCTTCATACCTCTTTCCTTCTGATCTGCATCCCATGGGGAACGTATTAAGTGCCAGACTCTTGATATGCGAGGTGGTAACATGGTGATTATCAATTTTCCCTTTGGCTTTAAAACTCGGCAGCATTCCAAGATTACTTCACTTCGGTTTGGAATATGGTTCAATGCTGCAATAATTGACACAGTATCAAACTCTTTATTTGAAAAAGGCATGTAGGCAGTATTTTCAACAACAACATTCGAACCCTCCCAGGGATAAACATCAACACCTAATCCATTACCGTATTGCCTGACTAAATTGTTCATACCGGATCCTACATCTAATAATCTCCCTTCAATATGAGGTAATACGTTTTTAATCCTAATTTTTTCTAATTTTTTTCCAAGAAAATCCTTCATCCAATTTTTTTATTTATTGAGAATCTTCTTAAGTTCAAACGTACCATCCTTTCCTTTAATGTGATAAAAAGAATAGTCATTCAATTCATTATAGTTACTGTCGATGAATTAGACACGTCTTTAAATCTTTTCAAAGAATTATAATATTACTTCTTTTTATTATAATCCATATCCATCCATATAGCAAACAAAATGGATTGAAAGGTTATTAATATGGAAAAAGAAAGTATTGTCAATGTAGTTTTCGGAGCTTCGCCGATCTGAAAGTAAAGAAGAAAAAATCTTATAGTTAAAGGAAAGATTATAAATATAATATTGAATAATGCAAACATATAAAAAAGTACTAAAGGATGAAAATCTAATACAATATATCTTTGCCAGTTTCTGCGGAAAAATAAGTTAATCAAAATCCAGCTTGTCTTCGGAATATATTTCCACAATATTATTTTGCTCTTTTCGCTTCCATAAACCGGCTCCACCTCAACATCAGCTGCTCTATATCGCTGGATGTTAAGCATACACAAAACATCAGCATTATAACCATACCCTCTGGTCAGTTTTTCAATTGGAATTTTCTTAAGTGCAGAATTTTTAATTGCAGAATATGCACATTGAGGATCCATTAAAGAGTAATAACCTGTCGCAAATTTACTTAAAATTGTCAAAATAGAATTACCAATAAATCTATACTTAGGCATTGCAGCAATTTTTCTATGAAGCAACCTATTACCTTTAATATAATCATAATCTTCATCAATTAATTTATCTAGTATGTTAACCAAATCTCTCGGATGCATTTGATTGTCACCATCCATAATTGCTGTTACGTCTATACCAACCTTTTTCTTGCTTAACAAATATCCATCTCTAATACATTTTCCTAAACCTTCGTTTTTGATGTGATTAATTATTTCTACTCTTCCATCTTTTTGCTTCTGATTTTGTAAAAGTTCTAATGTTTTGTCAGTACTAGCATCATTTATTACAAAAATGTAATCAACATATTCAGGAATACCGTCTAAAGTCTTAAGGATAAGAGTTTCTTCATTATACGCGGGAACTATTACACAAATGCTGTAATCTTTATACATTAATTCTTTTATTTAAACATTCTAGTCCCACTACAGTTACTCTAATCCTTTGAGTTTGAAAGCGTTATGAAAAATTTCTTATTGTAGACAAAGGAGAGTTGAAATTTTTTAGCTTTAAGACCAAGTTTAGACATTTTACAATAGCGAAAATTTGCTTTCTTTTGATCATACAAAAGAAAGTCATAAATGTATTTGGAATAATATCTAAAAAGTTTTCGGCAGATGTAACATTATATCTTAAATATAATCCAAAATCATTGATTATATTAGTAGCATAGACATAGAATATCTTGAAGAAAGTTCGTAATTATTATTTTCAGTTACTTATTTTCTTGAGGCAAATTAAATTTTTTAACTACTAATGCAACTGCAAAAATTGAGAACTATGTGTTTGAAAATTTGAATCGAGACATTGTTTCAGAAAATTTTGAATCCAAATGAGTTTTTTTCTTTGTAATATAAAAAGTAGAAAAGTAATAAACGAGAATCGACCTGTGGACAAAATTTCTGTCGTCTGAAAAAAATTTAATTAATCACACTATCCAAAAATGAGAAAAATTCAAAAAAATGAGACATTTCCTAGGAAGTTGACTGAAATTGACTTCAATAGACTATAAAAAATTATCAACCAATTGCTAAAAGGTACCTATCTCTTAAGCTTCGGATCAAATGCATCACGAAGTCCATCACCAAGTAGGTTTACAGAAAAGACGGTGACCATTATGGCTATGGAAGGAAAAACAGCTAAACCCCAGTTGGTACCTACCACAATATATTTGTAACCGTCAAATATCATTTGTCCCCAGCTTGCTGTCGGGGGCTGAACACCAAGGCCGAGAAAACTTAAACTTGCTTCAAATATTATTGCTGCTGCAAGTCCCACAGTACCTGTAACGATAACAGGTCCCATTGCATTCGGAAGTATATGTCTCGTAATAACTCTCGAAGATTTGAAACCGATAGCTCTCGTTGCCTCAACAAACTCTGTTTCCCTTAAAGAAAAAAACTGCCCTCTGACAATCCGCGCAATATCGACCCAACCGGTAAGCCCGATCGCAACGAACGCTTGCCATAAACCTTTTCCCAAAACGACCGAAAGGGCAATTATCAGCAGCACAGCAGGAAATGCGAATATAACGTTTACCAACCACATCACGAACATGTCTGTTTTCCCTCTGAAATACCCGGCTAATGAACCTAATATTATCCCGATAATTATTGCGATACTTTCGGAAATCACGCCAACCATCAGACTCACCCGGCTTCCGTAAATCAGACGGCTCAATACATCCCTTCCAAATCTGTCCGTACCCAGACGATATTTTAATGTCTCAACATAGCCGCTTGCCTGTTTCTCGAGTTCACCAGTGCTCATGCTAACATCGGCATCATTAAAATCCGTATAATAAATTCTTCCATTCTCTTCTTTAATAAAGTTTTTTATCGGAATATATTTATTTTCATTTTCGTTAGCTTCATTAACTTTTTTTACAAGCGCTTGCCCTTCAAAGCCGATAGGTTTTGCGGCGTACTCAAGAATCTGCTGGTTTGGATTAAAGGGAGAAATAAAAGGTGCGGTCAATGCGACAACAATCAAAAAGGCAATTGTCCAGAGCCCGATCATAGCAAGACGGTTTCTCTTAAGCCTTTTCCACGAATAATACCATAAGCTGTGGCTTCGGTCTTCCTGTAATATTTCGTTAGCGACTACGGCTGTTTCTTCTTCCATTCAGTATTTAGTATTCAGTATTGAGCATTAAGTATTGAGTATTGAGTATTGTGACCATTCTCTATTGACTATTGACCAACAAGATAATTAAGACAATTTTACTTTCGGATCGAGCAGTGCATAGAATATATCCACAAAGAAATTAATTATAACAAATATTATTGCACTGAATAAAACTGTTCCCTGTATCATAGGAAAATCTAATTTGAAAATTGCATCTATAGCTAAGAGCCCAATGCCGGGCCAGTTAAAAATGTATTCTATAAAGAAAACTCCTCCAAGTGTTGCCGCCAGAGAAGCGCTGATAGTGGTCACAACAGGATTTAAG
>Ga0180121_10001221_pt1 | contig 10882 bp, 9 predicted proteins | sample AntDrymUQ5402106_2_FD_129676 | JGI IMG/M metagenome (GOLD analysis project Ga0180121, IMG submission 129676) | Polar desert sand microbial communities from Dry Valleys, Antarctica - metaG UQ540 (21.06) (version 2) (version 2) | ecosystem: Environmental > Terrestrial > Soil > Desert | place...
ACTATCAGAATGCGCGGCGGCTGGCTCGACACAATTAGTTTATCTCCCGGGATATGGCTGGGCCCGCAACCACATCCGGTGATCCTCCGGGTGGAGTTTCCGCGTCGCTAATCGGAAGGCTGAACACGGCCCGCGTCCCAACTCCTTCCCTCTTATCTTCGATCCAGATACGCCCACCGTGCGCTTCCACAATTCCTTTAGCGACCGCGAGTCCCATTCCGGTGCCCTTAGGCTGGATACTGTCCCCCGTATCACCGTCGCGGGTGGCGCGAAAGAACTTGTCAAATACGCGTTCCCGGATGTCGCGGGGGATGGTCTGTCCCTCGTCCTCGACGGCAATCTGGATAATCTCGTCGTCTACAGGGTGCGCGCTAACTAGAATTTTTGTTCCGGCCGACGAATACTTCACCGCATTATCAATCAGCGTGAACATCACCTCGGCGACCGCTCTCGGATCTACCTGAACTGCAGGTATTTCGTCGGCAATCTCAACTATTACCTGGTGATTCCGCGTCAGCGGCTCCGCGCGCTTGAGCACTGTTGCCACGATCTCATCGACGACTCCCCACCTGCGACGGAGGCGTAACTCGCCAGTTTCGATCCGCGCCAGTTCAATCAACCCTTCGACGAAGCGGTTGAGCCTGTCACTCTCTTCGTCGATCACCTGCAGCATCTCTTTTCTCGCATCGATGCCGAGAGTCACGGGCCCGCCGTGGATCGTCGACGATTGCAGTTCTTCCAGCAACGTGCTGATCGATGCCTTGATCGACGTAAGAGGTGTGCGAATGTCATGAGTGACGGCGTCAAGCAGCGCTGATTTTAATTTCTCGCTCTGCTTGAGCGCTTCGGCGTGACTTGCCCGCTCGAAGGCACTCTGCAACTCTTCGTAGAGTCGCTCGATCTCCCGGCGACCGGCATCGGCCTCTTCGGCACGTCGTTTCGCTCGAGCAGAAAGCTGCCCCACTGTAATGGCGGTAACCATAAAGGTAATAAGAGCGACCCAGTTATCCGGGGCGGCGATCGCCAGCGTGCCGAAGGGCGGTAGAAAGAAGTGGTTGAAGCATAAAACACCGAGCAATGAGGCCACGACTGCTGGTCTGGCCCCATACCAGGTGGCGACCAGGAGCACGACGAGCAACAGTGCGAGAGCTACGGTAGTGGCGTTGACGTGTGAGCTGAACAGTTTCAGCACCGCCGTCGTAGCGGCTATGCCGGAGGCTGCGACCAAATAGCCTGTCCAGCTCTTTCGGAAATGCACAGACGTCATGCGCCTAATTGTATGACAAAAGGGCGGAGGAGTAGTGCCGGCCTTGAGTTGGTCCTAGATCTCCACCTGTGAACCCAACTCGACCACGCGATCAGGCGGGAGACAAAAATAGGCGGTCGCGCTTGTGGCGTTACGCGAGATGAGGGCGAAGATTTTTTCACGCCAAATCGCCATGCCCGGTCGTTTGCTGGCCATGATCGTCTCCCGCCCAAGGAAGTAGGTAGTATCTGCCGGGTCGAATTTGAATCCTGGTGCTTTCACATTTTCCAGCACTCTGGGAATCTCCGGGTCTTCCATGTATCCATAGAAAACTCTCAGGCGGTAGAACCCGTTACCCACAGGCTCTATTTCAACTCTCTCACCATCGACATAAGGAACCAGCCGCGTCTTCACCGTCAGAAACAGCACCCGCTCGTGCAGCACCTTGTTGTGCTCGAGGTTATGGATCAGGGCCGGCGGGGTCCGCGTTGCGTTCCCGTTCATAAAGATGGCAGTGCCAGGCACCCTTATCGGTGGACGACGTTCTATCTCCAGGAGAAAGTCTTCCAGCGGTTGAGAATCAGATTGGATCCGCTCGGAGAGGATCTTCCGTCCCTTCTTCCATGTCATCATCACGGTGAAGATTACCGCCGCCAGTAGCAGCGGAAACCAACCGCCATGCGCCACCTTGATGATATTCGCTCCGAAGAATGAGAGATCAATAACCAGAAAGAAGAGGCATAGGGAACCTGCCGTCAGCCGGCTCCAACCCCAGCGGTTACGCGCGACGACGTAAAACAGGATCGTGGTAATCACCATCGTCGATGTCACCGCGATTCCGTAAGCCGCGGCCAGGCTGCTGGAACTACGGAAGCCGACCACGATGGTAATGCATCCGAACATCAGGGCCCAGTTAATTGTGGGTATATATATCTGCCCAAATTCTCTCGTCGACGTGTGGGTGATTTTCAGACGCGGGATGAAACCGAGCTGTACGGCTTGCATGGCGATTGAGAACGCGCCAGTGATGACAGCTTGCGAGGCGATGACTGCTGCCGCCGTGGCCAGGACGACCATCGGGTAGAGTCCCCACGACGGCACCAAGCGATAGAACGGGTTCTCGGCGGCGCCTGGATTCTCAATCAGCAGTGCACCCTGACCGAAATAATTCAGTAAGAGTGCCGGCAGCACGACCGTGAACCAGGCGAGACGGATGGGCCGCAATCCAAAATGGCCCATATCTGCGTAGAGCGCCTCGCCTCCGGTAATGACAAGACAAACCGCACCGAGAATCAGAAACCCATGCCAGCCGTTGCGGAGAAAAAAATCCACCCCATGAAGGGGGTTGATGGCCGCCAGCACCTCCGGGTAACGAATGATCTGCAGGATCCCGAGCCCCGCCAGCACTGCAAACCAGACCAACGTGACCGGCCCAAAAACTTTGCCGATGCCTGCGGTTCCGCGACTCTGAACGAGAAACAATGCGACGATAATCGCAATCGTTATTGGTACGACGTAAGGGTTGAAGAGAGGCGTTGCGACGGTCAAACCCTCCATCGCGCTAAGTATTGAGATCGCCGGCGTGATGACTCCTTCGCCACATAAGAGGGCGGCGCCGAAGATGCCCATCGCGATCAGCACCCAACGCTCGCTTCTCCCCGAAGGCTTGATCGGAGTCGCCAGTGCCGTCAGTGAGAGGATGCCGCCTTCGCCATGATTGTCCGCGTGCAACACGAAAACGAGGTACTTGACCGAAATGACAATGACCAGCGACCAGAAGATGAGCGAAAGGACGCCCAGGATGTTAGCCGGCGTGGGAACGATGGAATGCGGTCCATGAAAGCATTCGCGGAGAGCGTAGAGCGGGCTGGTTCCGATGTCGCCGTAGACGACACCAACCGCGGCAAGCGAGAGAATGAAAAGATATCGACCACGTGGCGTCACGCGTTCGATGTGCCCGCCGGTGGTCGTAGCGTGGATGTCCGTGGGTGTTGTCTGTGCCATTCCCCTGCTTGACCTTAACCGTTCTCGCTTGCGGAACACCGGCCGAACAGATCTTGATGCCGTAGAGTCGCGGATATTTGAATGGCAGAGAAGTTATAAAGTTTTCCAAAATATGGCAAGGCCGCGTCCGGCCCGATCGACGCAACAGCGCCTGAGGCGCGGCAGCCGACCTTATGTCTGATCTCGCGACAGCATGAAAGAGAGTGAATGGCCCCTAGCTGTCCAACCCTCATTCGAATAGTCGATCGGTAGATCAACCACGGCCGTCGCATCGCTTCCTTCAGTCCAGATTGAGCCTGAGATTTCCTCACACTTGAGCTGGTAGTGCTCAATGCCCGTAAAGACGCTGCGCCAGTAAGCTCCATAGAGTGTCTTGTAAACGACTCCGCCGACTTCAATATAAACTCTGTTCCCGCGCAGAATTTTGTAATTTATTCGGCCCAGCAATTCCAGGACGAGGCCGCGATCGTGCACATCAGGATCTTGAGGGGAACATCGAAAGCGAGTGAACGCTTGATCTTCTTGAGAGAGACTGACTTCGTCACTCCGCCATCCTTCGGGTTGATACTGAAGCATCTGTCGCCAATGTCCTTCATGGTCCATGTGGCACCCCCGACATGCGCTGACTTCAAGAATGGGTAGGATGCTTAGTCTATTCTCAAGACCGGCGGAAAGCCAGAACTATTCCGGGAGCATCGCGAGGTCAGACTTGAGTCTCAGTTGGTAACGAGTTAACCTGCATTTCCCCGTTCGCATTCCCCATACCCCGAAGGCCCTTTGTCTAGTTTGCGGTTTGCCACATCGGACTATGAAACATTCACACCCAATCCGGTTTTTGACCACTTTGATGATTGCAGGTTTGCCTGCCACTGTAATGACGCAGAACCCAGCGCAAGAACGCGCCGCTAACCTTCGCCAGCAACTGGCTGAGGTACAGACAAAGCAAACGGAATTGGAAACCCGCTTGCAGCAACTCGAAGAGGATCTGAAACCCGAGAACATCGAGAAGGGTCTGGCGGGAATAGGCAGCACGCGCCCGGAAGAACTGCGCGAGCAGCGTCGACGCCAATTGGAGATCGAAAAGAAGAGCGTACAAACTCGTCTCGACCAACTGGCAACCAGCCGCACTCGTTTGGAAACAGGGATCGTGCAAGCAGACGCCGCCGCCTACCAAAGCAGTGCCGACGCTCACGCAGGTGGAACAAATAAAGAAGCTGCTACTAAACTACCGATCAGCGCAAACCCGGTGTCGTTATTTCACCGACCGTTCCACGACGGGCGCGGCGCGGAAACAAAAACAAACCACGACCGAGGCGCATCCGGCGTCGAGCTTAATCCCGAGCCCAAGCGATGATGCCTCTCCTTGGAGACGACCTGTCACCACCGATGAATCGGTGGGCTACTTCGGTCCGTCTGGAAGAAGAGCGTGCCGGCGAAAGAATCAGAGTGCGGAAATGCGACACTCTAATTCTTCAGCAATTGCGGCGGGCTTCAGGCGCGTGTCGAATTTGATAGGCTCACCGAAAACGACTCTCACCACGCCGGGCGGAGCGAAATATTTCTGTCGCTGTTTGAGTTCATACAAGCCGTGAAGTTTCACCGGCACAACGGTGACGTTCAGTTCCTTAGCCAACAATCCGATGCCGGTCTTAAATGAACTCATATGCATCTGCCCGCGCGGCGCGCGCTCCCCCTCAGGAAACACCAGCACGCTGTCGCCTCGATCCACACACTTGCCGGCATAGGCGAAACTGCGGCGGAAGCCGCTCCGCTTAGGGAGCGGAAAGACCTGAAAAAATGTGGTAACCAAAAGGTACTGAACAAGCAATCGTAGCTGCATAAACCAGCCTGTGCCTGCCGGTGGATGAACCCAGTCGCGCAAGCGTTCGCCTTCCATCGCAATGGCCAAACGGTGTCTCAGACGTGCAGGCAGGGCCGCGAGGATAAGCGCGTGGTCGGCCAGGGTAACGTGATTGGCGACGAACAAAGCTGGGCCGGCGAGACCGGCGACATTGTGGCGGCCCTCAACGCGCATGCGGCTCATCACGTGTGTGATTGGCAGAATCAGAATGTAGGTGAGCAGTGCGCCGACCCACGTCAGCGGAAACCGTCGCGTCCACTTCGGGTAAGGATACGGCACGGCGCGTTCCCCCGTTTCGCCGCGAACTATTCGTTCAACTTCTTCCACGGTTGTAGCCCCGGTAAACGCCGCCTCGTCAATGTCAATTTGGTATCGCTCTTCCAACGCACTCAACAATTCGATTCGCCCTAAGGAGTCTAGTTTCAAGTCGGTCGTTAGCTTCAGGGAAGGCTTGCCTTCGACTGAAGGCGCGTAGCCGCTGATGCGCGCGGCCAAGAAAAGGATGAAGGATGAATCGGAGTCGCTCTTTTCACCTTTCATGCTTCCGTCTACCACCCCAAGCGGGCTGCCCGCTTGGGGACCCCGGGCTTCATCTTCGATTTTTGCCACGACTTCGCGTTTGATCACCTTATCCGTAGCCGTGCGCGGAAAATCTGGCTCCGTCCAGACGTACCAACGACGAATCCATTGACGTTCGGCGAGACTTTGGTTGGCGCGCTCAATTGCTGCTTCAGCGCTTGCACGTGAGTCGCGCAAGATGAGCACCGCGAGCGGCTCAGTGCCATGCGCGCCGCTCCATTTGATGACGCAGCTTGCTCGCACTTCGGGTTGCCGGTTGATCGCCTCTTCGAGGTCTTCCGGGTAGATGTTGAGCCCGGCAGCCGTGACGATCACGTCCTTTTTGCGCCCCTTGAAATAGAGATTGCCGGCCTCATCCAGGTCGCCCATGTCACCTGTGTGAAGCCAATCGTCAAGGTTTCGATTGATGCGACCTGCAGCAGTCCAATAGCCGGGCGACACGCTCGCACCGCGCACGAAGATCTCCCCCGCCTCGTCAAGTTTGACTTCATAACCGGGCATCAGTTTGCCGATCGAGCCGTGACCTCCTTTGAACGGATGAGTGACGCTGACGAGCGACGCGGTTTCGGTCAAGCCGTAGCCTTGCAAAACAGCGAAGCCGAGCTTGCGCCAAAAGGTTTCCGTCCGCTCATCGAGCGTCGCTCCCCCAGACAGAAAAGCCAAAAACTTCCAACCAAAATCCCGATGGACGGACCGGAACATCCACCATCGCCGCAAAAAGTTTGCACGCTCAGCACGAGCAATGCGCTCCTTTAACTTGTCCAACTGACCAATCTGACCAGGGCGCGCAGCATAGTTGCGTTCAACCCACTCGCGCAGACTGTCGAGCACGCGCGGCACGAGGACGATCACAGAGATGCGGCTTTCGCGCGTCTGGCGAACGATCTCGGCAGGGTTGAGCGTGTCATGAAAGTGAACTTCACCGCCCAGGAGCTGCGGGACAAAGACGCCCATAAACTGTCCGAAGACGTGGCTCAAAGGCACGAGATTCAAGAAGCGAAGTGGATGAAAGAATCGCTCCCATTTAAGGTATTTTTTTATCTCAGCTTCGAGCGGCAGAAGGTTGGCGAGCAGATTACCGTGAGTTAGCAGCACGCCCTTCGGCGTTGAGGTGGTACCGGATGTGAAAATGATTTCGACGAGTGTGCTTTCATCAACATCTTCGAGCGGGCATGGTGGGCTGGTATGGGGAGCGATCCTTTCGCTCAGTTCATCGAGCGTGAGCAGCGGAACGTTTAATAATTCGACGCCAGCCGCCAAGCGTTCGATGACGGCCACGCCGCTGCTCGCCATGATCAGCTTCGCATCAGTCTGTTGTCGCACTGAGCAGACAAACTGCTCGGTGCTGTCTTTATCGAGTGGGACGACAACCGCGCCACGTAAGAGGCAGCCCCAGAAGGCCGCCACCCATTCGGGACTGTTCTCGCCGCATAAGAGTACACGTTCGCCCTTTGCAATACCGCGCGACTCCAATTCATGAGCTACCCTGCGCGCCGTCAGAACAAGCTGCTCGTATGACCAGCGAACGTGCCGCAACCCCCGCCGCTGCGCGAACATGATCGCGTCGCCCCGCTGAAGGTAATCATCGAGGTAGCTTAAGAGTGAGCGACGAGTTATCGAATGATTTCGCATTTGCTCGCGGTGTCGAAAGCCTCCAGAACATTCCACAATTATTGTGCCAGTCAGTTTCGAAAATTCTGCGTCACCATCACGCCTCGCATGCCTCCGTCCATGATGCCGATGCCAACGTGCCCGAATTCGGGTCGCAAGATGTTGGCGCGATGTCCCGGCGAGTTCATAAGACCGGTGTGTGCTATCTGCACCGTGCGGGCAAGGGCCAGATTTTCTCCGGCGGTGAGAAAACGAACGTCCGCTGCGCGGATGCGGTCGAACGGGTCGCGACCTTCCGGTGTGTCGTGTGCGAAATAGCCGCGGGCAAACATATCCGCCGAGTGACTTCGCGCAACTTCAGTGAGTTCCGGGTCGGCCGCCAGGGCCCCAAGTCCGGCGGCGATTCGTTCCGTGTTTACCAGTCGCAACATCTCCGCTTCCAAATCAGGTCTGGGACGCGAAACCGGGACTGTAAAAGGCAGGTTGACGCGCTCGTCCGAATCCGGTTGAACCGTCAGCAGATTGAGGGTTCGGGCGATCGCGTCGCCGAAAACGGGATGGAGTGCGTTCTCGAGGCGTTCGGTGTAGACGGCAAGACGATTTACCAACGCGCTACTGCGCGCGCGTTCGCTCAAGCCTTCATGAAGAGGTACCGAGAGCAGCAGCGCCGCAACGATGGCCGCCGTAATCAAACCGTTTGCCAGACCTGGTATCAGACCGAACAGTCGGTTTAGGGATCGCTCGTGAACATCTTCCGACAGCCGCCGCAGAAACGCGTAACTGAGGAGATGAACTGCCCCAGCCACGGAGGCCGCGATCAAAATAAAGGCCAGCGGCTGATCCCAAACTTCTGACCACAAGTCAACGCGCGCTCCGAGCCAGCGCGCCACCGGCTGATAGAAGCGCAGACCGGCAACGAGACTCAGGATCCATCCGAGCAGATCGAGTAAACCCATGATGAAGCCGCGCCGCCAGCCGTTAAGTGCGCTCAGCAGCACCAGCACCACGAGTACGATGTCAATCGCATTGAAAGTCATCCGCTAAAATGATTGTAAGGGAGTAGCGCCCAGCCCGGCGCGAACAACTCGAATCTCGTTTAAAGGCCGTTTGATAGTCCAGGAAACTCACTGTGACCACGGCGTGGGCTTGCGTACCCAACGGTGCTTCTTAAGCTCCGCGTACAACTCCGCAGGCAGCGGTCCGGCATCACTCGCGGCGATGTTTGATTCAACGTGAGACAGCTTGCGCATCCCCGGGATGATTGTGCTGACGGTGGGAATAGTAAGAATGAAACGCAGCGCCATTTCCGGCATGGTCAACTCCTCTGAATGTTCCCTATTCCAATCGCGCAGAAGTTTTTTCAACGCGTCGGCCCGTTCCACACTGGGTATGAGGTTCTCGGGAACGAAGTAGGTGGTGCGCCAATCCCCTTCGGGCCATTTGCTATCTTTCGTAAGCGTGCCTGTCAGCGTGCCCTCATCAAACGGCACCCGCGCAATCACAGCCACATTCATCTCCTCGCACGCAGGAAACAAATCATCTTCCGGATTCTGATCGAAGATGTTGTAGATGACCTGTACCGAATCAATCTGTCCGGTTCTGACCGCGCGCACGCCGTTCCAGGGCTCCCACCGGTTAAGGCTGAGACCAATCGCACTGATGAGCCGCTGGCTGCGCAGATCGTCCAGCTTGTAGAGCCAACGATCATCTCGTAGCCACTCATCGTCCCAGGTGTGAAATTGCATCAGGTCAAAATTCTCGAGACGAGCACTCTCCAGGCTCCGGTGCACAAACTCTTCAACGTGATCAGGCGGATAAGATTCCTGAAGGGCATACTCCGGACGAGCAGGCCACTGTTTGTTTCTGGGCGGGACCTTCGTGGCGGTGTAAAGGCGTTTGTCACGATTGGCGCGCACCGTTTGGCCCAGCAGGTTCTCGCTGCGGCCGTCGCCGTAGACGTACGCAGTGTCGAAAAAGTTACAGCCACGGTTAACGGCGGTCTGCAGCGACTGGAGCGACTGCTGGTCGTCTGAGTTTGACCAGCCGCCCATCCCCCACATCCCGTAACCGATCTCGCTTACTTCCCAGCCCGTGCGGCCGAATTGTCTGTAGCGCATGTTGTCTCACCGAGCGAGCAAATGAAACTGAATCTTCCCCGCCGGGCAGTTGCAGAACTTAAAGTCTGTTCGGAGTCTCCGGGTGGCGGATTCGGTAGTGACCAGTGACTATTTTCGATGGTTTCGCAGGGGATGGAGTTTGCGAGGTCAGAGATTGTGCACAAAGGAGAATGGTTAGGAGAAGGCCAATAATGGATTTCAGTCTCAGCTGCATTTGTGGTTTCTCTCTTAGCAGCGGCGGTCGCTGCCTTGCGATCGCCCTAGCTGCGAACTAGCGGTGCGCAAAGCTCCAGCGCATGACCATCGGGATCGTCAAAGTAAATCGATTTCGCCGGCATCCAATCGTGAGTGACCGGGCCCTCAACCTCGATCCCCTTCTCTCTCAGCATACTCGCAGCACGATCCATGTCTGCCTCGTCAGCGGTGAAGGCAAAGTGCTGCGTGAGCCCATTCGCCCTTGTCTTCCTGCAAGACAACCATTCCGGCATTGCCACCGGCGCGGAGGAAGAGCCAGTTTCGCCTAACGTCGCGAATTCCCTCCTCCAGCCCCAGGACGCCTTTGTAAAAAGCTTCGGCACGCGGCAAATCTTTCACGCGAATGGCGACCTCGTAAAGTCCGCGAATGGGTAGCATGCGCACCTCCCGGATTACCTGACTGCTTTGCTCTTAAACGCCTCTACAATGCTCAAAGGCGATTTGGTGGGAATAATCGCCCTCAACTCAAAACCCGCTTGGGCCAACAGATCGCTGTACTCGTCCGGCGTGCGCTCCGCCCCACCGGGTGATATAAGCATTTCGAGATCCTGAATCTTGCTGAAGTGCGGCTCGTTACCTGCAGGCACCACCATTTCAATGAGCAGTAGCCGGCCGCCAGAGGGTAAAACCTGATGAATGTTCTTCAAGATCTTGAGCGCCCGTTCGTCATCCCAATCATGGATGATAAACTTCATCATGTAAGCGTCGGCGCCGCTGGGAACCGATTCAAAAAAGTCACCCGTTGTCAGTTCAACGCGACCAGCCACACCTTCCTTCTCAAGCAACGCCGGAGCACCTTCGATCACCTGTGGTAAGTCAAACAATAGACCTTCGAGCTGAGGGTTTGCTTTCAAAAATCCGCTCAGCAACATACCGTGCCCGCCCGCGATGTCAGCCAGCTTCTTCACACCGGTAAACTCATAGGCCTCAACAATCGCCGGGAGCGTATTTGTGGAAAAACTTGTCATCGCCCGGTTGAAGATTTCGTACTCCGCGGGATGCTCCTGAAAATAAGGAAAGACCTCTTTCCCATGCACCCGCTCCCAGGCCACTTTGCCCGTCGTAACGCTGTATAGCATTTCGCTATAGACCGACCAGTGCCAAGGTTCGCACAGGAAAATGGCGGCGTCACGCATCGAGCCCGGGTAGTCGGAAACCAGCAGCTCTGCCGCGGGGGGCAATTCAAACACTTTCGTATCCGTTTCCCTG
>Ga0180121_10001222_pt1 | contig 10882 bp, 7 predicted proteins | sample AntDrymUQ5402106_2_FD_129676 | JGI IMG/M metagenome (GOLD analysis project Ga0180121, IMG submission 129676) | Polar desert sand microbial communities from Dry Valleys, Antarctica - metaG UQ540 (21.06) (version 2) (version 2) | ecosystem: Environmental > Terrestrial > Soil > Desert | place...
CATCACCTGGTGAGAGATTAAAACATCATTCTCATCATCAAACTGACTTTTGGGAATAACGTTTGTCCATTCCAGTTGACTGTCTTTGTCAAAGGATAAAATCATGACGTTTTCGGCATGGAAGCGTGTTGCCTGGTTTTGTCCCCATCGGTTCCATGGCGAATTCCAGGGACTGTAATAAGGAGAATAATAATAATAATCTATAGGAGATGACCAGGGGTTGTTCCAATTGAAATAATTGAAGCGGTTAAATGCGCTTCCCCGGGAAGCGGTATACATCGATTCTCCTGTCAGAATAAATCCTCCATCTTTTTTCGTGATGATATTCTTTATGAAATAATCATTGAATGCAAGCCGAAGGTTAGCATCAGGACCTTTTGCAAGTTTTCTCAGCTCGTCATTAAATGGAAGCGTGGTTTGCTTTGCAATCCCATTTGTATTCTTATCCCAGAGTGCCGTATACATTCCTTCCACATTACCTCTTTTCTGTTTGTAATATAAAGAAGTGAATATGTACCGCCGATTAGAATTATCGATTTTAATCTTGACTTCATCGAGTACCCTTTCGCCGGTATTGAAATCCTGTAATACGAATTGTTCGTTATCTGCCGGTTTGATAACTAACCTAAGATCTGTCACATAATCACTTCCGTTCTTGCGAATGAATTTTCCAAATACCATATCTCCTTCGTTATCAAGCAAAAAATCTGTGAAATAATCGTTACGCTCCTCCATTGGCATGAACATAATATGTTTCGCCTGCTTTTCAAGTTGTGCATTAAAAAGTATCGTTGTAAAAATGAAATTCTTTTGATTTTTGCTATTGATTTTGAACACCATGATCTTCTGTTTGTCATCACTGAAGATGGTGGAATAGATTTTATTGCTAGCTGCCCATCCGATACGCGTGGTATCTAATTCAATAGGTTCTGAAACCGGTTTTCCGGATGCATCAATTTTTACACCCATACAGTAAACAATATTTTTGCGCTGAAATTGATAGATCATCCAGCAAAAATCATTGTAGGGAACAAAATCAACATTGATCCAGCGTTCGTCCATATAGTCGAGGTTCACTCTTTCTATCAACTTCAAATCCTGATTATAAACTGAGATGTCATTGTCGGTGCGGTTATTTTTAAAAATCAGGATATTGCCACCAACTTTACCGATGATCTCGAAATTGGTACGACGACTGTCTTCTCTTTCAGGGTCAGTATAATGGATCTTTTGACTGAAGCCGGAAATAGTGAAAAAGCTGAAAATTAAAGCACTCAATAACTTAGAAACATTCATACTCATATATTTCTTCAAATGGCTAAAAGATGTTCGATGCCAATTTAACAATTGTAAACCCCCTGCACAAACTTTAAAGAGAATTTTAGGTTTTTCTTGCTCACTACAGGCTCAATCAGCAAACGTTACGCAAAAATATAAGATGCAAGAACTATAAGAAGCGGTTGCGTTTCTAAACTCATGAAATCAATTAATCACCTTTATTTGCTTTTTTTTACATTTATATTTGTTTGCGAAGGGGGCATACTGCAAGATCAGTCCTGGTAACCCCTTCAGGATAATATCTCAACCAAATAAATCGTGGGTAAAAAGACGAACAGCATAACAGCGGCAGGTTTACTAATTGCTCTGGGAATTATTTATGGTGATATCGGGACATCGCCTCTCTATGTTTACAATGCCATCATTAAAGGAAGAGAGATCAGTGATCAATTGATCATCGGATCGCTGTCCTGTATCATCTGGACGTTAACACTTCAAACTACCCTCAAGTACGTTTTAATGGTATTGCGTGCAGATAACCGGGGTGAAGGAGGAACCTTTGCATTGTATGCCCTGGTAAGAAGACAAAAAAAATGGTTGGTAATTCCGGCAATGATAGGTGGTGCTGCGTTACTGGCGGATGGAATTATTACACCTCCTATGACCATAACTTCCGCAATAGAAGGGCTGCGGGAATTACCTGTTTTTGCTCAACTTGGTAAAAATGATAATACAATCGTTTATATCGTACTGGGAATTATTGCGGCATTTTTCTTCCTTCAGCAATTCGGAACAGCCTCTATAGGTAAGCTTTTCGGACCTATCATGTTTATTTGGTTTACCATGCTGGCTGTCCTGGGAATTTACCATTTGGCAGATGATCTTTCCATATTTAAAGCGATTAGTCCAACCTACGCCATTGATTTTCTTTCCCGGTATCCAGGTGGATTCTTCCTTTTAGGAGCAGTATTTCTGTGCACGACAGGTGCCGAGGCACTTTACTCCGACCTGGGTCATTGTGGCAAAGGCAATATCCAGCGTTCATGGATATACGTAAAAACCTGTCTTTTGCTGAATTATTTCGGACAGGGAGCATCCTTGCTGGGCCATCATAAAGGAGTGTTGATGACAAAAGAAACAACCGAGAGGCTGAGCGTCAACGCTTTTTTTGATCTGATGCCTCATTGGTTTATCATACCAGGCGTAGCAATAGCTACCACCGCCGCAATTATTGCCAGTCAGGCTATGATCTCAGGGTCGTTCACTTTAATAAGTGAAGCAATGCGTTTAAATCTTTGGCCGAAATTAAAAATCCGATACCCCTCTGAGGAAAGAGGGCAGCTTTTTATTCCTGCTCTGAATGGTTTAATGTTTCTGGGTTGTGTAGGAATGGTATTGTATTTCCGGGAATCACAACGCATGGAAGCCGCGTATGGATTGGCAATAATTGTAACGATGCTGATGACAACGTTACTGTTTGCCAATTATATGGTAGCGCGTCGATATAAATCGGTCTACATCTATGTATTTCTGATCAGCTACCTGATTATCGAAACAGCTTATTTAAGCGCTTTGATGCAAAAGTTTGCCCATGGTGGATATATTACCCTGATAATTGGCGGAGTCATGTTTGGAGTAATGTTTGTGTGGTTCAGAAGCAGGAAGATCAAAAATCGTTATGTTGAATTTGTAAGGCTCGAACATTACATTCCACAGATCCAGGAACTAAGTAATGACAAAACCGTTCCTAAATATGCAACACACCTCGTATACCTGACGAGTGCGAATAATCCAAAGGAGATCGAGCATAAAATTATTTATTCCATCCTGAATCGGAAGCCCAAGAGAGCAGACATCTATTGGTTCGTCCATGTAGATACACTTGACGATCCTTATACGAGTGAATATGTTGTTGAGCACATCATTCCAAATGATATCATCCGGGTGGAGTTTCGACTCGGATTCAGAATGGAGCCGAGGATCAACCTGCTTTTTCGGAAAGTTGTATCAGATCTTGTACAGAATAAGGAAGTTAATATTACCAGCAGGTATGAAAGCCTGGAACGGAATAACGTTGTAGGTGATTTCCAGTTTATTGTAATGGAAAAATACCTAAGCCAGGATAATGAATTACCAATCCTGGAAAGAGTAATTATGAAACTGTATTTCTGGATAAAGGAATGGAGCCTGACAGAAGAAAGAGGTTTCGGACTGGATCACTCTACAGTCACCACCGAAAAATTCCCACTTATTGTAGCACCTGTAACTTCTCTTAAATTGAAGCGGATCTTTGAGGAATACCCAGAGACTTAATGGTACTATTACAATGACCGTGATACCTCAAATAGAACCTTCAAATATCAAAGAAATGCTTGATGCTGTGAGGAGGTTGTTTTAATAGATGTACGCGAATCATTTGAACATGACCTTTTTAATATAGGAGGACTGTTGATTCCACTTGGTTCTATTTATATCGGAAATTGAAATGATCCAGGACAACAAACCTGTCATTTTTTAATATATAAGGGGAATTTGTAGCCAGATCGCAATTCAACGTTTAAGGCAAAAGAAAGAATTTACCAATTTTTTAAATCTCAAAAGGAGGAATGGAAGCATGTGAAAAAACGTTTTAAGTGCAACCATAATTCCCTTAATTTTTAGTTCAACTGTATCTCAAATTTTTTCTCCTGTCGCATACATTGGTTTATATTATCGGAGCGGTGATACTGGTATTCTTATTGGTGTATTTCCTGCAAGACAAATTTTTCTTTAAGCCGGAAAAATTACACGCAGAATTTGAATTCAGGTATGATGCCCCGTTCAGGGAATTGTTTTTTGATGTTGCTCCCGGAGTTCGAATCAATGGATTGCATTTCTACAGACCCCATCCGAAAGGATTGATCCTGTACCTGCATGGCAATTCCAGAAGTATTAAAGGGTGGGCTAAATTTGCCAAGGATTTCTACCGGTATGATTATGATGTGGTGCTGGTTGATTACAGGGGCTTTGGAAAAAGTACGGGAAAACGAGGTGAGAAAAATATGCTGCAGGATATGCAAGTGGTATATCAGTCCCTCTTAAAAGATTATGCTGAACACCATTTAATAGTATATGGCCGGAGCATGGGGAGTGGTTTTGCAACGAAACTCGCTTCGGATAACAAACCACGTTATCTTATACTAGATGCACCCTATTATAATTTCCGGAAGGTGGTAGAACGATTTATTCCTTTACTGCCAGTTCGATGGGTGCTGAGATACCACCTTCGTACAGACAAGTGGATCATACATGTAAATTGCCATACCTATATTCTGCATGGTACCAAAGATTGGCTGATCCCCCTAAAACATAGTGAACAATTACGGGCCCTCAATCCCACCAGGATCACACTCATTCGCATTGAAGGGGGAAGGCATAATAATCTTCCCACATTTCCGGAGTACCATAATTTTATAAGAGACATTTTAAAGTCTTAGATGCTGGTATAAAATGTAAAATGCAAAATGTAAAAATGGTTGGAAGGATATGAGGCTTTAAATTTATAATTGTCTATTTGTCGTTCATTTAATATATGACATTAAAAAAAAGATTGTTTCGTTGGATGAAAATCTTAGTGATCATTTATTGTATCATTGGGATTGGATTGTATTATTTACAGGATAAAATCTTATTTCATCCTAAAGTACTACCTGCAGATTATCGAATGAGTTTTGATTTTCCTTTCAAAGAAGTGAACATTCCCTATTCCGCTAATTCTGTAATGAACATTATTCAATTTACCACAGTGGACACTGCCGTGAAAGGAGTTATTCTTTATTTTCATGGCAATAAAGAAAATACAATACGCTATGCTCCGGCGGCTCCTTCATTTACGAAATACGGTTGGGAAGTATGGATGCTCGATTATCCCGGGTTTGGGAAAAGTACAGGGCAGCTGACCGAGGAGACTCTTTATAAATGGTCATTGACTTATTATCAGCTTGCCCGGGCACGTTTCGAACCGTCGAAAATTATTATTTATGGCAGATCTATGGGCTCCGGAATTGCTGCACAACTTGCTTCAGTCAGAGATTGCCGTTATCTCATTCTCGAATCAGCTTATTACAGTTTTCCGAGCATTTTTAATACTTATTTCCCCATCTATCCCTATCGGAAAATGATTCACTTCGAGTTTCCTACTTATAAATATCTGAAAGCCGTACACGCTCCTATCATCTGTTTCCATGGTACAGCAGATGAAATCATACCTTACAGGAATGGTGAAAAACTAATTCCTATCCTTAAAGAAAATGATGAGTTTGTAACGATACGTTCCGCTACTCACAATGATTTGGGAACGTTTGAAGTATATACCAGAAAAATAGATTCGTTACTAAAATAACAGTTTGAATTACATGACCCTGAACGCCGTGAAATAATAATTATTCGCAGCCCCTATCAATTCAAGATTCAGATAGTATGACTGAATAAAATGATTAAAGGCCATGTATTCATGGGTAGGAACTACAAATTCATCAAAAAATATCACGTCACCTTTTTTGAGAAATCCAGCCAGCGACGTAAGCACAAATAAGGTCGCACTAAACAAGTCTGCATCCATCATAATGACAGTTCTCTTTGAAGCATCAAATTTTGACAAAAATACCGGCAGGGTTTGTTGGAACAATCCGGTATGGAAAGACCCCCGGCTATCTGTAATGGAGGGGACTGCGTGATTAGTTCCGAACGTTCCTTTTTTGTAGGGCCCCCAATCTTCGGGAAGACCTTCAAAAGTATCAAACCCGTAAAACTTTGAATCCGGATGGCTATTATGCTCCAACCACCAATGAAACGAAGCGCCTTCTGCTACTCCGAATTCGAGGTAATTGATGGGAATGTTAAGATTTTCTAACTGAATTACCTTTTCGTAAAACGGATATCTCTTTTTGTAATCCCATTCTGACCAAAAATCGTTGACACCATTTTTTTGTCTGGAGGCCCATTCTGATAATTTAGAAAGATAAACAAGATTCAGAAAGAAGATATTAAAGTGTTTAAAAAGTACATGCAGGTGCAACCAAATAAAAAAGGATTTAAGAAATCTGATAAAGAAAAGTTTCATAATTTTTCAATATGATCTATACAATATGACAGATAACAACAGATAGGGATGCATCATTTTATAAAACAAATACATGATCTTAAGGCATTTGTGATTGACATCTGTGCACTTCAACAATAACTTGAATTATTTCATTCTTCTAAACTCACTTTGCTCTTTCCTACGCGAAGTTTATATCCGACTCCATATTTCAATGCATAATTTTCCTTTTCATGACTTACCGGAAAGTTAAAAGCTACCGGATAATTAAATTGACTTGTTACATCATGTATGATTTCATAAGCTGTTTTACCAAAAGGCCTCTCTGTATCCTTATTATCCGTGAAACCTCCGATAATCAATCCTGCAAGCCTATCCAGTTTTCCTGAACGTTTCAGCTGGTAAAACATTCTGTCTATATTATAAAGATATTCCCCAACATCCTCCAGAAATAAAATTTTCCCTTTTGTATCAAGGTCTGAAGGCGTGCCAATAAGATGTGCAATTAATGCTAGATTTCCACCTATCAATTCTCCGATCCCTTGTCCTCGATTATTCATTTCGTGTGCCTTGCAGCGATACACAATTTTTTTACCCTCTAAATTTTTTTTTATTGATAGAATGAATGGATTTTGTTCTTCCCCGTAATTGAATGCTGCTGCCATTGGTGCATGCAGAGAAGCGATATTGTAGTTTGAGTAAAGGTGTGCATGCAGTATAGTGACATCGCTGAAACCTATCACCCATTTAGGTCTTTTTTTAAAATTTTTGAATTTCAACCCATCAACAATTCTTGTAAGACCATAGCCACCTCTTGCACATAACACTGCTTTCACTTCATCATTATCAAGCATATGCTGAAAATCATTTAAACGTTCCTTATCGGTACCTGAAAAATAATTACCAGTTTCATTTCCTACGGTTTTTCCCAAAATTACCCGGTATCCCCATTGCTGTAACGTTTCAATACAGGATTGTACTTTTTCCATCGGCATGAAACCTGCAGGGCAAACTATACCTATTGTATCACCCTTATGCAGATATGGAGGAACTATTATCATTAAGAGGAGGTGAAAGGAATGAATGAATACTTTGGTTTAATTTATCTCTACTAAACTACTTCCTGATGTGCTGACAATAAGGTTGTGCCTTACTCCGCATTTCAGAGCATAATTTTCTTTCTGGTGTCCAACCGGAAAGTCAAAACAAACAGGGTAACTATACTTCTTTACCTTTTCCAGTACAATATCGAATAAAGATTTTCCAAAATCTTCTCCCGGATCGTCAGGTTTTATTTTAAATCCGCCAACAATTAGTCCTTTCAAACCCGAAAGTTTTCCGGTACGCTTCAGGTTCCAGAACATCCGGTCAATGCTGTAAAGATACTCGCCTATATCTTCCACGAAAAGGATCTTGTTTGTTGTATTCAGATCGGATTTAGTGCCGGAAAGTGTTTCCAGAGTTTTAAGATTTCCACCGACCAAAATTCCTACACCATTACCGGATCTATTGAATGCATTGGTTGATCCGGAGTAGGTCATTTCCCTTCCCATCATCGCCTTTCTGATCGATTCAATACTCTTTACCTGAACTTGCTCGGCATTATTTATATCTGAAGGAAAACTATTGCACATTTTAGAATGAATCGAAGCAATTCCAAAATTCCGGTTTATATGGCTATGCAGGACAGTAATATCACTGAAGCCGATTATCCATTTAGGGTGCTTCTGAAAATAATTAAAATCAAGCATGTCAATAAACCTGATAATTCCATATCCCCCTCTCGCACACATGATCGCTTTAATTTCCGGATCATTCAACATGGTTTGAAAATCTTTTCTTCTTTCTTCGTCCGTACCGCCAAAGGTATTTTCTCTTTTTCCGATGCTGCTACCAATTTTTACTTTCAGACCCCAGTTTTCGATTGATGAAATTGCAGGTTGTAAATCTTCAGGCATAATAAATCCTGCAGGGGAAGTAATTCCGATTTTATCACCCTTTTTAAGGTATGGTGGAATGAGCGTTCCGACACTCGTTCCATGCTGGTGGGTGCTTTTTTTGAATGAAGAAAAAAAAATGCCCGCACCTGACAGGGAAATGAATTCTTTCCTTTTCATGACCGGTAAAATAATTATAAATTAATAATTATGAATTAATAATTATTATTCTTCTATCACATTTTGTATTACGTTAATTTTGCCCGCTATGACGGAATTCAAACGCATACTGGTTACAGCTGCACTTCCTTATGCAAACGGCCCTGTTCATATAGGGCATTTGGCAGGCTGTTACCTCCCTTCGGATATCTATGTACGTTATCAGCGGTTGCGCAAAAAGGACATCCTGTATGTTTGCGGGAGTGACGAACATGGGGTGCCTATCACGATAAGGGCAATCAAAGAAGGCATCACACCTAAAGAAGTTGTCGATAAATATCATGCTATCATAAAAAATAGTTTCGAAGAGATGGGTATTTCATTTGATATCTATTCCCGGACATCTAATGAAACGCATCACAAAACCGCAAGTGATTTTTTTTTGAAGCTGCACGAGAAAGGGCTTTTTGAAGAAAAAGAAACAGAACAGTATTATGATGAATCACGAAAAATGTTTCTGGCTGATCGCTATATAACAGGCACGTGTCCAATTTGTGGGAATATCAATGCGTACGGCGATCAATGCGAAAAATGTGGTTCTACACTCAGTCCCGAACAACTGATCGACCCCAGGAGCACTTTAAGTGACGCGACCCCTGTTAAAAAAAAGACTAAACATTGGTATTTTCCACTGCACCAGTATGAACCCTGGCTGAATGAATGGTTGATAGAAGGACATAGGGAATGGAAAAATAATGTGTATGGTCAATGCAAAAGCTGGCTGGAAAACGGACTGCAGAGCCGCGCAATGACACGTGATAGCAATTGGGGTGTTAAGGTCCCTTTACAGGAAGCAGATGGAAAAGTTTTGTATGTATGGTTTGATGCTCCTATTGGTTATATCAGTGCTACAAAAGAACTTACGCCGGAATGGAAAGATTACTGGCAACAACCAGATACCAAACTGGTACATTTCATTGGGAAAGATAATATCGTTTTTCATTGTATTATATTTCCTGCCATGCTGAAAGCACATGGAGATTTTGTGTTGCCTGATAATGTGCCTGCAAACGAATTCCTGAACATTGAAGGAGAAAAAGTTTCCACCAGCAGAAATTGGGCAGTATGGGTGCATGATTATATAAAAGATTTCCCGGGACAGCAGGATGTACTGCGTTACGTATTATGCGCTAATGCGCCTGAAACAAAAGACAATGATTTTACCTGGAAAGATTTTCAGGATCGTAATAATAGTGAACTGGTATCCATCTTTGGCAATTTTGTAAATCGCGCTTTCGTATTGATGCACAAATTGTGCAATGGAAAAGTTCCCCAATTGCATAACGAAAAATTAAAGCTAATTGATCAGGAACTTCTTTCACAATTCGAAATCACAAAAATAAAAATCGAAAACGCTCTTGACCAATATAAATTCAGGGAGGCTTTGTATGAAGTGATCGATCTTGCCAGAAAAGGAAACAAATACATGCAGGATAAGGAACCCTGGATACTTGCAAAAAATCTTGCACAAGAACCATCAAACCAGGACGAAATCGATAATTGCTTACACATCTGCCTGCAATTAACAGCCAACCTGACCATATTTATTAATCCTTTTCTTCCTTCCACAGCTAAGAAATTATTGTACATGATGAAAGTGGTGGAGAAAATGCTGGATTGGGAAAATGCCGGAAAACAAAAACTATTAAAAGAAGGATACAGCCTCCGGCCTCCGGAATTATTATTCAGAAAGATTGAAGACGAAGAAATCGCCCGGCAAATTGAAAAATTAAAAGCGGGACTGATCAAATCAGAACCGGATTCAAATAAAACGACTATACAAAACCCGCAAATGGAAAATAATCAGACACCACCACTTAAGTCTGAAATTGAATTTGATGATTTTTCAAAAATGGATTTACGAATAGGTACGATCATTCATGCTGAGAAAGTTGAAAAAGCCGATAAATTGCTGAAGCTGGAAATTGATCTCGGTTTTGAAAAGCGGACCATTGTATCAGGAATTGCAATTCATTTTAAACCTGAAGATATCATTCAGAAACAGGTTGTAGTCGTTGCCAATCTGGCTCCGCGAAAAATGCGGGGCATTGAGAGTAATGGTATGATCCTGATGGCAGAAGATGGGGAAGGTAAATTGCATTTCGTAAGCACTGAAGGCATAGTAGTGAATGGATCAACGGTAAGCTGAATAAGGGGTCAGTAATCACTTCTCTACGTTTAGATCTGTGCAGACCGCAATTCAATTACCATAAAGGTGAGATTCCTGATCAATGATTGCCGCAGTCATTCTGCTTCCTACCCTCCAAAAAATCTATTATCTTCACCGCAAATAGTTGTTTAACTAACTAATACAATATGTCAAACCGAATTATCCGCAAAGTTGCTGTGCTGGGAAGTGGGGTTATGG
>Ga0180121_10001224_pt1 | contig 10880 bp, 8 predicted proteins | sample AntDrymUQ5402106_2_FD_129676 | JGI IMG/M metagenome (GOLD analysis project Ga0180121, IMG submission 129676) | Polar desert sand microbial communities from Dry Valleys, Antarctica - metaG UQ540 (21.06) (version 2) (version 2) | ecosystem: Environmental > Terrestrial > Soil > Desert | place...
CCTCGAAGGCGTCCAGGGTTGCTGAGATACTGAACAGCGGGTTGCGGACTTCGTGAGCCACACCCGCCACCAGCGCGCCCATGGCCGACATGGTCTCGCTGCGGTGAAGCGAGTCCTGAAGCTGCATCTCCGCCGTTATCTCACGGACAACGATGATGATCCGGTCCTCAAAGGCGGGATCGGACGCGAGTGAGCCGGCAATGTCCCAGGCTCTGCCGCTCTCCTCGTCTCGAAACTGGAGATATCCGAGGGCGTGACTCTCCTCGATGGAGTGAAACATCTCCTCGACCTTCTGCCAGGGAGGCCCCGAGGCGATGTCGGCGATGCCATGATCGATAATTTCCAGAAACTCCCGGCCAATCGCTTCCTTCGCTGAGCGGTTCACCCGACGGATCCTTCCGCCCGGATCGAAAATCATGATGGCCGACTCTAGTGCGTCGAAAGTGACCTGCCATTCTTTGGCGGCACGCCGGATCAGCTCGTGGAGCCGCGATTCTTCGGTTTCGCTGCCCATAAGCGGCGGCTTCGCGGGGGGGTTCGAAGCGGTTTTTTTCTTCATGGAAAATTACCTGGCAGAACAATGGCGGCCAAGATGCCACCCGCCGCCGAATGATTATGATTTATTCTTGATGTTGTCGGGAACCTGATCACTCAATGCTATTTCAATCGCGCTCCAAAGCGCCGGCTCCGAATCCTCCGAAGCTTCACATCGGATGCGGGCCCCTCGCTCTGCCGGGCTGGATCAACATCGACCGGCAGAAGTATCCGGCCGTGGACAGAATCCTCGATGTCACTCACGGCCTTCCTTTTGAAAACGTCGAGTTTATTTTCGCCGAACACTTCATCGAGCATCTTCCATACCCGGATGCCTTTCGCTTTCTGACGGAATGCCGGCGAGTCATGGCCGACGACGGTGTCCTTCGGCTGTCCACGCCCAATCTCGACTGGGTCTGGATCACTCACTACCACCTCGGCCAATGGATGGATCGCGACCAGCCCATACGGGATTGTTTCATTCTCAACCGGGCCTTCCGGGCCTGGGGCCATCAGTTTCTCTACAACCTTCAGACCATGACTGCTGTGCTCAAAGCCGCCGGCTTCGGCGTTGTCGATCCCTGCACCTATGGTGTAAGCCGGTTCCCTGAGCTCCACGGGCTGGAGCGTCACGAAAAGTCCGAAGACTCGATCGAACTGCCCCACGTGATCGTGATCGAGGCATCAGGCCGATCGAAGGAAACCGCACCGGTTCTGAAAGAGTGGTCGGCAAACTTTCTTCGCGATATCGCCGCCGAATAAGCGGTCAGCGGAAGCGGACTTTGGCCGGGATGATCGCCGAGCCGTGGTAGTACTGGTCACTGCAGCGGTTGCTCCAGCTCGCAAACAGCCATGTCCCTCTCTGCCCCGACAGCGTCCCCTGCCATATCTCGCTGTTCACCAGGATTTTTCCTCTCCGTGAGAAGGCGAACTGCAGAGCCGTTACGTCGAGCTCGTAGATCGTTTCGTCCCATACGATGCCGTCCTCGGAGACACGGTAATACAGTGCGGTCTCCGGATACTGGAAGCCGAAGGCACCGACGAGCATCACGAACTTTCCGTCGTCGAGCCGTGTCACCGATTGGGTAAAAGGGAGCGTTTCGGTGCCCCAGCCGTTGTTGGTGCGGGGGACCTCCAGGCGAAGAGCCCGGGGAGCTGCCTGATCGTAACTCCAGACCAGCCGTCCGGTTGTGGGCTGGAAACGTTCACGGTAATAGATCTGCCATCGATTGCCCAGGCCGTAAGGATTGAATGGACGGTAGGGAATCCGGAACAGCAAGGAGGAAGCGACGCGGCGCCCTGGGCCCTGAAGGTACTCTCGACCCGGATGGAAGTACGTGCCGTAGATGTAGAACGAGGTCCGGCCCTTTTCCGTGACCGTGGTCATGGTGACGGAGGTGAATCCTTCGGGACAGGATCCGGTAGCCTGGTGTCCGCGATGAAATGCTCCATAAAGCATGGGCTCTTCCATCACGTCCCAGGTCCGGCCGTCGTCGCTCACGGCCCACCATACTTCGCCGCTCCAGGCGTCGCCATTTCCTTTTAGAAAGGCCATGTAATACCGCCCGTCGAGCGATACAACGGCCGGCCCGCCCATCATTCCGCTGAAGCTGGCCATCGCGTTGACTCTTCCGAAGCCATCGAACCCGCAGATCTGATCGTCACCCATCAGCGGAAGAGCGACAAATGGCTCAGAAACCGTCGCTTCGGACGGCGAGTGCCAGTTTCCGCCACTATCGCGACTGAAGAAAAAGAGGGAGTCACCGGCACCACGAGGGTCGCACTCGTTGAAACAATTTCCCTGAACCATCATCCCGATCTGGTCCGACTTCGAGATCTGGTCATCACTGAAGAGCTCGAAGACATCGGCGTCGTAGATGGTCGTGACCGGTTCGGAACAGTCGAGATCGTCTCCGAGGGAGATCGGTTTCCAGACGTCGCCGGCCGCTTTGTACGTCGAATCGATCTCAGCGCCCAGACGCTGCGCCTGAAGGTCCGGCGCCAGCGTGAACGCGGACGCAAACGCGACGAGCAGAATCATCTGAGATGAATTCAGACGCATGACACACGTCCCTACGGTCGATCGTTGGTCGTGGATTGAATTTCGAGAAACGGAGCTGGACTATACGCTCGCACCACGGTTCGCCGAAAGACAACATTCGGTGACAGCCGCGACCATTTACTTGTGTTTGCCTCCGGTCCAGTCGCTATGCACAAACCCTCGCTCGGGATGGTCCACCCGCTCATACGTATGGGCCCCGAAGAGGTCGCGCTGGGCCTGCGTCAGATTCTGGGGAAGCCGCTCGGATCGATAGCTGTCGAAATAGGCCAGCGAGGCCGACATGGCCGGAATGGCCAGGCCTCGTGTCTGGGCCAGGCTGACCGCACGCCTCCAGGCCATCTGCGAGCTCTGCAGCAAGCGGGCGAATTCTTCATCGAGCAGAAGATTGGGGAGCGAAGGATTGCGCTCGTAGGCCTTCATGATCACGTCCAGGAAACGAGCCCGTATGATGCAGCCGCCCTTCCAGATGCGGGCCATCTCCCCGAGGACGATGTTCCACTTCCACTCATCGGATCCGGCGCGGATCAGACTCATGCCCTGAGCATAAGCGCAGATCTTCGATGCATACAGAGCGTCGTGAACATCGTCGATCAGTTTCTTCCGATCCACAGAATCTCTGGACTGGGGCGGTTCTGAAATGATTCGCGAGGCCAGGATCCTCTCAGCCTTCATGCTGGAAAGGACCCGGGCGTCGATGGCCGCGGCAATGGTCGGGACGGCCACCCCCAGATCCAGCGCTACCTGTGCGGTCCACTTCCCCGTTCCTTTCTGGCCGGCCTTATCCAGCACCAGATCCACAAGCGGCCGGCCGGTCTCCTGGTCCTGAACCCTGAAAATTCTGGAAGTGATTTCGATCAGGAAGGACTCCAGGGGTCCTTTGTTCCAGGTCTCGAAGACGTCGGCCAGCTCGGCGGCCTGCATCCCTGACAGTGCCCGAAGGATCTCATAGGCCTCGGCGATGAGCTGCATATCGCCATACTCGATTCCGTTGTGAACCATCTTCACGAAATGACCGGAGCCGTCGGGACCGACATGGGTCACGCAGGGTCCTGACTCGGTTCTGGCGGCGATGGCTTCGAGGATAGGCTCCAAACGCTGGAAAGATTCGGGAGTTCCTCCCGGCATCAGCGATGGACCGTTGCGTGCTCCTTCCTCGCCTCCCGAAACGCCGCATCCCACGAAATGGAATCCTGACGAAAGGAGCGACTCGGTCCTGCGCTGAGTATCCTTGAACCAGGAGTTCCCCCCGTCGATCACAATGTCTCCGGCCTGAAGAAGCGGCCTTAGTTTCTCCAGGGTCATGTCCACGGGCCCACCGGCTTTGATCATCATCATGATCCGGCGTGGCCGTTCCAACGCCGCGACGAACTCCTGGAGAGTCTTCGTGCCCGTGAAGTTCTTGCCGCGATTCGCGGCCACGAACTGATCGACCCGCTCGCTCTCCAGGTTCCACACAGCGACGGAGAACCCGTGATCCTCGATGTTGAGGGCGAGGTTTTCCCCCATGACACCGAGCCCGATCATTCCGAACTGACGCAGGACGGCGTTTGTCTCACTCATGTTCTGTTTCCCATCAGCGCGAGCCTGCCGTGGAATGGGCTGGCGCCGCGGCCTGAACCATGGATAGCAACTTTCGAAGTCCCGATTCGACATTACTCGTGAAGTGAAAGCGCAGCACCCTGCGCTTGCGGCTGCTCAGCGATTGATCGTCGCCCAGAGCCTGGGCCTGCTGGAGGACCCCGAAGGAGAAAGGCTCGCCCGGAATGGCCAGATCTTCAGACGGTGTGGCCGTAATCTGAAGGAAAACGCCCTTGTCGGGGCCGCCCTTGTGAAGCTGACCGGTCGAGTGAAGAAATCGCGGCCCGTATCCGCTGGTCGTGGCGACTCGAAACGATTTCATCAACTCCTCACGGATCGAAGCAATGATGAGGTCGTACTTCGGATCCTCGGCCACGAACTCCATCAGCGCCACATAATCGCCAGGCCGGATCTGCGCCAGATGCCGGGTCATGGCCTCTTCCGCCGAACCGCCATCGACCCCCACTCCGTAGACTTCCATTCCGTCTCCTCCGGCAATTGGCGACTGCTGGGGAAGTTTTCCTTTCGATTTGAACTCTTCCAGCAATCGCCTGGTGTTGTCCTTGGACTCCTGGACATTGGGTTGATCGAATGGGTTGATTTCCAGCAGCGCTCCGGCCACCGCCGTCGCGAACTCCCAGAGGAAGAACTCTTCCCCCAGGTCGAGAGGGCTTTCGAGCTGGTGCTCGATCACGGGGTGACCCGCTTTCTCCAGAGCGTCGAGGCGGGATCGCGTCTCCCCTTCTTCAAAGCTTCCTTTTCCATGAACCCAGACAAACAGACGGTCCTGACCGTAGTGCTGCGGCGCGAGCAACGGCTCGGTGGCCAGAGGGATAATGCCCTTCCCTTCCTTCCCGGTGCTCTCGGCCACGAGCTGCTCGATCCAGAGCCCGACCGAATCGAAAGGTGGATCGGCGACCACGGTGAGCTTGTCCATTCCGCGCTGAGCGAGGGCTGCCATAGCCGCGCCGAGCCGGGCTCCAGGATTTGCCTCAACCTCAGTAGACTGACAGGCCACCGAGGCCTCGATGGCGTGATCGAGCAGCGTGGCGACGTCGAACCCGGCGATAGCCGCGGGAACCATTCCGAACCACGACAGTGCCGAATACCGCCCGCCGATATCGGCCGGATTGAGAAAGATCTTCCGGAACTGATCGCGCCTGGCCTCAGATTCAAGCTGCGTTCCCGGATCGGTCACGGCGATGAAGTTCTCTCCGGCCCGATCCCCCTTCTGTTCACGGACGCGCTCGTAGAAGTAACGATGAAACATCTGCGGCTCGGTCGTTCCGCCCGATTTCGAAGCAACCATGAATAACGAACGGGACACATCGTGGCGCGCAATGGACCGGACCGCGTCCGGGTGCGTCGAATCGAGCACCAGCAATTCGGGATACCCCGGCTTCCGGGCCATCGATCTCCGCACCACCTCGGAACAGAGACTCGAACCTCCCATCCCCAGAACGACGATCCGATCGAAGTGACCCTTCACCGACTCGGCAAACGACTTCAGCTCGCCGACGCCGGCCTTGACGGACTCCGCAACGTTCAGCCAGCCCAGCGAGTTTTTGATGATCTTCTGGTGGTCAGGTTCCGTCTTCCAGAGCGAGGCATCCTTCTTCATGATCCTGGAGATGGTCTGATCCTTCTGCAGCCTGGCGTTGGCTTCCGACACGGCAGCAGCGTGTTTTCCGAGCCGAAACGTGTACCGCCTGGAAAACCTTCGCAGGACATCGACGCGGCGGGCGTCGATGGTAGTGACCAGGGATTCAAATGACTGCGAGAAAGACTTCACGCCATCCGCGGTCAGCTTTCTGGTGACCTCATCGAGACTGATTCCGAGGCTCTCCAGAAGCTCCAGCTGCGATCTGGCCGCCTCCAGGTTCGACTCGATGGTCATCTTCACTTTTCCATGGTCTCGGAAGGCATCGTAGGTGGCTGGGGGAACGGTGTTGACGCTGAGAGGACCGATCAACTGCTCGAGGTACATCACGTCGCTGTACTTTGGATTCTTCGTTCCTGTCGAAGCCCACAACGGCCGCTGGACATTCGCACCTCGCTTCCGGAGCGCTTCAAATCGAGGCGAATGGAACTCTTCGCTGAAAAGCTGGTAAGCCATTCTGGCGTTGGCAATGGCGATGGTGCCCTGAAGAGATTCGAGATCCTTCCGGCGAGACGGGTCCGTTGTCTTCCCGGCTTCAGTCTCGAGCAGTTTGTCCACAGCCGAGTCGATGCGACTCACGAAGAAACTCGCAACGGACTGGATGCGGTCGACCGGTTCGTTGTTCCTGACCCGCCTCTCCAGCCCACGGAGATAGGCTTCGATCACCTGGCGATACACCTCGCGCGAGAAAATCAGGGTGATGTTTACATTGATGCCGCTGGCGATGGCCTCTTCGATGGCCGGGATGCCTTCGGGCGTGGCCGGGATCTTGATCATTACATTCGGCCTGGCCAGGAGCTTCCAGAGTTTCCTGGCCTCCGAGACTGTTCCTGCCGTGTCGCCGGCCAGCCCCGGTCGGACTTCGATGCTGACAAACCCGTCCAGCCCGCCGGTGCGATCGTGGACCCCACGAAACACATCCGCCGCGTCACCGATGTCGCTGACCATCAGCGCTTCGAGAATCTCGTCACGATTCTTTCCTGCGGTGGCCAGCTTCTCCAGAGCCTGGTCATAGTCGTCACTGCCAGCGATGGCTTTCTCGAAGATGGTGGGGTTTGAGGTCAATCCCCTCAGGTCATCCTCGTCAATCAGCCTGCGAAGAGTTCCGCTGGTCAGAAGTTTCCGCTCCATCTGGTCGTACCAGACGCTCTGACCGGACTTTGAAAGTTCTGCGAGGGGGTTCGAAGCCATAATCAGTCTCCTTAGACGAACTCAGGGGCCGGCCACCAGATATGAATCAGAGTTCGAATTCTTTCACAGGCGCTCGGGTTGGCCAACGTGGATTTGATGTCTCCGGATCGTGAGGCTGACTCCAGCGTGGTGAATCGGACATCGAAGGCCATAGCCGACAGCTGAGAGCGGATCGTTTCTAGACTTTGCAACCACCCGGGTCGCCTGAGTCGGAGTGCCGTCAGTAATGTTTCTCCAGCCTCTTTTTGACTTTTCCAGCCAGGAATCTGGAAATCAGGGCAAGCGCCGCCAGAAAAACTCCGGCGATGAGAATCCGCACAAAGGCCTGACCAGGGCTGATGACGCCGGCCGCGATCGAATCCGCGAGGTAGGTGAAAATGAAGATGCCGGGAATCGTTCCCATGAAGGTTGCCACCAGGTAGTGCCGCGTTCGGATTCCAGCCAGCCCGGCCGCGTAGTTCAGAATGTTGTAAGGAGCGATAGGAACGAGACGAAGAAGAAGAAGGGTGATGAACCCCTCGTTCTGAAGCTTTTCGTACAGCCCTGAGGCTCGTTTGCGGACCAGCGTCTCAATCCAGGCTGACCCCGTGGATCTGGCCAAAAAGAAGGGGATGGCCGAGGCGATCGTGGACGCCGCCAGGACCCACAGCCCGCCCTTCCACCAGCCCCAGACCGCCCCGGCCGTCAGGGAGAGAATCGTGGCCGGCACGAGCAATACGTTGAAGAGGCAATAGAAGAGGATGAAGACTACGGGAGCCCACCAGATGTTTCCGATACTCTTCAGCCAGGTCGCTGCCCGCTTCGGGTCGACATACTCGCGGAGAGGCGAAAAGAAAATAGCTGCGACGGCAATTAGAATGATCGAGGCGATGACGATGAGTCTGGTACGACCGCCGGGGCTGGCTTCAGGAGGGGAAACGGCCGGTGTCTGTTCAGTGCTCTTTGACTGCATGAATAACCGCCCGGTGAGCATACCCCAATCGAATGCTCCCAGCCGGTCAGCCTCGGTCCCCTGTTTTACGGGGACGGTAGCTGCAACCCGACATGGAGGGGAAAGGCGACGATGACCCCGAAAAAAAAAGTGAAAGTACTCTTCCTCTGCACGGCCAATGCGGCCCGCAGTCAGATGTCCGAGGCACTGGCGCGTCACTACCATGGAGACGTGCTCGATCCCGTATCTGCGGGATCAAGGCCCGCGGGCTGGGTCCATCCGCTGGCCATTCAGGCCATGACCGAACTGGGAGCGGACATGACCGGAGCTCGCTCGAAATCAGCCGACGAGTTTCTGGAAAAGGACATCGATATCGTCGTCACAGTGTGCGACAGCGCAGCTGCCGATTGCCCGCTCTGGCCCCACGCCAGGAAAATCCTTCACTGGCCGGTCAAGGATCCATCCTATGGCCCTGATGATCCGGCCACCCGCTTCGATCGTTTCAAGATCACACGCGAAGAACTGAAAGGAAGAATCGACGGACTGGTGGCTGACCTTACAAAAGACGATCAGCCCTGATAGCAGAACATTCCAATGTTTGCCGGGACCAGGTAAGGCAATCACAATCAGCGCGAGCGCCGCCGAACATCGGAATCGGAATGTTCGGCCACCAGGGCTGGTCCCGCCTTACTTCCGGATCACGAGCTTTTTGACGACTTTGACCAATCCGATCAGCGCCGCACCGGCACCCGCAAAAATCCCGAGGCACCCGCCTAAGGCCACTCCGGCAACGACTTTTCCAGCAGCACCTTTCCTGGACGGAGATGCAACGCCGGCATTCGATGACATGGCGCCCTGCCGCATTCCGGCGTGAATCTCCCTCCGTAAGGACAGCGGTGTTGGCGAGTTACGACGCGAGCCGTGAGAGTTCGCGTACACCTGAGTGAACTCGGCTCCGAAAAAAAGAATCTGCGCCGAGTAATAGATCCACACCAGGATCACCACCAGAGAACCGGCCGCTCCAAACACGGAGGCTGCTGAGCTCTTGCCCAGATAAAGCCCGATCGCAAATTTTCCGAGAACGAACAGGGCCGAGGTGAATGTTGCTCCGATCCAGACATCCCGCCACTCGATCTTGATGTCGGGCAGGTACTTGAACATTACCGCGAACAGAAACGTGATGACACCGAAGGAGACCACCAGGTTGACGATGTTCCACAGAGCTTCGCCGCCGGGCAGATTGGCTGAGAGGAAGCTCCCCATCGCTCCCAGCGCCGCGCTCATCACGAGCGAAACCAGGAGAAGGAACCCGACTCCCAGAACCATCGTGAAGGAGAGAAACCTTTCCCTGATGAAGCCACCGATTCCTCCTCCCTTCTTTGGCTCGACTTCCCAGATCGTGTTCAGTGCATCCTTCAGCTGCCCGAAGACTCCCGAAGCACCAAACAGGAGGGTCACGAATCCGATGATTGTTGCCAACACGCCTTGCCGCTCCTTGCTGGCGTTCTCAACCATGTCCTCGATGGCTTTCGCTCCCTTTTCACCGACCAGACCGCCTATAGTTCCTACGATTTCTCCGCGCGCTGCCTCTTCACCGAAGATCAGGCCGGCCATGGCGATGGCTATCAGCAGGAGCGGGGCGATGGAAAAGACCGTGTAGAACGACAGCGAAGCGCCGAGCCGGGGAGCTTTGTCGTCAAGAAAATCGGCAAAGGCTTCCTTGAGCATAGAGACGAAACGCTTGATGTTCATAGGTCCCTCGGCCGATCGCAGAGCAATCGATGTTCCAGCAGAACCGACCACTGACCACTGACCACTGACCACTGACCACTGACCACCGACCACCGGCCACCGACCACCGACCACCGACCACCGACCACCGACCACCGACCACCGACCACCGACCACCGAAAGCCTACCGCCGGGTTTCCATCCAGACGATGCACTTCTCGAGTTCCTGGCGCATCCGCAAGACCGGGAGGTTCATTCTGCGCCCGTGTCCGGGCAGCACCCACTCGAAGCGGTAGTTGAGAAGGCGTTTCATCGACTCGATCTGGGCCGGCCACGAGTACCAGCACGCTCCGCGAAAGGCGTAAAGCCGGCTTTTCTCTTCATCCCAGGCCAGATGGTCGCCGGTGAACAGATACTTCTCCTGATACAGATAAACAACGTGCCCTTTCGTGTGTCCGGGAACAGGGATCAGAAGAAGATCAGATGCGAGCTGGAGTGTGTCCTGATTCTCAGGCTGGAGCTCAACTCCCGCAGTTCCCCCCGATACGTCATCCCGGTGGAGAACCCGGCGGCACTCGAAGCGCTCTCGAAACTTTGCGTGATCGGCCACATCGTCGCGATGGGTGAGCAACATCATGTCAAGGCCACCCAGGGAATCGATCCGTTTGACCAGAGGCGCTGCGAACCGGGGTGAGTCGATCAGTAAATTTCCCTCAACTCGGCGCACGAAGTAGCTGAGTGCTCCGAAAGAGCTTTCCGATGTGTATCCGCAAAAATGAACATCATCGTCCAGAACCTCGGGGTAGAGAGTCGAAACTGCCCGGAGATCGCGTCTGTCGGCCGTTCCAATCGAGGCGGTCGGGCAGGAGATCAATGCTTTCCGGGCCTCAAGCAGCTCGGCCGCATGGCGGGGTTGAGTCACAACGGCGGATTGATCATCCACTTCGCCGAACACTCCCGGAGCGATCTGCCGGCAGGCATCGCAGTTGATGCACGAGTCGTCGACGAAAAAATCTCCCGGTGCGTTCGATTCCAGTCTTCGGGACAGAAGAGCCATGCATTCATGGACCCGACCTGAGCCACGAAAATTCCGAACAATCTGATTCAGGTTCGAACCGGGCGATCCGCCTCCTCGAGCCGCCTGTCCGGACCCTACGCCCCAATCCGATGAATTTTCTGGCGCGTAGTCCAGA